>Ga0190265_10002796_pt1 | contig 11773 bp, 10 predicted proteins | sample Popmic124T_FD_133135 | JGI IMG/M metagenome (GOLD analysis project Ga0190265, IMG submission 133135) | Populus adjacent soil microbial communities from riparian zone of Indian Creek, Utah, USA - 124 T | ecosystem: Environmental > Terrestrial > Soil > Riparian zone | place: USA: Utah | collected...
GTCACGTTCGCGCTCGTCCTGTTCGCCCCCGCCACCGCGGTCGCGGCCGCCGACCTGGCGATCACGCTCAGCGACACGCCAGATCCTCTGCCGGAGGAAGGCAACGTCGTATACAACCTCACGATCACGAACAACGGACCCGACGCCGCGACCGGCGTCCAGGTGGTGGTGCCAGCGCCGCCGTCGAGCATCTTCAGCTTCACCAGCGCCTCCACCAGCCAGGGCTCGGTCGGGCTCGGCGGCATGAACACCGTGATCTACACCTTCGGCATGATCTCGAACGGGGCCACGGCCACCGGCGATAGCCTGTGGCGCGGCGAGCATCCCGGCACGGGCGGCAGCACGGCAAGCCTCACCGCCACCAGCGCCGATCCGGACACGTCGAACAACTCAGCGAGCGTTTCGACGACGGTCGTCGGCCTGACTGCCGGCGACGCGAGCTTCGGCGATCAGGGGCTCGGAACGATCGGGTCGGCCAAGCCGATTCTCGTCACGAACGGGTCGAACGCGTCCGTCAGCTTCCCGGCGAGCCTGCCTGTCGATGGGCAGCCCGACGACTTCCTCGGGATGCGCGGCTGTGGCGGCCTCACGCTGGCGGCCGGCGCGAGCTGCACCTTGACCGCCCGGTTCGCACCTTCGGTGCTCGGCGACCGCGCGGCCCTCGTGACTGTGGACCCGACAGCCGGTCCCGTGGATCCGTTCGTGCTGAGCCTCACCGGCCGCGGCGTGGCGGCGCCGTTCGGTCCGCCGGGCCCGCCGGGCCCGCCAGGCCCGCCAGGCCTGCCGGCGTTCAAGCTGATCGTCGTGCCCGTGTCCGCGAAGCTGCACGCCCGTGCGGGCAGGCGCGTGACCTTTGCGTACGTGTCGACGATGGCCGCCCGCGTCAGGCTCGTGGTGCTGAAGCGATCCAAGCGCGTGGCTTCCGTCACCGGCCGCGCCCGGACCGGACGCAACAAGCTGCGCTGGAACGGCAAGGCTGGGCGCAAGGCCGCGAGGGCCGGGAGATACACCCTGCGGCTGACCGCCGTAAGCGGCGACCAGACGGCGCGGGCGACAGCGAAGGTCACGCTCACGAGGTAGCATCGCGGCAGCCTTCAGGACTCGTGCTCATGTGCCAGCGGATCACGCTTGTGGCGTTCTTTGCGGCTTTGACGGCGGCGGTCGGATCGTCGGGTGATGCGCGCGCGGCGGCGGCGCCCAGCGCCTCGACGACGGCGCACGCCACCATGCACACGAAGCTCGGCCGGTACCTGGCGACCATCTCGGCCACGCGGCCGGCGAGAGGCAAGAGCACGACGCTTGCGGTCCATCTGAGTCGCGGAAATCCGGCGCGCGACGAGCAGACGCATGACTACACGTTCACGTTGCCCCGCTCGGCTGTGGCGGTCGACTCCCGTCTCGGGAGGGCGCGCATCAAGGCGAAGCTGGGCTCGCTCGGGGCGGTCGACCTCAGGCTCACCGGAACGGGCAGGAGGGCCAGCCAGCGCCCGCCGGCAGGCTGCCGCGGCCCCGCGACCGTCTCCCGCTCGGCCCGTGCCCGCGGGAACATCAGGATCCGCCTTGCCGGCCTGGGGACGCTCCGCAGGGCCGGACGGTCGGTCACGCTCGATCGCATCAGGGGCCGCGGTGCGGTCAGCTGCCCGGGCCTGAAATGCCGCAGGTACGCGGGCAGCGAAATCGTGGGCGTCAACTTCGAGAACAGCTACCTGTCGGTTCAGTCGGACGGCCTCGGAAACACCTTTGTGTTCGCCAGCGTCGCGGAGCTGCTCACCAGCCCACCCGTGTCGATCCACCACACGCGGTTTGCGGTGGGAGGCCGGTTGACCGTGAACGAAGACGCCGGTTTCGGTGACATCTCGATCGAGGTGAGCGGGCGCGGGCCGGCGAAGGGGAACCTGACGTTCTCGGGAACCGGGGCCGTCGAGCCCGAGCCGGGCTGCAAGGGTCACAGCGTGCGACGCATCTTCGGCGCCGTGACCGGCCAGTTCGCGCTCCAGGTTGACGGTGTCGGCAGCGTCAGCGTAAGCGGCGACGGGTCCACGGCCGCCCCGGTCGCGGCCTACCGGGAGCAGGTGGAGTAGCGGTGGCTTCACGCCTCGACGCCCTGGCGCTCGCCCTGACCGAGCCGATGTCGCGCAGGCGTGCGATGCGCCTGGCCGCCGGCGCCGCGGCCACTGCGTACCTCGGCCTGCCGGCCGGGCGCGCTTCCGGTCAACGAGGCTGCCCGCGGACGCCGGTGTGCGAGCCGGGCACCAGGGTCTGCCTGGCCAGCCGCCAGGACGGCTGTCCTGGGTGCTGCACGCCGAGGGAAAAGTGTTGCGTGGGAGCGGCGGACAACGCCAACACGGCCTGTTGCAACACGTACTTTGGCTATGACTGCGGACCGCTCAACTTCTACGGCAGTCCGACCTGCGCCTGCGCGCCGGATAACACGTGCGTCGGCATCAGTGGGGAGCTCTGCTGCCGCCCCGAGGAGACGTGCGTCGTCGAGGGCGGGGAACCCAGATGCTGCATGCACCCGTGCGGCAAGACGTGCTGCGAGCGCGGCCAGAAGTGCGCCGATCCCGACCGCGGAGTGTGTTGCAACTCGTGGGAGCAGGGCTGCCGCGGTAAGAACAGGACCGTCTGTTGCGACGACTTCCATGAGAAGTGCTGCGCCGGAAGCAAGATCACCCAGTGCTGCGGGGGGGGACAGACGTGCGAGGACACCGGAGCCTGCATCTGCAAGCCCGACAGGCCGGTCGATTGCCTCGACGATTGCTGCAAGAAGACCGAGAAGTGCTGTACGAGCCCTGCGGGTAAGGGCTTCTGCATCCCCAAGAAGCACGAGTGCTGCGGCGAGTTTGGGGCGCGTCCTCCCGACGAATGCTGCGCGGGTCGCGAGCCCTACACGCCGTCGGTCCAACGCTGCTGCGGGATCAGCGGCACCTGCCCGAAGACCTGGGAGTGCTGTCCTGACGGCTGCTGCCCACCGAACGCGCACTGCTGCAAGGGCGGCTGCTGCTACAGCGGCAGCGCCCGGGTGACCGCCGCGCGCCCGTTCTCGCGCCGCAGCTCGCGCCGTCCCGTCCGCCGCCGGACCGGGAGGCGGTGATGGACGTGCTCGATCTCGCTCTCCGCGCTGTGCTCTTCGTCGTCTTCCTGCTCGCCGGTGTCGCGAAGCTGCGGGATCGCGAGGGGACCGCCGCCGCGGTGGTGGCGTTCGGGGTGCCGCAACGCCTCGCGCGTCCGGTCTCGGTCCTGCTGCCGGCGATGGAGCTGGTGACCGCGGGCCTGCTCGTCTCGCCCGCGACCGCGCTTGCCGGAGCACTCGCCGCCTCCGCGCTGCTCGCGACGTTCACCGCGGCGATCGCCGTCAGCCTCGCCCACGGCCGGCGACCGCCATGCCGCTGCTTCGGGCAGATGTCGGCGGAGCCGGTGGGGGGCAGGACGCTGCTCCGCAACGCCGTCCTGCTCGCGGCCGCCGGTGCCCTCTCGGCCATCGAGCTCGCCCGGCCGTCTCCGAGTCCCCTCAGCTGGATCGGCGACGCGGGCGTGAGTGCCCCCTGGGTCGTCGCCATCGCACTCGGCGCGGCGTCAGTCGCGGGGGCGGTTGCGCTGGCACTCGCATTGCTGCGCGCCTATGGACGAGTCCTGCGCCGCATGGCCGACCTGGAGCGCCGGCTGCAGGAGGCGCTCGGCGAGGCCGGCTTCGAGGAGCCGGAGCCGGAGATCGGACTGGAGCCCGGAACGGTCGCGCCGCTGGCCGAGCTCGTCGACATCAAGGGCCGCTCGGTCGTCCCGGCGGAGCCGCTACGGCTCGCGATCCTGTTCACGAGCCCCCACTGCGGCCCGTGCGCCGACCTGCTGCCGGAGGTCGCGGAGTGGGAGCGGGCGTACGCGGACAGGCTCACCTTCGCGGTCGTCGTAGACGGCACGCTCGAGGAGGCAGGCGCCGAGGCGAAACGTCACGGCCTCGAGCGGGTGATCATCGACGAAGGCTCCGCGCTCGCGGAGGCGTTCGAGGCACGTGCCACCCCCAGCGCGGTCCTGCTCGATCACGACGGAGCCGTCGCGAGCTGGGTGGCCACTGGCGTGGAGGCGATCCGCAACCTCGTTTACCGTGCGGCCAGGCCCGAACCGGTGACCGTCGGCGACCCGGCACCGCAGCTGGAGCTGGAAGCGCTCGACGGCGCGTTCTTCACGCTTGCCGATCTACACGGCAGCGCGGCCTCGGTCGTCTTCTGGAATCCGAGCTGCGGCTTCTGCCGCGAGATGCACGATCAGCTTCGCGATTATTCGGCGCGTGTGAACGGTGCGCAGCCGGCGCTCGTCATCGTCTCCTCCGGCACGTCCGAGGAGACCCTGGCGGAGGACTTCTCGTCCAGGGTCGTGCTCGACGAGCAACGGCGGCTGGCGGACGCGTTCGGAGCAAGGGGGACCCCGATGGCGGTGTCGCTCGCCCCCGATGGCACCGTGGCGTCAGAGGTCACCGCCGGGGCGGAGGCGGTACTCGACCTCCTGGGGGACGAGGCCGCCGAGGGGCTCAGTTTCGTTCGCTGACGCCCCGCGGGAAGGACGCCTGCAGGATGTCCCCCGGACTGTCTCCGAGCAGGCGGATCGACGCCACCTTGTAGAGGTCGACGGGAATCGCCCCGCTCCAGCTGCCGTTCTCGTCGAGCTCGAGCGAGGGCAATGCGATTGTGCGCGCGTCTCGGGTCACCAGCTCTCCCCGCGTAACGCCGTCCCGGTGCGCAGCGTCGACGGTCACGAGGATCCACGACGGCGATCCCTCGTAGGCGAATGCCACGCCGCTCCGGGCCCCCTTCGCGTCCGCCATCGGCTCGGCCTGGAAGTACCGGCCGCCCGCCGCGTCCAGGCTCTCGCGGTAGCGCTCGGCAGTCGTGTGGTCGTCGTGGTAGACGCCGATCAGCGCGGCCGCGGTCACGGCCGCGGTTGCCAGGGCCGGGCCGAGCCGCGGCGCCAGCCAGCGCGGGGACAACCAGCGGGCGGGGCGACGGCGGGGAGCCGACTCCTGCAGCCCCATTCCCTCGACGACGCGCGACTCGAAGCCCGCCGGCGGCTCCTGGACCGGCGCCAGCACCAACAGCTCGTCGGCGATCTGCGAGAGCTGCTCGACGACGCGCCGGCATTCTCCGCACGTCGACAGGTGCCGCAGCGCTTCCGCACGCTCCTCGCCGTCGGCGATCCCGAGGGCGATCTCGGGGGCGAGATCACGTATCTGCTCACAGCTCATTCTTGGTCTCCAGCGAATCGCGCAGCTTGAGCATCGCGGTCCGGATTCGGGATTTCACGGTCCCCAGCGGTAGATCCTCCAGCTCACCTATCTCCTTCGCCGTACGCCCGAGGTAGGCGGCGAGGAAGAGAGCCCGACGCTGTTCCGGCGGCAGCTCGGCGATGGCGTCTCGCACGCGCTCGCGCTCGTCGGGCGGGGCGCCCTCGTCAGCGGGACTGCCGGTAACACCGGCTTGCTGCAGCTTGCTGGCCACGAGGTCCGGATCAAGCGGCTGGGGCCGCTTCACGCGGACAACGTCGATCGCGAGGTTGCGAGCGATTGTCAGGAGCCAGGTCGACACCCGGCCACGTCGCGGGTCGTAGGTTCGCGCGTGCTTCCAGGCGCGCATGAACGTTTCCTGGGCCACCTCCTCGGCGGTGCCCTCGTCTCGAACGATCGCCAGCACCAGGCCGTAGACCCGCGCCTGGAAGCGACGGATGAACGCGGTCGCTGCGTCCGAGTCGCCGGCGGCGAGACCCGACAGAAGGGCCTCATCGGAGAGAGCTGAAGACACCACACTCTCTTATACGGCGCGGTGCCGTTTTGGGATTGCCGCTGGTCGCGGTCAATCCCCTTCAGCCTCTCGGCCCGTAGTTGTGGGCATGAGAGTCTCGATCAAATCTTCAGTGACGGCCGCAATCGCAATCGGCGCCGCGGCGCTTGTGCTTGCCGCGTGCGGCGACAGTGACAGCGGGAACGTGGACGCCTCCAGCGCGAGTGGCGGCTCCGGCATCGTGTCGATCCAGAGCGTCGACGGGACCAACGTCCTGGCTGACTCCGAGGGTCGAACGCTCTACACCGCCGAGGTGGAGAAGAAGCAGATCCGCTGCGTTGACGCCTGCACCTCGTTCTGGGAGCCGGTAACCGCTTCGGCGCAGCAGTCGAAGGCGGCGTCCGCGGACCTGAACCTCGAGCTCGGCGTGGTCAAGCGCCCGGACGGATCCGCCCAACTCGCGTTCGATGGGCTTCCGCTATACAGCTTCACCGAGGAAGGCGCCGGTCAGCTCGAGGGCGATGGCTTCGTCGACGACTTCGACGGCACTCACTTCGAGTGGGCGGCGGCCACCTCGGGCGCCGGTTCCGCTCCCTCGGAATCGAATCAACCGAATAACGCGTACCCCTACTGAGCGGTGTCCGCGACGACCAACGCTCGTCGTCGGCGCCACGCCCTCCGTGTGCGAGGCGGTCGGCCCAGGCTGTGGCTGGCCGCCCGCGTGCTCGGAGCGTTGTCGCTGCTGGCGGTGGGCGCCGTCCACCTGCAGCAGTACATCGAGCTCTACTCCTCGATCCCCACGATCGGCACGCTGTTCCTGCTGAACTTCGTGGGGGCGACCCTCGTCGGCGTGGGACTTCTGGCACCGGTCGAGCGCCTGCTCGGTCGCCTTAGCGGCGCGATCCTCGCGCTCCTGGCACTCGCCGGCATCGTCCAGGCTGCGACCGCGTTCGTGTTCCTGTTCATCAGCGAGCGCACCCCGCTGTTCGGCTTCATGGAGCCTGGCTATGACCCCGGAGCCATCCTGACCGCACGCATCGCCGAGGCCGCCACGGTCGTATTTCTCGGAGCCTTCACGTGGGCCCGCTTCCTGAGAAGGATGCCGACCACATGAGGGTTACGCCCTTGAGCACCGTTTCTTGCGTTTCGCGGGGAACGTGAGACGCTCTGTAGGCGCGGTTTTTAGGCCGGTCCGGCCCACCGGCTAGAGGTAAGGGGACTGACGCCGCTCTCGCGCTACCTGAGCTTTGCGGGCTTCGCGGCCCAGCGCAACGAACGAGGAGGCTGTGATGGGTGCTGGGATGCGGATGGCTGTCGGTGCAGTGATGGTTGTGCTGGTGCTCGTGAGCGCTGCGCCGGCGAGCGCCGAGCGGCGCGTGCAGGTGGACGCCGGCGGCGTCTTCAGCTGCGCGGTCAAGAGCGACTCCGCTCTCGCCTGCTGGGGGTCGTCCAACACCTACGGTCAGGCGACACCGCCGGTCGGGAGCTTCAGCGCCGTCGGCGCCGGCGGCTTTCACACGTGCGCACTCAGGAGCGGTGACGGCAGCATCGCCTGCTGGGGCCAGAACGCCACCGGACAGTTGAACGCGCCGGCCGGAAGCTTCACCGCCATCGCCGCCGGCGCCACGCACAACTGCGCGCTCAGGGGCGACGGGAGTGTCGCGTGCTGGGGCGACTCCGCTGATGGGCGGTTGGTCGTCCCAGCCGGGACCTTTACCGCCATCAGCGCGGGTGGGGCGCACACGTGCGCGCTCAAGACCGACAACACAGTCGCCTGCTGGGGCCTGAACGCCAGCGGACAGTCGACTGCGCCGGCCGGAACTTTCAGCAGCGTCAACGCAGGCCACTTCACCACCTGCGGGATGAGGAGCGAAGGCACCCTCGCCTGCTGGGGCCACAACGGCAACCAGCAGGCCACGCCGCCGACCGGGACCTTCAGCGACGTCACGGTCGGCGACGCTCACTCGTGCGGCGTGAGAACGAGCGGCAGGATCGCGTGCTGGGGCTACGCCGGCTATGGCGCGCCGCCGGCCGGGACCTTCACCGCGGTCACCGCCAACTTCAATCACACCTGCGGGGTCAGGAGCGAAGGCGCCGTGGCCTGCTGGGGCCCCGGCGGAGGGACGCTCCCAGTCGCGGTCACACAGCCGGTGGGAGTGGTGGCGCCCGGAGGACTCGAGTTCCCGTCCCAGCCGTACGAAACCGCCAGTGCGTCGCAGCAGGTGACGGTCACGAACGTGGGGGCGACCGCCCTGAACGTCAGCGGCGTGACTTTCGACGGGGCTTCGGCGGGCGACTTCTTCATCAGCGGGTCGACGTGCGGCGAGCGGCTGCCGGGCGGGGAGACGTGCAAGCTGTGGGTGGGATTCGCACCTGATCAGGAAGGGAAGGAAAAAGAGCGCGACGCCACCCTGGTGCTGGACACCAACGCCACCCCGGCGACCTATCAGGTCGCCGTGTCGGGAATTGCGGCCGAACTGCCGCAGGGCCCGCCTGGCCAGCCGGGCACTAACGGCACCGATGGCACGGACGGGTCCGATGGCGCCGACGGCAGCGCCGGTCCCCCGGGAGCACCCGGTCAGCCGGGGCCGACCGGGCCAGCGGGGCCGCAGGGTCCAAAGGGCGACCCTGGCGCCGGACTCAATGGCGCGAGGATCTCCTGCAAGAAGGCAAAGGTGAAGCGCGGGAAGGTGAGAGTGAAGTGCACGCTCAAGCTGGCGGTCACATCGCGAGTGCGGGCCGCCCGCGTCACGGTCACCCGCGGCGGCCGGGTGGTCGCCCGGGTCACCGGGTTCGCCAGGGGCGGCAGCGTGCGGATCAGGCTTCCGGCGGGAGTCCGCGGAGGCAATCTCCGTGTGATGACGATCGACGGCGCCGGCCGGATTAGGACGACGACGCGGACGAACGTCAGAGGTCGTTAGCGCGATCCTTCGGCGCCATGGAAAAGCCTTCCGAGCCTGTGTCCGAGACGTCGATCACTCGCCGCAATGCCCTTAAGGGCGCGGTGGGCTTGGCGACCCTTGGCGGCGTGCCGGCCAGCGCCGCCGGGAGGGGGGACCGAGGTCGGGGCGTGAACGCGTGGCGATCATCGGCGCCGGTGCGGGCGGCGTGGCCGCAGCCTACTTTCTGTCCGACAGCTTCGACGTCGACCTCTTCGAGGCGCGATCCAGGATCGGCGGCCACTGCGACTCGCGGGTGATCAAGCACCAGGGGCGGAGAATCACCGTCGATCTCGGCGCCCAGTTCTTCCATCCCGACACCCACCCGATCTACGTCACGCTGCTGGAGGAGCTGGGCCTCTACGACCCTGAGCACCCCGACGGCGACGCCACGCTGGAGGCTCCCGGGAGCCTGTGCATCTTCCGGACGGCCGGGGGCGCGCCCATCTTCTCGTCGTTGGACCCGCTCTCAACGCCGCAGCGTGCGATCGACTTTGCGGTGTTCACGGGGCTCGCGCGGCAGGCGGTCCTGTCGGACATGTCGTGGGAGATCACCGTCGATGCCTGGATCCGCAGCCTGCCCCTGCGGCGATCGTTCAAGAAGGACGTCCTGTATCCGTGGATCACGGCGACGATCGGGTGTGCGCGGGCGGAGGCGCTGCGAGCGTCGGCGCGGTCGATCCTGCAGACGTTCGCGCTGGCGTTTCCGGCCAACATTGTCGAGGGCGCCACCACGTACAACTCGAAGATCGGCCTGCAGGGGAACCTGCAGCGCATGTTGGATCGCAGCCCGAGCGCCCAGGTGCACCTCGGAACGCCTGCGCGGGCCCTGAGTCGCACACGCGGCGGCTGGTTCCTGCAGACGCCGGCGGGCCGGCAGGGGCCGTACCGGTTCGTGGTGTTGAACGCACCACCGCGTGCTGGACGCAAACTGCTGCGTCCGCTGCCCGCATTCGCCGACATCACTGCGTTACTGGACGTGTATCGATACTTCGACTCGCGCCTTTTGGTGCACACCGACGCGGCCTACGTGCACCGTGATCGCCGCAACTGGGGGGCCTACAACGCCGGGGTTGACGGTCTCAATTGCGAGGGCAGCGCCTGGCTCGGCGCTCTGAACGAGAAGTCTGCCTCGGGCGCGAGCGTCCACGTGTTCAAGTCGTGGGCCCAGCGCCGGCGCGCCGACCCGAAGCACATCCTCTTGGAGCGGCGGTTCAAGCACCCGCTGATCACCCGCTCGACGATCAAGGCTGCACGCGCCTTGCGCCCGCTACAGGGCCGCAAGGGCCTGTACTTCAGCGGCCACTACACCACCGGCATGGACCTTCAGGAGTCGGCGCTCTACTCGGCCATGAAGGTGGCCGAGGCGCTAGCTCCCGGCAGCCGGACCCTGGCGTCGCTGAACACGCGTTTGAGCGCGCGCGGACGCGCCGGTATTTCGTACGACCTCTGATTCCACCGGGCGCTAGTCAGCCCACCAGTCGCGCTGACCCTCCACGTCTTCGCGCGGATCCTCGCCGAGATTGGGCGCGCCGATCACCAGGATCTCGAGACCCTCCGGCCCGCCCTCGTAGCCTCGCCATGTGCCGGGCGGGACGCGCACCACGTCCCATTCCTTGAGCTCGACGACCTCGTCGTCGACCTTCATCCTCCCGCTCCCGCGCACTACCACGTACACCTCCTCCTGCTGCCTGTGCGTGTGGCCGTACGGGAAGCGATAGTCGGGCGGGATGCGCTGGTAGCTGAGGCCGGACTGCTTGAGCTCTAGAGCCTTTGTTGCGAGGCGGAACTCCAGGTCCGGCGCGCCGTCGAAGTTGGACCCGACATCCTCCAGATCCTCCCTGAGGTTCCTGAGCGTGAACGGCACGGCCGCGATTCTAGACGCGCCCGTCAGGATTCGAACCTGAGACCTTCGGTTCCGTAGACCGACGCTCTATCCAGCTGAGCTACGGGCGCCCGGCGTGCAAGGGTAGCGGCCGGTGGCCCGCCTGGGACTGTCTGACCAGGCCCGTCTGAGCTTCCGAGCGGTCAGCAAACCGCGCGGCACTTGACACAGGGGCGTAGGGTGGAAGGGAGGTTCCCCTGGAGCCACCCGCCCCCGCAGCCCCCCGTCGTTGGCTGGTGACGCTGATTCTGGCGCTGCTGGTTTCCCTCGGCCTCAGCGCGTCTCCGGCCGGCGGCTCGGATCCCACGGGCGAGGCCGCCGCCGCCCCCAGCGGCCGGCTCGTGCAGCCGAAGGGAGAGGCGGGCTGCATACACCGAAAGGGGACGAACCGCTGCGCGCAGGGGCGGTCGGTTTCCAGCCCTGAGGACATCGCCATCAGCCCGGATGGCCGGCACGCGTACGTGACGTCGTTCGGCAGTCATGGCATCGCTGTGTTCAAGCGCGCGCGGCGGACCGGTTTCCTCGAGCAACTGCCGCGTCGGCGCGGCTGCGTTCGACACAGGGGCGGGCGGTTCTGCGGGCCTGGGCGTGCGATCGCCAGCCCGGTCTCGATCGCGATCAGTCCCGATGGCGCCAACGTCTACGTGGTCTCCGCCGGCAGCGACGCGATCAGTGTCTTCGCGCGCAACCGGCGGACCGGAGTGATCTCGCAGCTGGCCGGTGAGCGCGGGTGTGTGAGCCAGCGCCCCGGGGGGGGCTGCGTCGTGGGCCGGGGGCTGAACGAGCCGACCAGCGTGGCCGTGAGCCCCGACGGAGCTCGCGTCTATGTGACGGGCCGGCGATTCCCGAGTGGTGTGGCGGTGTTCAACCGCGCGGCGGACGGCAGCCTGGCTCAGCCAGCGGGTGCGGCCGGGTGCGTCACTCACCGGGGCGGCTTCGACTGCGCGGCGGCGCGTGCTCTCGCCTCGCCGGAAGAGGTCACGGTGAGCCCCGACAGTCGCTTCGTGCTCATCGCCTCGATGCGAAGCAGTGCCGTGAGCGTGCTGGCGCAGGGGCCCGAGGGGCTCTCGCAGGCTGAGGGCGCGGCCGGCTGCATCGCCAACGGTGGAGGCAGCGAGGGCTGCGCTCCCGGTCGCGGACTCGCTGGGCCGGTGGACCTTGCGGTCACGCGCGACGGGCGA
>Ga0190265_10002797_pt1 | contig 11771 bp, 8 predicted proteins | sample Popmic124T_FD_133135 | JGI IMG/M metagenome (GOLD analysis project Ga0190265, IMG submission 133135) | Populus adjacent soil microbial communities from riparian zone of Indian Creek, Utah, USA - 124 T | ecosystem: Environmental > Terrestrial > Soil > Riparian zone | place: USA: Utah | collected...
ATGAAGCCCATCTCGACCCTGATGTCGCCCCTGGCCACCGTAGACCTGGCTTCCGGCCAGCCGGCCAAGGCGGTGAGCGAACGGTCCGACGTCACCGCGGTCCCGGCGATGGGCGTGATTGCCGAAGCACTGGTTGGGCTGGTATTGGCAGATGCCATGTTGGAGAAGTTCGGGGGGGATTCCCTCTCCGAGATGCGGCGAAACTACGCCGGCTACGTGGCCGCGCTCGGGTCGCGCTGGCTCTCGCCGGCCGACTCCGCGGAGAGTTGATGCCGCGCCATCTCGTGTTGGTGGGCCTTCCCGGCGCCGGCAAGAGCACGGTGGCGGCACTGGTGGCCGAGGCACTAGCGGCTCCCCTCATCGATATCGATGGCCTGCTGGTGCGTGAGATGGGCATGCCAGTCGCTCAGATCTTCGGCATGGTGGGTGAGGCCCGGTTCAGGCAGATGGAGCGCGATGCCGTGGATGCGGCTCTGGCTGCGGAACCGGGCGTGATCGTCCCGGGCGGGGGGTGGGCCGCGCAGCCCGGACAGCTGAACGCCGCCATGAGCCGCTGCCTCTGCATCTATCTCAGATGCCTTCCCGGTACCGCAGCCAAGCGTAGCCAGCAAGGCGAGGCCCGGCCTCTTCTGGCCGGGGTGGATCCCGCGCAACGGATGCGGACGCTGTTCGAAGAGCGGGAACCGTTCTATGCCCGGGCCCATCATACGGTGCAGACCGAGCACACTACGGTTGAGGCGGTTGCCGCCGAAATCGTGGGCCTGGCCCGGCGCCACGGAGGGTGGTAACCCTGGCTCTGCCTTGCTTCCGACCACTGGCCGCGGGTTTCTTGCTACCTCTACAGTTTGACCATTAGGTGACTCAGGCGGTTACACTGAAGCTATGGCAACCAGAACCAAACGGGGTGTGAAGGCGGCAAAGGCGGCCAAGACAGGAAAGACCGGGGCGGTGCAAGAGGCGCTCCCGCAACCTGTTAAGGCGCCTGCCCGGAAGAGCAAGCGAGCCAAGGCCGCCGGCAATGGTGCCCGGAGCAAGTCTGGTGGCACCGCCCTCGTCATCGTCGAGTCGCCCACCAAGGCCAAGACCATCGGGAAGTACCTTGGGGCCGGGTACGACGTCAGGGCAACCATCGGGCACGTGCGCGATCTGCCCACCCGCGAGCTGGGTGTGGACGTGGAGCGCGGGTTCGAGCCGAAGTACGTGACGATCAAGGGCAAGACCAAGACGGTCTCCGATCTGAAAAAGGCGGCCAAGGGTGCCTCCGCCATCTACCTGGCCACCGACCCGGACCGTGAAGGCGAAGCGATCGCCTGGCACGTCGCCGGTCAGCTCAACTCCGTGGCTCCCACTCACCGCATTCTCTTCTACGAGATCACCAAGGCCGCCATCCAGGACGCGATGCGCGTGCCGGGCAAGATCGACGATCGAAAGGTCGATGCCCAACAGGCCCGTCGCATTCTCGATCGGCTGGTGGGCTACAAGGCCAGTCCGATTCTGTGGCACACCATCAAGACCGGCCTGTCGGCGGGCCGGGTCCAGACCGTGGCGCTCCGCCTGATCGTCGAGCGGGAACGCGATATCCGAGCGTTCAAGCCCCGGGAGTACTGGACCATCGAGGCGCTCTGCGCCAAGAACGGCCAGACCTTCGAGGCCGCGCTCCACAAGGTGGCCGGACACAAACCCCAGCTGGAAACCGAAGCCGATGCCCGGGCAGTGGTGGACGCAGTACGCCCGATGCCGTTCATCGTCTCCAAGGTCGAGAAGCGCAACCGGAAGAAGAACCCCGCCGCGCCCTTTACCACCAGCACGCTGCAGCAGGAGGCGGCCAAGAAGCTCGGCTTCTCCTCCCGCCGCACCATGCGCACGGCGCAGGACCTCTACGAGGGCAAGGACGTCGGTGAGGATGGGGCGGTCGGTCTCATCACCTACATGCGAACCGACTCACCGGAGGTGTCGGACACGGCCGTCGCGTCGGTTCGAGGGTTCATTCGAAAGAACTACGCCAAGCCGTACCTGCCGGAGTCCCCCAACACCTACAAGCCGAAGAAGGCGGCGCGGGTCCAGGGCGCCCACGAAGCTATCCGGCCCACCGACGTGGCTCGCCGGCCGGAGCAGCTGCAGCCGTATCTGGAGCCGGACCAGTACCGCCTCTACCAGCTGATCTGGCAGCGGTTCGTGGCGTCGCAGATGACGCCGGCTGTCTACGACATGACCATCGTGGATTTCGATCTCGGCCAGTACCTGTTCCGGGCCACGGGCTCGGTCCTGGTGTTCGACGGGTACCACGTGCTTTACACCGAGGGACGGGAGAAGGAAGAGGGCAAGACCATGGACGATCTGCCGCCCATTCCGCCGCTCGCCGTGGGCGATCGGGTGGAAGTTCGGGAGATCACTCCGTCGCAGCACTTTACCGAGCCGCCTCCCCGCTTTTCCGAGGCCAGCCTGGTCAAGGAGCTGGAGCGCCTGGGCATCGGCCGCCCCTCCACCTACAGCGCCATCATTTCCACCCTGTCGGTGCGGGAGTACGTCCGGGTGGACCAGCGGCGCTTCTTCCCAACCGATCTGGGCGAGACGGTCGAAAAGATCATGATCGGCAAGTTCCCCGAGATCTTCAATGTCGAGTTCACCTCCGGCATGGAGACCGAGCTGGACCGGATCGAGGATGGCGAGCTGGCTTGGCAGCGGGTGCTCCAGGACTTCTATGGTCCCTTCAGCAAGGCGCTCGAGGCGGTCGACATGAAGGCGCTGGTGGCCGACGCGCACGGGTTGAATCCCGAGGTGCTGGCCAAGGAGCGCTGCCCCAAGTGCGGCTCTCCGATCGAGCTCCGGACCGGTCGCTTCGGGCCGTACCTGGCCTGCCTGAAGTACAAGGACACCTGCGATTACGTGAAGTCGCTCAAGAAGGACAAGGTGCCCGACCGCCCCAGCGACGAGAAATGCCACCTCTGCGGGTCGGCGATGGTCATCAAGACCGGCCGGTTCGGCGAGTTCCTGGCCTGCACTACCTATCCCAACTGTAAGGGCACCCGGTCCATCCCCATGGGCATCAAGTGTCCCAAGTGCGTCGAGGGAGATCTCACCGAGCGGCGCACCAAGCGGGGGAAGTCGTTCTGGGGATGTCTGCGCTACCCGGCCTGTGACTTCTCCACCTGGAACCGCCCAGTACCGGAGATCTGCCCCGCTTGCGGGTACCTCGGCATGGAGAAGAAGATCAGCAAGGCCGAGGGGGAGAGCCGAACCTGCCTCAAGTGCGGCCACCGGATCGTGGTCGCCGAGCCGGAGGAGGTGGCGCTGGCGTGAATGCCACCGTCGTCGGCGGGGGTCTTGCCGGCTCGGAGGCGGCGTGGGCGCTCGCGGAGCGTGGTGTCCGGGTAACTCTGTACGAGATGCGTCCCCAGGTCCGGACCGCGGCCCACCAGACCGACCGCCTGGCCGAGCTGGTCTGCAGCAACTCCTTCAAATCGGTGGACCTCACCAATGCGCACGGCCTGCTCAAGGCCGAGTTGCGCGCGCTGGGGAGTATCCTGCTTCCCTGTGCCGATGGTGCCCGGGTCCCCGGAGGCACCGCGCTCGCGGTTGATCGCGAAGTCTTCTCCCGGGCGGTGGACCAGCAGGTCACCTCGCATCCCAGCATCACCGTCATCCGGGAGGAAGTGGCCGATCTACCCTCGCCCGGAATCGTGGCCACCGGGCCGCTGACCTCCGAGCGGCTGACCGCGGCGATCGTCTCCCGGCTCGGGTCCTCGGCGCTCGCCTTCTACGATGCCATCGCGCCGGTCGTGTCGTCAGACTCACTCGACCACAACCGGCTCTACGCGCTGTCCCGGTATGGAAAAGGTGAGGGGGACGACTACCTCAACGCGCCGATGGATGCGGAGGCGTATGGCCGGTTCATCGATGCGCTGGTCGAGGCTGACCAGTTCCACGGGCACGAGTTCGACGAGGTACCCTACTTCGAAGGATGCCTGCCGGTGGAGGAGATGGCGCGCCGGGGGCGGGAGACGCTCCGGTTCGGCCCGATGAAGCCGGTCGGGCTGCCCGATCCCAGGACCGGCCGGGAGCCGTACGCCGTTGTGCAGCTCCGCCGGGAGGACCGGGCGGGCCAGATGTGGAATCTGGTCGGGTTCCAGACCCGGCTTCGGATCCCCGAGCAGCAGCGGGTGTTCCGGATGATTCCGGGGCTCGAGTCCGTCGAGTACTTACGCTTCGGCAGTATCCATCGGAACTCCTACCTCAATAGTCCAGCCAGCCTTGGACCGGCGCTGAGCGCGCGGGATGACCCGACGTTGTTGTTCGCCGGCCAGATCACCGGTGTCGAGGGCTACACCGAGTCGCTGGGCACCGGGCTCATGGCCGGCATCAACCTCGCCCGGCAGCTCCAGGGGCAACCCGTCGTCCTGCCGCCGCCAACCTCGATGCTCGGCGGCCTCTATCGGTATCTCCGCGAGGCGGACCCCATGCACTTTCAGCCGATGAACGCCAACTTTGGCTTGCTGGATCCATTGCCCGGGAAGGTAAAGAAGGACAGGAAGAAAGAAATGCTCGTCGCGCGTGCGCAGTCGGACTTTCGCAATTGGATGGATGAGACCGGCATCGCTGCTGAGGTACAAGAGAGCCACAGATGAACACCCGAGGACTTCGGATTCTGAACCTTCAAACGGAACTCAGAGTGGTGTGCCTTGAACAATATTGATCTGATCCCGGGGAATGCCAAAGGAGCCCTATTGCCTCATCGGAGCCATCCTCTGTTGTTGTCAGTGTTGATCAGTGGCTGCTTTTTCCGATGACGGCTCGCCCCGAAGTCACCGAATACCTGACGCACCTCGAGAAGGAGCGGGACGTCTCGCCCCATACACTCAAGGCGTACGCACGCGATCTCGAGGACTTCTCCGAGTTCTGCGACCGGCACTATGGCAGCTGGACCTGGGCCACCGTGGACCGCCTCGGTATTCGGGGATTCCTGGGTGAGTTGAACCGGCGGGGGCTGGCAACCAGGAGCGCCGCGCGCGCGCTGTCCGCGGTCCGCAGCTTCTATCGCTATCTCCAGGAGCATCACGGCCTGACCAACAACGTCGCCCGCGCGGCAAAGGTCCCCAAGCTGGAGAAGCGGCTGCCCACCTACATGGATCAGGCGCAGACCGGCCGCCTGTTCGAGTGGGCCGAGTCCCGGGCGGGTGGGGATGAATTCGGGCCGACCCGTGACCTCGCCATTCTGGAGCTCTTCTATTCGACTGGAATCCGGCTGGCGGAGCTCTGCGGGGTCAACCTGGAGGACCTCGATTTGCTGTCGGACCAGGTCAAGGTGCGGGGGAAGGGCCGTAAAGAGCGCATTGTCCCGGTGGGCTCGCGGGCGGTGCTCGCGTTGCGACGCTATCTTAACACCCGGGAGCTCGTGATCGCCCGCCCGCGCACCGACCGACGGGCCGTGTTCGTGAGCCGGACCGGAAAGCGGCTTGCCCCCCGGGGGGTTCAGCGGATCATACACGCCCTGCTGGCCGGCATCGGTGGTGACGGCCTTCGGGTGCACTCGCTGCGACACACCTTTGCCACGCACATGCTGGATGCCGGCGCCGACCTTCGTGCCGTGCAGGAGCTGCTGGGGCACGCCTCGCTCAGCACCACCCAGATTTACACCCACACCAGCGTGGAACGGCTCAAGAAAGTGTACAATCAGGCGCATCCAAGGGCGTAGGCCAGCGGAGACCGATGACACTATTTCATGGCACGACGATACTGGGTGTCCGCAAAGGCGGGCGGGTCGCGCTCGGCGGCGACGGCCAGGTCAGCATCGGCGAAACCGTCGTCAAGTCGCACTCCAACAAGGTGCGCACCATGAAGGGCGGGAAGGTGCTGGCCGGGTTTGCCGGCTCGGTGGCCGATGCGCTGACCTTGTATGAAAAGTTCGAGGAGAAGCTGGATCGCTATCCGGGCAACCTGCCGCGAGCGGCGGTGGAGCTGGCCAAGGATTGGCGCAGCGACCGGATCCTCCGCCGGCTGGAGGCGCTGCTGGTCGTGGCCGACCTGGAGCACAGTTTCCTGTTGAGTGGGTCGGGCGAGCTGATCGAGCCCGACGACGGTATCATCGCCATCGGGTCGGGCGGCAACTTCGCCCTGGCCGCGGCCCGCGCGCTGCTCCCCGAGCCGGACCGTTCCGCTCGGGAGATCACCCAGCGCTCGCTGGAGATCGCAGCCGACATCTGCGTGTTTACCAATCGGAATGTCACGATTCTTGAATTGCCGGGGGACGGAAAGAAAGCGTGAGCTCACCGCTTACCGCTCACCGCTCACCGCTTACCTTTAAGTATGACCGACGCCGCCCCCAAACTTCCCGTCGAAACCGCCGCTGGCCCCGAGCCGGTGGCGCCCATGCCGTGGCTGGAGGAGATGCCACCGCGGCTGATCGTCGCCGAGCTCGACCGCTACATCGTGGGCCAGGAGGCCGCCAAGAAGGCGGTTGCCATAGCGGTGCGAAACCGGTGGCGGCGGGCGCAGGCGCCGGACGACATCCGGGACGAGATCACCCCCTACAACATCATCATGATCGGTCCAACCGGGGTGGGAAAGACGGAGGTGGCACGCCGGCTGGCCCGGCTCTCCGGTGCCCCGTTCATCAAGGTCGAGGCCTCCAAGTTCACCGAGGTGGGCTACGTTGGCCGCGACGCCGAGTCCATGGTGCGGGACCTGGTCGACTCGGCGATCAACCTGGTGCGCACCGAACGGGAGGATGAGGTCTACCCCCAGGCGGAACAGCGAGCCGACGAGCGGCTGCTCGACTTGCTACTCCCGGCCGGCCCGACTCCGATGGAGAAGCCGGAGAAGACGGAGAAGGCGGAGGTGGCTTCGATGTTCATCGTCTCGCCCGCCGGGCAGGCGAAGTCGGAGCATGTGCCCACCGCCGAGGAGGAGCGGCGCCAACGCTCCCGCGAGAAGCTGCGCGAGATGCTCGCCGACGGCCGGCTCGATGAACGGGAGGTCGAGGTCGAAGTCGCCCAGCAGGGCTACCCGATGATGGAGCTGATCCAGCCGCCCCAGGGCATCGAGGGACCGGACATCAACTTCACCGAGATGCTGCAGGACATGCTGCCCAAGCGGAAGAAGCGCCGCACCGTCAAGGTGCCGGAGGCGCGGCGGGTCCTGGTGGACGAGGAGCTCAAGAAGCTGGTAGACATGGACGACGTGGTGAACGAGTCGCTCGACCGGGTCGAGAACCACGGGATCATCTTCATCGACGAGATCGACAAGATCGCGGGCGAGCGGGGTCAGGCCGGTGGCCCCGATGTCTCCCGCGAGGGCGTCCAGCGCGATCTATTGCCCATCGTCGAGGGCTCAACCGTCCAGACCCGCTACGGCTACGTCCGCAGCGACCACATCCTCTTCATCGCCGCGGGCGCGTTTCATGTCTCCAAGCCCTCCGATCTGATCCCTGAGCTGCAGGGCCGCTTTCCGATCCGGGTCGAGCTCCAGCCGCTGACCGAACAGGACTTTGTGCGGATCATGACCGAGCCGGAGAACGCACTGACCAAGCAGTACCAGGCGCTGGTAGCTGCGGAGGGCGCCGAGCTCGAGTTTACGACCGCGGGGATTGCCGAGGTGGCGCGGGTGGCCTTCATGGCCAACGACCGGATGGAGAACATCGGCGCCCGGCGGTTGCATACGGTCATGGCGGCGCTGATGGAAGACGTACTGTACGAGCTGCCCGATTATCCGCAAAAGCGGATCGTGTTCGATGCTGATGACGTTCGTGAGCGGCTGGTCAAGATCATCAGCGACGACGACCTCAGGAGGTACATCCTCTAACAACCGCCTGCCTACGAATCGTCCCGGCCGGTCTGGCCTCGGCTCAGGACGAGCCGTATGTTAGCACCCCGGGCCCGAGGCTCCGAAACTATGGAAGAGGTGGTGGAACGCCTGCGCACCGTCCTGGCGGAACACTACGCGGTGGACCGTGAGCTCGGCCGCGGAGGGATGGCCACCGTCTACCTCGCCCGGGACCTGAAGCACGGTCGCCTCGTAGCCATCAAGGTTCTCCGCCCCACCCTGGCATCGTCGTTGGGCCCCGGCCGCTTTCTCCGGGAAATCCGCATTGCCTCCGGTCTGGTCCATCCCAACATCCTTCCGGTCCATGACTCCGGTGAAGCCGGGGGGCTGCTGTTCTACGTCATGCCATACGTAAGCGGCGAGAACCTGCGCGATCTGATCCGCCGGGTGGGCCAACTTCCGGTGGAGGTTGCCGTCAGGATTGCACAGGAAGTAGCACAAGGACTGACCCACGCGCATGGCGAAGACGTCGTCCATCGCGACATAAAGCCGGAGAACATACTGTTGGAGTCCGGCCACGCCGTCATCGCCGACTTCGGCCTGGCCCGGGCGATCCACGTCTCTGCCCTCGACGACCTCAGCTCTGCCGGACTCGCCATCGGCACGCCGTACTACATGAGTCCCGAACAGTCCACGGCAGGAGACCAGATCGACGGGCGCAGCGATCTATACAGCCTGGGCTGCGTGCTCTACGAGATGCTGGCTGGGGAGCCGCCATTCACCGGTCCCTCGGCACAGGCGATCGCCGCAAAGCATCTCCATCTCCCTCCCCCACCGTTGCGCGCGGTGCGCCCGAGCATTTCGATCCCGCTCGTTGAGGCGATCAATAAGGCCCTTGAAAAGGTCCCGGCCGACCGATTCCAGACTGCCAGAGAGTTTGGACAAGCGCTGGCTGAGCCGATGCATTCCGCTGCGGAACGGAGGGCCGGCCGCCGCGCTCGGGTAGGGCTGTGGGCCGGTGGGTTGATTGGTGCGGCCCTCATCCTGTTCCTGGCAATTGCCGGTCTGCAGCGGGACCAGGTTGGTTCCACCTCGCAGGTTGGTCTCGTCCTGATCCCCTTTGAGAACCGCTCTCCACGAGCGGACTCACTCAGCCCAGGAAGACCGGCGCCCCATACCGTTCTCGCGGATGCCCTGGCGTGGCTACCGGGTGTTCGCCCTTTGGACGGGGCCACGCTACTGGGAAGCGCCCAGGATTGGCATCTGGTACCACTGGCCGAGCTTCTTCGAGGGGCACGGCGTATTGGTGGTCGCTACCTGCTCACCGGTGCTATTTACCCGGCCAGTCCCGACTCCGGATCGCGTGTCACGGTCGATCTGTACGCGGTCGACGGTGGCGACCGGGTCATGAGGGCGGAGGAGGTCGCACAGCGGGGACAATTGGAGGCCTCGCTGGGCAGGCTTGCCCTCGAATCGGTGCGAGCGCTGGCGCCCCGTGAGGGATCGGCGCTGGGGTCCCGGGCAGCCCTTTTCTCCGCCACCTCGTCGGCTGAGGCCGTAGGCCACCTGGTACAGGGACAGCTCAGGTTCTGGAGCGGTGACACCGATGGCGCCGCCTCCGCCTTCCGCCGGGCCGTCGAGGCAGACTCCGCGTGCGGACTCGCATACCACCGCTTGAGCGTCGCGGGGCTATGGAACCACGATTTCGCCGCCGCGCTCGCTGCGGCCGATGCAGGCCTCAATAGAGCCACCGAGTTGGCGCCAAGGTGGGTCGATCTCCTCCGGGCACAACGCCACTACGCGTTGCGGCAGGCCGATAGTGCTATTGCTGCATTCCAGCGGATGGTTCTGGTGTATCCCGACGACATAGATGGCTGGCTCGGGTTGGGCGATGTGCTGTTTCACTTTGCCGGGTTGGCGCCGAACCTGGCGATGGATGCTCAGCGGGCTCTCGGGGAAGTGATTTCCCTCGACAGTTCCTTCGCTCCGATTTACGATCATCTGGCCTCCCTGGCGCTTCTGAAAGGGGACGCGCGGGCTGCCCGGCTTTACGTGGAGCGAATCCCACCAGACTTCACCAGGCTGGCACGTGAGGCCGCACTCACACTGTGGTTCGGGGATCAGGCAGGCCGCGGGGCTGTTCTCGAGCGGCTGCGAAAAGCTGATCGCCAAACGCTCTCTGAGCTGGTGCATTTGCTTACCCACGGCTTATCTCATCTAGCTCTCGCTGACACTGTCGCCAGCTTCCTGATGGAACCTGACCGCACACCCGGTGACCGCCGCCGAGGAGCGGACTACCGTCTCGCCGCCCTGTCTGCGCTGGGGCGGCCGGAGGAGGGGCTCAAGGTCTGGCGCCCGGCGAACGACGGCGGGCTTGACGGCTGGGTTCTTCAGGCGTACTTCGCGGGGTATCCGGTGAATTCCGTTGCCGAGCCGATGTTATCTGCGGCGCGGGCAACAGTCTTCCGGCCGGCGAGGCTGGATCTGACCGGGCTTCCAACCACCGAATTGATCCAGGCGGTGCAAGCTCTCGTTCACCGGGCTACTCTCGAGGGCGATTCGTCCGAAGTACTGCCGCTGCTCTCCCGGGTAAGCACCGCTCGAGGCGCCCGCGACAACGCCGATCCGTTGGTCCCTATGCTTACAGCTTCCCTTCAGGCTCGGCTGGCCCTGCTTGCGGGCGATACGGCTAGCGCAATTGATCTCCTTGATCGTTCGGTAGGTCGAAGTCTGTGGCCGTACACCGACTTCTTTCCTCTGAGCGGAATGGCACCCCAGCGGCTGCTCCTTGGCAGGCTCCTGGCGGCTCAGGGAAAAGCTCAGGACGCGAAGCGTTGGCTAGCTTCGTTCTCGAACTCCTGGGCCATAGGGGACGTTCTTTTCGTCGCTCGAGCCAAACAGGTGCAGGCGACTGTGCCCTGAACGGTACAGCGGCTGGGTGGCGCTACAGATCGCTCGTCAGCGTGTGATACCCGAACCAGGAGGGCGCAATGTCGCACAACGGTAGAGAGTCGCTAGAGACGGCGATCGGCAACATCGCGATAATCAGTGAGAAATCGACCACGCGCAAGTCGGAAAAGCTCAAGTCGGTAAAAATTGGATCTGATGAGGCGTACTACATGCTCGCGGCGTTCTGCTTCGACCTGTCCAGAAAGGTGAACTATCTGTTCAGGGCAACCCGCGAGTTCGCACCCAAGGCAGACCCGGAGCTCGCTCAACAATTCATCGAGGATAACGAGGCGATAAACGAGGATGGACTGACCTGGGAGGAGCGAGCCAAAAGAGCCGAGGCGATCATGCTCCGGTCGGTGCGTGAGCTCGGGGAGCAACACGAGCGGGTTCTGAGCGAGGTGGCTGGCAGGCACAGATAGCGCCCGGAGGAAGCGGCAGGGACCTGAGCCCCTAGCGTTTGCCCATGGTCCCCGCCGCCTGGCCCATCCACACTGCCCCACTGCTTCGGAGAGCACGATCATACCGCGTGACCCTGCTCGAGCCGCTACGTGAGTGTCCCGGTTGGCCTGCTCCGCCGAGTGGCCTATACTCGGAGATGTCGTCGGCTTCCTCCCCCGACCGTCCTGTCGCGAGACGGCAGCAGCTATCCTCCCACTGGGCCGTCTTCGGTGCCGCGGTGCTGGGCCTCCTTGCCGTGAGCCTCTGGCTCCGCGCTTCGGTGCCCGCGCGGAGTCAGCCGGCGCCTATCGCGGTTCGTCCCAACTCCATGGCAATTCTGCCGTTCATCAACGCCAGTCCGGACTCGGCCGACGACTATCTCGGCACCGGGGTTGCGGCGGAGCTGACCCGCTCCTTAGGCCGGCTCGGCGGACTCCGGGTTGCCGCCCGCTCGTCCGCTTTCGCCATGCCACGCGACGGCGATCCACGTGTGACCGGCCGGCGACTCAACGTCGGTACGGTGCTCCAGGGCAGCGTCCGCCGGTCCGGTGACCGTCTGCGAGTCACCGCACGTCTGGTAGATGTGGACGAAGGCTTCGACCTCTGGTCGGAAACCTATGACC
>Ga0190265_10002798_pt1 | contig 11771 bp, 11 predicted proteins | sample Popmic124T_FD_133135 | JGI IMG/M metagenome (GOLD analysis project Ga0190265, IMG submission 133135) | Populus adjacent soil microbial communities from riparian zone of Indian Creek, Utah, USA - 124 T | ecosystem: Environmental > Terrestrial > Soil > Riparian zone | place: USA: Utah | collected...
GCGGGCACGAACGCGCCGGCCGAGTCGTTCATGCCGATCAGCGGGATGCCGTGCTCGCCGGCCATGTAGATCAGACGCGCGAGCTTGGCGCCGTTGGTCGCGTCCATCGAGCCGGCGCGCAAGGTGAAGTCGTGGCCGTAGACGGCGATGTCGCGGTCCTTGATGCGGAGAATCCCGGTGACGATCGACGCACCGTCGAGCGCGCGGCCCCAGTTCTGCCACAGGATGTTGGGCTCGGTGTCGGTGAGGACTTTGATCCGCTCCCACACCGTCATGCGCTGCTTTTCGTGCTGCACCATCACGCGCCGCAGCCCGCCACCGGCCAGCGGCTTCTGCAGCAGGTCACGGCCCAGCTCGAGCGCGTCGTCGTAAGGAGAAGTGCTGGCTGCGGGCGGTGCCGCGAGCGCGAGCGGATTCACGAGCGAGTACCGGCTTCGGTTCATAGGTCGACGGTTCTTTGCGCCACGGGCGCGTGGTTGGCGCGGAGCAGTGCGACGGCCCCGAAGATGGCGACCTGCCGCCCGATCGGCCAGCGCGGGCGCACGGTCGCGCCCGGCTCCGCACCGCCACGAACAGCGACCGGAGCGGGGCGCAACGTAGCCCAAGCGCGCTCCCAAGGCCATTGGTTGCTGGGGCCTCGGCCTGCGCGTTCGTCGCTCGTGGGTGCAGCGCCTGTTCGTCCTGTATCGGACGCGCGCGCGGCTTCACGGCTCGCGCCAGCGCGCTCGCGTTGGGCCTCGAGCTCGGTGCTCCGTGCGCTCATCCGCTCCCGCTGCGTGCGCCCTTCGACGTCAACCGGAGTGAGCGCCGCCAAGGCGAGGTGTCCGCGACCGTGACAGTGGGCTTGAGCCGGTTCAGAATGGCGGGAATGGGTGTCCGGCAAAGTCAGAAGGGGTGCGCGATCCTGCCGCTCGCCGTCGTATTGGCCGCCCTGGCAGGCTGCCGGAACGACCTCGACCGTAACCCGCAAGTGGGTGAAATCGCAGGGGATGGCGCGAGGCTCCTGAAGGACCCGCTGATCACCCGGCCGATCGACCCGCTCGGACCCGGCCTCGAGCCGCCCGCCAATCCCGGCATGGCGACCGGCGGAGCGAACGGTGGCCCCGACCGCGGCCCCATGGATCCCAGTGGCCCCAGCACTGGCGGCAGCGCGCCGGTCACACCGCCCCCCGCAAGCGGGGCAGCGGGCGCGGCAGCCGCCGGCAGCGGAGCCACGGCGGGCGGGGCCGGAGGCGGACAGTCCATGGTCCCCGTGACGGACGCCGGCGCCGACGCGGGAACCGACGCGGGCAGCGCCGATCCATGCGAGTCGCCCGAGTGCGGGCTGTTCGAGCCATGTAGCGACGCCTCGCTCCACTGCATCGCGCTAAACGCGTGCGACCACGCCGTGTGCATCGCGGTCGAAGCCGCCTGCCAGGCCGAGTGCAACAGCGACGATTGCATGCTGCTCGAGAGTTACCCCGAGCAGATCGCCTGCAACTGATCGGTTCCCGGTTCGAAACCAGGTTCAGGATCGGGCGGCGCTGGTGCTGGTGGATCGAACGGAACCCCCGACTCGGCAGTCTCGTGCCCAGCTGTCCGCCGAGGCACGCGCCGGCTTTGCTCGACGCGGCGACACGCGCGCGCGAGTGCGAGCGCGGGCGCGGCTCGCACGTGCGCTGTGGACCGCGCGCGGTGAGCGCAAGCTGCCGTCGCAACGCGAGCTCGATCGTGCGCTGCGCGGAGTGACCGCCGCGGAGCTCGAGCGGATCTGCGAGCTGACCAAGCTCGGACCGCTGTACCTGCTGCCGACCCGGCGCTTCGCGCACGCGCTCGCCCGCGAGATCCGCGCGCTCGGAGCGCGGCGCGTGCACGAGGTGGCCGCAGGCGACGGCTTGCTCTCGCGCGCGCTGGCCGGCGCCGATCGTTCGCTGCGCGTCACCGCGAGCGACTCGGGCGCGTGGGAGCAGGCCCAGGCGCGCATGAGCCCGGCCGAACGCCGCGCGCTGCGCGGAAGCGCGGTGGCCGGCCTCGCGCTCGGCCGCAACGTGCAGCGACAGGAGGCCAGACGCGCGATCGCCCAGCACCAGCCGGAGCTGATCCTGTGCTCGTGGCTGCCGCCAGGGCACCTGCTCGACGAGCTGATCCGCGCGCCCGTGCGTTACGTGCTCGAGATCGGCGCGGGCGCGGGCGTGACCGCGAGCGCGTACAGCTGGCGCTTCGCGCACGAGTTCCTGGAAGGCCCGCTCGCGCACAGCGCGCGCTGCCGGCTCGACGCGCGCCCGCCACAGGCGCTGCACACCCGCATCACGCTCTACTATGGCGCAGCCCACCCTGAGTACGCGGAAGAGGTGGTACAGCGCGGTGACTGGCTGTGGCAGTTCCGGCCGCGGTAGTTTTACCGAGTCCGGATCCTTTCCCGTGCCCGTACGCGTGCCCGTGCCCGATCCGAGATCTGAAGATCGGGCACGGGCACGCGTACGGGGCGAGAGGGAGCGAGATGGTCGTACGCGCGGGGTCGTTCAACGTTCAGGCGTGCAGGGCACGGTCGCGGACAGCTTCTTCCAGCGCTTTCGCGGCGGCTATTTCCCGGACAAGGTCGCGAGCAAGGGGCTGTTGTGCGCGCTGGTGCGGCGCGGCGGCGAGCGCCGCGCGTTCATCGCCACGCACTTTCACAACGCCGCCAGCGACCGCTTCGGCGGCGCGCGCGCGCACCAGGTCGAGCAGCTGGCCAACGCCGTGAAGTGGATCGATGCGAACTGGCGCGCGCCGATCACCATGCTCGGCGACTTCAACATCGACTCGCTGGCGGCGTACAAGAGCGCGAGCGACGTGGAGCGGACCTTGTACTCGCGGTTGGCCCTGGCCGGTCGCAGCCGCGATCGGCCTCACTTCGACGTCAACGCGCAGTGCAACGGCTTCGTGCCGCGCGCGACCAGCACGGAGTCCCCGCCGGCTATCGCGCGCGCATCGGCCTGCTGTACGCACCGACCCGACTGCCCAGCGGTCGCTGGTTGTGGGGCGCCGCCGGCGTGCGCGTCTCGCTCGAGCTCGGAGCGCCGGAAGAAGGCGTCGTGCGTCCGAGCGGCGAGCTGTGCCCGAACGGTCGCGCACCGCTGGTCGGGACGGGCTGCTTTACCCGCCTAGTGCCGTGACCGGGGCCACAGCCGCCGCAGCCCTCGCCGCAGCCGCGCGAGCCCGCCCAACGCCGGCTGCGGCTCGGCCGCACGCGCGAGCACCTCGCGCGCGAACGCGTCCACCGGATGCGCCGCGAAGTAGCGGGCGTGCGCGACCTCGAGCGCGCGCTTGCGCACGGCGCAGCGATCGCACTCGGTCAGATGGACGTGCGCCACCGGATTGACCCGCGCCATGGGATCGTTGGCGTGCACGCGCTCGAGCACGTGACGGGGCAGATGATCGCTCATGAGGCTTCTCGTTCCCGCAGCAGCGTGCGCGCTTGCTCGAGCAGGCCCTGCACGCGACGGCGGACGGTGCGGCGCGACCAGCGCAGCTCGCGCGCGAGCTCTTCCTCGGTCAGCTCGTCGAGATAGTAGAGCACCGCGAGCCGGCGCAGCGCAGCCGGCAGGCGCTGCAGCAAGCGCTGCACGATCAGCAGCGCCTCGCGATCGTCGTCGGCCACCTCGCGCCCTAGCGCCTGCGCCTGCTCGGCGGCGGGCGCAGCGAGCGCCGCCGTCCCGGCGGGCAGCAACCCGCTCGCTTCCGGGTCCGGCGCGCCCGGGCCGATGTCCCCTACAGCTGAAGCGCGCTCGCTGTGGAGACCGTCGGCGACGCGGCACAACCAGGTGCGCGGATCGCTGCCCGCAGGCGGCCCGCCTGCGCGGACCGCGTGCACGAACACGTCCTGCACGGCGGCCGGCGCGTCGTCGACGCCGAGATACGCCGCGCAACGGCGAAACACCGTGTACCCGTAGCGCGCGTAGAGCTTGGCCAGCTCGGCCTCGTTCATGACACCGGGAGCATACCCAGCTCGGCAGCGCGCCGCAGCCGTTCGCAACAATGGGGGCCGAATGTACCGGGCCGGCCCCCATCATGCAGCGCGCAGCGGCCGGACGGCGTGGGCACCGTCGTCGCGGCCGGCGGCGAAGCTGGTCACCAGCTGCACCACGCCGGGATCGCGCAGCACGCGGCCATGTCCCAGCCCGTCGAGCGGGACGAAGCGCGTACCGGCCCAGGCGCGGGCGAGCGCAGCGCCGTGCTCGAAGGGAACCTCGCGATCGCCGCGGTCGTGCAGCACGAGCGCCGACGTGCGCGCGCTCGGCCGCAGGCTGGCGAGCTCGAGCGCGTCGAGATCGCCGATCTGCTTGCGCAGCTGGACCAGCATTCCTTCGGCGCGCGCCGCCGACAGCCCGAGCTGCCTGGCAAAGGCTCGCGCGAAGTACGGGACGTTGCCCGGCGGCGCGATCAACACCAGGCGCGAGGCCGGCAGGCCCCACGTCACGGCCAGCGCGCTCGCGGTCGCCCCGAGCGAATGCGCGACGATCGCGTCGAGCGGACCGACCGCGTCGGCGACCGCGCGCACCGCGCCCGCGAGATCGATCAGCGTTGCGCGCTGACCCGACGAGCGGCCGTGCGCGGGTTGATCGAAGGCGACGACGCGCCGCCCCGCGGCCACCAGCGGGGCCACGAACGCGGCCATCTCTCCGGCGTGCCCGTTCCAGCCGTGCACCAGCAGGACCGCCGGACCTTGCCCCCACTCCGACACGCTCAAGCTGCCGTCGCGGAAGGAGACGCGCGAGTGCACTGCGGTCAGGCCGGGCACCTCGGGCAACTGTCGGGCTCGGCTCGGCTGCGGCCGCCCGAACAGCTCGGCGGCGCGCGCTTCTGCCCGCCGCGGTGCGAACAGGCTCAGCGCCGCGAGCGCCACGCGCTGCGCCCGCGCCTCCTCCGCCTGCTGTCGAATGGCCAGGTATTCGCTTCGATCAAAAGGCCGACCGTTCGTGCTTTTTTCGGCCTGGTCCGGGGTGTGAAGGCTTTCCGTCATGACTCCATCTCCGTGCGCTGGGGTTTGGAACTAGCGGGCAGCGAACTGGACTAGGCGCTCGAAGGCAGCGCGGGTTCGCTCTTCCGATCGCGGATCGCGCAGCAGGCGCCGGCTGTGGTTGAAGCCGAGCATCAGCGCGTACAGGTCGAACGCGAAGTCCTCGCAGTCGAGGTCCTTGCGGAACTCGCCCTGCTCGATCGCCTGGCGCGCGGCCCCGGCGATGAAGTCGAGCAGCTCGCGCTGGCTCCCGACCAGGAAGTCGCGCGCGCGGCCCTCCCGGTCGTCCAGCTCCGTCGCCGCCGCGATGAACAGGCAGCCGCCCGGCTGCGACGGGTCCACGCTCCAGATCAGCCACTTCTCGAACAGCCTGCGCACGCGCGCGAGCCCGCGCGGCGCGCGCACCGCCGGCTGGATCACCGCCTCCTGAAAGCGCTGCGCGGCGGCCGCAAGGACGGCGATCTGCAGGTCCTCCTTGGAGCCGAAGTGCGCGAACAGACCGCTCTTCGACAGGCCGAGGTCGCTCGCGAGCGCGCCGATGCTGAGCCCCTCGAGCCCCTCGCGCCCTGCCAGCCTGAACGCACGCTCGAGGATGCGTTCCCGTGTCTGCTCACCCTTCGACATGGCTCGAAGATACGAACGGTCGTTCTATTTGTCAACCGGCGACGAGCGTCACAGCGGTCCACAAGCCGGTGGCATTTCTGCTAGGAACGGTGCTCGCTTTGTCTATGCCGATCGCCCGCGTCGCCAAACGACTGGTCAAAGATTCGCTGCGCGCCCTCACCCGCCGCTGGAACGAGCGCGTGCAGCCCCTGCCGCTGCATCGCTGGGACCTGGTCGCCGATGCGCGCGGGCGGCTCTCGCTCGAGGGCGTGGAGCTGGCCGAGCTGATCCAGCGCTTCGGCTCCCCGCTGCACGTGGTGCACGCCCAGGCCCTGCGCCGCAACATCGCGGACTTCTGCGAGCCCGCGCCCGGCCACCCGCCCTGCGCCGTCTACTACTCGTACAAGACCAACCCGATCCCCGGCGTGCTGCAGCTGATGCACGCGCGCGGCGTGGGCGCCGAGGTGATCTCCGCTTACGAGCTGTGGCTGGCGCTGCGGCTCGGCGTCGCCCCGCGCGACATCATCTACAACGGGCCGGTCAAATCCGACGACTCGCTGCGCCAGGCGATCGCGCGCGAGATCTATCTGATCAACGCCAACCACCGCGAAGAGCTGGTGCGCATCTCGACCCTCGCGCACGAGGTCGGCAAGCGCCCGCGGGTCGGGCTGCGCGTGACCACGAGCGGCGGCTGGGCGGGGCAGTTCGGCTGCTCGATCGCGAGCGGCGAGGCGCTCGAGGCGCTGCGCGAAGCCTGCAGCGATTCCGCCCTCGACGTGTGCGCGCTGCACGCGCACCTGGGCGCGCCGATCCGTTCGGCCGAGACCGCGCGCGGCTTCGTGCACGAGGTGATGGAGTTCGCCGAGCAAGCGCGCCAGGCGTTCGGCTTCGTGCCCGAGGTGATCGACTTCGGCGGCAGCCTCGGCGTGCCGACCGTGGCCGGGCTCGGCGAGCGCGAGAAGCGCTTCAACATGACGTTGCTCGGCGAGCTCACGCCGCCCTCGCCCGACGCGTCGCTCTCGATCCGCGACTACGTGCGCGTGGTCTGCGACGAGGTCGCGAGCTGTGCCCGCCGCCACGGCCGAGACGCGCCCAAGATCGTGCTCGAGCCGGGCCGCGCGATGACCGGCAACACGCAGCTGCTGCTGACCAGCGTGCACTCGGTCAAGAGCACGCGCGAGCCGCCGCTGACCGCGATTCTCGACGCCGGCATCAACCTCGCCCAGTCGGTGCAGAGCGAGTACCACCAGGTCTTCAGCGCGACCAAGGCCAACCAGGAGCGCAACATCGCGTACCGCCTGGCGGGACCGATCTGCAGCCCCGGCGACGTGCTGTACTGGTCGTACCGCCTGCCGCAGCTCGAGCCCGGCGACCCGCTCGTGATCGCCGACGCCGGCGCCTACTTCGTCCCGTTCGCCACTTCGTTCTCGTTCCCGCAGCCCGCGATCGTGATGATCGACAACGGCCGCGCCACCCTGCTGCGCCGCGCCGAACGCTTCGAAGACCTGGTCGCCCTCGACGACACCCAGCTCAATGCCCCCGGCTGGGACCGCGCCGACCGCGTGAACTGACGCTCGACGATGCGGGTTCGACGAGCTCTCGCCTGGCTCTCGATCGTCGCGACCGCCGCAGCTTGCGGCGGGCTGAGCCCCGTGCCGAGCCGAGGCGGCCGAGCCTGGCACGAGCTCGAGAGCGCGCACTTCGTTCTGCGCACCGATCTCGACCCCGCGCGTGCAGTGGAGACGCTCGAGCTACTCGAGCAGCTGCTCCATGCGTATCTGGTCGTAGGTTGGAACGCGAAGGGCTGGCCGAAGCGACTATCGATCGTCATCCTGCGCAACCCAGACGACGTTCATCACTTCTTGCCTCGTTACGATGGCGTGTACGTGAGCCAGCGGCCCTGGCCGCGGCTCGCACTTTCGCCCTGGCGCTACGGCCCCGACGGACTGTCCACGGTCAAGCACGAGCTCACGCATCACATCGCTTACGCGGCGATCCCAAACCAGCCTCCATGGTTCGCCGAAGGCACAGCCTCGTTCTTCGAGACCGCGTGGTTCGACAACAGGGGCCGATTCGTGATCGGCGCCGCTTCCGAGAACATGGCGTGGCGTGGCACGATGCATGCGGACGAGCTGCTCACTGCACGGGCCAATCGCCACGACCCACGCTTCTAGGGAGACTCGGCCGGCCAACCCATCGCGGCCGCGGTCACCAAGCACTGCGCGGCGCAGTAGCCGCCGTGGAGCGCGCTGTCGAAGCAGGAGGTTCAACCGCCAAGGCGCCGAGGACCGCGGTGTCGGTTGCGAACAGCGAGCGAGAGCGAGAGCGAGAGAGATCAGCGTCCGGATCGATCAGGCGCTGCGCCGGGCGGCCGTTCAGCGATGCCCAGGCGTCGGCGTACACGGCGACGTGGCGGCCCTGTGCGGTGAAGCGTTCGGCCACGTGGTGCGCGTAGGCGCTGATCAGCAGCGGTTGCACGGCCATCTGCGCGTACTGCCGCGCGCTGAGCTCCGCGCGCGGGTCGACGGCCAGCTCTTCGCCGCTGTCGTGGTCGAGCACGCGCAGGGTCACGCGCCCGGTCTTCTCGATCAGCATCACGCGCCATGCGAAGCGAAAGCCTTCTTCGCCCCAGTTGACCGGACCGGGATAGGCGAGGTGGCGCAAGGGCAGCGCGATCTGGATCAGCAGGTACGCGCCCAGGGCGATGGTCGCCAGCCCGCCCAGCGGACGCAGCGGAAGCGCAGCGCCGAACATCGTACCGGCTGATCGCTCGGCTCGCGCGGGCAGCGCGCGCGCCAGCCAGCGGCGCGGCCAGTCGTGCGCGAAGAACACCGGGGTCAGCGCGATCATCAGCCACGGGAACACGCCGATCGGAAACAGCAGCGCGGTGAACGAGTGGAACGCGATCACCGCCAGGTAGGCGAGCGCACGCGTCCGGCGCAGGCACAGCAGCGCGACGATGCTCAGGTCGAACAGCGCACCGCTCCACGACAGCGCGAGCGCGGTCCCTGGCAGCTGCAGCAGACCGCCCACGAGCGGCAGCTCGGCGTGCACCTGCAGCCACGTACGCAGCGGCTCGCCGCGCAGCAACCAGTCGCCGTCGAGCTTGGCGACGCCGGCAAACACGTACACGACCGCGAGCTGCGCGCGCAGCACGAACGGCACGGCGCGCGCGACGGTCGGGAGAGGGAAGATTGATTTCACAGGAAGGCGGGAAGGCAGGAAAACAGAATTTTTCGGTTCTTGAACTTCCCGCCTTCTCGCCTTCCTGTGAGTCTCGAACCACGCGTCCAGCGACCACGTGCGCTGCAGCGGCAGCACACAGCACAGCCCGGCGAGCAGGCTCGAGAGGTAGTAGTGGTTGAGATAGTAAGTCTGGTCGAAAAGCTCGGCGCTGCTGAAGGTGAGGAACAAGAGCAGCGCGCTGGTGCGGTAGCGATAGCCGAACGCGACCCCGAGCGCGGCGACGGTCATCAGCGCGAAGTGCGCGTACAGCCACGGCGCGGGCCAGGGCGCGAGCCACTCGAAGCCGGGGTACGCGAAGTGAAAGCGCGGCGCGACGAACAGCTCGTCGATCCAACCCCTGGCGGCGAAGCGCACGCTCGAGCACGCCATCAGCAGACCGAACGCGATGCGAAAGCACGCGACCCCGGCCGCGTCGACCGGAGCGCCGAGCCAGGCCCGCGCGCGCCTGGTGACGCGCTCAGTCGCCATCGCCGGCTCCGAAGGTGGCGGTGACGGCCAGCGCCTGGTTGAGATCGACCTGCAGGAACACCAGCAGCTCGTCGAGCGCAGTGATCGCGTCCTGCACGCGCGCGCGGTCTTCCATCACGGCGCGGTCGAGCGGCTCGGGGATCGCGCGCAGGGCAGCGCGTGCGCTCTCCAGACGGTGCGCGAGCTGCCGGTCCAGCGGCCGGCCGCGCGCGCGCAGCAGCGCTCCGAGGCCGAGCGCCTGGCGCTGCCCGTAGCGGCCGGTGAACACGTTCTCGACCCCCTGCAAGGCGTCGAGCGCGTCGCGGATCGAACGCGCGGAGAAGCGCGACTCGACCACCTCCGGATGCGCGGTCGCACGCGAACCGCCGAGCGGCTTGGCCAGCCGGCGCGTGCGCACGTCCTCGACCACGAACGCGAGCGAGTTCACGATCCGCGCGAAGCCCTCGCGGACGGTGGCGAAGTGCTCGTTCGGTCCGTCCTGTAGGCTCAGGTCGCGCGCGAACGAGCCGCGCCAGGCGCCGTCGAGCTCGCGCGCGTCGGCCACCAGATCCGCGCCGAGCTCGCGCAGATACGCGCAACGCGCGCTGGCCGCCGCGACGTCGACGAGCTGCGCGAGCACCGCGTCCTCGCCGCCTGCGTAGAGCAGGTATTCGATCACCGGCAGCCCGCGCGCCGCCGCGCCCAGCTCGCCCGCGCGCACGGCGCCCGCATCGCGACCGGCCGGGACGGCGGCCCCGGCATCCCCGGCACTGGCGGGCAGGCTCGGCTCGCCGCCGCGCGCGCGCAACGCTTCCAGGATCTTGTCCTCGCGTGCCGGCCAGAAGTCGATCTTCGCGCCCAGCCGCCAGGGCGAGAGCGTGTGCGGGCCGAACGCGATCACCTCGGTCAGCTTGAAGCGCGCTGCAGCGGTGCTCCAGGCGTCGCGCGCTTCGTCGAGCGCGCCGGCGTCGCGCGCGCGGCACAGCTGGGACAGGGCTCGCTCGAGCTGCTGCGCGTCGCGCGCGAAATCGGCCGTGAGCGGCACGAACAGCTCGCGGCCGAGCGACTCGACCGTTTGCCGCACGGGGCTACGCGGCGGCTCGGCGTCGTCGCAGGCGAGCAGCGCGCAAGCGAGCAGCAAGAGTAAGAGGGCGGGCCCCGACATCTAAAGCGACTCCACGAAGCGCACCAGCGCCGCGCGGTCGTCGCGGTTCAGCTGCCGGAAGCCTTCGGCGCTCGCTTCGGCCTCGCCGCCGTGCCAGAGCACCGCCTCGGCGACACCGCGCGCGCGGCCGTCGTGCAGCAACCGGTCGTGACCGTTGACCTCGTGGATCAGGCCGATGCCCCAGAGCGGAGCGGTGCGCCATTCGCTGCCCTCGGCCGCGAAGCTCGGTCGCTGATCGGAGAGCGCCTCGCCGAGGTCGTGCAACAGCAGGTCGGTATACGGCCAGATCATCTGGCCCGACAGCTCGGGCAGGTCCGCGTCTCCGGTCTCGTGGCTCGGCACGTGGCAGCTGTCGCAGCCGAGCTCGGCGAACAGCGCCTTGCCGCGCAGCACCTCGGGCCGGTCGGCGCCGCGGCGCGCGGGCACGGCCAGCGAGCTCGAGTAGAGCACCAGCTTCGCGAGCAGCTCGTCGGAGATCTCCGGCTCGCCGCCGGCGAGCGCGGCGTCGCACTCGGCTTGTGACGCGGTGCAGTTCTGCTGCGGGAAGAGCCGCGATGTGATCCCCATGTCGCCGTTGAACGCGCCTGCCGACTGCTGCAGCACGCTGGGCTGCTCGGCCTTCCAGCCGAAGCGCCCGACCGCTTCGGCCTGCTGCTCGACGTCCCACACGCGATTGATCCGGCCCGAGATGCCGTCGCCGTCTTCGTCCTCGGGATCGGCCAGCGCGCGCAGGCGCGCGGCGGGGATCGCCTCGAGCAGGCCGAGACCGATCATCGCGGGCGCGACCCGCGGCGACATCAACAGCTCGTCCGGCAGCGCGCCGAACGCCGGTTGCTCGATGCGATAGCGAGGCGCGCGCAGGTCGTAGCGTTCGCCGTCGGCGTACTCGCCCGCGACGTCCTCGTGCTCGATCACCAGCGCGCCTTCCGCGGGCACGTCCGCGATCGCGCGGTCTTGCAGCTGACCGCCGTACACGGCGTCGTCGAGCGGCTCGCCGTGCGCGCCCTCGCCCGGCATGCTCAGCCGCAGCAGCAGCCCGAGCGCGTCCGGATCGTCGTCGGCGGGCGCGCCGCGGCCGTCCTTGAAGTGACAGCCGCTGCACGAGCGCGCGTTGAACGTCGGGCCCAAGCCGTCGCGGGCTTCGGTGCTCGCGGGCGCTTGCACCCAGCTCTGGTTGAAGAAGCTATTGCCGGTGAAGAACCAGCGCCGGTGCTCGGACGACAGGTTCGGCGCCGGCTGGTTGTACGCGTTGCTGCCGAGCGCGAGCGCGTTGGTCGCCTCGCCGCCCGGCAGCGTCTCACCCGGCTCGAGCTCCGCGCGCGCGGGCTCGCC
>Ga0190265_10002799_pt1 | contig 11767 bp, 9 predicted proteins | sample Popmic124T_FD_133135 | JGI IMG/M metagenome (GOLD analysis project Ga0190265, IMG submission 133135) | Populus adjacent soil microbial communities from riparian zone of Indian Creek, Utah, USA - 124 T | ecosystem: Environmental > Terrestrial > Soil > Riparian zone | place: USA: Utah | collected...
GAGGGCGCGGATGACCCGAACGTCCGCAAACCCCTCCCATCCGGAGGGCTCCGGAGCCGCGCCGGTCAGGATGCACTCCGAGAAGCTGATGAGCTCCGGCGCGAATTGATCCCGCTTGGGAAACGTGCGCTCGCGAGTCCGGCCGTCGATCGTCACCCGCTGAGTCAGGCCTTCGGCGTACTCGTAAGCCGGGTTCATGACCAGGTCACCCTTGGTGCCAACCACCCGGTAGGCTCCCACGTCGGCGCCGTTGAAGCTGCAGGTAAAGCTGGCCAGGCGCTCGCGGCCGGGGAACCGCAGGATGGCACTGGTCATCTCTTCGCACTGCTGGAAACGGCGCTCCCCATTGTTGGCACTGAACGCCATCACCTCCATCGGCTCCGCCCCGAACAGATTGCGCACTGCGTTGATGCAGTAGACGCCGATGTCGTAGAGCGGACCCCCCCCGAGCTCGCGCGGGTTGAGACGGATGTCGCCTTCCTTGACCTGCATGGTGAAGACCGAGTAGAACAAGCGGGGCTCTCCCAGGCTGCCTCCCTGCACCAGGTCGACAGCCTTGAGGTTGGCTTCCTCGAAGTGAAGCCGGTAGGCGGTCATCAGCTTGACCCCGTTCTCTTCGCACGCCTGGATCATGGACAGGCAGTCCTCTTCGGTCACCGCCAGCGGCTTCTCGCACAGCACGTGGACCCCGGCTCGGGCCGCCCGCTCGGTGTACTCCCGGTGCAGGTGATTGGGCAGGGCGATGTAGACCGCGTCCGCCACCCCACTCTGGAGGCATTCTTCGAACTGATCGTAGGAGTACCGGGCCTTGACCTTATAGCGGCGGCCAAGCTTGTCCAGCTTTTGGGGATCGTCGGAAATCAGGGCGGTGAGCTCTGAATTTTCAGCGTGAGCAAAGGCAGGCAGTACTGCCACTTGGGCTATGTGCCCCAGCCCAACCACCGCGTAGCGTACTGTCTTTTTCTCGGCCTTCTTCTTGGCCTGCCGTGATGCTCGGGGCATGGATCCCTCATGGAGAAACAACGGGGCTTCACCGGGTCAGCCGGAAAAGCCCCGAAGTTCGGCGCGGGTATGGGCGTCTATTCCCAGCCGTAGACTTAGAGTGCCCGTCTCCCCTGAATCAACTGCATCACAGCCAGGATCACTGCGATGACCAGCAGGACGTGGATGAAACCACCGAGGCTGTACGACGTGACGACACCCAGCAGCCACAGCACCAGGAGTATCACGAAGATGGTCCACAGCATGGCTACCTCCTCACGTTGGAATAGACCCAAAGGAACCAACACCACTCATCCTATTGAATCCTCGCCATCAGCGTCGTGAGCCAAGTCACGAGGGCCTTAACTCGGTCGTTTCGGGCCAGCATGCGCCAAAACGGCAGCTTAGGGCGGTACGGCACTTGCTCGTCGGGGAGCCATTCGTAGGCCTGTGGCAGACGGGCACCCCGTCCGGGCAGGACGATCTTACTCCGGAGCAGACATGGCTTCCAAAATCATTGGAATCGATCTAGGCACAACCAACTCAGTCGTGGCGGTAATGGAGGGTGGCGACCCGGTGGTGATCCCCAACGCGGAAGGTGGTCGCACCACCCCGTCCGTCGTGGCATTCACCAAGGATGGCGAGCGGCTGGTGGGCCAGGTCGCCAAGCGCCAGGCCGTCACCAACCCCCAGCAGACGGTCTTCTCAATCAAGCGGTTCATGGGCCGGCGGCTGAGCGAGGTTACCGATGAGCTGAAGAAGGTCCCTTACAAGGTGTCCGAAGGGCCAAACGGCATGGCTGTGGTCGAGATCCAGGGCAAGCGGTACACCCCGCCCGAGATCTCCGCGATGATCCTCCAGAAGATGAAACAGACGGCGGAAGACTACCTCGGATACACCGTCGACAAGGCGGTCATCACCGTCCCGGCATACTTCAACGACGCCCAGCGCCAGGCCACCAAGGATGCCGGCCGGATTGCCGGGCTGGACGTGCAGCGGATCATCAATGAGCCGACTGCCGCGGCCCTGGCCTATGGACTGGACAAGAAGAAGGAAGAGAAGGTGGCGGTGTTCGACCTCGGCGGCGGCACCTACGACATCTCGGTGCTGGAGCTGGCGGAGGGCGTCTTTGAGGTGAAGAGCACCAACGGAGACACCCACCTTGGGGGTGACGACTTCGACCAGCGGCTGATCAACTGGCTGGTGGCCGAATTCAAGAAGGACCAGGGCATCGACCTCTCCAAGGATCCCATGGCCATCCAGCGCCTGAAGGAAGCGGCGGAGAAGGCCAAGATGGAGCTGTCGAGCACCACGCAAACCGACATCAACCTGCCGTTCATCACCGCGGACCAGTCGGGGCCGAAGCACCTCAACCTCTCCCTAACCCGGGCCAAGTTCGAGCAGCTGGTGGACGACCTGATCCAACGCACCATCCCGCCGATGCAGCAGGCGTTGAAGGATGCGGGGATCGATCCCAAGCAGATCGACGAGGTCATCCTGGTGGGCGGCCAGACCCGCATGCCCAAGGTACAGGAGGTCGTCAAGAACTTCTTCGGGAAAGAGCCCCACAAGGGTGTGAATCCCGACGAAGTCGTGGCTATCGGCGCGGCGATCCAGGGCGGCGTGCTCGGCGGCGAGGTGAAGGACGTGCTCCTGCTGGACGTAAACCCACTGTCGCTCGGCATCGAGACGCTGGGCGGGGTCACGACCGTGCTCATCCCCCGGAACACCACCATTCCCACCAAGAAGTCGGAGACCTTCTCGACCGCTGAGGACAACCAGACCACGGTGGAGATCCACGTGCTCCAGGGCGAGCGGCAGATGGCCCAGGACAATCGTACGATCGGGAAGTTCCAGCTGACCGGCATCCCGCCGGCTCAGCGGGGCATGCCACAGGTCGAGGTCACCTTCGACATCGACGCCAACGGCATTCTCCACGTGGCGGCCAAGGACAAGACCACTGGGAAAGAGCAGAAGATCCGGATCGAGGCCTCCAGCGGGCTCAGCGATTCCGAAGTCGATCGGATGGTCAAGGCGGCCGAGCAGCACGCGGCCGAAGACAAGACCCGGCGCGACGAGATCGAGGCTCGGAATCAGCTCGACAGCCTGGTCTACCGGGTGGAGAAAGACAGTAAGGAGTGGGCTGACCGCTTGCCGGCCGAGGCCAAGGCCCGGCTGGATGCAGCCATGGAGGCCGGCCGGGAGGCCCTCCGAAGCGGTGCTGCCGACGCTATCCGCCGGGCGCTGGACGAGCTCAACACGGCATACTCAGCCGCCGGTGCGTCACTCTATCAGGCAGCAGGCACTCCGGGATCGGATGCTGGCGGCGGGAGCGGGGCTGGCGAGGGCCAAAGTGGCCCGGGCGAGCCGCCACCAGCCGGGCCAGCCCAGGATGACGTGGTCGATGCCGACTACGAGATCGTAGACGAGAAGAAATGAGACCAGGGGCGCACCGCGTGCGCCTTTACGTGTCAAGATCAATGCGAGGGGGCCGGAGCAGAATCCGGCCCTCTCTCGCTGCGCTTATCGTGACAAGTGGCCGAAACTACCCTGTACCCCTAGCTGTACTGTTAAATTGTACGGGTGCAGTATGATCCTCACGCCTTCCCGAAGGACCGCTCGATGTCTTCACGATCGCTAAATTGGCTCAAATTCGGCGGTTTGGTCGCCCTGGCGTTTGCGCTCGGCCTGCTGTTTGCCGGGTTGCTCGACCTGCCGAACCGCACCGCTGCCCAGGAACAGGGGCGCCCGGCAACCTCCATCGCCAAGGTCCCCCCACCGTCTATTCCGGCCGCGTTGCCCCTCCAGGAGCTCAGCGAAGCCTTTGCCGCGGTGGCGGAGCACGTGAAGCCGAGCGTGGTCTACATCAGGTCGCAGCGGACCGAGACAGCCACCAAGCAGAGGGTTCCACCGGGGATGGAGCGCTTCTTTGGCCCCCGGGGGTTCCGGCAGCAGCCTGACATCGAGCAGGGCAGCGGCTCGGGCTTTGTCGTCTCATCCGATGGCTTCATCCTGACCAACAACCACGTGGTCGAGGGTGCCGAGCAGGTAACGGTCCGGCTGCTCGACCGGCGTGAATTCAGGGCCAAGGTCATCGGGACCGATCCGAACACCGACGTCGCCGTTCTCAAGATCGACGCCAAGGGGCTGCCGCCGGTGGCGCTGGGGAACAGCGAGGACGCGCGGGTAGGCGAATGGGTGCTGGCGATCGGCAACCCGCTGGGTGAGGGCCTCACGTTCACCGTGACCTCCGGCATTGTGAGTGCCAAGGGCCGGGCGCTGCAGGGACTCCCGGGCCGCGGCCAGGGAAGCATCCAGGACTTCATCCAGACCGATGCCGCGATCAATCCTGGCAACTCGGGCGGGCCACTGGTGAGCGTCCGGGGCGAGGTGATCGGCATCAACTCCGCCATCGCCAGTGAGACCGGCTTCTATTCCGGATATGGGTTCGCCATTCCGATCAACCTCGCCCGTACGGTGATGAACCAGCTGGTCGAGACCGGCTCGGTGCATCGTGCCGCCCTCGGTGTCTCGATTGACAACGTCACCCTCGAAGACGCCGCCTACGTGGGGCTGCCCGAGATCCGGGGAGTGGTGGTGAAGGACATCCCCAGCGACGATTCGCCGGCCAAGGCCGCAGGGATCCTCCCGGGCGATGTCATCGTCTCGGTCGACAGCAAGCCAGTCGAGCGGGTGGGGCAGCTTCAGCAGGTGATCGGCTTCCGAAAGCCGGGAGACATAGTAAAAGTGGAAGTCGCCCGGAAGGGTGGCGTACGGAAGACCTACAACGTCAGGCTCCAGGCGCTCAACGACCAGCCTCAACTGGCCGGGGCCGATGAGGGCGACACCGATGAGTCCGAGGCACCCAGCGGAGCCGCCATGAACCGCCTGGGCATTACCGTCGAGCCTGTAACTCCGGATATCGCCCAGCAGATGCAGCTGCCCCAGGGCATGCGCGGTTTGGTGGTCACTGACGTCACCCCGGGCGGTCCGGCGTGGGAGACCCTGGTGGACGACCCCCAGCGCAATGGGCCGGACATCATCCTTTCCATCGAAGGCAAGCCGGTGAAGACCGAGGCCGATCTCAGGACCGCACTCCAGGCCGAGAAGGCGGGAAGTATCGTCACCCTTGGCGTTTACAATCCGAGGAGCAAGAGCCGCCGCATCGACCGGATTCGGCTGGGGGAGTAGGCGGGGCAGCGGGGCAGCGGGGTAACGCAGGCAAAAACATGTGTCACCCTGAGCGCAGCGAAGGGGCCGAAGCTCGAATCAGCTTCTGGCCCTTTTGTGCTTTAACTCTCCCGCTTCCCCGCTTTCCCGCTTCCCCGCTAACTTGTCACCATGGCCCTGCACGGAATGATCTTCGATATCGACGGCACCTTGGTCGACACCAATCCGGCACACGTCGAGGCGTGGTGGCGGGCGTTCAAGCGGCTGGGATACGACGTGCCCCGGGAGCGGATCGAGGTCGAGATCGGAAAGGGCGGCGACCTCCTGGTCCCGTCAATCCTGGGCGAGGAGGCTGAGAAGCGCGACGGCGAAGCCCTGCGGAAGGCCCAGAAGGAAGAGTTCCTGGAGATTGCCCGGCGCCAGCGGTTCCGCGTGTTTCCTTGCGTGTCGGAGCTGTTCCAGGCCCTCCGCCAGCAGGGAATCCGAACCGCGTTGGCCACCTCAAGCGACCGGAAGCATCTTCAGGCCATCTGCGACAGCGGCGGCATTGATCTCCCCAGCCTCGCCGACGTCCTGGTCACCAAGGCGGACGTCGAAGCCAGTAAGCCGGCTCCCGATGTGGTCATCGTCGCCTGGGAGAAGCTGAAGCTCACCCCCGCCGAATGCGCCATGGTGGGCGACACCGTTTACGACGCGCAGGCCTGCCGGGCAGCTGGGGTGGTATTCCTGGGTCTGTTGTCTGGAGGGACGCCGGAGAATCCCCTTCTGGAAGCGGGGGCCTGTGCCGTCTGGCGGGACACCGGTCACCTTTATGCCGACCTGGATCACGCCCTGGAGATCGCCGCCCACGCGGCGGCCGCCATCCATTAGCTCACACTCAACCAGCATGCGGAGCCGGTGACATGACCACCAGTGAAGCGACCGATTGGATGAATCATCCCGCTATCCGGGCCCTGGTGGACGAGGCCAATACCCTGACGCTGGAGGAGCGCATCACCCTGGTGAAGGGGCTGATTCCCGGCATAGCGAAGGCCTTGTCGGAAGACGAGTATGAGCAGTTCGTCACCTTCATCCGGCTCAAGGGCGAGCGGTATCAGGAGGCAAAGTCGCACCCCGGCGAAGGGCGCGCGGAGAGGCACACTCCGGGTGAGCGCGAGTTGGAAGGTCGGTAGTCAGCGGGGCAGCGGGGCAGCGGGGCAGCGGACGCGAACCTAGGGGATGGAGACTGGATGAGGAACTGGACTAACTGGGCGATCATTGCCGGCTACGGACTCGGCCTGGCTGGGTGCCAGGGCGACCCCTCAAAGGCAGGAGCTTCACCACCGCGCACCACGGATTCGCCAATCGAACGAAAGCTGGCCCAGTACACCACGGTCCGCCTGACGGCCGACCTCGAAAAGCTGACGGCGAGCGAGCGCCAGATGATTCCCCTCCTCATCGACGCCGCACGCTCCATGGACGCGATCTACTGGCGCCAGGCATACGGCAACCGTGATTCCCTCCTCCGTTCGATCCAGGACCCCGGCACCCGGCGCTATGCTGAGATCAACTACGGTCCCTGGGACCGGCTCGACGGGAACGCCCCTTTCATGGAGGGGGTTGGCCCGAAGCCCAGGGGCGCCGGGTTCTACCCGCGTGACATGGGCAAGGATGAGCTGGAGACGGCAGCCGCCAAGTCTTCCGCGCTGGGCAAGGCGCTCAGGAGTCAGTACACGATCGTCCGCCGGGACACGGCCGGCGCCCTCGTCGCCGTCCCGTATCACCAGGCATACGCCGACCAGATACCTTCAGCGGCGGCAAAGCTGCGGGAGGCTGCGGGGTTGGCCGAGGATCCCGGACTCCGGCACTACCTGGAGCTTCGCGCTCGGGCGCTGGAGACCGATGAGTACCAGCCCAGCGATCTCGCCTGGCTGGACATGAAGGACAACACCATCGATGTGGTCATCGGACCGATCGAGACCTACGAGGACCAGCTCTTCGGAAACAAAGCGGCGCACGAAGCATTCGTGCTGATCAAGGACAAGGAATGGAGTGGACGTCTGGCGCGATACGCGGCGATGCTCCCAAGTCTCCAGAGCGAGCTTCCCGTCCCCGCGGCGTACAAGCGGGAGCGGCCGGGCAGCGACTCAGACCTCAACGCGTACGATGCGGTCTACTACGCCGGCGACGCCAATGCCGGGTCCAAGACCATCGCCATCAACCTCCCCAATGACGAGGAGGTCCAGCTGCGGAAGGGCACTCGCCGGCTCCAGCTCAAGAACTCGATGCGGGCGAAGTTCGACCAGATTCTACTCCCCATCGGGGGTGAGCTGATCGCGGAGGACCAGCGCGAGCACATCAGCTTCGACGCCTTCTTTTCCAACGTCATGTTTCATGAGGTGGCGCACGGACTCGGGATTAAGAAAACCATCCACGGCAAAGGGACCGTGCGCGAAGCGCTCAAGGAGCAGGCCGGCGCGCTCGAGGAGGGCAAAGCCGATATCCTGGGCCTCTTCATGATCACCCGGCTGCACCAGCGAGGTGAGCTGAAGGGCCAGAATCTCGACGACAACTACGTGACCTTTCTGGCCAGCATCTTCCGGTCGATCCGGTTCGGCGCCTCCAGTGCACACGGCCGGGCCAACGCCGCCCAGTTCTCCTTCTTCGAGGACCAGGGCGCGTTTGCCCGCGATTCGGCCACCGGCCGCTACCGGGTCGACTTCCCCAAGATGCGGACGGCGGTGGACGCGCTCGCGGGTCAGATCCTCCGCTTCCAGGGTGATGGCGACTATGACGGCGTCACCCGCTTCATGGCAGAGCGGGGCAAGCTCTCCCCGTCGCTGCAGCAGGATCTCGCGCGCCTGGGGTCGAAAAACATTCCGGTGGACATCGTCTTCGAGCAGGGCCCCGAGGTGTTGAGATAGTGGAGCCAGACGAGATGGTGGAACCGGGCGACGTGGCCGAACCGGAGGTGATCGTACGGAGCGTCCGCCGGCGCCGGACGCATCCGCCACCGCCGGAGACACCCCCGCCGGTCGGTGCGCGCACCTGGCTGATCTACACCGCGTTGGCCGTAGGAACAGCAGCGCTGATGTTCGATGGCTACCTGAGCGACCGCCCGGACAGGCCGCCGCTCCCGACGCTTTCGCAGGCCACCGAGGTCAGATCCGAGATCTCGATGGCGGCCGATTCATTGCAGGTGGTCGTGGGCTGGGACCTCAGCATGTCGGATTCCGCCGGCGTACCGGATTCAGTCCGGGTCAGAGTGATCCCTCTGCAGGGAGATACTGTGGTGATGAGTCAGCCGTCCAGACAGCTGGCCGACACCGCATACCTGGCGGCTCCAGACACCGGGGAGACAGCGCAGGGTGTTTCCTGCGTGGCTGCCCAGCACGAACCGGAGCCGCTGGAGGAAGTCTGCACACCGTGGCAGTATGTGAGGCCTTCCGTTACCGCAATGAGCGCGACTGGGGTCGGGCAGATCGTCATCCAACCGAGCGGGCTGCAGGTGGATCCGGATATCGACGGCAGGTGCGCCGAGTGGCAGCGAACCCATGGTCCCGATTCGCTGTGGATTACGGTAAACCGCGCTGCCGTGCCGGAATGCACCGGGCCCAATTTGAAGCCGACGGTGGCCCAGTTCTGTGCCTTTGCGGTGATGCCGGGAGGACGACGAGTAAAGACTTCGAACTCGATCAACAATCCTTACTGCGAGGAGCTCTTCGTCGAATGGATCCGGGAGAGGTATTCCTGAGTCGCAGGATTTCCCTTCTGTTCCGTCACGTCTCGCTGCGTTCCCCATGCCCCAACCAGCTGACCCCGCTCGAAAATCCCCACCAGATTGTTCACGAAATACTTGGCGTTGCCGTAGCGGTCGATCTCCTGTGACTCGGCGTCTTCCAGCCGGTACCCGCTCCGAATGAAGGATCGAAGGTAGGCCACGTTTTCGGCCTTGGAGGGCGGGCAGAACACGACCAGCCTGGTGCCGATCACGTCCACCGCGGCCCGGAACCCGTACATGCGGGCAAACGCGTCGTTGCACTCGGCGAGGGACGAGTAAAGGTATAGATGCTCCACCTGCTCATCCTCGGGCAGCGTAATATCGAGCGGCTTCTCGTGGTGAAAGCGCCAGGTGGCTTCGGTGGTGACTTCGAGGAAGGAGGGAGTCGGGCGCGAGGTCTCAGCGGCAAACGCGGTCGATCCGCTGCCGGTCGACTCCGCACCATCGAAGCGCAGGGTCGAAGCCGGTACCGTCTCCAGGGGCTCCGTGACGGGCTCCTTCCCCGCCGGAGCTCGCCGGAAGACGGCGCAGACCCCCACGAGCGCCGCTCCCGCCAGGAGCACCCCCGGGTCCCGGGACAGAGATCCGGCCAGCAGGAGGGCGAGGACACTGGGGCCTACCCCCCCATACAGCGCACTGATCGTCACCGCCACCAGCAGCGCGGGCCGGGCATCCACGGCGGTGAGCAGGGGTAGAGCCTCTATCAGGAGGCCCGCCAGGGCGACCGATAGCACGGCCACCCCGTAGGGCAGTAGCCGCTCGCGGCGGGAGCGCGCCGAAGTGGAATGCGGGGACCGGCTGACAGTCACGAGGGATCAATCCTGGGGTTTCAATTTAAGCTATGAGGGTTTTCACGGGGGCACAACAGAAGGCTATATTTGCGTCCACGCGAACGTGGCGAAACTGGCAGACGCGCAGGACTTAGGATCCTGTCCCGAAAGGGGTGCGGGTTCAACTCCCGCCGTTCGCACTCGGAGTAACGTCTAGTAGATCCGTTGGCCTTCGGCTGCAACTCCCGCCACCTCGCATTAGTCAGAAGCCCGGAGCAGGCTGTTCGCACTCGGAGTGACGTCTAGTAGATCCGTTAGCCTTCGGCTGCAACTCCCGTCCCTTCGGCCCCTAGTCATTTCGGAAGGTTCTGCGTCACCCAATGTTTGATGCGCTTTACGACGTCGGGTTCGGCTAGATCCACTGAGGCCGTGAAGGAGCCGAGCAACTCATCGTCTACTCGAATACTCCACACCATCTCGCTACCACCGTCTTCCGTTGCCGAGCGATGGCCCCACGCCTCCACCTTGTACTTGCCGAATTGAAACTGCGGGATGTGGTTAGGGCCGGACATGGAGATCCTTGCATATAAGAGGCATGGGCGGATGTTCCCGGGGACAATCGGGCATGGCCCAGAGCAGAATCAGAGGTCTTCAGGTTGTCAAAGCGGGATGAGCTTGGCGAGTCGTTCGGCGCTGGTCGCTGCGGTGCGCAGCTTGGCGCACGCAGGGCACAGGCTCCGACAGCGATGCCCTCGCATGCGAAACTTCGAGTCGATCTGTTGCCCCACTGGGCACTGATCGTCGTCGTGGTAGACGTTTCCGTCTCGTTGACGAATGGAGTACCACGGAGAGATCTGCGCCATCAGAGGGCCCGGTGAAGCGTTCATCAGCCTACATGAGATTGTCCGCAGGCTTGATGCCCTAGGCTCGCTGAACAAAGTATAGCTGTAGGGGTCAAATGGATGTGACATCCAACACCATCTAGCTCTTCTCACCTCTCACTTCTCACCTCTCACTTCCCTCCAGCACCTCCATCGCCGCGTTCCGGCCGTTGATGCCGATCACGCTGCCACCGGGATAAGTCCCCGCACCACAGAGGAACACCCCGTCCATCGGGGTCCGGGGGGTGAGCCGCTTGTCCCACATGAATTCCGGCAGGCACTCGCCCTGAAAAATGTGCCCCCCAGTAAGTCCGGTCCGGCGCTCGATGTCCGGTGGGCCCATGACCTCCATGTGCAGCACTGCGGAGGGGATGTTAGGGGCAACGCGACCGATCGAGGCCAGCGCCACCCGCGCGACTTCTTCCCTGCGCGAATCCCAGGTACCCTGCCGAAGCGCGTAGGGGACCGGCTGCGCGAACACGCTCATCGTGTGGCGGCCCGGCGGCGCCACGCTGGGATCGTGGGCGCTCTGGAAGTAGAGCTCGGTCCACAGCCGGTCCGGCAGGTCGCCATCGAGCGCCGTCTGGTGATGCACGCGCCACTCTCCCTTGGTGAGAGGAGTATTGACCTGCCCGTAGTGATGCGGCTCCAGAGTTCCAGGACGAGCGGTGAAGTTGGGCAGCTCCTGAAGGGCAACCGTGATCTTCACCGTGCATCCCATCATCGGCACACTCTCCACCTGACCTCGCCATGCCGGCTCGGCCGAGCCGCCGAGCAGCCGGAGGGTGGTGCGTGGGTCGGCGTTTGAGACGACCACGGGGGCACGGAGACGTTCGCCGCCTTCCAGCTCCACTCCCTCGCCCGGCAGAACCCGGCTCACCGGCACTCCCGCCGCCACCACCACGCCGGCCTCCTGGGCGATGTCGCACAGAAGGAAGGAGACCAGCCCCATGCCTCCTTTCACATAGCCCCACATGCCCGGCATGCCGCCCATCCGTCCGGATGCGTGGTGAAAGTGGATGGAGGCTGTGCCCGGGCGGTGCGGGTCCGCGTTGGTGCCGATCACGCCCTGCCCCAGCAGCGACTGCTGGAGGCGCTCGTCGTCGAGGTAGCGCTCGACGAACTCCACCATCGACCACTCGAAGAGCAGCGCGATCGCGTCCCGGTCGCCACACAGGCGGCGCTCGATCTCGCCCCGGGAGGGC
>Ga0190265_10002800_pt1 | contig 11765 bp, 14 predicted proteins | sample Popmic124T_FD_133135 | JGI IMG/M metagenome (GOLD analysis project Ga0190265, IMG submission 133135) | Populus adjacent soil microbial communities from riparian zone of Indian Creek, Utah, USA - 124 T | ecosystem: Environmental > Terrestrial > Soil > Riparian zone | place: USA: Utah | collected...
GACGTCGCTGCCGACCCCTTCGAGCGCCACGACCTAGGGGCCCGCGCGTGCGGCGATCTGCAGGACACTGCCCAGCGGCTTTTCGGTGGGCTGCCGCGCCACGCCGCGGAGCCGTCGGGGCCGCTCACGGTGAGGTGATGACCGAAACGCCTCGTGAAGGCGCCAGGTGGGGCGTGCCCACCGACATTCAGGGACTCGCCCCCGAGAGGCCTTACGGCAACACCCGCGGAGCTCGTCAGGCGACTGGTGTCGCGCCAAAGGGGATTTCGATGTCGAGCCGCAGCTAGTCGATTGCACTTGCAATTGGCAATAACGAAAAGGCAATCTATTGATCCGAGAAGTCCGATTTGGCCGCCGACGAGACCTCATTCCGGTTCAATTCGCTTTCGTTGATGAGGGGCATCCTTGCGGAGGGCAGGACGCCTGGGTAGTGTGGGAGGGGCGCAGAGATGACGGACAAGGCCATGTTGGGACCCGCTAGCGCTCGCGCTCGCGCTCGTGCTCGTGCCCAAGAGCGAGGAGCAGCCGCGTCGAAGGCGGCCGTTCGCGAATCATCGACCGATGCATTCCTGATTCGCGTGCTCGAGCGACGTCTCGGCGCCCCGCTCGAAGTCGCCACCACGAGATGCAAAGGGCTCGCTGCCGAATTGCAGGGTGCGGTGGCGGTAGCAGACCATCTGATGCAGCGCATCCAGAAGGGGGCGAATCGGAACGGCGTCAAGCGGTGGCGCGTGGACGTCAGAGACTACGCAAGAGCCACGCTCAAGGCCGAAGCCCTGGCGGTCGAGCTCGAAAAGCAAGTGGGTCGCACCACCGGTGTCGTCAAAGCGCTCGACAATTTATCGTTGAACACCGAGACCTCGCAGACGGACGTGGCATCCCTCATCCCGGTGTTTGCGGAGTTTCTGCGGGACGGTCTGCCCGAAGGCGCAACGCTGTCGGTGGACATGCCGGATCCGTGTGTGGTGGATGTTTCGCGGTTGATCGTTATTGGCATGCTGTCGAGTGCGATCGAGATCGCCCTCTACAATATGCTCGAGGCCCAGTCGCCCGGCCGTATCTACGTGCGAGCACGGGTGATGGATGCGACGACCGTGATCGTCGAGGTAACAGACGACGGCGCCCCGGCAGCGGCGCTTCTCCAGGCGACGCCGTCGCATCCGTCCTTCTCCGATTCCCGTGGGCCTCGGATTCGTCACCTCCGCAAGCGGGCTCGGCGGGCGGGTGGTGAGATGACCGTGGAGAGCGACGCCGAGGGCAACACCCTTTGCCTCTATTTGCCCTTGGCTGATCCAGCGGTGCGAAGTGCGCAATCGGAAGCACCTTCGCAAGCGCGCCTTCGACGGCGTCAAAGAGTCGGTCCGCGAGCCAACAGGTAGCGTCGTCGGCGAAAGCACTCGGGAAATCACCTAACGCTTGCGTCGGGGGAGACTGGGGCTCGACTCGATCTCTCGAGGCAGGTCCGCGCCTGTGCGATGGAGCAAGGGCCCCGCGCCTTGTCGAGCTCGAGCGTTCAAGCGGCCCGATCGTCTCCTGACACAACGCGATATCGCCAACGATGCCTGCATCGTTCAGAAATGAAATGCCCGCGGATCGCAACGCGGAGGGCCCGCTCGAACGTAAGCGCTGCGATGACGGTTCCCATGTTTGGTCATATTCGGCCATCGCGCCGCCCGAAATTGACCGATGGATCGCAAACGAGGGTTCCCATCGGTCCAAATCCGTGAGAGGCTAGCCAACATGAGTGGGAGGGCTATCACTCGCGAAGCACCGCAGGCACTCGTCCCCGCGGCTCCGGAGCCCGACGTTGCCGCTCTAGTGCGTGACCTGCGCAAGCTCTACTACGTGAAGGGCATCGAGCTCATGTTGCGCGTGGGCGAGCTCATTCTCGAGCGCCTCTACGAAGGCGACGAATCGAAGTGGAAATCGCGCCTCCGCAAGGGCTACTCGTTCCGGAAGCTCGAGCAGCATCCCGATCTTCCCTTCAAAGCGCCGATGCTCTCGCGTGCGGTGTCGATGTACGTACTATCTCGACGTCGCGCCGATCTTTTGGCGCTACAGAACGTGAGCCAAACGCACATCCAAGAAGTCTTGAACCTCGACCCCGAGCTACAAGACGCGCTGCTCTCGCGAGTCGAGCACGAGAAGTGGACTGTTCAGCGCCTCCGCACCGAGGTCGTCCAGACGTTGCCCGAAATGCCCCGACGCCCCGGTCGCCCGCGGACACCGGCGTTCACCAAGCACCTTCGCAATCTGAAGAACATCGTCGAGGGGCGCCTGCTCTTGATCGATCCGGCCAGCGTCACGGTTCTGCGCAATCGCGAAGCACAAGAGCTGCTCGATACGGCGCGCCGGCTTTGTCAACAAGCCGAGATGGTGACGAGAATGCTGGCGGCGCATTTGACGGCGCTCGAGGGCGGGCAAACAAAAGCCGCGCCCGACGTCGAGCGTGTTGCAAGAGTGTCCGAGATTCGGCCGACGGGTGTTTCGCCGACGAAACACCCGTCTCAGCGTTAGCTCGGGCCGTGAAGAGCGGAACGGATTGATCCCGTAGCGCGCCGGGGTCGGCTGCAAAATTTAGCGACCGCCGGGCTCCGCGACGTCCGAATGCTATCGGCTATCGTGGCCCGGCAACACTCTTCGATTTAGACGTCACGCTCCATTGCGCGTGCTCGTGCACCGGGCGAGCTCTTGTCTTCATATCGAGTCCGCCCAGACGCACCTCGGTAATTCGCACGAACGCGTCCTGCTTCATCCATCACGATATGAGATCCAAGGAATGAAGCTGGAAGGCTGCGAAAGGACTTACTTAGCGGCAAGTCGTGTAGAGCTAATCAAAGCTCGAATCGACATGTCAATGAGAGCGAGTCCTCCGAACGTCAACGAAGGTTCTTCGGTGATGCGACGCTCGCGCAGAATTTGCCCAATATCGAAACACGCGACGGCTTTACGGTAGCGTCGATGCTCGACGTTGATTGATCGTAAGTTCGCCTCAGCATCTATCTGGCTTGCTGCACAGATTGCACTCGACAAAATACGTCGCGACCTCGCTCGTCGGTGTTGTGATCATAGAAGCATCGTGTAACATGCTAGCTACCTTTGCCGGTGCTGACTCATCGCACTGTCCAAAGCAATACCGGGGGAACCCGCGGCCGTGTGCCAGCAGATTCCAACGCGCCAGGCTGTCTCTTGCATCTAGCCCAGCTCCCAACACGCCCCAAATAGAGAAGTCCGGACTGCGCAGCATGTTCGGTTTTCGACGAAGGAGTGCCCGAGCGCCGCTAATCCGAGCAAACCCGAGTCCGAGAGAAACGATCAATCAGGGAGGTAGTGGATGAAAAGGTTGAAAGAGGTCATTGCGACTCATCAGCGTGCATTGCGAGAGCATCCGCTCTTCGACACTATTGAGGCAGCCAATTCCGTCGAGCCTCTTGCGGGGTTGGCAAGGGCAGCTGCTTGGTGGCCCATGGTGTTTCAGGACGTATTGAGATTGAATGTCGACCGCGTTCGGGGCACTGCATTCGAGCGCTTTGCGGAATACCACAAGAGCGAGGACGCCGGTCACGATAGGTGGTACCTGAATGACCTTCGAGTCTTCGCGGTGAAACCGCTCGGATTCGAGGAACTCTTCGGTGATGGGTTCCAGCCAATGCGGGACGCTTGCTATGGGATCATGGCGGAAGTCCATCGCAGTCAGTCCGACGCGGAGCGCATCGCGTTCCTTCTAGCCCTGGAGACGACAGGTCACGTCTTCTTCGAGCAAATCTCCGCGGCAGTCGATCGCGTGTGCCCGCACCTGCCCCTTCGGTACTTTTCGAGCTCCCACCTGAGCGTGGAGAAGGCCCATGATATGTTCACCGAGTCCACTGAAGCGGACCTTCTAAGAATCGACTTTTCTGATTCGGAGCGCGTCGAAGCCGAAGCAATGGTAGATCGCATCTACGGCACTTTCGCCGACATGTTTACCTACTTCGCCGACCAAATGACCCAAGATGTACGGCATCGCTCGCACGTTCGAGAGTTGAGCGGTGACGCTCCGAGCGGAACCTTCGCGGTGCGACGTGCGCGCGGCGCTTGATGCTGCCGTAACCGCGGCGCGCAAGGCGGGCGTCGCCTACTACGCTGACCCTGCCAGTCGGGCGTCGGCCGAGAGAGATTTTGGGGGCATCGCACAGGGGAAGTGCATTCTCCACGCAGAGCCCCCGAGTGCCGAGGCATGTCAGAGCTTTCTGGGCGGGCTTGCGTACGACGGCCTTGGCTGCACGCTGCGTGGCACTGGGTACAGTCAGAGTGGGCAGTCCGTTGCGCTCGACACCGTATCGTTGAGTACGCGTCGACTCGATTGGATAGGTGAAGTCGACCCGTCTGCTCAGACGATCACACTGGGTGCCGGCGCAACGTTGCGTCGCGCGCTCGTCGCCTTGCGTGAATCGGGGCTGATGCCGCCGGTCCTTCCGCTCAATCTCGACATGACCATAGGAGGTCTACTGTCCGCGGGAGGGGTAGGTTCCACGAGCCATCGCCACGGGGCCGTGGTCACGAATGTGCTGGAGGTCGAGGTCGCCACCGCGGATGGTGCTCTGCGGTCATGCACGAAACAACAGAATAGCGAGCTCTACAATGCAGTCTTGGCCGGAATTGGCCAATGCGGACTCATTACGCGAGCCAAGCTGCGTCTGGACGCCATGCCTCGCCGAATGCGAGTTCTGTCGTTCATTTATGACGACATCACGCGCTGGCTCGAAGACCAAATTGCTGCGAGCAATGCTGACATGGAAGTACACGTCGAGGGATTCTGTTGGGCTGCCGCCAAAGGGCTGCGTTCGACGCCGACTGGTCCCGCCGCGTACACGCACTGGATGTATGGTCTGCAGTTGGCAGCGGATGCTGAGGCACCTGGAGCCGGCACGTTCAACAGCTTGCTTTCATCGCTGCGCCCGCTCCGTAAGCTCGATGAATACCAGACCGACATCGAATCTTTCTCGCATCGGTACGAGCCCCGATTCGCGGGAATGGTCCAAGCTGGAACCTGGACGGATCCGCACCCGTGGTTCGAGGCGATCGTTCCGTTTGACCGTTCGGCGGAGATCCTTCTTCGCGTCCTCGAACTGCTCCCCACCGAAGTGGGCGATGGCCATCGCTTCATGCTGCTCAACACGGAGCAGTTGCCAGACTATTTCGTTTGCCCCCCAGGACACCGTTCAGGAATCATCGGCGTCTTTCCGGTCGCTCTCTTGCGAAGTGCGTTACCCAAGGTCTTAGCCACCATCGATCGCCTCACTTCTCTCATCGTCGACGCAAATGGGCGACGCTATTTGTCGGGCTGGCTTGGAACCGATTCTCCGGGATATCTGCGGGCGCATTATGGGAATCGATTCGGCGAATGGTTGGCGCTTCGCCAGCAGTACGATCCGGGGGGGCTGTTTCGATCGGTCCTGTTTCCGGGTGGCAATCGTAGCTGACAACTGCATGCGTAACCGCGCGTCATCCTGCGGGCCTACTTGCCTTCGCTCTCGTTCCCAAACTCGCGCAACGCGGTCGCACCCCGACGTGCTGCCGCTGGCGGATTGGATGATCTCGTCGCGCCCTCTCACTTTCTGCCACCCGTGAATCCCTCCGACTCCGCGTGGTTAGTCGAGCCCTTTCCGAAGGAACGCGCCCCAAGGCACGCCCTACAAGCGCGCATTGGTCGCAGCGTTTCATCATCAGGCACCGTGCCTACTCAATGCGTACTTCTGGCATACATAGGCGTTAGGGGGTGATTGCCGAACAGCCCTGCTTGCGCCAGGCAGCAGCCGTTAACCGACATTGGAGTCCACGTTCTGACATGGAAGTTGAGCGCTGCATGCAAGTAGGTCCGTGGCTGCCGCTTTGCGATGCCGTTCGCCCCCAGATGCAAGCGTCCCGCCGACTTCGACGATTGCCTTCCGCGCCGGTCCGCTTGTATCGTGGCTGTATAGAGCATCAACAGCTGATGCTCGGCCTAGTACCTACGGGCGGCAAGGGACGAACTGGTACTGGCGACACTGACGCCCGTGGGAGGACGGAATGGCAGAGAACCAGATGCGCGGTTATGTGTTGATGGCCGCTGTTGCGTATCTGCGCAAGACGGCGGGCGAGCAGCATGCCAAGCGAGTCTTGGACGGATTATCACCGGAGACTAAGCAAGCGCTCGCCACGGCAAAAGAGGCCAGCTGGTGCTCGACGAAATCTGTTGCCGAAATGCTTCACGCAGTCGCGTCGCTCAGCAACGGGAACGAGTCATCCGCGCAGAAGAACCTCATTGATTGCGGCAAGTATGCTGCGCACGAGGCGAGCAATACATTTCTGAGGCTCTTCATGAAGCTCCTTACGCCGACCATGTTTGCAAAAAAACTCCCAGATATTTGGGCGCGCGATTGCACCGTTGGAAAAATCACCGTCGAGGTGCACGCCGACAGAATTCGCAATCGTCTTGTCGATATGACGGGGTTTGATCACATCGCTCCCTTAGCCGTCGGCTACGTTGCATTTGCGTTGGAGGCGATGGGTAAGTCCATTACCAAGACAGAGCTTCACGGCTGGTCATTGGCGACTCCAGGGCCCAGTGATTGTTGGTTCGAAGTCTTCTGGCGAGCATGACCGACCGCCGTCACCGTTTCCAGGAACTCGATGTTCATTCAGTCAAATCTTCGCCTCCTGAGTCAGCAGGGAGGGATTTGGACCTGACGAAGGCAAATGAGGTAGCCGGTGAAAGCGCAAGCTCTGCGTCCGGCGGGAACATCCGCTGAAGCTTCTATTGACGCCGCGAGCACACTCGAGCGTCTGGTCGAAAAGACTGATTTGCTGGACCGGATAACTTCTCTCCATGCCGGGTATCATGGGCGTAAACGCCGCAGACCGGCGCAGGGCATACATGGGATCCCCTGATCGTTCGGCAGTCAGGTGCCTCGCTGTTCCGTTTATGACTCAAGTTCTGCAAGCTTCCCACCGTGTTATCGCGCGCGGTCGAATTGTGAGAGAGATTCGCGAAGAGAGAGATTCGCGAAGGGGGCGGGCGCGTAACGCCCATGTCGTTGGGGTCGACTGTGAGTGCATGTCTTGGTTGGTGACGACTTCCCGCCCGCCTGTGTAAAGCAATGGAGAGTGCCGACGTCGAGAAGCTGATCGAGCTGCTCAATCGCCATATGTCCGGGGTCAATGCACGTGCACTCGTTGGACGAGCACTCCGGGAGAACGGCCTGTCGGGCTCGCACGTCACACGGCAAGACCTTGCCAAATCCATGAGCACCTTGCGCCGTGGAGTCGATCTGTTCGTCGATCATCGGGTACGGGAAGCCGCGCTGCGGGAAATCTTGCTCTTCTGCGACGGGGAGGTGGTGGCCCCGGAAGCCTTCTCCATGAAGATCGAATCCGAGGCCGATGTCGGTGCGGCCCGTTCCGCGGCACGCCGCATCTGCGGTGTTGTAGGTGCCAGTCTATTTTGCAGACAGAAGGTGGCGACCATCGTGAGCGAGCTAACTCGCAACATCGTGCTTTACGCGCAGCGGGGTACGCTCGAGATCGTGCCGCACGGCACCACCAAGATTGTGATCCGGGCGGTCGACCAAGGACCGGGAATCCGAAATCTCGACCACATCCTTTCCGGCAAATACCAAAGCAAGACCGGGCTTGGGCGCGGGCTTTTGGGAAGCAAACAGCTCGCCGACAGATTCGACATTTCGACCGGAAACGCCGGAACCCAGATGATGATCGAGGTGGCTCTATGAAGCGCTACCCGTTCGCGACCATGGCAGACGTCGAGGAACCGGACATGCGGGTCTCGCACGTCTCGCTGCCGAAGGCGGGTGAATTGGCGAACGGCGACGCGGCGTTCGTTCGTTCCGATGGGCATCGCCGCGTCCTGCTCGCTCTGGTCGATAGCCTGGGTCATGGGCCAGAGGCCGCCAAGGTGACCAAGAGCGCGATCGAACAGCTCGGCGAAGTCTCCCTCGAAGCGACCTTGCGGGAGATCATGGAGCACCTCCACCATCACCTCCGCGGGAGTCGAGGTGCAGCGGCAACGGTGTGTCTCCTCCGTGACGGCAAAATCACAGCCTGCGGAGTTGGCAACGTCGAGCTTCGGAGCGCCGAGACACAGATTCCATTCATTTTCTCGCCCGGCATCTTGGGTGCTCGTGTTCAAAAGTTTCGCGTATGCGAGGCTGAGATGCGACCGGGCACGCGACTCGTCATGTTCTCGGACGGCATTTCGACGCGGCTCCGACTCGAACTGGTCAGAGCCCTACCACCGCAAGAGGCATGTGCGGCGATCATCGACAAGCACCGCAAGGCTGAGGACGACGCGACGGTGCTGGTGGCGGACATAGGATGATGCAATGAGCGACAAGTACAACGGCATACCCATCATCAAACTCTGGCACCTTTTGCTGGTACCGTTGCAAGGGGAATTAACGGACGACATCGCCGATCAGATGACGTCGGAGGTGCTGGAACGGATTCACCAGGACGGCTCGTCGGGGCTCGTCATCGATATCACCGCTTTATGGATGGTCGACAGCCACCTCTGTTCCGTTCTCTCCCAGCTCTCGGCGGCCGCATCGCTGATGGGAGCCAAGACCGTCATCTGCGGCATGAAACCAGAAATTGCACTTACGCTCGAAACGATGGGCGTACAGCTGGGGTCCACGGCGACGACGCTCACTTTGGAAGGCGCGCTGGAGGTCCTCGGCGCCCGGACGCCGCAATTCGACGATCGCGAGTCGATTTCCGCGCCTCTTGTGACGGATCGAACAGGCGACGCCGCGCGGCGAGACGACAAACCCTTCAAACCGGGGGATATGCGGTGAACCACGATCCCGACGGGGCACTCGAAAACTCCACCGTCGTAAGGGCGGAGGTACTGGCCTCGGTTGATGAATTGCTTTCGATGCTGAAAGCGGTCTCCGCTGGCGATCTCACGCGACGTCTCGATGTCAAGTATCCCGATACCCACCCTGTCGGCGCACTTGCGATGAGCATCAATGCAATGATTGATGCCCTGCAAGAAGCTCGTACCCAATCGACCGAGTATTCCGACCGCCTTGCGGACCAGGTGGCGACGATCGAGCGACAGCAGGCCGCCATCCAAGAGCTTTCGACACCCGTCATCGAGGTTTGGACAGGTGCGCTCTGTGTGCCCATCGTGGGCGTGCTCGACAGCGCTCGGGCTACTGACCTGACAAGCACGCTTCTCCATACGATCACGCAGAAGAAGGCTCCATTCACGATCATCGACATCACTGGGATCGAGGTGATGGACACCAGCACGGCGGACCATTTCATTCGCATGGCGCGTTCGGTGGGGTTGTTGGGAGCGAAATGCGTGCTCTCGGGGATTCGGCCCAATATCGCTCGCACCATCGTGCATATGGGCATCGATCTCACGGGAATCGAGAGCTATCGGACGATGCGGGAGGCCCTCAAGAGCTACGTGCAGTCGAGGCTACGCCTGAACACCGGGAGGCATAATGGCCACCGTGAGAGCGGCTCGGGTCAGGATCGCGACGATCAGTATCGCCGGAATATGCCGGAAAAAGCCGATACCAATGCAAACGACAAAGGAACTTGAACGACCGCCGGCGCGATATGCCGCGCGCACAGCGCACTTGGTAGGTGACGAAAGCATCAAGGGGACGTGACGATGAACTCAGATCAAACGCAGGACGATCAACTTCTCGAAAGCGTGGCGGACGCCCTGCTCGTGCTCACCAACGTGGGGCTCGGCGATTACGACACCAGGCTCAAAGTCGACCCTGACGACAGCGGTGCCCTCGCCAGCCTGTTCAGCGGTATCAACGAGATGATCGCCTCGCTCGGCGCGGAGCAGGAAAAGAGTCGCGCCTACCAGCGAGAGCTGGAAGAAAAGCTCGACACCATCGAGAAGCAGCGCGCCGCGATTCGCGACCTGTCCACGCCCATCTTGGAAGTCTGGGACGGCGTGCTCTGCCTACCCGTCGTCGGCGTGATGGACACGGCGCGAAGTACGGAGATGACGGCTTCGCTGCTCAAGGCGGTGACCGAGAAGGGCTCTCACGCGACCATCATCGACATCACGGGCATCGACGTCATGGATACGCGGACCGTCGATCACTTCATTCGGATGGCACGGTCGGTCCGCTTGCTTGGCGCGGAATGCGCGTTGACGGGGATGAGGCCGTACATTGCGCAAACCGTGGTCCAGATGGGGATCGATCTCGCCAACGTGGTGACGTACCGAAGCCTCCGAGAGGCCCTGCAGCAATACGTCACCCGAAGGCAGCTCTGAACGCCGCATCATGCCGCGTTATCCGCTTCGGGATCGCCTGGACCTGTTTCAAGTGCAGCGGGCGGCCAAGCGTGTAGCGGCCGAAGTTGGTTTCGGCCATCATGCGCGCGAGGAGCTGGCTATCGTCGCGTCCGAGCTGTCCTCCAATGCGCTGAAGTACGGAAAGGGTGGTGTCCTCGAGCTGTCAGACATGGAAGACGAGCACGGCCGGGGGATGATGCTCATTGCACATGATTCGGGGCCGCCTTTTCGCAACTTGGATATGGCACTGAAGGATGGCTGTGATGATGACGGGCCTATCGATCCGGCGACGATCCTCAAGCGGGGCGGCATGGGGGCCGGGCTCGGCGCGATCATTCGGCTGACGCATTTTTTTCGCGTCGAATCCGAGCCGCATGGCAAGCGGGTGATCGCGATTCGGTACTTGCGGCGACCGTCCACGCGTTCCCGGCGGCCCTCCCGCTTCAGGTAACTCACGCACTCAGCGCGAGCATCCGATCGATCGGCACCCTCGCGCGCTCGAGCAACTCCTTCGACATCTCGATGCGCGGCGCGAGATCGCGTAGTGCAAGATAGACCTTTTCAAGCGAGTTTCTCTTCATGTGGGGGCATTCGTTGCACGCGCAGTTGCCGTCGGGCGGCAGCGGGATGAGCTCCTTGTCGGGAACCGCTTTGGCCATCTGATGCAAAATGCCCGCCTCCGTGGCGACAATGAGTGCGCGGGCGGTCGAACGTGAGGCGTAGTGCAAGAGCGCCGTGGTCGAGCCGATGAAATGGGCGCGCTTCAAGATCGGTTCTTCGCATTCCGGATGCGCGATGAGCTCGGCCTCGGGATGGCGTTCGATGAGGCCGACCAGCTTTCGCTCGCTGAACGTCTCGTGAACGACGCAGCTGCCCTGCCACAAGATCATCTCCCTACCGAGCTTCTTGGCCAAGAACGCACCGAGGTTCTTGTCGGGCGCGAACAAGATCTCGCGCGAAGGGGGAATCGACCGTACGATCTTCTCGGCGTTGGACGAGGTGCAGATGTAGTCGCTCTCCGCCTTCACCTCGGCCGAGCAGTTGATGTAGGTGATGGCGACTGCATCGGGATGTCGGGCACGCCAAGCACGGAATTGGTCGGCCGGGCAACCGTCCGCAAGCGAGCAACCAGCCAGCATGTCGGGCACGACGACCACCCTGTCGGGATTCAGAATTTTGGCCGTTTCGGCCATGAAGTGGACCCCGGCGAAAAGGATGACGTCGGCCTCGGTCTTTTTGGCGGCTTGTGCCAGCTGCAGCGAGTCACCCAGGCAATCGGCGACGTCCTGAATGTCGCCGTCCTGATAGTAGTGGGCCAAAAGGACCGCGTTTTTCTGCCGCTTGAGCCGGTCGATCTCGTCTTCGAGGTCGAGGGGCAACGGGGGGTCGCCGAGAACCGGGAGGGCCGTGCTCATGCCCGGAATGTAATCCCCCTCGCCCGCGATGCTATTGTTTTGAA
>Ga0190265_10002801_pt1 | contig 11765 bp, 8 predicted proteins | sample Popmic124T_FD_133135 | JGI IMG/M metagenome (GOLD analysis project Ga0190265, IMG submission 133135) | Populus adjacent soil microbial communities from riparian zone of Indian Creek, Utah, USA - 124 T | ecosystem: Environmental > Terrestrial > Soil > Riparian zone | place: USA: Utah | collected...
CGAAGCCGAATCGCAGGTCGTCGAGGGCGCCGGCAGCTTCACCGGCTGGGACATCTTCTACTGCATGCTCGTTGGACTTGGCGTCACCGGGCTGATCGTCTGGATCACCGAATATTATACCGGCACCAACTATCGCCCCGTCCAGTCGATCGCCAAGGCCTCGCAGACCGGCCACGGCACCAACGTCATCCAGGGCCTCGCCATCAGCCTCGAATCGACCGCGCTTCCGACGCTCGTCATCTGCGTCGGCATCATCGTCTCCTACCAGCTCGCCGGCCTGATCGGCATCGCCTTCGCGGCGACCGCGATGCTTGCCCTGGCCGGGATGGTGGTCGCGCTCGACGCCTACGGCCCGGTCACCGACAATGCCGGCGGCATCGCCGAAATGGCGGGCCTGGACGACAGCGTCCGGGTCCGCACCGACGCTCTGGACGCGGTCGGCAACACCACCAAGGCGGTCACCAAGGGCTATGCGATCGGCTCGGCCGGCCTTGCCGCCCTCGTCCTGTTCGGCGCCTATACGACCGATCTCGAACGGTTCGCGACCGAACTCGGCATCGGCCCGGCCGGAGTCGATTTCAGCCTTTCCAACCCCTATGTCGTCGTCGGCCTGCTGCTCGGCGCGCTTCTGCCCTATCTGTTCAGCGCGATGGGCATGACCGCGGTCGGCCGCGCGGCGGGCAACGTGGTTATCGACGTGCGCAACCAGTTCCGCGACAATCCGGGGATCATGGACGGCACCTCGCGGCCCAATTACGCCCGCACCGTCGATCTCGTCACCAAGGCGGCGATCAAGGAGATGATCATCCCCTCGCTGCTGCCGGTGCTTGCGCCGGTCGCCGTCTTCTTCGGCATCCAGCTGATTGCGGGCCGCGAGAGCGCCTTCGCCGCTCTGGGCGCGCTGCTGCTCGGCGTGATCGTCTCGGGGCTCTTCGTCGCCATCTCGATGACCTCGGGCGGCGGCGCCTGGGACAATGCCAAGAAATATATCGAGGACGGCCATTATGGCGGCAAGGGCTCGGAAGCGCACAAGGCCGCGGTGACCGGCGACACGGTCGGCGATCCCTACAAGGACACCGCCGGCCCGGCCGTCAATCCGATGATCAAGATCACCAACATCGTCGCCTTGCTTCTGCTCGCGGCGCTGGCGGGCCAGGGCGGCTGATCGCCGGCTTGCGCCGCCCGGCCCCGTCCGCGAAAATGGGTGAGGCGGGCGCCTCGCCGGGCTCATTGGTCGAGCGGTCGATGCGAAGGAGCCGCCTGAATATGGTCAAGCGGGTGCGCCCCGGCCTGGTCCTGCTCGCGGCTCTGCTATCGCTGGCTGCCGCGCCGCCTTGCATTGCGCAGGAAGGTCCGGCGGCGGTACCGGCGGAGCGGCCGATCGAGGCCTTCGCCATGCTGCCGCGCTTCAGCGGCGCGCAATTGTCGCCGGACGGGACCCGCCTCGCGGTCAAGACGCGCGTAAGCGATCAGCAGATCCTGGCCATCGTCTCGCTGGACCGGCCGAACCATGAGCCGGCCTATATGTCGAGCGACGGCGTCGTCGACATCAATAGCTGGCGGTGGGTCAACGACGAGTGGCTGGTGGTGAGCGTCGGCCTCGCCGACAGGAGCGACGGTCAGGAGGTCTATGTGAGCCGCCTGCTCGGCCTCGATCGCCGCGCGCGGGTCCTCAATCGCCTCGCCTGGCATCGCGCCGCGCAAACCGCCTCCGATATCGTCTGGGTCGCGCGGGACGGCTCGCCGCGCATCCGCTTCGCCATGCAGACCGCCTTTTCCGGCGCCGGCCTCTGGCCCAGGGTCGTCGAAGCGGACGTCTCCACCGGCCGCATCGATCTGGTGGTCGGGTCCCGCGACAACGTCATGAATTGGTTCGCCGACGCCAGCGGCACGGTCCGGATGGGGCTCGGCTATAATGACGAGCGGGGCACAGCCCACCTGCTCTATCGGGCCCGGGCGAACGAGGACTTCCGGACCATCGCGCGCGCCAATACCCGCCGCGAGGAGTCGCTGCCGGCGCCCGCTTTGTTCCTCGCCGACAGCGGGCGGGCGATCGCCATTTCCGATCACGAAGGGTTTGACGCCGCCTATGAAATGAGCCTCCCGGACCTTGCGCTGGGCCGGCGCCTGTTCGGCCTGCCCCGGCACGACATAGAGGGCATCCTCCCGACCAGGTCCGGCGACGGCATCGCCGGCATCGCCTATACCGACTCGAGCGCGAGGGTGGCGTGGCTGGATCCGGCGATGCGCCAGACGCAGGCCAATCTAGACACCACGTTCGGCGCCGGCAGGGCGCAAATCATCTCCTGGAACCGCGATCGATCGAAGCTCCTGGTCCTGGTCGGCGGCCCGAGCCAGGCCGGAGCCTATTATATCCACGACGTCGCCGCGGCCAGCGTCTCCCGGATCGCCTGGCTGCACGAGACGTTTCGCGACGAGGAGCTCGCCCCGGTTAGCACGATAAGCTACCGCGCGCGGGACGGCGTCGAGATCGCCGCCGTGCTGACGCTGCCGCGCGGCCGCGCGGCGCGCGGGCTGCCGGTGATCGTGATGCCGCATGGCGGCCCCTATGTGCGCGACGAGGAACGCTGGGACTGGATCGCCCAATTCCTGGCCGACCGCGGCTACGCCGTGGTCCAGCCCAATTACCGCGGCTCGGCGGGCTATGGCTCTCATTTCGCCGACCTGGGGCGCGGCGAATGGGGCCGCAAGATGCAGGACGACCTCGACGACGCGCTCGCCCATCTCGCGGCGGAGGGCATCGCCGATCCGGCGCGCGCCTGCATTCTGGGCGCCTCATATGGCGGCTATGCCGCGTTGCGCGCCGCGCAACGCGCGCCCGCGCTCTATCGTTGCGCGATCTCCTATGCTGGCATTTCCGATCTCAACGCGCTGGTCCGCTACGACCGGAACTTCCTCCACAGCCGCGGCCGCCGGCAGTGGCTGGAAGCGCAAGCGCCCGACCTGCGCGAAGTCTCGCCGATCAACCACATAGCGGATTTCCGCATACCCGTCCTGCTGATCCACGGCGAGCGGGACGTGGTCGTTCCCGTCTCCGAATCGCGGCGCATGGCCGATCGGCTCCGCGCGGCGGGCAAGGTGGTGCGCTATGTCGAGCAGGCGGGGGCCGACCATCATTTCTCGCGCGGGGCCGATCGCCTGCAGTTTCTGCGGGAGCTGGAGGCCTTTCTCGATCGATATGACCCGGCCTGAACGGGTCGGCGAGAGCGCGTTTCGGGCCGGGTTTCATTTTTCCGCCCAAATCGCTAATGGCTCCCGGCAAATTTCGGGCACGAATCTGGATGGCCAAGGAAGAATTATTGGAGATGCGCGGGCAGGTGGCCGAGCTGCTGCCGAACGCCATGTTCCGCGTGACGCTCGAAAACGGCCATGAAATCCTCGGCCACACCGCCGGCAAGATGCGCAAGAACCGGATCCGGGTGCTGACCGGCGACGAAGTGCTGGTCGAGCTGACGCCCTACGACCTGACCAAAGGGCGGATTACCTACCGCTTCAAATAAGCGTAGGCGCTCATCATGAGGCTCATTCTCGCTTCGGCAAGCCCAAGGCGGCTCGATCTGCTCGCGCGGATCGGCGTGGTGCCCGACGCGGTGATTCCCGCCGAGATCGACGAGACTCCGCGCAAGGGGGAGTTGCCGGTCGGCTACGCCCGCCGGATGGCGGCGGGGAAGGCGGCGGCGGTCGCCGAACCCGGCGCTCTGATCCTCGCCGCCGACACGGTGGTCGCGGCGGGCCGGCGGATCCTGCCCAAGGCGGAAACGGAAAAGGAGGCCCGCGCGGCCCTGTCGCTGCTCTCCGGGCGGCGCCACCGAGTCCATTCGGCGGTCACGCTGATCGACTGCGAGGGCCGGGCGCGCCATCGCCTGTCGTCTTCGATCGTCACCTTCAAGCGGCTCAGCGCCGAGGAGCTCGACGGCTATCTCGCCGCCGGCGAATGGCGGGGCAAAGCGGGCGGCTATGCCATCCAGGGCCGCGCGGAAGCGCTGGTCCGAGCCGTCTCCGGCTCGCATTCGGGCGTGGTCGGCCTGCCCTTGTTCGAGACCCGCGCCTTGCTTCGCGCGGCCGGCTATCCGCTTGGCTGAGTGGCTCTACGAGGAAGGGATCGGCGAGAATCGCGCGATCCTGGTCGAGGCCGGACTCATCGTCGAGGCCGCGATCGAGCTGCCCGGCCTTCGCGCCGGCGCCGTCGTCCCCGCCCGGCTGACCGCCATCGCCGGAATCGCGACACTGGAGGACGGCAGCGAAGAGACGGTCGCGGCGCCCGGCCCGACCGAGGGCGCCGCCTTTCGCGCCGAGATCCTGCGCGAGTCGATCCCGGAGCCGGGGCGTCCCAAGCCGCCCAAAGCTCGAGCGACCGACCTGCCGTTGAGGGACGGCCCGAGTCTCAAGGCGCGGATCGGCAACCCCGCGCCGCTCCAAGCTTCGGGGCCCGATCTGTTCGAGCAGGCCGGCTGGTCCGAGCTGCTCGAGGAGGCCGCGACCGGCGAAATCGTCTTCGAAGGCGGCGCCCTGCGCATGAGCCTGACCCCGGCCATGACCCTGTTCGACGTCGATGGCGGCCTCAAGCCGGCCGCGCTCGCCGAAGCGGGCGCCGCCGCAGCCGCGCGCGCGATCCTGCGCCTCGCCATCACCGGGTCGATCGGCATCGATCTTCCCACCTTGCCGCGCGACCAGAGGCAGGCCGCGGCCCGGGCGGTCGACGCCATCCTCCCACAGCCGTTCGAGCGCAGCGCGGTCAACGGCTTCGGCTTCCTCCAGATCGTGCGCCGGCGCGAGCGCCCGTCCATCGCGGAGCTCGTCCGGGCCGATCCCGCCGGCGCGGGCGCCCGCGCCCTGCTCCGCCGGGCGGGCCGCTGCGGCGGGCCGGTGACGCTCCACGCCGCGCCGGCGGTGATCGCGGCGATCGAGGCCAATGGCGGCTGGCTTGCGGCGCTTGAGCGGCGGACGGGCGGCACCGCCGCCTTGCGGGCCGTGCCGGGCCTCGCCATATCGGCGGGGCATGTCGAAAGCCGGCCTTGATCGCTGCCCTTTGTGCGGCAAGCCCGCGAGCGTGGCCCACAAGCCATTCTGCGGCCAGGGCTGCCGCGACCGCGACCTGCTCAACTGGCTCGGCGAGGGCTATCGCGTGCCCGGCACGCCGGCCGATCCGGACCTGCCGTCCAGCCCGGAGGACGGGCTGGACAGCGAGCGCTAAGCGCCTCTATAGGCGCTGGCTTCCGCGCTCGTCGGATAGGCCCAGGTAGCTCAGTTGGTAGAGCACGTGACTGAAAATCACGGTGTCGGCGGTTCAATTCCGTCCCTGGGCACCATCTTCCCGGCGGGCGGCGTTACCTCGACCTCCACATCGCACGGGACGATCTCCAGCGGATCGCCATGTTTGAGCGCCATCAGCAGCGGCTCGGGCGCGCAGCTGAAGGCGACATATTGCGGCGCGCCGGTCATCGCCGCCCGATGCGCGGCCAGTTCGAAATCGATCACCTCATCGAGATGCGGCAGCGAAACCTCGGATCGGACGAAGCCGGAGAAGCGCCTCGCCTCGTCCGACATGAACGGCTCGGGCGGCGCCCGGCGCCAGAAGCGGCCGAACAAGGTGTCGAGCCCGCCGCCGCCGAGGCCGCGCCTCAGATAGCGCATCGAAAGCGGCAGCGCCTCGACCAGCGTCCCGCGCCGGGCCATGGCGATGAGATCGCTGAAGATGTCGAGCCCGGGGTCTTGCGCGACCAGGCGCGAGGCCCCGGCCTCCTCGCCGCGCAGGGCGGCATCGAGGCCGTGCTCCCACGCCTCCATCGACGGCAGGTCCGCGGCAGCGGCGGGCCGCGGGCCGCGGGCCGAACCGCCGGAGAGGGCCGAGCCGCGCGTCGCCCAGATCGCGCGCAGCCGCGCCAGGCAAAGCGCGATTTCTTCTTCCGTGATGTTCCTGGCGTCGATCTGGTCGGGAATGATCTCGAGCAGGATCGCGTGCAGCGCCGGCAGCCTCGGCACCAGCGCCGCCGCCGCCTCGATCACCGGCTCGGGCGGCAGGCCGGAATGCGAGTCGAGCCAATAGCCCTTGTGCCACTGGCCGCCGGCGACGTGGATTTCCCAGACCCGCTCGAGCGGCAGCCGGTCGGCGACCGCAGCGAGTCCCTGGCGGCCGTTGACCGCATTGGTCCAGACATTGTGCAGATCGAGCAGGATGCCGCAATTGGCGCGCTCGGCGATCTCGGCCCAGAAATCGCCGTCGGAAAGCTCGCCGGGGATCGGCCGCAGATAGTTGACGCCGGTCTCGAACGCGAAGGGCAGGCCGAATTCGTCCTGGAGCCGCCGGATCCTTTCCGCGATTACCCTTGCGCTTTCGGCGCTTTGCACCGGCGGCATCAGGAAACCGATGTGGCGCGGGCCGCGCGAGTCGTGCGCGGCAAGGAAGCTCATATGCTCGCTCCACCAGGCCGGCTTCAGGATCGAGAAGGTCTCCTTGAGCGCCGCGCGGTGCCGCGGGTCGCCGTCCCGCGAGCCGCCGACCGGATAGCCGATGCTGTGGACCAGGACCGGGCGGCCCATGGCGAGCGGCCGCTCCAGCCTGTCGCGGTTGACGCGGAAGGACGAGACGCCACCGCCGTCGGGCGGCGGCGAATGCGTCCAGAACGTCTGGGGCTCGACCTCGACGACATCGAGCGACCGGCTGATCGTCTCCGACAGAGACTCCAGCCCTGGAAGATAGACGAAGCCGACCCCCAGATCGGGCAGGTCCACTAGCGGAGCGGTCCCGCGTTCACCTTCAGATTCTTGTCTACGTTGAAATCGTTGAAAATATCCCAGCGGATGTCCCATCCCGAGCAGCAGGCCAGGCAGCCCAACTTACCGAGGATGTCCTTCTGCACGCGCTGGAACTTGGCGAGATCACTGGCGACGTCTGCCGGCAACGAAACGCGGACGACTCTGTTCGTCGCCTGACGGCTTGGCTGGATGCCCATATTGCTTGCTCCCCTATCTGACCGAGGAATACTTGAGCGATTCCTCGACTCGACTCTACCAGCATTGTTATCTCCGGAACAAGACTCGGCCTGATCGGACCGCGCCCGCGCGGTCAATAATCGCGGTTGTATCGGATATTGACGTTGGTGCCGCTGTTCGAGCCGAATTGGGAAAGCAGGCTCAAGGTCCGCGACAGCGAGATTTCGAGCTGGGTGGCGGTGAAGCCCTTGGCGTCGGTGATGATCTCAACATAGATGTCGTCGGAAAGGTACATGCCGGCGGCGACCGCGGTTCCGCGGCCGGTGGCGGTGTCGGCGTCGATCAGGCGCAGCCGGTCGATCCCGGTCGCCGAGCGCAGCCGGCCGAGCGGGTTGAGGCCGCCGCCGCTGCCGCTCAGCGAATTGAGCGAGGCGGCGAGCTGGACCGCCTGAAGCGCCGAAATCTGGGTCACCGAGCTGCCGAACAGGATTCGCGAGACGATTTCGTCCTGCGGCAGGCCCGGCGTGGAGGTGAAGGAGATCTGGGGATTGTTGGCCCGCCCGGCCACGTTGATCCCGACCTCGACATTCTCGATATCGCTGGTCGCGACCAGGTCGATCTGCGGGTTGGGCGGCCGATCGCCGGTGAAGACGATCCGGCCGCTGTCGAGCCGGAAGCGGCGGCCGGCGAGGCCAAGCGTGCCGCGGATCAGCTCCACCTGGCCGGCGATTTCGGGTGTCGCGGTGGTGCCCTGGACTCGAAGCCGGGCCTGCCATTCGGATTCGAGACCCATGCCCGAGACGAAGACCCGGTTGTCGGCATCGAGGCGGATGTCGAGCCGCCAGATGCTCGGCACTTTTGTGTCGGCATTCTGCTCGTTGGGCGGGCGAAGCGGCTCGCCGCGGCGGCGGACGCCGGCGAGCTGGGGCACTTCGGCCGAGGCCTGGCGGATGATCTGGTAGCGGACCTCGCCGAGCGCGAGCTCGCCGGTGATCGAGGCGCCGCTCCGGTCGTTGACGATCGCCAGGTTGCCAGTGGCGACGGCGCCGATATCGTCGCTGCGCGCGAGCCGCGCATTCTGGAACTGGAGCCTCAGGTCGACGGGGAAGCCGGCGGCCGAGGAAAGGCCGACGCTGCCCCGCCCCTCAATCGTGCCCTCGCCGGCGCGGCCAGACAGCGAGGTGATCTCGAGCCGCGAGGCGTCGAAGCGGCCGCTGATCGCGAGGTTGGTGACCCGGGTCCCGTAAGTCTCGTTCGTATAGGTGAGCGCGTTGGCGCGGACTACCCCGGTGAATTGCGGGTTCTGGACCCGGCCGCTGAAATCGGCGGCGATTCCGATCGGGCCGGAGACGTAATGCCCGGGCAGATTGGCGAAGGACATCGGAACGTCGGCCGGTCCGTTATAGCGAATCCCACCGGCGAGCGGCGCCGCGAGCAGCCGCGTGACCCAGGATCCCGCCGCCGGCCCAAGAGGCTGCAGCCGCGCCTGGACCCGGCCGATGACGGCGCCGCGGCGGATGATCGCGCCCAGCGCGCCGCCTTCGGGCCGGAGGTTCGCCGCCAAGGCGATGGTGACCGGGGTCGAGCGGATGGCGATTCCGGTACGGGTGAAATTGGCGATGTTGAGCCGCGCCTCCATGCGCGGGAAGGCCTCGCCCGTCGGCTGGGCGAAGTCCATGCTTCCACTCGCCTGACCGCCGAGGCCGAGCCGGGAAGAGAAGGCGTTCAGCATCGAAAGATCGAAGGAGTCGAGGCGCGACTGGATGATCAGGCCGTCGCCCCAGCGCCCGGCGAGGCGGATTCGGCCCCGCTCGAGCGCCACTGTCACCGGCGCCAGCCTCCAAACCGGCCCCTCGCGCGCGATCTGAGCGGGCTGGGCGAAGCGGAAATCGATATTGTTGACATGGCCCTGCATGGCGGCGCGGATCAGATCGGGCGCGATGGCGGCATTGGCGGCGAGGCGGAACGGCACCCCGCGCCGCCCTTCGGCGAAGAGCTGGGCGCGGCCGCTGCCGCCCTGAAGATCGACCCTGAGCCGTGCGCGCTGGACGAACAGGTCGCCGCTGGCGAGGCCGGCCAGCTGCGCGTCCCCGGAGATCGAGGGCTCAGGGGTGAGGATGACGGTGGCGGTGACGATGCCGCGCTGGATGATGATCGGCGCCTCGCCCGGCGTTCGGGCGCCGTTGGCGGTGGCGGCGATGTCGAGCCGCTGATAGCGCCCGGCGGCGCTCAGCCGCACCGTCCCGCTCAGCCCCTGTCCGGTCAGCGTCAGCGTCCCGGCTAAGACGCCCTCGCGGGTCTGGACGAGGCGCCCGCGCAGCTCGATCCCGGCGAAGGTCAGCCGGTTGACGACGATCGTCAGGGGGCCGCGATTGGAAAGGACGATGACGTCCGCCGAGAAAGGTCCGTAGGCCGATTCCCCGGTCGCTTCGATCGCCCAGCCCTGGGCCGTCGCTCGCACGTCGGCGCGAACGTCGCGAAGGCCGATGCCGAAGCCGGGGCTCGCGGCGACGAGGGCGACCCTGGGCGCGCCCGCGGTCCCGGTAACGTGGACGGCGACCGGGCCGTAAGCGTCGCTGATCCCCGAAACGCGGATGTCGAGCGCGCCGTTGGGCCGATAGGTCCCGCCGCCCGAGGCGACCTGGAGCGACGGCGCCGCGACCCGGATGTTGCTGATTCGGACCAGGCCCGACGGCTCCATCGCGATTCCGGCGGTGATCGTCGCGACCCCGCCCAAAAGGTCGCGGACGGTCGCATTGTCGATCCGCTTGGAGCGCGCGGCGACCCGGCCGGTGAGGCCGAAGCCGGCCGGGCCCCGGGTCATGTCGAGATTGGTGGTGACGTCGAACAGGCCGACGCCGTTCACCAGATAATCGTTCACTCGGCCCTGGACCGCCGCCAGATAGCGGCCCGCCGAAAGATCGAAGGCAAGCGCGAGCCGCGCATTCACCCGCGACGAGCGAAGGATCAGATCATCGGAGACGAGCCGAGCGCCGGTAATCCCGATTCGGCCGTTCATGGTCACCCCGACGATGCTTCCGCCGGCGAGCGAGTCGAAGCCGTCGATCCGCGCCGCCCGAGCGAAGACGGGGACGACGATGTCCTGTGACCGCACCCGGGCGCTGCCCTGGGCGTGGAGGCCCTGAATATTCGTGCCGCCGAAGCTGAGCCGGGCCGCGTCGAGCTCGTAGGCTACGCTCGGAGTCGCGAACGGGCCGTTGACGAGCAGGGCGATTCGGACGTCGCGGCCGCTCAGATCGGGCGCGATCGCGCCTGGCTCGATCAGCCGGCCGGCGACTCGCAGGCCCTCGAAGCGGTTCTCGCCGAGATCGATCCGCCCCTCGGCGGCGATCGCCATCACCCGGCTGTGGGCGCGAAGCCTGATGTCGGCGCGCCGCTGCTGGAGCCTGGTCACGAGGTTGAGCCGGACCAGCGGCTCGGCGAGGCGCGCGGCCGGGCCGGTCACGATGAGGTCGGGGCGGAGCGGCCCGGTCGTCGTGAAAGTGCCGTCGCGGCCCGAAATGGAGAGGTCGGCGAGGCCCTGTCCGCCGAGGGTCGCCCGGGCGCGGCCCTGCCAGCGCGCCCAATCGCCGCGGCCGGAAATCTGGGCCGCGATCGGCCGGTCGACGCCCGCCATGCCGGCGATGAAGCCGTCGCCGGGCCCTTGCGCGAGGAGGCCGATGTCGAGCCTGTTCTCCTCCGGCACGGCGTCGAGCCGAAGCACCAGCCGGTCGCCGCCGGCCAGGCCCGGAGCGCGCACGGTCCCCGCGTTCAGCGCCAGCTCGGCCCGGCCCTCCGTTATCTTCACCCGGCTGTCGAGGGAGAGCAGGTGGCGCCGGCCGGTCACCGCCGGATCGATCAGCAGCCGGCCGATCCTGAGATTGCCGACGTCGATGTCGATATCGGGAAGCATCGGCGAGTCCGGATCGCCGGGCCGAAGCGTCGGCAGCCGGCTGAGCCGAGCGGTGGGAATGACCAGCGAGCGGATGTCGATATGGTTGCCCAGATAAGCGAGCGGCCGGTAGTCGAGCTCGGCCACCGGCGCTCGGAAAAAGGTGCCTTGCGGATCGGCGAGCGAGAGATTGTGCAGCCGAAGCTCGCCGAACACCGAGCCCTCGATCCGGTCGACATGGACCTGAAGCCCCGACACGGTCTCGAACGCGTTGATCTGGCGGACCAGGAAGCGGCGGCCCGGATCGGTGTTGAGCCAGAGCAGGAAGGCGCCGAGCAGCAGGACGATGCCGAGCAGGATCGCGCCCGCCCACCGGGCGAGGGTGGCGGCCGGGTGGCGGCGGCGGACGATGGCGGCCTCCTGCTCCATCTAAAAAGCTTGCCCGATCGAGACGTAGACGTTGATCAGCGATTCGCCTGTGCGGCGGCCGATCGGAGTCGCGACGTCGAGCCGCACCGGGCCGAAATTGGTGTAGACCCGTCCGCCGACGCCGGCTCCGAAGCGCATCGAGGAGAAGCTCGGATATTCGCTCTCAGAGACCTGGCCGGCATCGACGAAGGCGACCACGCCGTAATCGCCGAAGCGGTAGCGGCCCTCGATCGCGAATTCGGCCAGGCTTCGGCCGCCCAGCGGCACGTTGTCGATGTCGCGCGGCCCCAATTCCTGGAAGCCGAAGCCGCGCACCGAGCCGCCGCCGCCGGCATAAAGCCGCCGCGACGGCGCGAGGCTGTCGCGCGGGATCCCCAGGATCGAGCCGAAGCGCGCCCGGCCGGCGAGCACGAAGCTCTCGCCGACCGGAAAATAGGGGCTGCCTTCGATCAAATTGCGAATGCAGAAATCGGCGCCGTCGTGCAGCGAG
>Ga0190265_10002802_pt1 | contig 11763 bp, 5 predicted proteins | sample Popmic124T_FD_133135 | JGI IMG/M metagenome (GOLD analysis project Ga0190265, IMG submission 133135) | Populus adjacent soil microbial communities from riparian zone of Indian Creek, Utah, USA - 124 T | ecosystem: Environmental > Terrestrial > Soil > Riparian zone | place: USA: Utah | collected...
CACGGCTGCGGCCCAATTCATACGAAGGCTAGGGGGCCTTATCGATCGATGTACGAAACCTCGGTACGGTCAACGACCGCGAATTCGGGCAAGACCGTCCTCGCGCTCGTTGCCATCCTTTCGCTCCTGCTATCGCTGTTCGCAATCGCGCGACCCGTGGTGGCGACGGAGCCGGGAGGCGGAGATGCCGATTGTCCGGCAGGTACCGTCTTCCTCGACAATTTCAATTCAGGAGAGCTTGAAGTCGGGCTCGAGCTGGCGCCCGGCGTAACCATCACCGCCGTGACCACTGACGATGAAGGTGAACCCACCAGCGTCACCGTGTCGAATACGTCTGACGAGAACATCACGATCGCGGTGAAGGGCGGGTCCGACCCGGTCGGCAACTCTGTCACGATCGCACCGGATGGAAGCGCGACGATCAGCGTCACGACGAACCCGACCATCAGCAACCTGTCGGTCTGCGAGGGGCCGGAGCTCCCGAAGACCCCCACCCTGACGGTGGCCAAGATCACCGATGGCGGCGATGACGACTTCCAGTTCACACTGGACGGCACGAACGCCGCCCTGCTCTCGAACGGTGAGTCGGAAGAGATCGCGACGGCGGCCGGCGAGTACGACATCGCCGAGGTGCTCAGCGAAGCCCAGGCGACAGCCGGCTGGAGTGTTACGGCCATCGACTGCCTTGGCAACGAGGCGGCTGAGACTGCCAACGTTGCCGAAGGCACCGTGACCGTCACCGTCGGTGACGACGAGGACGTCACCTGTACGTTCACGAATACCCTCCCAGAGCAGCCACAGGATGGCGAGCTCGAAGTCGACAAGTTCAACTGCACGGGCGAGGACGACGACACAGTCTTCTTCGTCTTCGGACCCTTCTCCATCCAGACCGAGCAGCCGGACACCAGCGAGTGCACCATCGGTGCGGGCGTCACCTTCTCGGTGTACACCGATGCCGGCGCCGGGGTCCCCGGCGACTTCGTCCTCGAGGAGACAACCGACGCGGAGGGCATCATCGAGGTGCCGCTCCCGGCCGGTGATTACGTGCTCGTCGAAGGCGCCGAGGGCGAGGAAGGCCCGTCGCAGGCGTTCACGATCGAGTCCGGTGCCATCACCGCGATCGTCGTGCTCAACGTCGAAGGCGATGACGACGAGGGCGAGGTCAAGATCCTGAAGTTCGTCTGCCCCGGTGAAGAGGACGCGGTCGTCTTCCACGAGGAGGGCGATCCGACAATCCCCAATCTCACCGAGTGTGAGGTTGGCGAGGCGACGTTCACCATCGACGACGGCGAGGAGTTCACCACCGTGAACGGTGGCGCGCTGAAGACCGTCGCTGCGGACGTCGAGCACACGCTCACCGAGGTCCTTCCCAACCAGGGGAGCACCACCTTTACGGTCGGTGATGGCGATCGCGTGACGATCATCGTCATCAACTTCGAGGGCGAGGACGAGGGGTCCGTCACCATCAACAAGGAGCTCGAGGAGTGCGAGGCCTGTGAGGCCTTCACGCCGGGCTTCTGGTTCAACCGCGGAGGCGGTGGTGGTGTCGACTGGGCCAACACATGGCTCATGGCGAACCCCCAGATCATCGACGGCGTCGGAACGTTCGACTCTGTCGGCTCGGTCCAGGCCTACCTGGACAACGACCGCGACGGCGGCGACGGCGAGATGGGTCTCTCCGCCACCGGACAGCTTCTCCGCCATTACCTGGCGCTGGTGCTGAACGTCGCCTTCTCGACCGAGAACGACTGTGATCTCGGCAGCCTTGAGTTCGAGGGCATGACCATCGACGAGTGGCTGACGGCCGCTCTGACGGCTCTCGAGACGAACGCCTCCGACGAGGAGAAGCGCGAGATCAAGGACGCGCTCGATGCCATCAACAACTCCGATGCCGGTGACGGCACGCTGGAGTGCGGTGACACCGAGGGCGGCGCCCATGCGGGTGTGATGTTCGAGCTCTACGACTCCGAGGACATGCTCGTCGACTCCGGAACGACCGGAGAGGACGGCTCCCTGGTTCTCGACGGAAATCCGGACGGAACCGGCTTGCCCCTCGGAACCTACACGCTTGTCGAGACGACCAATGACGCCGATCTCGAGTGCGTCATCGCGTCCGTCGAGGGCGAGGGTGCGACCCTCAACGATGACGGCACCGTCACGATCGTTCTGACGGAGAACGTGCCGCACGTCACCATCACCATCGTCAACGACTGCGAGGAGCAGCCGGGCGAGGAGGATGAGTTCGGTCACATCTCGGTCATCAAGGAGACCGACGAGGAGACGCCCACCGAGGAGTTCACCTTCGAGGCGACCTGGGACCAGGATGGGTTCACCCTCATGGACGGTGACCTCGAGCCGAGCGGCGACCTGCTCGCCGGCGAGGACTACACGGTCACCGAGGAGCTGAGCGAAGCACAGATCGAGGCCGGCTGGAGCCTTGACGACATCACCTGTGAGGGTGCGGCGGCCTGGGACGTGAGCGATGACGGGATGTCCGTCACCATCACGCTCGGTGCCGACGAGGACGTCGTCTGCACGTTCACCAACGAGTTGGAGGACGAAGAGGAGGAAGAGGGTGAGCTCGAGCTCATCAAGTTCTTCTGCCCGACCGTCGGGGATGACGTGATCTTCGTCTTCGGGCCCCTCATCGAGGAGCCGGTCGAGTTTGGCATCCAGGGCGTCGAAGAGGAGGAGGAGCTGCCGTCCACCGAGGGCTGCACGCTCGGCGCTCCGAGTGAGGAGGCGCTCGGCGCCACCTTCACGATCACCGGTGGAGACCTCGAGGATCCCCTCGTCGTCATCACCGAGTGGGACGAGATCCTCACGCTCGACCTTGCCCCGGGCGACTACACGATCGTTGAAGAGGGAACCGGCCTGACCGCCGACTTCACCATCGCCGACGAGGCGGACACGGCCGTGGTCGTGTTCAACTTCGAGGAGGAGGAAGAAGCGGAAGAGGGCCGCCTCAAGATCCTGAAGATCTACTGCGTTGGCGAGGGAGACCCGGTGTTCACCGTCGTTGACGGCGACGCCACCGTCGGCAACGACAACCTTCCGGACAACTGCGAGTCGCCGGAGCCCGGGGACGCCACGTTCACGCTCACCATGGGTGAGCTGACGAGCGGCGAGTTCACCCTCGGCGATGACGGCGCGCGGTTGATTCCGCTCGAGGTTGGCACCTACGTCCTGAACGAGGTTGATCCGAACGAGGCGTCGAGCGGCGAGTTCGACATCACGGCGGATGAGACGACCACCGCGATCGTCTTCAACTTCGTCGCCGAGGGCGAGGAGGGTGGCGAAGGCGGCCCCGGACAGGGCCAGACCCCACGTGAGAACACGGCGGGTGGGAATCCGCTGCCGAACACGGCGACCTCGCCGATCCCGACCGGCTCCGTGCCGGCGGCGCTCCTGGCGCTGCTGATGCTGGCCGGCCTGGGTGCCGCGGGGTACGCAGTCCGCGCGGAGGCCCAGCGCCGCCGCTAGATCGCCCGCCACAAGGCGAACACGCGAGGCCCCCGGATCCGTCCGGGGGCCTCGCTTCATGCATGGTCCTGGTACTTCGTTGTCCGGGCGCACCGCCAGTCTCGGGCAAGTACTGCATCCAACTGCACCAGACCGCATCGGCTACGTCATTTGGCAGGTACCGAAGTACTGGCCGGTCTGCCTATACTCCGCCCTGGATTGCTCGATCGCCGAGCGACCGGACTCATCAATTTCATGGGGACTGGACCGGCCGTCGGACGGTCGGGAAATTCGGAGGAACTATCGTGAGTGAGCTGAGGGCCCGCAAGGGACCCCGCACCATCCTGGGCCTGCTGGCGGCGCTCGGCCTGGTGGCCGCGCTGACCATGCCGGCGCTGGCAAACCATGTCACGCCCGAGCCGATCGCAGGAAACGACAACAAGACCTGCGGCGAGCTCGGCGACTACGGGTTCGAGTTCAAGATCAATGAGAACCCGTCGGGCTTCTACGACGACAGCGACGCGGCCGTCTTCGTGACGCCGGACGTCCCGACCGACTTCGAGGTGACGATCACCCCGACCGCCGGCAACTCGTTCACCTTCGACGCGAATATCGCCGTCGAAGCCGTGTTCGTGAAGGGCGGCAACGAGGGCGGGAATCTCTACGAGTACGACCCAGCAGTCAAGTCGGACACGGGACTCCAGACGCCGTCGGGGCAGCAGATCAGCCACATCTCGTTCTGCTGGACCGACGAGCCTGAAGAGTCGGAGGCTCCGCCGTCGGAGGCTGCCGAGTCCGAGGCTCCTGCCTCCGAGGCCCCGCCGTCGGAGGCTGCCGAGTCCGAGGCCCCGGCTGAGAGCGAGCGCGAGGGTGAGCTCGGTGGCACGCCGACCCCGGCGCCCAGCGCTGGCGACCTGCCGGACACCGCCATCGGCGACTTCGGTCAGATGCCGGCCACCGTCTTGAGCCTCGTGCTCATCGGCGCACTGGCTGCCATGGTCTACGTCCGGCTGGCGCGCCAGCGCTGATCGGCACCGGCGAGAGGGCCCTCGGGGATCCACCCGGGGGCCCTCTTCTGTTGTCAACCGCCGGGTGGGAGCGTCGTACCAGGACCCTCGTTGACTGCCGACAACGCATTCCCGCGCACTGAACTGCACCGCACCCCTGCAAACTATGGAAATCTGGTCAAGCCGGTGGGTACCAAAGTACTGGACACCGGTCATATACTCCGGCTCCCTGCGGGACCGCAGGTGACTGACGGCCAGGAATGCCGCCGCACATCCCAGGGGGCGCCGCAGGGCGGCATCACATCCATCGGCGTGTATGCGCCGACTCATCGAAGAGGTCTATCGACAGTCACAGCGGTCGCACGGCGACCACCACTCAAGGGGTCTGAACAGCAATGGATACCCGAGCATCCACCAGGGCGCGCATCAGCGTCCTCCCCGTACTCATCGCTCTCTTCTTCAATGTCGCGCTCGTGGCGCCGGTCGCGCCGCTGATCGCCACGCCGGCCCTTGCGCTCGGCGCCAGCACATTCAACGCGTCCGACGGCAACCTCACGGACGATGGCGCAGCAGAGACGGACTGGTGTACGCCAGCCCCGAATCTGCTGAACATCCCGGACGAGGCGCCCGGTAACGACGACAACGCGTTCAAGGGCAACGCCACGACCGAGAACCACGACGTGCCGAGCCTCGACGTGAACGCCGGCGCGGTTCCGCCCGCCAACGATCTCCTCCGTCAATACATCGCGAGCGAGACCATCGGTGGCGACCTGTACGTGTACCTCGCGTGGGTCCGCGGCAGTGCCCAGGGGACGAGCACCGTCGACTTCGAGTTCAACCAGTCCGACGTCGTGACCTCCAACGGCGTGACCAAGGATCGAACCGATGGCGATCTCCTGCTGTCCTTCGACTTCCAGGCCAACCCGACATCGGGTGGCTACGACATCACCTTGATCCTGCGGACCTGGAACCAGGCCACGGCGATCGATGACGACAACACCAGCACGCCGCAGGATACCGGCGAGTGGATCAATCCCCAGAATCTCCTGACGCTCGCTCTCGGCGAGGGGTCCGTGAACGACTTCAACGCGGCCATCCCCGACTGCGTTGCCGGCGGGACTATCGAGGACGGTCGCTTCGGCGAGGCGGTCTTCAACCTGACCGACGTCATCGGCGGACAGTGCCGCGCGTTCGGCAGCGTGCTGACGAAGACCCGCTCGTCCTCCAGCTCGTTCGGCAACAGCATCCAGGACTACATCACGCCGGCTGGCGTTGACTTCAGCACCTGCGGCCAGCTCACGATCAACAAGGTCGACGCGAACCAGCAGCCGCTGGGAGGCGCGACGTTCAGCATCTCGCCGAACCCGTTCGGCGGGGACCCTGATCCGCTGTCGGTGACCGACAACGTGGCTCCGGATGACAACGCGGCCGACGGCGTCATTCACCTCAGCGACGTCGAGCCGGGCACCTACCACGTTTGCGAAACCGATCCCCCCGATGGGTACATCGGTGCCGAGGCGTGCCAGGACCTGCTCCTTGCCGCCAATGGCGCCATCTCGTTCACGTTCGTGAATACGCTGGGTGCCATCGACTGGGTGAAGGTTGACGAGCAGAGCGGCGCGAAGATCTGCTGCGCAACGTTCCTGCTCGAGGGGACCGCCGGTGCGGCCACCGGCTTCAGCGTCTCGGTTACCGACAACGACGGCGTGACTGACGCCGATGCGGACATCGGCGAGATCAAGGTCACCGGCCTGAAGCTCGGCACGTACACGATCACCGAGACCGTCCCGCCGACGAACTACGACCTGCCGGCGCTTGCCGACCGAACGCAGACCGTCGTCCTCGACGATGAGTCCGCATCGGCCGGGTTCGCCTTCCAGGATCCGCCGCAGGCGGATGCCAGCACCGTCAAGGATGCGGTCCTCAGCCCGATCATCGCCGGCACAATCGCCAGCTTTGACATCACCGTCACGGCCGGTGGGACCGGCACGTCCGAGGACGTGGTTCTCACTGACCTCAACGAGACGGATCACACCTGGTCGATCACCGGGGACGACGCGGCCGCCTGCGGCACGCTGCCCCTCGAGATCGATCCGGGCGAGGAGCTGATCTGCGACTTCGGCGACATCGAGAACACGGATTTCCGCACGATCAGGATCAGCATGCCGACCAACCTCGATGACTGCGAGGCGGCCATCGAGAACAAGGCCAGTATCGAGTCGAGCAACGACCACGATGCGGGCAACAACTCGGACGACGCCTCGATCACCGTCCTGTGCCCCAACCCGGGCGTCGTGAAGGAGGGCAATGCCGAGCCGATCGTCTTCGGTGAGGATGCGGTCTTCACGATCACCGTCCACGCGGGCGGCACCGGGCCGGCGGAGAACGTAGAGCTCACCGACCTCAACGAGACGGGCCATGAGTGGACCGTGGGTGGAACCCATGCCGACGCATGCACCGCCGATACGGTCGCCGATGGCGAGACACTCACCTGCAACTGGGACCTAATCCCCGCCGGAGACTCCCGGGTGGTCACGATCACGATGACCAGCGGCGAGCAGGATTGCGAGATCGACATCGCGAACACGGCGATCATCACCGCCTCCGCGGACGTCGACGAGTCGAACAACTCGTCGACCGACACCGTCTCCGTGCTGTGCCCCGACCCGAGCGTGCTGAAGACCGCGGACGACCCGTCGATCACGGCCGATGACGAGGCGAGCTTCGACATCGTCGTGCACGCCGGAGGGGAGGGCAACTCGACGGGGGTGATCCTCGAGGACGTCAATGAGACCGATCACATCTGGGCGATCACCGGTGCGGACGCAGGGTCCTGCGGGACGCTGCCGCTGACGATCGACCCGGGCGAGACCCTGACCTGCAACTTCGGGGAGATCCCGAACAGGCAGGATCGTGAGATCACGATCACGATGACGAGCAGCGAGGACGACTGTGCGCTCGGCATCGAGAACACCGCGTCGATCACGGCTGATGCCGACGTCGACGAGTCGAACAACGAGTGGAGCGCCAGCATCGAGGTTCTGTGCCCGGACCTGGAGCTCGTGAAGGACGGGTCGGATCCGGTCAGCGCCGGCGATGACGTGTTCTTCACCCTCACCGTCACGAACGAGGGTGATGGGACGGCGAAGAACGTCGTGCTCACCGACCGCCTGCCCGGCGAAGGGCTGGGGACCTGGTTCGTGGATGCCACTGAGAACATCGACGCGAACGACTGCGGCATCGTCGCCGACGTCCTGACCTGCATGCTGGCCGAGCTGGCACCCGATGCCTGGTTCAGCGTCACGGTGATGACGACGACCGGCTCGGACGCATGCCCGGACGTCGAGAACGATGCCGACGTGGCCGCGGACAACGAGGATCCGAACGGGCAGTTCCCGGACGAGGACTCGTACACGATCACCGTGAACTGCCCTGACGTCACGATCGACAAGGAGCCGATCGAGACGCCGGTCAGCGGCGGTGACGTCGAGCCCGCGCAGTTCTCGATCAAGGTCTGGAACCTTGGGCCCGGTACCGCCTACGACGTGGAGGTCTCCGACACGGCGCCGCTCGGCACGGTGTGGACCGTCCTCGACGCCGACGGCTTCGCCTGCGACGACGAGATCGTCGAGGGCCAGCAGACCGTGACCTGCACGCTCGATGAGCTGGCGGCCGGCGTCGAGAACGCGCGGACGATCCTCATCGGCTACACCACGACGCAGGAAGACTGCGGCGTGCTCGACAACGCGGTGACCGTCTTCGCCGACAACGAGCCCGCGGAGGACACCGAGAACAACTCCGACGACGCCTCGATCGTGGTCGAGTGCCCGGGCCTCAACATCGTCAAGACGGCTGACGCCGATCCGATCGATGCGGGCGACGAGGCGAGCTTCACCATCACGGTGTGGAACGCTCTCGAGCCGGGCGGGACCGCGTTCGGTGTGACTCTCGAGGACGACCTTCCCGCCGGACTCGAGTGGGACTTCGAGGTCCTTCAGGGCGAGGCCGACTGCGACCTGGCGAGCAGCCTGGTCAACGGCGCCGTCGTGCAGATGTCCATCGACTGCGACCTCGGTGACCTTGCTCCTTCGGCGATGGAGGAAGGCGTGATCATCCGTGTCTTCGCCGAGACCGATCGCGACGACTGCGGGCAGCTGACGAACACTGCGTTCGCCGATGCCAGCAACGACGACGAGGTCTCCTCGACGGCCACGATCACGGTCCGCTGCCCGACCATCGCGCTCGAAAAGGAGAACGACGCGGTCGGCTCGGTCCTGCCCGGCACGACGGTCACCTACACGCTGACGCTGACCGTCGATGACGGCCCGGCCGACGACGTGATGGTGGTCGACACCCTGCCGGTCGGGCTCGAGAACCCGACGAACATCAGCGACGGCGGCGAGCCGAGCGCTGATGGCTCGAGCATCACGTGGGATCTCGGTGACCTCGCCGATGGCGAGTACACCCTGACCTACGAGGCAACGGTGGCCGATGACGTGGAGAACGGCGAGGAGCTGGTGAACGCCGCGGCGGCGACCAGCACGAACTCGCAGTGCCCCGACCTCGAGACCCTTGGTCCCGAGTGCGAGGACGACTCGACGGTCATCGTGCGAGTCCCGACGCTGGTCATCGACAAGGTGGCTGACGTCGAGGTCATCACGATCAGCGGACCGAACGACGACCTCGTCGCCGATCCGTCCGTCGTGACCTGGACCCTGACCTACACGCTGACCGACGGGCCGGTCACCAACGCGGTGATCACCGATGAGGTCCCCGAAGGCTTCGAGTTCCTCGACGCCTCCATCGGTGGGACGCTGACTGACGGCGTGGTCACCTGGACCTTCGACGAGCTCAGCGCGAGTGGCAGCGTCACGTTCCGCACGACGGTCGACCCGGAGACGATCTCCCGTGTCGCCCCGACGGTGAACGTGGCCGTCATCGACTCCGACGAGACCGAGCCCGACGAGGGCGAGGACTCCGTCACGGTCGTGGTCGAGCCGCCGCCGCTGGGTGGCACGCCCACTCCGCGCCCGTCACTGCCGAACACGGCATCCGGGTTCGGGATGAACGGGGAACCGGTCACGATCCCGGTCGAGCTGCTGGTGGCCTTCTTCATCGGATCGCTCGGCGTGCTGACGCTGGCGAACGTGAAGGCCCGGAGCCGCCGCAGCTAGGGACGCAGGGTGGGGCCGATCTCCCGGATCGGTCCCGCCCATTGATCCAGCCCCCCTGGCAGGGACGGGGTAGAGGTTCGCCTCTACCCCGTCTTCTGATGTCGGGGCGATCGCCGCCAACGGCCCACAAGTGCGGTGCAGCCATTGCCATCGCGACTCAGGAACGCCAGCCGGACCGTCGAAAGCCGAGGGAAGGGTTTACTGATCGTCCCCGTCGTCGTCGGGACCCTGGTTCGAGCTCCGCGCATCCGGACCGGCATTCGGGTTCGCCGGCTTCGGCGTCGGCTCCGGCCTCGGGGCCTTCGTCGGCTTGGGCTTCGGCGTGGCGGTCGCTTCGTCCGTCGCTGACCCGTCCTTCGAGTCGTCGTCGGGCGGGCCGCCGGCCTCCGGTGCCGAGCCGCTGTTGCCGCCGCCGCTGCTCGAGGCCGGCGTGCCGCCACCCCGCGTCCCGGGCTCGGGAGGCGTGCCGCGTGCTCCGGACGCCTGGTCGATGACCGCCTGGACGGCCTCCTGGGCCGGTTCGGGCAGGCGATCGAGGAGCCCTCGGAGGACAGTCAGGTACTTGTCGGCGGAGTCAGCGCCGGCCGAATCGGCAACGAATGCATCAAAGTCGTGCTCCACGGTGACGGCCAGCGCTTCGACGCGCCCCCAGTCGCCGCGGTCGGCGAGGCGCCCGAGCTCGTCGATGCGTTCGGCCAGCGCGTAGGCGGCGAGATCGTCATGCAGCCCGGCCGGGAGCACCTGGACCCGAATGTCCTCGACCTGGCGCTTCAGCGCGTAGAGCGGGTCGCCGGGCAGGGCTTGCTGCGAGGCTGCCAGGACGCTCGTGGCACTCAGTGCCAGCGTGAAGGAGGCGTACAGGACCGCCCGCCCGACCCGCCCCATCGAGCGGGAGCGTGGCGCGACGTCGATGCCCTCACTGGCGGCCACGAAGCGACTCGTGACCTCGCCCCGCAACCGGCGCCGGAAGAGCGGGTCGGGAGCCAGCTCGGCGCGAATGGCGGCAAGGTAGCGCTCGATCGCCTCGTCGGAGAGGATGGTCGGCGGGCGCATCGTGCCCCGAAAGAGGCTCATGTGCGCTGCTCCCGGGCGAGCGTCCGCCGCAGTGCCTCGATGGCCCTGAACGTGAGGCCGCGGATCGTGCCCGCCTGTCGTCCCATGACCCGCGCCGCCTCCTCTGCCGACAGGCCGGCTCCGTAGCGGAGCGCCAGCGCTTCCTGCTGGTCCGGCGTCAGGCCGCGGATCGCGGCGCGCAGCTCGCGGATCTCCTCGTCACGCAGCGAGAGGGCCTCCAGCAGTACGCCATCGGACGGCTCGGCGATCGCGCCCAACGGCTCGGTCGGGCGAAGCCGGCGCTGATGGTCGATCACCGCATTCCGCGCGATGCGGAAGGCCCATGCGGCGAACGGCTTGCCGTTGTGGTGATAGCGAGGCAGTGCGGCGACGATGCGCTCGAAGACGAGCTGGGTGACGTCCTCGGCGTCCTCCCGACGGCGAAGCCGCATCGCCACGTAGCGATAGATCGGATCCACCAGCGCGTCGTACAACCGGCCGACGGCCTCCACGTCGCCACCGGTGGCCGCCACCGCCAGCTCGTCGACCGATGCGTCCGGCCGGACCGCGGACGGAGCGCGAGCGGGTGCGCGGAGGGCACCATCCACGAGGGTCGAACCGAGGGTCGTACTCAGGGGGAGGCGGTCACGCATCGGGCAGCGGGCTCGGGCACGGCGTTGATCGAGGCGACGATACCACCGCGATCAGGACGCGAACAGGGTCCTCGTTGCCCCCGCGCACCGGCCGCGCGGCCACGGCCGAGCCCTCAGATGATGGCGAGCTCGCGGCCGACGCGTTCGAAGACCTCGAGGCAGGTGTCGAGCTCCTCGCGGGAGTGCTCGGCGGTCACGATCGTCCGCACCCGGCTCTTCGCCTCCGGCACGGTCGGGAAGCCGATGCCCATGGCGAACACGCCCTCGGTGAACAGCCGATCGCTGAACCGATGCGCCAGCGATCCGGCGCCGACGATGATCGGCGTGATCGGCGTCTCCGAACGACCGGTGTCGAAGCCGAGGCGCTCCAGCCCGGCCTTGAAATGGCGCGTGTTCTCCCACAGCCGCTCGATG
>Ga0190265_10002803_pt1 | contig 11763 bp, 8 predicted proteins | sample Popmic124T_FD_133135 | JGI IMG/M metagenome (GOLD analysis project Ga0190265, IMG submission 133135) | Populus adjacent soil microbial communities from riparian zone of Indian Creek, Utah, USA - 124 T | ecosystem: Environmental > Terrestrial > Soil > Riparian zone | place: USA: Utah | collected...
GCTCGGCCAGGTAGTCGAGGGCTCGCACCAAGCGGTCGCGGGGAGCCCCCAGGGCCTGCGCCGCGGTTTCGAGGTCGAGGCGGGACCAGATCTTGGCCTTCTTCGCCTGCCCGAAGATGCCGCGCAGAAACTCCCGCCGCTCTCCCGCGAAGCGGCTCAAGATCTCCTCGAAGGCCACGAGCGGCCGGAGCTCGTACTCGGCGTAGATCGGGGTGCCGGCCTCCAGGTAGCCTTCGAGCTCCAGGTAGGTGAGGAGGGTCCGCACCACCAGCATCCGGATGTCGTGGCGAGCCGCCAGGTCGTGGAGTGAGAGCTCCATCTCGCCAGCGCCCGCGGCCCGGGCTAGGTCTTCGAGGAGGCTCTGCACCGCCCCGAGGTCGGGCGTGTCGCCATAGGCGAAGTTCTGGAGCGCCAGGAGGTCGTCGGTGCAGATCAGGCTCTCGCAGAGCGCGGCTCGCCCGTCACGGCCGGCGCGGCCGATCTCCTGCGCCAGGTTCTCCAGGCTCTTGGCGAGGTTGTAGTGGACCACCTTGCGGATGTCCGCCTTGTCGATCCCCATGCCGAAGGCGATGGTGGCGACGACCACCGCGTCCGCCGATCCCAGAAACCAGTCCTGCACCCTGGCCCGCTCGTCGTCCTCCAGGCCGGCGTGGTAGGCGCGGGCCGGCAGCCCCGCGTGGGCCAGGGCCGCCGCCACCTCCTCGGCCGTCTTCTGCAGGGTGACGTAGACGATGGTCGGCCCGGAAGTGCCGGCCGAGAGCCGCTCGATCAGCAGGGCGTCGCGGTCGGCGGCGAGGACGGGGGTGGTCCGGAGCGTCAGGTTCTCGCGGTGGAAGCCCGTGCGGACGGCGCACTCGGGGGCGATGCCGAAGCCTCGGCAGACGTCTTCGAGCACCTGCGGCGTGGCGGTGGCCGTGAGCGCCAGGGTGCGCTCGGCGCCGCAGAGCTTCCCGAAGCCGGCCAGCTTCAGGTAGTCGGGGCGGAAGTTGTGACCCCACTCGGAGACGCAGTGCGCCTCGTCGACCGCGAAGAGCGACACCCGGACCCGGGAGATCGACTCCCGGAAGCGTTCGTTGTTGAAGCGCTCCGGGGCCACGTAGAGGAGGCGCAGGGTGCCTTTCCGGACGGCTTCCATGAGGCCGCGCACCTCGTCGCCCGTGAGCGTCGAGTCGAGGCGGCCGGCGGCGACTCCGCGCCGGGTGAGCTGGTCGATCTGGTCCTTCATCAGCGCGATCAGGGGCGAGACCACCAGGGTGAGGCCCGGCAGCAGGAGAGCCGGGATCTGGTAGCAGAGGGACTTGCCGCCGCCGGTGGGAAAGACGGCCGCGGCGGACCGCCCGGCCAGGAGGTGCCGGATCACCTCTTCCTGTCCGGGGCGGAGCTCCCTGTAGCCGAAGGTCTCCACGAGTGCCGCATGCACGCCCTCCAGTGTCGCCGCGTCTTCGGTCATGGCGCATTTTTACCACAAGACGCGCGGGTGGCTGGGACGGCTTTCGCGGTTCGTACGGGCTGTATCGCCAGAATCGTTCCGGATAAGCTTACGACGCCTTGCTTCTATAGATCCGGCGCAGATAAGGGGATACGGAGCGTATCCCCTTATCCGGCGTGTATCCCCTTGTCTGGCCCGCATCCCCTTCTTTCGCTCTGGCGAAGGGTATCCGGCGCAGATCCCGCTATCCGAGCTGGATCTGGATCGCCGGTCTGTATCTCCAGAAGCGGGCTGGATAATCCTCGGCGCGGTGGATCTGCTTGGGCAGAGCGAGCTTGCGGGAGACGGCGTGGATTACGGGAGATAAGCCAGATCCAGGGAAGTGGCGTGGATCTGGGCAAGCAGGAGGGATTGGCTGGCGAGAGGGGCGCCGGGCGCGCGGAGACAAAAAAAGAGGGGGCGTGCGGGGCACGCTCCCTCGGGTGGACTGCGGTGTGGGCTTCGAGTTACCCGGCGACGGTGGGGGCCGGCAGCTCCGGCGCCTCGGGCTTCACCTTGCGGCTGCGGCCGCGGAACGGCTGGATGCCGAACTCGGTGAGCTTCTCGGCGCGCAGGCCGTAGTGTTCCTTCAGCAGGGAACGCACGGCGGTGGCCAGCCGGTCGCCCTCGGTGACGAGCGCCCGGAGCTCCTGGCTCAGCCCCTGCTTGCTGGCCTTGAGCGCCGCCTGCCGCTTGAAGACGTCCTGCGTGCGGCCGATGATCACCACCATCTTCTGCCGGGTGCCCTCCAGATGAGGGACTTCGGCGGCGTTCACCTCGATGGCCCCAACCAACTGCTGCAGCTTCTCGGTCTTGCCTGCGTACGTCGACTCTCTTTCCATGGTCTTTCTCCTTCCTTTGTGAGCCCTCCGGCTCCAGGCCGGCGCCACCGTTGACGCCGGTTTCCCGCAGCGTCACGAACCATGCTCGTTCATGCGCTGTTCATGCGACACATACTGCATGATACGGCGGAGGCTGTCAAGAGAAATTCTGAACAAATTTTTGGGTGTGGGCCTACTTCATGCTATCCTACCCACAACAGGCAAGGAGGAGCGCAGGATGGCGCAGCGAGAAGAGCGGTTCAAGCGTCAAGAGGTGATCATCGACATCCTGGTGGAGAACAAGGGGGTCCGCAGCCAGACGGAGCTGTTGGACCTGTTGCGGGAGCGGGGGATCGAGGCGACGCAGTCGAGCGTGAGCCGCGACCTGACGGAGATCGGGGTGCAGCGGGTGAAGGGGCGCTACACGCTCCAGCCCTGGAAGGCGGTGGGGCACGGGGACTTCCAGCAGATCGTGGGCTTCGTGCAGGGCGTCTCGGTGGCGGGCACGAACCTGGTGGTGGTGCACACGAGCCCGAGCGCCGCGCGGGTGGTGGCCTGGGCCATCGACTCCGCGGGCTGGCCCGAGGTGAAAGGCACGATCTCAGGCGAAGACACGATCTTCGTGGCGGTCAACAGCGAGGCTGACCAGCAAAAGCTGACCCGCCGCTTCAGCCAGCAGTTTGAGAGGTAATGCCCCGGAAGACGGCGGTGGCGCATGGGCCGCCGGGAGGAGGGTAAGGCCCTTGCCGGGTTGAGCCGAGCCAGGGTGTCGTCACGCGGCGGGCGCTTTGGTCTTTCCGCGGCGGAGCGCCGCTCCGAGCGCTGCCCCGAGCAGGGCGCCGAAGGCCAGGGACCAGTGGACGGCGGCGTCGCGCCAGAAAGATCCCCCGGCCCACCAGATCGGCGGGTAAAGGGCTGCCGTCATGGTGACCAGCAGGGCGAGGGTGTGCCCGGCGATGCCGCCCCAGAAGACCCGGTGCCAGAGCGGGGTCCGGCGGCGGAGACGGTGGCCCAGGGCGAGCAGGAGGCCGGGGACCAGGAACAGCCCGAGGAGCAGGGCGACGCGCTCGCCGATCATTGGCGCGCCCTCGGGTAGAGCCAGAGCCAGTAGCCGCTCGCCAGCAGCACCAGCAGGGCGAGGGCGGCCACGTCGGTCAGCAGCACCCAGTTGGCGCCGAAGATCTCTCCCGAGTGGAGCTTCTCGAGGAAGACGTCGTTGCGCTCCCCAACGTCGAGCACCCGCCCGTTGTTGATGTCCAGCGTGACCTCCCGGACCGTCCGGTCGTTGAAGCGCACCTTGATGACGCCGTCGCCTGGCCGGACGTCCATCCGGTCGATCCCGGTGGCGGCCACCTCGAGGCCGACCGCCTCCGCGGCATGCCGCGCCAGCTCGGCCAGGGGAAGGGCGCCCTCGAACGTCCCGGTCGGCACGTGGGGCACGTCCGGCATCAGCCCGAAAGATCGCTTGTGATTGAGCAGGATGCCGGTCACCGAGACCAGCACGACGACCCCGGCAGTCAGCAGTCCCAGCCAGAGATGTGTGTAGAACATCCAGCGCGAGAACGTGCGCACGCCGCTCTTGCGTGCAGGCTCGGCGGGTCGAGGCTCCCTCATGTCCAGACCAACGAGGGAGCGTGGCGTTTTGTTCCGTCCCCCGCGAGGCGGGCTCCTTGCGCCGGCCGGGCCTTATCGGATCAGCGTCCTCCAGGAGGGTCGATGCCGACCGGCTTAGGTGGCGTTTGGGGGGCCTCCGAGCGCTGCCGGCCCGGGGCCGCACGGCTGGCACGGATTGTGGAAAACGAGGTCTCAGGAGGTTTTCAAACGATGCGCAAGATGCTCATGGCCACAGTCCTTGCCGGTGCGACGATGTTGACTCCGGGTCTCTCTTCCCCAGCGCAGGCCAGCCACGATTGGCTCGAGATCGGTACGGTCTTCCGGGTCGGCGCCGCCCACATCGCGTTCGCCTTTGGGCGGTCGGGTTATGGGTACGAACCGGCCTACTACTATCGCTACGACCGGCCGATCCACTACCGCGATCATCATTGCAGCCGGTCTTGCTTCCATGAAGCCGGCTACACCTATCACCACGAGTCCTGCCCCGTCGTGGTCGCCCACTTCTCCCACCACCGGATCGACCGCCGATGGGCCCATGACCACTACGCTCCCCGGTACCGCGGTCACGGCAGCCACTATCGCGGCGACTCCGGGTATCGCGGCCAGTATGACCGCCGTCCTTCCCATGGGTACGACAGCCATCGCAGCCACGGCCGGTACGACCGCCATGACCGAGACAGCCGTTACGACCGCAACAGCCGAGACAGCCGCCACGACCGCAACGGCCGGTACGACCGCAACAGCCGAGACAGCCGCTCCGATCGCAACGGCCGGTACGACCGCAACAGCCGTAACGACCGTTCCCGGAGGGACCACTCCCGTAACGACCGCTCTCGTGGGGACTCTCGCGGAGGCCGGGACCGCGACCGCCGACACCATTGAGGGCTATCTCCCGAGCGGGTGGACTGCCGCACCGACAGGTAGGCACCTCCACCCGCTCGGGGAGCAGTCCACCTGCCAGGGGGCCACTCGACCGCGTCGAGGACGGGCTCGTTTGGCGCCGCGGGAGAGGTGCACTATCCTTCCGGCATGATCCGAGCCGCCACCGTCCTAGCCCTCGCGGTCGTCCTTTTCGGCTGCGATGAGCGGGGTGCGGGCGGCGGGGGCGGCGAGCAGGGGGGGCCGCAGCCGCAGAAGGCAAGCGGGCACTCGTTGCCGCGGATGCCGCGGGCCACCCGCGGCTACATCCTCATCTCGATCGACACGCTGCGCGCCGACCACCTCGGCTGCTACGGCTACGGGCGGCCCACCAGCCCTTTCCTGGATTCGCTGGCGCGGCGCGCCACCCTGTTCGAGGAGGCGTACGCGCAGTTTCCCAGCACGCTCGTCTCGCACATGTCGATGCTGACCGGGCTCCACCCCCGGGAGCACGGGGTGTATCCGCCGAACTCGGTGCTCCCGGCGGAGGTGGAGATCCTGCCGGAGGTGTTCCAGCGCGGCGGCTTCCGTACCGCCGGGTTCACCGAGGGGGGCTATGTCAGCGGGCGCTACGGCTTCCGCCGCGGCTTCGACGTCTTCGACGCCCGCGACCGGAGCCGGCACCCGGACCCGGAGAAGAAGCGGCCGGTCGAGAGGACCTTCCGGCGCGGCGTCGGCTTCCTCGAGGGCCTCGAGCCGGACGACCGCTTCTTCCTCTTCCTCCACACGTACTCGGTCCACACCCCCTACGACGCTCCGCGGCAGTACCAGGAGCAGTTCTGGACCGGGGAGCCGCCGGCCGGCGCGATCCCCCCGACGGGCCCGGCTCTCACCCGCCACAACCTGGTCGGCGACCGTCCACCGGAGCCCGTGATCGGCTTCCTCGAGGCCCAGTACGACGCGGGCATCCGGCAGACCGACGAGGTTCTGCAGCGGTTCTTCGCCGATCTCGAACGGCTCGGCCTGGCGGACGAGGTCACGGTCGTCATCACCTCGGACCACGGCGAGGAGTTCCAGGAGCACGGCCAGTTCAACCACTCGCAGCTCTATCGCGAGACCATGCATGTCCCCCTGCTGGTGGTCCACCCCGACCAGCGCACGGCGGTACGGCACGGCGGCGTGGTGCAGCTCGTCGACCTGGCCCCGACCCTCTATGAGCTGGCGCGCGTGCAGCCTGGCGGCCGGCCGACCGGCGCCAGCCTGGCCCGTCTCCTCGGCAGCCCGGCGCCGCCACAGCCGGGCACCGCCTGGACCGAGACCCAGGGCGGGGCGCGGGCCGTCTACCGCGGCGAGAGGCGGGAGCTCGAAAGCCTGCTGCTGTTCAACCCTCCGGCGGGGGACTGGCTCCCTCGCCGGGTCGCCTTCGACGCCTCGGGGGGCGAACTGGCGTTCGAGGCCCGCTCCTTCGACGAGCCGCGCCGGTTGGTGGTGCGGGAGGGGGGCGAGGTCCTGGCCGAAGTCCCCTTGACCTCTGACTGGAAGAAGGTCGAGCTCGCTCCGCGCGGCCCCGCGCGCCTCTCCCTGGAGGCCGACGGCTGCACCATTCCGGATGCCGGGGGAGGCCACAAGGAGCTCCACTGCCCGGCCTTCCAGGTGCGCGGGCTCCGCCTCACCCGCATCGAGCTCTACGACGTGGCGCGCGACCCGGGACAGAAGAGCGACCTCTCCCGGGAAAGGACGCGGGCGACGCGGACGCTGCTGCGCAACCTCCTGGCGTTCAATCCGGCCCCGATGGCCAAAGCCGCCTCGGCGCCGCTCGATCCCGAGTTGGAGAAGAGCCTGCGGGCGCTCGGCTACCTGCAGTAGGATTTGTCGTAACATCTCTCCATGACGGAAGAATCCTTCGAAGACGACGTGCCGCCGGAGATGGCGGATTTTCTGGCCGCGGCGATCGCCGAGATCCTGCGTACCGAAGACAGCACGGTGTTCCTTTCCTGGGTGGCGGCCGAGGCGCCGCGGCTGCTCGGCAAAGCGTTTTCCGAGCTGCCGGACGACCGCGACAGGAGCGGCGTCGCGATGGAGCTGGGGCGCGCACTGTGGAACGCGGTGCCTCTACCCGGCAACGGCTTCCGCCCCCGGCCGCTCCCCCGGCCGGAGCGCAACGATCCGTGCCCGTGCGGCTCCGGCCGCAAATACAAGAAGTGCTGCGGCGCCGCGGGGGTGGAGGGGCCGGACTTCCCCGATCTCGACGCCGAGGTGATCTGGTCCCTGGTGGCGCTCGCCCTCCCCCCGGAACGGGCCGCCGAGGTGGCTGCGGCCGGCAAGGTGCCCCGCGCCTTGCTCGGAGAGGTGGCGGGACGCCTGCTCGACTCTGGCGGAGCCGAGAGCGCCCTGGCGCTGGTCGAGCCGCTCTTCGCCGACCCGTCGCGCCTGGACGGGCGCGACGCCGCGGCGATCGCCGTGTTGATCGACGCTTACGACGAGCTGGAGCTGCTGCAGACCAAGGACGACCAGGCCGTGCGCCTGGCGCGCGACCTGCCGGCCGAGCTGCACGGCACCCTGTGGGAGAACCTGGCCCGCTCGTACGCCGTGAACGGCGAGATGGAGCGCGCCTGGGACGCCCTCGAACGCTCGCGGCGTGCGGACCCCGACAGCCCGTCGCTCGGGCCGGTCGAGGTGAGCCTGCTGATGGCGGAGGAGCGGACGCGGGAGGCCGGCGCGCTGGCGCAGTCCCTGCTCGGCCGCGCCCGCCGCCGGGGGACGCCGATGCCCGAGGCGAGCCTGGAGTTCCTGAGCCAGGTCGCCGAGGACCCGGAGGGGACCCACCGGCGCTTCGCCTTCGGCGACGCCCTCCCCCAGGTGGAGCGCTACGAGGCGCTGGTGGCGGGGGCGGCGGACCGCCCGATCACCCCCTACGGCGTCGCGACGCTGCCCGAGGATGCGGAGATCGGCTGGCTCGTGCCTTCGCCGGAGCTCGCGGCGGTCGAGGGGGGCTGGGTGGAGGCGTTCCTGGTGCTCCTCGAGGAAGTCGAGCCCGACGAGTTCGACGACCTGCCGGAGCACGACGCCTGGAACGCGGAGGACGCCGAGCCCTGGCTTTCGTACCTGGAGGAGAACCCGGCGGCGTTCGACAGCCTGCTCGTCCTCGCCGACTTGGCGGAGGTCGTGGCCGAGCTGGGCGAGGAGGCGGGGAATGGGCTCGCCTGGGCCCTGGCCCGCCCGCTCCTGGAGCGCGGTCAGGCCATCCTCGACCGCACCCTCGAAGGACGTCCGGACCTTCTGCTGCCGGGGGATCAGGAGACCAACCAGCCGGCCTTGGAGCTGCTCGCCCGCGGCGCCGACCTCTCCCGTGCCATCGAGGGGGACGACCTCGGGCCGCGCCTCTTCGAACGCCTGCGCCGGCTCGATCCGGAGTGGGTGGTCGAGAGGCGGGAAGACCGCACGGACCTCCCGATGTAGCCCCGCCCCGGCCGGGCAATCCGGCCGGGCAGCTCTACCAGGCAATCGGGCCAGGCGATCCGCCGGCTTCGATCCAATTTCAAGAAAGATGGCTCGTTTTGAGGGGTTTCTTGCACTAGCTAATAGGGCAGGCGCCTTTTTGATGGGAGCTGCTTTAGATTGAGCTCAAGAACCCTCGACGTACCGGAGAGACGACTCCATGCAAACATTCTGGCAGGACTTGCGCTTTGGGCTGCGGCAGTTGTTGGTGGAGAAAGGATTTTCCGTCGCCGCCATCCTCACACTGACGCTCGGCATCGGCGCAACTGCTACTATTTTCACCGTCGTCAATTCAGTGCTGCTGAAGGAGCTTCCCTATGAGAAGCCCGAGCAATTGGTCATCCTCCAGGGCAGCTTCGAGGACAATGGCGAGAAGGTGACTCCCTGGCCCCTGGCGATCCAGGATCTGACCGACTGGCGGGAACGGAGTACGATTTTTTCGAGCATTTCGGTGTGGGGCAGCCTCGCTTTCAACCTCGAGCAGGGGCAGGACTCGCAGCGGCTCTCCGGCGAGCTGGTCAACGCGGACTATTTCCCGATGCTCGGGCTGAGGCCCTCGCTCGGCCGGTTCTTCAATCAGGAAGAAGACAAGAATCCCATGGAGCACTTCGTGCTCGTACTGGGTTACGACCTCTGGCGTACCTCCTTCGGTGCCGACCCGCAGGTGATCGGCCGCAAGCTGCAGATCAACGGCCGGTCCTATGAAGTGCTCGGGGTGGCGCCGCAAGGTTTTCGCGGGCTGTCGGACCTCGCGGACATCTGGGTGCCGTCGATGCTGCCTCCGATCCCGCCCTACGTGACGAACCGCGGCATCCGCTGGGCGGCCGGTGCGGCGCGGCTGAAGCCGGGGATCACGGTGCAGCAGGCCCAGGAGCAGATGAACGGCGTCACCGCCACCCTCGCCCAGGAGCTCCCCGACACGAACCAGGGGCTGGGCGCCGCGGTGTTGCCCCTCGAGGACTTCTGGTTCGGCAAGCTGAGGAAGGGCCTGGTCGTCCTCTCCGTCGGCGCCTGCATCCTCCTGCTCATCGCGTGCATCAACGTCGCCAGCCTGCTGCTCACCCGGGCGGTCGCCAAGCGGCGGGCCTGGGCCATCCGGGTGGCGCTGGGGGCCAGCCGTTCGCGCCTGATCCGCCAGCTCCTGACCGAGAGCATCCTGCTCTCGATGATCGGCGCCGTCGCCGGGCTCATCCTGGCCCAGTGGGCCGCCCGGACGCTGATCGCGGTGAGCGGCACCCAGTTCCCGAGCTTCATCCGCATCGCCGCGGAACCGAAGGTGATCCTGGCGACCGTCGGCCTCGCCGTGCTCTGCGGTCTGCTGTTCGGCCTCGTGCCGATCTGGACCAGCTTCCGTTCCAGGCTCACCGAGAGCCTCGGCCGGGACGAGAAGATGGAGCCGGCCGGCCGCGGCTGGGCCCTCTTTCAGAACGCCGTCGTCATCGCCCAGGTGGCGCTGGCGCTGACCCTCTCGATCGGCGCCGTCCTGATGGCCAAGGGCTTCTACCAGATGATCGGGGAAGACCTCGGTTTCCGCTCGGCTGACGTGCTCAGCTTCCGCCTGGAACCGCGCGGCGGGCAATACCTCGACGACCAGGTGATCGTCAACATGGTGCGCCAGCAGTACCTGCCGCGCATCAAGGCGGTTCCCGGGGTGGACAAGATGGCGATCGTCGCCTCGACCATCCCGACCGACGACTGGGCGGGCTCCTTCGTCACGATCGAGGACCGCACCAGCGACAAGTCGGACGGCACCTATCCCGCGATGACCCGCACCGCGACCCCGGAGTACTTCGAGGTCCTCGGGATCCCGGTCCAGAAGGGCCGCGGCTTCAACATGCAGGACACGGAGACCAACGCCGTAATCGTCAGCCAGGCCATGGCGGATCAGCACTGGCCGGGCCAGGACCCGATCGGTAAACGCCTGAAGCTCGGCCCCCGGGATCGAGAAGTGCCCTGGCTCAACGTCGTTGGAGTCGTCGCGGACGTCAAGTACCAGGGGTTGCAGGGCGAGGCGGCTCCGGCGCCCGACATCTACATGTCGATGCTGCAGTCCGTGATGCGGCCGCTGACGATCAACTTCCTGGTGACCCCCAAGACGGGGGTCTCGACGGCCGAGCTGCGGGCGCCGCTCCACCAGGAGATGAAGGCGATCAATCCAGAGATCCCGGACTTCGACGTGGCCACCATGGAGGAGCGGCTGGCCAAGCAGACGGCCACGGCGAGGTTCCAGGTGATCCTGATCGGCGTCTTCACCCTCCTGGCGCTCATCCTGGCAGCCATCGGCATCTACGGCGTGATCTCCTACAGCGTCACGCAACGCTCCCGGGAGATCGCCATCCGCATGTCGCTCGGAGCCGACCGCGGACGCATTCTTCGCATGGTCATAGCTCGCGGCGCAGTGCTGGCCGCGGTGGGTCTGGCCCTGGGTCTGGTGGCGGTCTTCTCGCTCAGCCGGATCCTGGCAGACCTGTTGTCTCAAACCTCCATCATCGATCCCCTCGCCCTGGGCGGCACCGCTCTGGCGCTCTTCGTGGTGACGCTCGCGGCGAACTTCCTGCCGGCGCGCCGAGCGGCGTTTCAGGATCCGATGATCGTCATACGATTTGGATAGAGCCTGATGATTGGACGCGACCTCCCCAGCAACTTCGACCTGGCCCTGCCGGCCAGCCAGGAGGTGGAGAGCGAGCCGAGCAGCTCCATCACGCCTCTCTCCCAGGGCCAGCGCGCGCTCTGGTTCCTGCACCACCTGGCGCCGGTGGGGGGCGCCTACAACATCGCGGCGGCGGTGCGCATGCACAGCCCGGTGGACGCCGCCGTGCTGGAGCGCGCCCTACAGGCCCTGGTGGAGCGCCACGCCGCGCTGCGGACGACCTTCCCGGCGGTGGGCGGCGAGCCTTGCCAGCGGATCGCGGGCAGCCTGGACTTCGTGCTGGCCTGCGAGGACGCCTCGGGCTGGAGCGAGGAGCGGCTGCGTTCGCGCCTCGCCGAGGAGGCCTGGCGCCCGTTCGACCTGGAGCGCGGGCCGCTGCTGCGGGTGACGCTGTGGACCGGCGGCCCCGAGGGGCCGGTGGTGCTCCTCGTCATCCATCACATCGTGGCGGACTTCTGGTCGCTGGCGATCCTGGTGCGCGAGCTGCCGGCGCTCTACCGCGAGGCGGCCGGCGGCGGCGCGGCCGAGCTTCCACCGCCGGGGCTCTCCTACGCCGAGCACGTGCGGATGGAGCGCGAGGCTCTCTCGGGGGAGCGGGCGGAGTCCCTGTTGGCCTACTGGAAGGAGCAGCTCGCCGGGCTGCCCACCCTGGAGCTGGCGACGGACCGTCCGCGTCCGGCGGTGCAGACCTACCGCGGCGACAGCTACCGGATGCGGCTGCCGGGCGAGCTGGCGGCGGCCCTTCGCGCCCGCAGCCGGGCGCAGCACGGCACGCTGTTCATGACGCTCACCGCCGCGTTCCAGGCCCTGTTGAGCCGCCACACGAACCAGGACGACCTGGCGGTCGGCGCGCC
>Ga0190265_10002804_pt1 | contig 11762 bp, 12 predicted proteins | sample Popmic124T_FD_133135 | JGI IMG/M metagenome (GOLD analysis project Ga0190265, IMG submission 133135) | Populus adjacent soil microbial communities from riparian zone of Indian Creek, Utah, USA - 124 T | ecosystem: Environmental > Terrestrial > Soil > Riparian zone | place: USA: Utah | collected...
GCGTCCTCACTCATCATCTCGGGGGACCAGGCGGGGTCGAAGACCATCTTCGGGTGGACGGCGCTGACGCCGGGCAGGTCGCCGACGAACTCCTTCATCTGCTCGGAGACTTGGGGGCCGATCGGGCAGGCCGGCGTGGTCAGGGTGAAGGTGACGAATACCTCCTCGCCCTCGATGTCGACGTCATAGACGAGTCCGAGCGAGACGAAGTCGAGTCCCAGCTCGGGATCGATCACCTCTTCGAGCGCCTCGAGGACATCGTCCTCGGTCAACGTCTCGGTCTGGTTCTCTGCCATGTACGGAAGCCTAGCGGGGTCAACTAGGCTGCCCGTCCGATGAGCGATTCGGGCGAGATCCAGCGGCGATCGATCGGCGTCGTCTTCGCCGATGGCGGCCTGTTGGCGCTGAGCGCGGCGCGGCCACCATCGTCGGCTGGGCACGGCGACGAGACCGTGGGCGCGGTGCTCTGCGACCCGGACGGCGCACCGGTCGAGGTCTCCGAGGCCTTTCTCTCGACCGAGTACGGGCCCGACGGGGTTCAGCGCCGGGCCACCCTCGAGCTGTGGATCGAGGAGAAGGACGGGCATCCGCTGCGCGGCGCGGGGAGGCTGATCAGCGCCGCCAGGGTGCGCCGCGGCGAGTCGATCGCCGACGTCGCCTTCTTCCGCTGGTCGCTCGAGGGCCGGGACGGCCTCGGCCACTACGAGGTGGTCCGCGATGGCTGACGCGCGCCCGAAAATCGAGGCGGTGATCTCCGACTTCGGCGGCGTCCTCACCACGCCGCTGGTCCAGTCCTTCATGGCCTTCCAGGACCAAACCGGCATCTCCTCCGAAACCCTCGGCAAGGCGATGCAGGCGGCGACCGAGGCGAATGGCGACAACCCGCTCTACGAAATGGAGCGAGGGGAGATCACCGAGATCGCCTTCCTCGACAAGCTGACCGATCATCTCGAGCCGCTGCTCGGCCACCGTCCGGAGATGCACCGCTTCAAAGAGATCTACTTCGAGGCGCTCGAGTCGAACCCGCCGATGATCGAGCTGATGCGCGAGCTGAAGGCGGCCGGCTACCGGATGGCGATGCTGACCAACAACGTGCGCGAGTGGGAGCCGCTCTGGCGCTCAATGCTGCCGGTCGACGAGATCTTCGAGACCGTCGTCGACTCGGGATTCGTCGGCTGTCGCAAGCCCGAGTCGCGGATCTACAAAATCACGCTCGACCGACTCGGCTTGCCGGCCGAGTCATGCCTGTTCGTCGACGACGTCCTCGTGAACTGCGAAGGGGCGCGGAAGACCGGCATGACCGCCGTCCACTTCCAGGAGAACGAGCAGGCGATCGGCGAGATCAGGGCCGCACTGTCGTTCGAGAACGTGGCCTGACGAAGGCGGCCGCGGGGAACGCCGGCTCGACCGCTTGGTCGTTCGGGAACGTGACCTGACGAAGCGGCCGCGAGTGGCTGGCTCGACCGCTTGGTCGTTCGGGAACGTGGCATGACGAAGGCGGCCGCGAGTGGCTGGCTCGACCGTTTGGCTCGACCTGCCGCAACCGCTTTCTCGGTCAGACTCAACCGTTCTCGACGCGTGCCTTGAGCTCGCCGGGACGGGCGTTGACCAGCATCGCTCGGACGGCGGCCTCGACCGGCCCCCGGATCACCATCCCGAGCACCCGACCGGGGTCGGCGTCGAGCGTATAGGTCGCTCGGGTCCGCCCCTTGCCCAGGTCCTCGAGCTTCCAGGAGCCCGTGACGGACTTGAGGTCGCCCTTCTCCTGAGTCCAAGAAAGGACCGTGGGGGGCTCATAGCGGAACCGAACTCGCGTCTTTACATGCCTGACCTTGATGTCGTTCTCGATCTCGATCAACGTCGGACGATTTTCGGCGTCGCGCTCCAAAGCTGACATCGCGACCACGCCGCCCTGCCAGTCCGGCGCCGTGAGGACGTCCTCGACCACCGCCCAGACCTCGCCCATCGGCGCATCGATCTCCTCGCTCGAGCTGCCGCCCATGCGTGCCATCCGAGGACCGCTACCCGAACCATCCGACGCCCGAACAGTTCCGCACCGTCGTGAGCAGGGAGCTGTGATCGTGGGCAACTTGATCCCCCGCCGGCAACGGGATCGGCGCGTCGTTCCCCAACGAGATCGTCGTCTCGCCGACGAGACCATCCCCGGTCGTCGTCTCGCCCGACGTGAGACCATCCCCGGTGGGATGAGCGACTTCCTGGTCAAGCGCGGTGCCCTTCGCGAGTGCAGGATCGCGGAGTCGGAGATGCCTGCGCCGGAGGACGGGCAGGCGCTGCTGCGGGTCGAGCGCTTCGGGATGACGGCGAACAACGTCACCTACGGGGTGATGGGCGAGGCGATGTCCTACTGGGACTTCTTCCCGGCCGAGGATGGCTGGGGACGGGTTCCGGTCTGGGGGTTCGCGGAGGTCGAGCGCAGCGAGGCAGCCGGCATCGAGGCGGGGACCAGGGTCTTCGGCTACCTGCCTCCCTCCTCCCACCTCCTCGTCACGCCGGTGAACGCCGACGGGCGCAGCTTCGTCGATGGCTCACCGCACCGGGCGGCGCTGCCCTCCGCCTACCATCGCTACCTGGCCACCGGGGACGACCCCTTCTACGCGGCAGGCACCGAGGACGTGCAGATGCTGCTGCGGCCGCTCTTCTTCACCTCGTTCCTGATCGACGACCAGCTCGACGACGACGGCCTGACGGGGCGGGGACCGATCGTCTTTTCCAGCGCCTCGAGCAAGACGGCGATCGCCGCCGCCTTCCTGCTGTCCCAGCGGCAGGGGGTCGAGGTGATCGGCCTCACCTCGCCGCGGAACGCCGAGTTCGTCGCCGGGCTCGGCGTCTACAGCCGCTGCATCGCCTACGACGCGATCGACTCGCTGCCGCCGGAACCGGCCACCTTCGTCGACTTCGCCGGCGACGGCGCCGTCCGCCAGGCGGTCCACTCCCACTACGGTGACGGGCTGGCCCACAGCATGGCGGTCGGGGTCACCCACTGGGAGGACGTCGGGACCGGCGGCGGCACGCTGCCGGGTCCGGACCCGGCCTTCTTCTTCGCCCCCGACCGGGTCGACAAGCGATCCGCCGATTGGGGCCGGGCGCAGCTGGAGCAGCGCGTCGCCGAGGCCTGGCACCCCTTCTGCGAGTGGATCGCGGGCCGGCTCGAGGTGGTCCACGACCAGGGCTTCGAGGGTCTGCGGACCGCCTACCTGGACGTGCTCGAGGGCCGCGTCGACGCGCGAACCGCCCACGTCGTCTCGCTGGCATAGGTCTTCTAGGAGGGAGCGCAGGGGGCGGCCCGTCCGCTCAGGCTCCCGGAGGCATCGTTCGCAAACCGGCGAGGCGAGAACGTCGTTTGAACGGGCCGCCGACCGGGGTAAGATGCAAACGATACATAGGGGAGAAGAGGGGACCCCTCGGCTCCCATCGCCATAGGCGCGGCTTTCCGGAGATCCCGGAGTCGCGGCAAAACCTGCCCGGCGAAGGCGATCCCCAAGCCCGGCAAGAACCGAGAGGCGAAGAGATGACGCTCAGCGACACGAGCGCGGTACGCAATGCCACCGCTCCAGTCGACCGTGCGCCGCTGACCCGTGAGGATCGGGCGCGGCTGTTGCGGTACATGGCGATGATGCGGGCCGCAGAGGAGCGAAGCCTGGCCCTCTACAAGCAGGGCAAGGTCCCCGGGTCCTTCTACGATGGCCGCGGACAGGAGGCGATCGCCGTCGGTGCGGCGTTTGCGCTGGCCCCGCGCGACCGGCTGTGCATCCTGCACCGCGACCTCGGCGCCCATTTCGTGCGCGGCGTGACTCCGGACCGATACCTCGCCAACTACATGGGCAGGGCGGGCGGGGTGACCGGCGGCAAGGACGGCAACATGCATTTCGGCGACCGCGGGCTCGGCTGCGTCGGGATGGTCTCGATGCTGCCCGACATGGCGCAGGTCGCCAACGGGATGGCCCTCGCCTTCAAGATGCGAAGCGAGCCTCGCGTGGCGATGACCTTCTTCGGCGAGGGCTCTACCGCCAACGGACAGTGGCACGAGGCGATGAACTTCGCCGGAATCCATCGCCTGCCAATCGTCTTCATCCTCGAGAACAACCAGTTCGCCTACTCGACGCCCAACGAACTCGAGTTCGCGATAGACCCGGTCCAACGGGCCGCCGGCTACGGCTTCCCCGGAGTGAACCTCGACGGCAACGACGTCGAGGCGGTGTTCGGGGCGGCACATGCCGCCGTCGAGCGTGCCCGCGGCGGCGCCGGACCGACCCTGATCGAGTGCCAGACGATGCGCATGCACGGGCACGGCGCCCACGACGACATGAGCTACGTGCCCGACGGGGTGCTCGGGGAGTGGGAGAAGCGCGACCCGATCGAGCGTTACGCGGCGCGGCTCGCCTCCGAGTTCGGCTTCGCCGAGGACGAGGTCAGCGAGATTCGCGAGCAGGTCCGCTCCTACGTCGCCGACTGCGCCGAGAAGGCGCTCGCGTCCCCGATGCCGGACCCCGCGATCGCGACCGAGGGCGTGTTCGCCGAGCGGTGGGAGCCGCTGGGCGACGGAGAGGCGCCGTGGTCGCATTGGGACGAGTCCGCCTCCGGTCCCCGGCAGCCAGGCTCGAACGGGGCAGGGATTTCGAAGCGACTGCCGGAGGACGGAAGGAGGGCGGCGTGATGGCCGAGATGACCTATCTCGAGGCTATCTCCGACGCGCTGCGAACGGAGATGCGTCGCGACGAGTCGGTGTTCTGCCTCGGCGAGGACATCGGCGCCTTCGGCGGCGCCTTCAAGGTGACCGACGGATTCGCCGAGGAGTTCGGCGCCGACCGCGTGCTCGACACGCCGCTGGCCGAGAACGCAATCGTCGGCGCGGCGACCGGAGCCGCGATCGAGGGCATGCGCCCCGTCTGCGAGATGCAGTTCGCCGACTTCATCGCCTGCGGGTTCGATCAGCTCGTCAACGTCGCGGCGAAGCTGCACTACCGGCAGGGGGTCGCGGTTCCGATCGTGGTGCGGCTGCCATCGGGAGGCGGCTTCTCCGGCGGCCCGTTCCACTCCCAGAACCCGGAGGCGTGGTTCCTCCAGACGCCGGGTCTGAAGGTGCTGACGCCCGCCACCGCGGAGGACGCCAAGGGACTGCTCGCGAGCGCGATCCGCGATCCAAACCCGGTCTGCTTCCTCGAGCACAAGGGGCTCTACCGCCACGTGCGGGGGGAGGTCCCGGAGGGGGAGCACACGGTGCCGATCGGCAAAGCGCGGGTGGCCCGCGAGGGCTCGGAGATGACGGTGATCGCCTATGGCTCATCCGTTCACCTCGCCCTCGAGGCGGCCGAGGCGCTGGACGAGGACATCGAGGTCGTCGATCTCCGCAGCCTCTGCCCGCTCGACGGCGAGGCGATCCTCGCCAGCGCGCGAAAGACCGGCAAGGTGCTGATCGCCCACGAGGCGACCCGCGCCTGCGGCGCCGGGGCCGAGGTGGCGGGGCTGATCGGCGAGGAGGCGTTTGAGGACCTCGACGCCCCGATCCGTCGTCTGACGACGCCGGATGTTCCGATTCCGTTCAGCCCGCCGCTCGAGCAGGCGGTTCTCCCCCAGCTCGACGACATGAAGGAGGCGTGCCGTGAGCTCCTCGCGTACTGACTCCTCCATCGTCGAGGTCTCGATGCCGCAGATGGGGGTCTCGGTCGCCGAGGGGACGATCGTCGAGTGGCGCAAGCGCCCGGGCGACTGGGTCAAGGCCGACGAGCCGATCTGCGACGTCAGCACCGACAAGATCGACGTCGAGATCCCGTCCCCGGCCTCCGGCCGCCTCACGCGGATCCTGATCGAACCCGGAGAGACGGTTCCCGTGGGAACCCCGCTCGCCGAGCTCGACACTGCGGCAGAGCCTGGCGAGGCGCATCCGGAGGAGTCGCCGAGCCCGCGGTCCGATCCGTCCTCGGGGCCGCCCGATTCCGCGTCAGATACCGGAGAGGCACCGGAGGTTGACCGCTCGAGCTTCTACTCGCCGGTGGTGCGCAGGCTCGCCGACGAGCACGGGGTCGATCTCGGGCGGGTCGAAGGCACCGGCGTCGGCGGGCGGGTGCGGAAGGTGGATCTGATGGACTTCCTCGAGGACGGCGGGGCGAAGGAAGAGCCGGAGGAACGGCCGATGCACACCGAGTCGCCTTACCAACCCGAGCTGCAGCCGGCCGCCTCGGCCGGGGACCTGATCGGCCCCACCCGGCGCGAGCAGATGTCGCCGATCCGGACGCAGATCGCGCGCCACATGCTCGACAGCCGCCGCGCCTCGGCCCACTGCACGACCATCGTCGAGGTCGACTTCTCGCGCATCGCCCGCCGGCGCCGGGAGCTGCGCGAGGCGATGGCCCGCCGCGGCGTCAACCTCACCTACCTCGCCTTCGTCGCCAGAGAGGCCGTGGCGGCCCTGGAGCGGCACCCGGTCCTCAACGCCTCGATCGAGGGCGAGGAGATCGTCTACCACGACCAGGTCAATCTCGGCATCGCCGTCGCCCTCGAGAACGGCTTGATCGTGCCCGTGATCCGGCAGGCGGAGCGGCTCAGCCTCGAGGGCCTCGCAGCCGCGATCGGCGACCTGGCGACCCGCGCGCGCGAGAAGCGCCTGCACCCCGACGAGGTTCAGGGAGGGACGTTCACGATCACCAACCCGGGTCAATTCGGGGCGGTTCTCGCGACGCCGATCATCAACCAACCCCAGGTCGCGATCCTCGACCTGGAGGCGATCGTCAAGCGGCCGGTCGTCGTCGAGCGCGACGGAGACGAGGCAATCGCGATCCACCCGATGTCCTACCTCTGCATGTCCTGGGACCACCGGGCGCTCGACGGTGCCGAGGCGGCCCGGTTCCTCGCGGGGATGAAGCGGGCGCTCGAGGAAGGGGAGTCCGAGTGATGCGCTCGCTGAACGAGCCCCTTTCCGATGCACGGCCCATGTCCGGCTATGAGGATCTGCGGGTCGTCTCGGGGCCCCGCAGCGGCGCCGCGATCGCGATCGCCCTTCATTCCACCGCCCTCGGACCGGCGCTCGGCGGGGTGCGGATGTGGCACTACGACTCCGCCGCGCAGGGCATCGCCGACGCCCTGCGGCTGGCGCGGGCGATGACCTACAAGGCCGCCGCCGCCGGACTCGACCTGGGGGGCGGCAAGGGCGTGATCTGCGCCCTGGGGCGGGAGCGGCCCGTGGGCGAGCTGCGCCGGCGGATGCTGCTCGACTTCGGCGACGCGGTCGAGTCGCTCGAAGGCCGCTACGTGACCGCCGAGGACGTCGGCACCAGCGCTGCCGACATGGCGGTTATCGCCGAGCGGACCGCCCATGTGGTCGGCCTACCGACCGAGCGCGGCGGCAGGGGCGATCCAAGCCCGCTGACCGCGCGGGGGGTTTATGCGGCAATCGGCGCCTGCCTCGAACATTGCTTCGGAAATGCGTCGGCGTCCGGTATCCGGGTCTGCGTGGTCGGCGTCGGCAACGTCGGCAGCCGGCTTGCGCGAATGCTCGCCAGCGCCGGCGCGGAGCTCACGATCTCGGACATCGATCCCCGCGCACGCACGCTCGCGGAGGAGCTCGGAGCCGCGTGGGTCGATCCGGAGAAGGCGATCACGGCAGACTGCGACGTGCTCGCCCCTTGCGCCCTCGGCGGCGCGATCGATGCAGCCACGATTGAGCGGCTTCACTGTCAGATCGTCTGCGGGTCAGCCAACAACGTGCTTTCCGACGAGCGGCTGGCGGGCGCGCTGGCGGGGAGCGGAATCCTCTTCGCACCCGACTTCATCGCCAACGCCGGCGGCCTGATCAACGTCTACGCGGAGCTGCACGATCTGGACTCCGAAGTGGTCCTGCGCCTCGTCGACCAGATCGCCTCGACAGTGCGTCGCATCCTCGAGGCGGCCGACCGGAACGGGGTGACGCCGCTCGCCGCAGCCCAGGAGCAGGCGCTGGAGCGCCTGCAGGCAGCGACGGTCGCGGCCGCCTAGACCGGTCCGCTCGAAAGGCCCCATCTCTGCGACCTTCCCTGCTACCAGCGGGGGAGGGATTCGGCTCCATTAGCGACCGGAAAGTCGCTAATAGGGGAATAGCGGGGGAAGGATTCGATCCCTCGGGCGACCTCGTGATTCCTATCGAATGGGCCTCAGAAATGGCTTCACCAGCGGGGAAACGGCGGTCGGCCTAGACGCCACCTGAGCATCTCAGCCGATGTCACGGCCACATCGACCTTGATCCAGATCGGTCAGCCGGGCTACGGTCGCAAATCGGCAAGACATAAGTGGCCCCGGCGACGCGCAAACGCCCCGGGGCCTGGCACCGAAGGTCGGGCCTTCGATGCGAGACAGACGGTACCGCCGTTGCCTGTCAGGAGGTGACATCGCGGGCTCGTCCTCGGTGCCTCAATCGAGAGGAGGGGCGCCGTGCCCACCACGATCACGATCGACCGCGACCTGCGCGACGGACTCTACGAACTGGTCCGCAACCACCTCGGCAGCGTCGGAGACCTCTGGGTCGCCCTGGAGCACACCAAGGACTTTGACAAGGCCGAGCAGCTGGCGCTGGAATTCGCCGAAGACTTCCAGCTGCTGCGCGATCTCGGCTGGGAGTGGGAAGAAGAACGCGCGGCGTTCGAGCTGAATATCCCGGGCGACGACCTAATGACGCTCCTGGGGCGCCTGCACGGAGAAGCCATGGCGCTTCTCACCGAGTCGGGCTCCGAGGCCGAGTCCAGCCGCGAAGACGAGGAGACCACGCGGCGCCTGCAGCGCGGCTACCAGGCCTGCGAGATCGTCCTGGCCGAGCTCGACTCCCGGCGGGAGGAACGATGATCGACGTGGACCGCCGCGGGCTGCTGTCCCCCGCATCGATGCCACCCGCAATCAACCACGCGGTGTTAACCGGCACGCTCAGCGCTGAGCCACGCCCACCCGCAGCCCGACCGGCAGGCGGGTGACTTTGCTGCGCGTCGACTTCCCGGTGACGGACTCAGACCGGCCATGTCTCCTATGGACGCAGGCGAGCTACTTGGTCGAAGTCCCAGCAGGGCGGGCTGATCGCGACATTGAGCAGCTTCATCCTGGCTCTCCCCTCCTCGTGGCGGGTCAGCTCAGCGAGCGCTGGATGATTGAGAGCGGCCACACAAGCCGCCGCGGCGTGATCGTCGCCGCGATGGTAAAGGCGGGACCGACCGAGAACCGATTGGAGCTTCGATGAGCAAGTTCCAGCAAGCCGTCGCGGCTCTGTTCTCTGAGAACCTCGCCCGCGCCCGCAAGCACGCCGGTCTATCTCAAGAGGAGGTGGGATATCGCGCATCACTCCATCGAACTGAGATCAGCCTCCTCGAGCGAGGAACCCGAATCCCGCAACTCGACACGATTCTCAAACTGGCAGGGGGCCTTTCAATTTCCCCCTGTGAATTACTTCCCGACATCGCCTGGGTGCCTGGGGCAACGGAGCCCGGACGCTTCGAATTGATCGACCGCAAGGATCGAGAGGTGAGAAGCGATCCGGATCCAGGAAGCGATTAACTCTCCGCGCCATACTGCATCGTAGCCCGGACTCGAACCGGCGACCTCCTGGGTGCGATCCAAGGGACTCGTTCGACGTCGAGTCGAGAAAAGAAGGCTATTGCAGAGCCTTCTCGGGCAACTCTCGGGCGCCCCGAAAACGCAAATGCGCGGGGGATTAGCGGCGATTAGCGGGGTTTCGGCCACTTCTGGCTAGAAGTGGCCGAAATCGAGACTGGCGGTTCGACTTTTTGACAAAGGGGTCGCTTCGCATGTCCAGCCGCGTAAAAACGTCTCGCATTTCCTAACCGGGCGCTCCGGCCGGCTCATACTCAGGCCGGGCCTCTGCGAGGACATCGCGCCACCCACTTTCGCCTTCCTCGAAGAGGGTCCAGGCCAGCTTCACACGGGCCAGGATCACGTCCCCCGCCTTCAGCGCCCATGTGGCGTGATGAAACGCGGCCGCGCCGAAGGCCGCCTCCCCTTCCTGGAGCAGGTCGTTGGCATCGGCGAGCGAATGCTGGTAGCCGTCCCGAAAGCACTCACTCTCGGGCTCGGTGGCAACCAGGCGACGCCGTAGGCGGCGCCCGTTGTGGTCCTCGGTAACGACAAACGTCGGCGGTAGGGGACCGGTTCCGTCCCAGAGCCTTCTCAGCGCATCGCCCAGTTGGTGGCAAAGCACCCCCGGGGGAATGCGCTGCAGATCGAACTCCGCTCGCCAATCCCGCGCGGGCTGTCGCTCCTGAAGATGCTTCACCAAGACCCGGGCGACATTTGCGATCGCCTGTGGCCCCGGTCCGGCTGCCTTGGTCTCCCCGCTTGGGTCCGGGAGAAGCAGGACTCGAATCACCCGGGGCGCTGCGTTGCTTGAAGGCTTCTCATCCAGCGCGGCTGGGGACTCAACTCGAAGCAATGAGCGCAGCTGCTCGTTCTCGGCGCGGAGCCGATTCAGCTCCTCCTCCAGCTTGCGCTTATCGGCAGAATCGCTCAACGGGATGTCACCCGCTAGCTTGGCAGACGTGCCGAGTGTGGTGGACGTCAGGGAGGCGGAGGCATAGACGATCCTGTTGAGATCAGGAAGCGGATCGGGCGCCTGCTTAAACGAGTCAAGCGGCGCGATGATTACGGGACGCTGCTCGCAACCGGTCAGGTAGTGCTCAAGATCGACGAGGTGGATGATCCAAAGGCGTGGCGCGCAGCGATCCGACGTAATGCCCGCGCCGATCGGATCAAGGTCCGTACCGGACAAACCGAAGGCATTGTCTGGGCACTGCTGCATGAAGCTGGGAATACCTCGCGCTCGGAGGAGTTCCGCCGCTACAACCGGGTCCTCGAGCGGGTGGTCCCTCGGGCCCTCGACCATCGACACGAGCCGCTGGTCGCCCTCCGCGACGGCGACGAGGCCCTGTTCACCTCAGCGCTGCGACGCCCTTGGCTACGCCGACGCGGCCTCTGGTCCCCTCGTCGGCGGGAGCCTCTTCGAGGACGACTGCCCACACGACGAGCCGCCCGAGGACACCGCTCTGACCTGGTTCACCATCCCTCGCCGCCCGTAGCTCGGGCGCCCAGGCCGGGGACCGACCCCCGGGCTTGGCGGTCGGCTCGAAACAACGCGCTATCTGCAGGTGCCGCTGCGGGCCCCCACCCGTCGTGGGGGCCCCTTGCATGACTCTCACCGCATTGAATAGATGCCTACGGAAACTTGAATCTGGTGCTGTCGTAGCGACCGCCCCCGCCTCGATACTCCTACGGCAAAGATGGCCCTGACGTTGTCCTGCTTGCGGCGTTGCATCCCCTTGAGGGCATTGCGCAGCTATCTATGAGGCCGATCGAGACAGTGGACTTGACGGTGATGATCCCTGCCTATAACGAGGCAGATTCGATTGCCGATTCGATCCGCTCGTTGCAACAGCAAACCGTCGTCCCCCACGAGATCATCGCCATCGATGACTGCTCTACGGACGCGACCGCTGAGATCGCTTCAGCGCTCGGCGTCCGGGTCCTTCGCCCGCCGCAGAACACCGGTTCAAAGGCCGGCGCACAAAGCTTCGCTCTGGAGCGCGTGAGGACCGAGATGGTGATGGCGCTTGATGCCGATACGACGCTCGCCCCCGACGCAATCGAGCTACTCTTGCCCGCCTTCGCCGACTCGAATGTGACCGCTGCCTGCGGCTCCGTCCTTCCCCGCTATGTTCGGACCCTCTGGGAGCGGGGACGCTACGTCGAGTACCTGCTGGCTTTTGGCTTCTTCAAGC
>Ga0190265_10002805_pt1 | contig 11762 bp, 15 predicted proteins | sample Popmic124T_FD_133135 | JGI IMG/M metagenome (GOLD analysis project Ga0190265, IMG submission 133135) | Populus adjacent soil microbial communities from riparian zone of Indian Creek, Utah, USA - 124 T | ecosystem: Environmental > Terrestrial > Soil > Riparian zone | place: USA: Utah | collected...
CCCTGCGCTCCTTCGCAGCCTCGCTCCAGTAGCGGGCCGACAGGGTGCCGTCCTCCTGCCAGGCCCGGCCGGTCACGTTCAGGCCACCGTCGCGGTCCCGCGAGATGCTCAGGAGGCTCACCGCCGACGGCTCGGCCTCGCTCCGCATGGTCAGCGAGAGCTGCCACCAAAGACCCTCGACCGGTCCGCGGCGACCCTCGGTCTCGATCGCCTTGCGGAGCTTCTGGTTGATCGCGCGAACCTCCGCCGGGCTGGTGGCCGGGTCGTAGCGGACGGAGGTCAGCCCGAGCAGGTCGCTCGGCAGCTTCGAACCGTTCGCGTGGAGGATGAACGTGCGCCGGATGCCGAGCGCGCCGCCGAACAGCCCGGCCTCGAACACCACGTTGTCGCGCGGCGACGCCTGCCCGGACTGGGACGCATCCGTCGTGGTCCAGTCGTCCTGAGCGAACACAAACGCGGCGAAATCGACCTCCTGGGAGAGCTCCACGAGCCGGTCGAGAGTGGACCGCCCCGGGTTGAACGTGGTCGTCCACGGCTCGACGTCGGCGACCTCCTCGAGCCCGCGCGTGATCGCCTTGAGCAGTTTGGCCTGCTTGCCCGAGGACCCGAGGAAGATGCGCGGCTTGGTCATGCGCGATTCATGATGACGGACGTGGCGCACACGCTACGACGTGGGCCCGAGCGCGGGCGGATCCGCTCGATCAGCGAGCGCCACACGCGCGCCTCGGCGCGCTGGCCCGAGATCGCGGTAGCCCAGTCCGACGGCGGGCGCGAGCTCGTGCACGAGCATCTGGCCGGCGTTAGTCCGCGGCTGCTTCGGCCATTGAACGCGGAGCGGGAACGTCCTCGAAGCGGATGTTGCCCGCGGGCACCATCCAGCTCATCACCTGCACGGCGAGGCGCCCGGCACGGACCGCCGGGTCGGCGCTGCACAACTCGCGGGCGGTCGCCGGGTCGACCGACATCACCGAGATTCCGCGCAAGCGCTCGTCGTCCTGGCCAAGCAGCGGCCCGCCGGCGATGAGATAGCCCTGGTCGCGCAGGTCTGCGCGGAAGGCGAGGTGGGCGTCCTGGAGCGCGTCGGCCTCCTGCTCGCTCAGCTCGGGCGCGTCTGGTGGCCTCACCAACAGAACGAGGGTGTGCTGGTCGAACTTCATGGCGCGAGTCTAGGACGAACTCGCCGACGCCGTCTGGAGGCTTAGGATCCCCGCGTGAGCTTCGACGACTGGATGCTTGCGCTCCACGTGCTCAGTGCGTTCGCGCTCGTCGCGGGGGTCATCTTCTTCTGGGTTTTGATCGTCGAGGTGCGGCGAACGGACACACCTGAAGGGACGCTTCGCCTGGGACCCCTGTCGCGCGTTGCCGAAGCCGCGGTCGGCATCGGGATGGGTGGCACGATCATCCTCGGGATCTGGCTCGCGTTCTCCGTGGGCGGCTACGACATCTGGGACGGGTGGATCATCGCGGCCTTCGTGCTGTGGGTGGTCGCCGCAGAGCTGGGACGGCGGACCAACGCCGCGTACGTCGAGGGCGTGAAGAAGGCGCAGGAGCTCCAGACGGCCGGGCAGACGGGGCCGAGTGCCGAGCTCCTGGCGGTCAACCGGACGTCGAACGGCGTCCTCCTCCAGGCCCTCGTGTCGATCGTCGTCCTGCTGATCATCCTCGACATGATCTGGAAGCCCGGGGCATGAGCGTTTTGGCGGCCGTCCGACCGGACGAGTGGAACTTCCCGCTGCTCGTGCATGCCTTCGGGGCGATGGTCCTCGTCGGCGGCCTGCTCACCGGCGCCACCGCCCTCGCCTATGCCAGAGGCGACACGAGGCTTCTCAGGCTCGGGTACTGGTCGCTGCTTGCTCTCTGCCTCCCGGGCTGGCTGGTGATGCGAATCGGCGCCCAATGGATCTACACGAAGGAGGGTTGGGACGAGCTGCCGGAAGGCACGGAGCCAGACTGGCTTGGCGTCGGGTACGTGGTCGCGGATGCCGGTGGCCTGCTCCTCGTCATCGCGCTGATCGTCGGCGGCATCGGCGTCTATGGGCTGCGGCAGGGCAAGGGCTCCGGCCTGCTGCGGGCGACGATGATCCTCTCGATCATCCTCCTGCTCGCATACCTCGTCGCCGTGTGGGCGATGGCCGGCAAGCCCGATTAGCTCTCGTCGTATTCGTCGTGGCGCCGCCACCACTCGTAGGGCGGGCCCTGGGGCCGTCCTACAGGTGAGTCCTCCCACTCCTCCTGCCGGCCAAGCGGCGTCAGGTCGAGGAGGGTCCACACCGGACCAAGGGTCTCGACCCCGCGCCGGTTCGTGAAGTACGTGCGATAGACCTCGTCGCCGTCACGTACGAAGACGCTGAGGCCGAACGTCTCGCCGTCCTGGTACACGCCTTCCTGCGGGGTGTCGGGCGAGAGGCCGAAGTCGACGTTGAAGTCGCTGTCGAACGAGGAGTACCAGGGGAGGCTCCAGCCCATCCGTTCCCGGTAGGGCTCGATCTTGGCGATCGGCGCGCGGGACACCATCACGAAGGACGTGTCCCGGGCATGCAGGTGTGCGAGATGGACGATCTGGTCGGCAACCATCGAGCAGCCGTCGCAACCGACATCCTGGCTGGGGCCGAACATGAAGTGGTAGACGATCAGCTGGCGGCGGCCCTCGAAGAGGTCGACGAGGCTCGCCTTGCCGCCCGCGCCGTCGAAGACGTACTCCTTCTCGATCCGCACCATCGGCAGCCGACGCCGCTCGGCGGCCAGGGCGTCCCGCGCCTTGGTGGCCTCCTTCTCCTTGGCGCGGAGCTGCTCGTTGGCCTCCTGCCACTCGGCTTCGGACACGATGCGCGGGAGATCCATCACGCCGGCGGGACGTTCTGGTTGCGGTGAAGGACGTTCTCCGGGTCGTATCGCCGCTTCAGCGCCCGAAGCCGCTCGAACGCTTGGTTGCCGAACGCGGCGCGCACACGCTCGATCGGCTCGTCGCCCTGCATGTAGTTGACGTAGCCGCCGCCGCTGAACGACCAGGGCTCGAGCGCATCTGCAGTCTCACGCGCCCAGGCGATGTACTCGTCGTCGAGCGCCGGGTCCTGCCACTCGGCCATCGCGCTGACGTTGAAGGCCGCCTGGCGCCAGCCGACCACGGCATCGTCGCCGTCGAGAGCCTTCGGCGCGCCGTGCAGCGACTCGATCAGGATGCCGCCGGGCGACCGGCCCAACGCGACGACACGGTCGAGCAGCGCGTCGATCAGCTCATCCGGAAGCTCGCGCACGAAGTGGCCCTTCCAGTAGTGCCGGCTGACGCCGAACGGTGAGTCGAAGATCCGTTGCTGATCCATGAACGTGTGGGCGCGCAGGCCGTCGTCGACGAGCCCGGATGCCGAGCGGAAATCCTGAAGCTCCTTCGGATCCGTCTCCGAGCCTGTGTAGCAGGGAAAGACGCCAAGCGTCGGCGCCAGCGACGCGTCCACGCCGAGCCCCGCCTGAAGGCCCAGCTCGTCCGGCGAGGTCGCTGCGAGGTCGCGGAAGCGGCGGAAGGTGTCGCGCACGCTTTTCCCGCCGAACGTGAGCGGACCGCCAACGACGCTGTCGAGCTCGTGCAGGCGGAAGTCCAGTCGCGTCACGACGCCGAAGTTGCCGCCGCCGCCGCGGAGGGCCCAGAGCAGGTCCGCGTTCTCGTTCGCGCTTGCCTGGACCACGTTCCCATCCGGGGTGACGAGCTCGGCCCCGACGAAGTTGTCGCAGGTCAGGCCGTACTGTGGGGTCAGGTGGCCGATGCCGCCGCCGAGCGTGAGCCCCGCCACCCCGGTCGAGCCGACGACGCCCCCGGGCGTGACCAGGCCGAACGCCTGGCTCGCGGTGTCGAAGTCGAGCCACGTCGCACCGCCCGCGGCGCGGGCGATTCCGGCGGCCGCATCCACCTCGACCGAGCGCATCTGCGAGAGGTCGATCACGATCCCGTCGTCGACGACGCAGTGGCCGGCCGGGTTGTGCCCGCCGCCGCGCACCGCGACCTCCAGCCCGTTCGAGCGCGCGAAGTCGAGCGCTGTGGCGACGTCGGCCGCGCTCACACAACGCGCGATCACCGCAGGCCGGCGATCGATCAGCGCGTTGAACGGGCGACGAGCGGCGTCGTACTCCCCGTCGCCGGGCTCGATCACCGCACCGACGAGCGAGCGCCGGAGGTCAGGCAGGGCGTCAGTCGTACTCATAGCTCCGGCGCGGCCAGCCCTCGAAGCCCTCCCCGCGCCCCTTCGGAGCCCGGTCGAGCAGCTGCCAGGTCGCGTTCAGCGCATCCGTTCCGCGGTCGTACGTCGAGTACGTGTGGTAGACGGTGCCGTCCTCGAGCGCGAACGAGCTCAGACCGTGCAGCTCTGTCTCATGCATGTCGACGTCGGCGTACTTGGGGTTCCCGAAGTTGAAGCCCTTGCCGGTGCGACGTCCCTCCTCCGTGAAGACGGCGAAGTCGAGGTTGAAGTCGGAGTTCCCGTACGAAACCCACGGAAAGCTCCAGCCCATCCGCTCCTTGTACGCGTTCAGGTTCTCGAGCGGCGCCTTCGAAACGGCCACGAAGGTCACATCGCGGTGAGGGAGATGAACGACTGCGCCGTCGAGGCTGTCGGCGGTATAGGAGCAGCCCTGGCACCCCGCCTCCGGCCAGCCCTCGACTGTCGGCCCGAACATGAAGTGGTAGACGAGGAGCTGAGAGCGCCCGTCGAAGAGCTCGGCCAGCGTCTTCACGCCCTCGTTGGTGTCGAATGCGTACTCCTTGTCGACGCGCACCCAGGGGAGCTGCTCGCGCTCCCGCGCAAGCTCGTCGCTGCGGCGCGTCAGCGCCTTCTCGCGCTCGAGCAGCGCGATGCGGGCCGCGTGCCACTCTTCCCGCGTGCCGATCTTCACATCCCCATCTCCATCCCCATCGACGGCTCGGTCAGACCGGGAACGCTGCCCGGTGAGACCGCGACCCAAATTCCGAGGACGATCAAAGTGAGCCCGACGACCCCGGCGAGACGCATCCCCCGCGGGAGCACCTTCTCGGCAAAGATCACGGCGGCGACAACCGCCATCCACAGAAGGCTCATCACGCCGAGCGCGAACAGCGCTGCCATGAGCCCGAAGCAGCAGCCGACGCAGTCGACCCCGTAAGCCAGACCGCTGCGGCCTCCGGGCGCGCGACAGCGCGCGAGGAAGCGCTGCTTCAGCGGGGCCAGCTCGTACAGGCCGGCCGCGGCGAGCACGACGCCCGCGAGGTACGGGCCACCCTCGTCCCAAGCGAGCCAACCGGTGTCGAACGAGGTCACGAGTCGGAACAGCGCATAGGCGACGAGGCCGTAAGCGGTCCAGACCGCGAGGTACCCGACGAAGAACGACAGCGCCGGAACGGCCCGCGCGAGACGCAGCGCCGCCGGCAGCGCCGACGGCAGCATCATCGCCGCCATCATCGTCACCCAGATTCCGAGGTACCAACCAAGGCCGCCGAGGTGGGTCCCGGGCCCCGCGTCCATGCCTTCCATCCGCTCGGCGGTCACCACCCAGGCGATCGCCGCCGCCCCGAGGAGTACGGCCGCCCTGGCCGGCGAGGCGAGCCATTCCTCCCGGCTTCCGACGTTCACTCGTATTCGTCGTTGCGCCAGGCCCGCATATCGTCCGACCGTCCCTTCGGCGTCCGGTCGAGCAGCTGCATGTAGTACGGGACGACGAAGTCGCGGTCGGGGGCCGAGCGCGTGTACGTGTGGTACACGACGCCGTCCTCGAGGGCGAACGCGATCCAGCTGGGGTTCTCGGACATGCCCGATTCGAGGTCGGTCCCGACGCTTTTCCCCCACTCCTCGAGCCAGTCGGGCGGGTCCTTGAGCATCGTCTGGATCTCTTCGATGCCGGACGCCTGCTCCTTGGTCAGTGCCAGGCCGAAGTCGAAGGCGAAGTCGCTTTCGTATGTCGACGCCCACGGGAAGCTCCAGCCCATGCGCTGCTTGTAGGCCTGGAGCTTCTCGATCGGGGCGCGCGAGAAGCACATGAGCGTGACGTCCCGGTGGTTCAAGTGCACGAGGCCGCCATCCAGGTGGTCGGCCAGGTTCGAGCACCCCGGGCACGCGGCTTCGTAGCTCGGCCCGAACATGATGTTGTAGGCGAGCAGCTGCGAGTGCCCGTCGAAGAGCTCCAGCAGTGTCTTCGTTCCCTCCTCGGTGGCGAAGGTGTACTCCTTCTCGACCGGCACCCACGGGAGCTCTTGCCGCTGGCGCGCCAGCTCCTCGCTGCGCTCGGCGTGCTCGTTCTCGCGTTGCAGCAGCTCGTTGCGCGCCGCCTCCCACTCTTCCCGGGTGCCGACTTTGTGCTCGGGCATCAGCCGGCCACCACCGGGTGGTCGTAGTAGCGCCGGACGCTGGATCCGATGCGCGAGACGTCCGTGCCGTAGATGTGGATCGAGATCGCGGTGTCGTCGCCGGCGTTCCGTACCCGATGGATGTCCCCCGGTGGCGCGAACCCGCTGATCTCGCCCGTCTCGTTCGTCTTGGTCCCGGCCTCGACGAGGCAAGCCTGTTCCTCGTCGAGCAGGAACAGCTCCTCGTGCTCGATGCCCTGGACCACTCCGAACACGCACCAGGTCACGTGGTCGTGGATCGGCGTCACCTGGCCGGGGCGCCAGACGAGCGCGACCACCGAGAAGGATCCGTCGGGCTCGATGTGGAGTGGGTTACTGCGATGGCCGTCGGGGTCGCCGACTCGCTGCTCGGCGGTCAGCACGTCAGCCGACGGCAGGTGCTGCTCGAGCTCAGCGGCGACGAGTCGAGCGGTTTCCTGCCAATCCGCATGCTTGGTCACGACGCCGTGGACCGCGGAGACCAGCTCGCGGAGACCTGTCGACGGGATGGTTTGCGGGTAGCTCGTCATCTCACCCGGACTCTGCCATGGCCGGGGCTCCGGCCGCCTCGGGAGCATGCTCGTCGTGGGCCGGCGCGCCTCGGGTGCGGAGGAAGGCTCCACCGATCGCGGCAGCGGCGGCGGCGAAGAGCGCGCCGACCAGGAACGCCGCGTGATAGCCGCCGGTGAGTGCCTCCAGCGGGCTGTCGCCTGAGGCCTCCAACGTCTCGGTGCGAGAGGCTGCCAGGCTCGCCAGCACCGCAAGGCCGAGCGCCCCACCCATCATGAACGCGGTGTTGACGATCCCCGATGCGAGCCCGGCGTCGCTCTGTCGGACGTCGCTCATCGCAGCGAACAGCACCGGGTTGAAGGCGATCCCGGCCCCGATGCCCAAGAAGATCATGCTCGGGAGTACGTCCACGACGTAGTTGCCGTTCACCGGTGCCCGCGCGAAGAGCAGGAGGCCGACCGCGGCGATCCCGAGCCCTGCTGCGAGCGGCAACCTGACGCCGTAGCGCATGACCAGACTGGCCGAGATGCCGACCGAGAGCACGCCCATGATCAGGTTGCCGGGGAGGAAGGCAAGCCCGACTTCGAGCGGGCTGTAGCCCAGAACGAGCTGCAGGTAGAGGGCCGAAAGGAAGAACCACGCGAACATCGCCGCGGCCCACAAGATGCCGACGATGCTGGAGAACGTCAGGTTGCGAAGGCGGAAGAGACCGAGCGGCATCAGCGGCTCGGGGATGCGCGCCTCGATCGCTACGAAGATCCCGAAGAGAACCGTGGCGATGCCGAGCAACCCAAGCGTGGGCAACGTCATCCAGCCGACCTCGTTCCCGTTCACGATCGCATAGACGGCGATCATCAGCGACGCCGTGACGGTGACCGCGCCGGCGACGTCGAGGCGTTGAGCGACGGCCGCCGCCCGCTCGCCCGGAATCAGCTGCAGCGAGAGCGCGACGACCGCGATTCCGATCGGGACGTTGACCAAGAAGATCCAGTGCCAATCGAGCACGTCCGTGAGGATTCCCCCGAGCAGGACGCCGAGCGAGCCACCGCCGGACGCGACGAAGCCGAAGATTCCCATCGCCTTCGCCCGGTCAGCCGGCGAGGTGAAGAGCATCATCATCAGCGAGAGCGCGACCGCGGAGACGATCGCGCCTCCGAGCCCCTGCACAGCGCGGGCGCCGACCAGCATCCACTGCGAGGTCGCAAGCCCGCAAGCCAGCGATGCCGCGGTGAAGAGGCCGATGCCGATCAGGAACAGCCGACGGTGGCCGAAGAGGTCGCCCAGCCGGCCGGCGAGCAACAGAAAGCCGCCGAAGACGATCAGGTAGGCGTTGATAACCCACGCGAGCGAGCTCTCGGAGAACCCGAGATCGGTTCGGATCGACGGAAGCGCGACGCCCACGATCGTCACGTCGAGGACGATCATCAGGTCGCCGAGGCACAGGACGAACAGGGCGAGCCAGCGGCTGCGGCCTTCGATGCTCATGTCAGGTAAGACCGGGCTCCTCGGCAAAACTCATCGGTGGCTTCTCGGAGCTCTTCTCGGCGCGAGACGGCGAGCAGCAATGCCGGGCCGTCTCCCGGGTTGTGCAGAGCGCGGAGGGGCAGGTTAGCGAGCCAGAACATGTCCCCACATCCGAAGCAACGGCGCTCGCCGCTCACGCATTCCAGCTCGATCTCGCCGCGCGCGAGCGCCACGAGCGAATCGCGCCACTCGTCGGCGTGGTAGATCCGATGCCCACCGGCCTCCACCTCCACCGCCCGGATCTCGAACCCAGGCGGAGCTTCCATCAGAGCGTCGGCGGGAGCCCGAGCGCCTCGAGCAGCGACGCGTCGAGGGAGAACGCGACGATCTCCGCGACGGACCCGCCTTCGATGCGAAGCACGTCGAGTGCCAGCGGGTGAAAGGCAGCTTCCCCGGGCTTTCGCACGTAACAGGCGACTGCCGGCTGCCGGTTCGCACGGGTCAGTACGCATCGGAGCTCACCCCAGGACGGATCGCCGAACCCCCCCTCCACCCAGGCGGCGACGATCTCCTCACGCCCGACCCACCACTCGGGCTGCGGCGGCATCGCGCAGAACGCGTCTTCGCGCAGCAGCTCGACGATCCCGGCGGCATCACCACGGTCGGTTGCGTCCATGTAGCGCCGAAGCAGCTCACGCTCCTCGCGGCTCGGATCCGAGCCGGGCGCCCATTCCAGCCGGCGGCGGGGTAGGTGCCGCTGCATCGTCGCGCGTGCTCGCTGGAGCGCGCTGTTGGCGGCAGCGACGCTCATGTCGAGGAGCGCGGCGCACTCGGCGGCTGACCAGCCGAGGACGTCCCGCGAGATCAGCACGGCGCGCTGCTTCGGCGGCAGCAGCTGGATCGCGGCGATGAACGCGAGCTCGATCGTCTCCCTCGCCACGACCTCCGCTTCGGGCTGGTCGTCGCTCGACGCAACGCCTTCGAGCAGCTCGTCGGGGTATGGCCGCAGCCAGGGAACCTCTGCCAGCGGGGGGGTCTCGTCGTGCTGCGCGGCTCGGCGAGGACGTCGGTCGAGCGCGTCGAGGCACGTGTTGGTCGCGATTCGGTACAGCCACGCGCGAAACGACGAGCGGCCCTGGAAGCTAGTGCGATTCCGCCAGGCGCGGAGGAACGTCTCTTGCACGGCGTCCTCGGCGTCCTCGAGCGAGCCCAGCATCCGGTAGCAGTGCACCTGGAGCTCGCGCCGATGTGGCTCGACGAGCGCAGCGAACGCCGCCTCGTCGCCCGCCTGCGCGGCGACAACCACCGAGTCCTTGGCCATCGAACTCACCTCTGTATGACGGGCGCTCGGCGAAAAACTCATCGCCGGCCGATGAGTTTTCCGCGCCGGAGCGGTCTTCTCTCCGATATGGGCGCGTCCGCGCAGGAAGCCGTCACCTTTGTCATCCGCGGTCCGATCGCCCGGGATGATCTCCCGGGCCTGTGGCGGCGTGTTCGCCCGGTCATGGCCGAGAGTGGTGCGCCAACGCTGCTCTGTGACGTTCGCGAGGTCGCGCCCGACGCGGTGACGGTCGACGCGCTTTGCCGGCTACAACTGGCCGCTCGCAGGCATAAGGTTCGACTGAGTCATGCCTCACAGGAGCTCCTCGACCTCGTCGCCTTCATGGGCTTGACGGAGGTCCTTTCGGACTAGGCGTCGAGTCGCGGCGGCAAGCCGAAGAGCGGGAAGAGTGTGTCCGTCTCGAGGAAGAACGTGAGCTCTGCGATCCCGCCGTCCGCGAGCTCGAGCACCTGGAGCGCCCACGGCTCGTAGCCGCCGTCCGGGCTGGGCTTGTACTGCCCGAACGCCGGCGAGCCGTTGGCGGAGATCGTCGAGATCACACGCGAGCCGCGACACGCGATCCCCGGCCCGAGCCACCAGGTGAAGATGTCGTCACGGCCGTGCAGCCAGAGGTCGTACGGCGGCATCGACTGCACGGCGTCCTCTTTGATCAGCGCGCTGAGGGCCCCCATGTCGTAGGCCTGGAAGGCCTCGACGTAGCGCGCCAGCAGGTCGGCGTCGGCCTCGTCCACCACCGGCGACGCGTCTCCAGTGCTGACATCGGCCGCCTCGAGCGTCGCCCGCGCGCGCTGGAGTGCGCTGTTGACCGACGCCACGCTCGTCTCGAGGAGCTCGGCGACCTCGCGCGCCTTCCAACGCAGCACTTCACACAGGATCAGCACTGCGCGCTGGCGGGCCGGGAGGTGTTGGAGCGCCGCGACGAACGCGAGCCGGATCGTCTCGCGCGAGACTGCGATCTCCTCGGGATCAGTCGTTGGTGTGGGTTGGATCCAGGTGACCTCGGGGAGAGTGTTCAGGTTGGCCTCGACCGGTTCCCGCGCGGGCCCTAGATCCATAGGCCGGGCGCGCCGCTCGCGACCGTTCAACATGTCGAGACAGACGTTCGTCGCGATCCGGTAGAGCCACGAGCGCAGCGCCGCGCGTCCCTCGAAACCGTCGTAGCTGCGCCACGCACGCAGGAATGTCTCCTGCACCGCGTCCTCGGCCTCAAAAGGCGACGCGAGCATCCGGTAGCAGTAGGCCGTCAGCTCCGACCGGTGCTCCTCCAGCCGGAGCTCGAGCTCCTGAGCGGTCGCCGCCTGGCTCATCCGCAACACGTTACACCTGGGCCGGGGAGCCGCAAGCGGGTCGGAAGCGTCGCCGAGCATCGGCTTCGGGCAAGCTAGGGCGTGGCTGAACTTCCGGCGATCAGCCGCGGAGACCCCTTCCTTACCATGCGATCCGATCCGCTCGGCTCCACAAACGCTCCATCCTCGCGGGCCCTCGGACGGTATCGCCGTGCGCGGCGCGCCGCCGCTTCGCGAGGAGGTTGTCCGTCCACGGCGGACTAGAGGAAAGGGGGTTGCCCACTCCTTTCCATTTCATTTTATCGCGGACAGGGGGGCTTGCGGCAAGCCCCGGGTCGTGCCGCATAATCGCCGGCCGTGGGCAGAACCTACGGAAATGGGAGTAACGAAATGCATGTGTTGTTGTCGACGTATGGGTCGCGCGGGGACGCCGAACCGATGGTAGGACTCGCGGTGCAGTCGCGGGCACTCGGCGCGGCGGCCGAGGGATGTGATGCGCTGGTGGCGACCGGCGTCATGCCGCCCGGAGCGTGGCGATGACCAAGCATGCGGTGGTGATCGCCGGGGGAGGTCCGACAGGGCTGATGTTGGCGGGCGAGTTGGCGCTGGCGGGGGTCGACGTTGCCATTGTCGAGCGGCGCGCCAGCCAGGACCTCCCCGGCTCGCGCGCCGGCGGTCTGCACGCACGCACCATCGAGGTCCTCGACCAGCGCGGCATCGCCGACCGGTTCTTCGCGCGGGGGCAGGTGGCGCAGATGAATGAGACGTCGACTCGCCCACGCGATCGTCCGCGAGGAGATTCATGGTCCTTACCGAC
>Ga0190265_10002806_pt1 | contig 11760 bp, 11 predicted proteins | sample Popmic124T_FD_133135 | JGI IMG/M metagenome (GOLD analysis project Ga0190265, IMG submission 133135) | Populus adjacent soil microbial communities from riparian zone of Indian Creek, Utah, USA - 124 T | ecosystem: Environmental > Terrestrial > Soil > Riparian zone | place: USA: Utah | collected...
AGAAGACACCATGGCGGCCGGTGCCGTCACCCCCGAACGCGGTCTGGCTTGCGGGGTGCGCATGCAGATCGGCGAACCCCCAAATTTGGGCCCGGGCCGGCATCGTTCCGCCGCACAATAGGATGGCGGGAACCAGACCTGCGACAAGACGTTGGCCTACGATGCTCGCCTGCAGATGTCGGCGAACGACACTCCCTGCTTGCGCGTCATCGAAATCCTTTCGTTCGGCTCTGAGCTCCGAGTGCCATTCCATCGCGACTACCCCCTGCGAAGCCCTCCGTTCCAGGGCAATTGCAGCCGAAGGTGTAGACCGGTGCGTCGCCCAAAAACTGTTCGAATTCTGCTCAAAGGGCGCCGGCGCACCGTCTCGGGCGCAGCTGCCCTGGGCACGGCTTCACGAAGCGCGTGTGTCAGCGCTCGCAGCATCCGTCGAGGTGGGGCTCGGCTCGTGCGCGTGGTCGAGCCTCGTCGCCTGCGCACGGAGCCAGAGATCTGCCGCAATCTGCTCGATGCCGGCGCGCAGACGACGGCGGTAGGTGCCAAACGACGTGCCGGCACGTTCAGCCGCAGCCAGCTGTGTCTCGGCGGGCTCCACGAACGTGTGGCGCAAGACTCGATGATAGGGCTCGGTTCGAGCGTTTTCGACCAGCTGCTGGATGTGCTCGCCGAGCATGCAGCGTAGTGCTTTCACCCGCTCTTCGCGCGAGAGACTCGGATCGAACAACGCGCTCGTCAGTAGCGGGTTGTCGAGTAGGCGCTTGGTTTCATGAAGATGACGGAGCGCGCCGCGCACCGCACCCACGAATGCCTCGGGTAACGGGCTGTGCGGCGCCAGCACGACCTGCGACTGGAGAGCGACGGGAGCCCCGAGGCGTAAGCCGAGACGCTGCCCGAACTCGCGCGCAGCAGCAGGCTCCAAATCGAGCTCGAGGGCTCGAGCTAGCAGCAGCCGCAGACACGCGCGGGTCGGCAGCGGCACAGGCCGGGATGTGCCATTTTTCGCTGAGCACAATGCGGCAGCCAGCGCGCGCCTCCCAGTAGTCTCGTCGCCTTCCGCGAAAGCGAGCGCCGCGCTCACGAGCTCTGCGGACTGGCGCAAGCCCGCGTTCCGTTCGGGGATGCGCGGTAGCACGCGCTCCAGGACCTCGTGCGCCTCTGCCTGCTGACCGAGCGCACACAATGCTTCGCACAACGCCAGCCCGTGCCCCACCACAGCCACCGGAGCCCCCATGAGTCGCGCATCCGCGTAGGCTTGCCTCAGAAATACTTCCGCAAGCTTTGGGTCCCCAGCGCCGAGGGCCTGCAATCCTGCGACGAATCGGTAGTTTGCAAGCTCGTGAGTTCGTCCGGCGCGCGCCGTCGCTTGCAGGCGAGAAACGATGTCTCCGAGCGCCTGCTCCTCGCCATGCGCGATGCAAGCGTACGCCCAATACGTGAGCACGGTGCTGCTCAGGCCGAGCAGGCCAGAGCGTTCGGCTAGCTCCAGCGCTCCGCTGGCAATGGAGCTGGTGCGGTCGACGTCTCCCGCGAAGTTTGCCAGCTGAAGCTCGATGAGCGCCCTCCATAGACTAGCGTCAGGGCCGAGCTCCACGGCTCGATCGACTGGCCGCCAGCGTTGCAGCACGCCAGCAAGCTCAGTCAGCTCACCGTTCAGACCGTGATGCAGCAGGGCCACCGCCCAGTCTCGAGGCTCGTATGGACGGGGACTGGTGAGGACGAATTCGGCGCAGGCCCTTATGTCCGGCGAGTCCGGCAACAACATGCTTCCCACGAAGGCGATGGTGCGGCGCACGCTGTGCTGCAGCTCGGGCTCGGCCAGCGCGCCGCTTTCGAGGGCCTGGATCCCCAACCGCAGCAGAGGGGCTTGCTCTCCGTACGGACCGCATCCGGTAGCGTGCGCGAACGCCAGCGTGCTCCACGCCAGCCAGTACCCGGAGGGCTCCCGGTCACGGTTGAAAAGCGCGAAAGCGCGTCGCGCCGCCGCGAGAGCAGCCTCCGGTCTCGTATTCTTGGTGGCGATTGCCTCGAGCATCGCGAGCCAGGCATTTTTTTCGAGCATCTCTGCTGGAAAGAGCTCGAGGTAAGCGGCCACGGTCTGCGCCCTGCCTTGCGAGAGGAGCTGCCGGCCCTGCGCTAAGAGCAATGTGGAAGCCGCTTCGAAGTCGTTGTTACCAAGCAGCAGGCTAAGCGCAGCTTCCGCCTCCCCGACCTCCGCGAGCGCAGAGCCTACCGTGCGCCGCCACCCGGCGATCCTGTCACTTGACCACTCCAGTTGTGCCTGGGCCAGCAAGAACGACTTGAAGAGCGAATGGTAACGCACGACCAACGGCGTTCCACACTGCTCGGAGGCAAACACAGTCTCGCGCTTCAAGCGCTCGAGAAGTGAAGCGCCCAGATCTGCACCGAACAGGCGATCCAACAAGGCAACGTTCATGCTCGGCATGAACGCAGTTTGCAGAAACAGTTGCTTGAGCTCGGGCCTGGTGGAGTGCCACACCTCCGCGGCGAAGAAATTCAATGTCGCCTCCGACGGGTCCGCCAAGCGCTCCTGCAACTGCCGGTCATCGATGCCGCCGCATTCGAGCGCCAGGACGATTCCAGCAGCCCAGCCCTCGGTCCGATCGATAAGCTGATCGGTTTGCGCCGAGGAGAGGGAAAGCCCCAGGCGCTCGCAGCGTTGCCGGATCAAGGCCCGGCCCTCCTCGCTCGTAAAGCGCAGGCTATTGCCGCTCACGAGCGCCAGACTCGAGGACGCCAAAAAACGCGCGAACCGCGGCGGCGGTGCCGCCCGACTCAGGAAGACGAGTTGCCAGTTTTCGGAAAGCGCAGCAGCTCCCGCTAAGAGCAGCTCGTACCAGCGCTCGAGGTGTGGTGAATCCGTTGCGTCGTCGAAGACGAGGACCCCACTGGGTGGCAAGTGGCGCTCCAACATTTCGAAGAAGCGACGAGCGAAGTCCGTGCCATGCACCGGGTGATCGTCTGCCAACACGGGCAGGCTTGCCGCTGGCGCGCCCAGCGCTACGCCCGCATCCTTCAGGTAGGAGAACAACGCCGCAGGGTCCGCATCGCGCGCATCGACATTGTACCAAACGCAAGGCAGGCAGCGCGAGCGCACGTAGCTTGCGAGCAACGTCGATTTGCCTGAACCGGCAGCGGCGCTCACCCAGACCAGGTGACGCTCGCGAGCGCTGTCCAGCTCGAGGAAAAGTCGCGAACGTTCGCAGGCGCGGTCCACAGGAGCCATCAATTTGCTACTCACACCCATAGGAATATCGCAAAGCCGAACTGCCGCCTACGACAGGCGTCGCCGACAAGGAACCCGCCCTACCGCCGCTGGGCCGCGACCAGCGTCCAGGGGAAGACCCACGGCGCGTCGCGCACTGCGAAACGCTGCTCCATGAAGCCGAGGAAGCTCGCGCGGCCCCAGTGGTTGACGTGCTCGGGGTCGTTGCCCAGCGCGAGCACGTGCTTGCCACGCAAGAAGTTGAGCCCGCGAAAGAACGGCTCCCACGGCACGCTGGTCACGACGTAGCGCTTGGCCAGGCTCTCGAGCACCGCCAGCATGCGCTCCGGCTCGGGGATGTGCTCGAGCACCTCGGTCATCAAGACGAGATCGTAGCGCTGGCCGCTGTCGGCGAGCGCCAGCGCGTCGGTCACCGTGAAGCTGGCGGCGGGCACGCGCGCGCGCGCGGCTTCGATCGCGGTCGCCGAACGATCGATACCGGTCATCGCGCAGCGGATGCCTTTGTCGCGCAGCGCCGCGAGCACGTAGCCTTCGCCGCAGCCGACGTCGAGGATCTCGGCCGGCCCGAGCTCGCCGATCACGCGCGCGAGCTGGCCGTGGAAGCGCTCGATCAGCGCGCGCTGGAGCGGGTTCTTGCTCTCGTGCTTCTGCTTATTGCCGTGCGCGCTGCGCATGGACGCTCTCTTCCCCCGGCTGCACGGGCTGCACCTGAGCCTGGCGCCGCACGCTGCGGATCGCGAACACGTCGGCGCTGCCGAGCGTGGTCCGCACGATCACCTCCGCGACCAGGCCGACGCACGCGATCTGGATCCCGGTCAAGGTCAGCAGCACGCCCAGGGTCAACAGCGGCCGCGTGCCGACCGGATGGCCGAGAAACCACAGCACCGTCAGATACGAGAGGATGATCGTACCCGCGATCGCGATCAGCGCGCCGGGGATGCCGAAGAAGTGCAGCGGCCGGGTGCGGTAGCGCGTGACCAGCAGCACCGTGGGCAGGTCGAGCAGGCCCTCGAAGAAGCGCCCGGAGCCGAACTTGCTCTGCCCAAAACGGCGCGGGCGATGCTGCACCACCAGCTCTTCCACGCGGAACCCGCGATCGTGCGCGAACACCGGCAAGAAGCGGTGGAAGCCGCCGTAGACGCGCAGCTCGTTCACGCACTCCAGGCGGTAGGCCTTGAAGCCGCAGTTGAAGTCGCGCAGCTTGACCCCGCTCATCCAGCTCAACATCCAGTTGAAGACCCGCGACGGGACGGTCTTGTTGATCGGATCGTGGCGCTGCTGCTTCCAGCCGGACACCAGATCCGCGCCCGCGCGGATGCGCGCCACGAACTCCGGGATCATCGCGGGGTCGTCCTGCAGGTCGGCGTCGAGCGTGATCACGATCTCGCCGCGCACCTGCGCGAAGCCGGCGGCGAGCGCCGGCGACTTGCCGAAGTTGCGGCGGAAGTGGATCACGACCACGTGCGAGTCTCGATCCACGAAGCCATCGAGCACCGTGCTCGAGCCGTCGGTGCTGCCGTCGTCAACGAACACGATCTCGTAGCGCCGGACGTCGGCGAGCGCGGCGCACGCGGCGGTGATCTCGCCGTACAGCACCTCGAGCGACTCGGCCTCGTTGTAGACCGGGACGAGGATGGAGAGATCGCAGCGGTCGCGCGCCTGTGCCCCGCCTTCCATGACTCAGCAGAGTACGGGAGCGGGCGCCCGCAGCAAGGGCTATCGCCGCGATCGCGGCTGGCGCGTCGCTTGACCGCGAAAGGGGCCGCCCGTACAACCGCTCGCCAGGGGTGCCGGTGCGGTGGTGAAGCGTCAGGAGATCGTCGCGCTCGGCGCCCTGCTGCTGACGCTGTCGTTCGTGTTCGTCGATCAGGCGTACGATCCGGGGTTCGAGGCCGGGCACCGCGGCTGGTGTAGCGCGAACGTGATGGGGGTGATCGAGCGCGCGACCGCGAAGAACGGCTTCGTCGGCTACACGCTCGAGTACGCGCGCGCGGACGGCTCCCACGACTTCACCTATTTCGATCGCTATCCGGTGTTCTTCAGCGCGGGCATGCACGCGCTGCTCAACACCATCGAGCTGCCGCGTGGGGACCAGATCCACTGGGCGCGGCAGGCGATGAACGCGCTCTACGCGCTCACGCTGCTGTTCGCGGTCGCGCTGCTGATCGAGGTCGAAGTCGCCGCGGGGCTGGCGGTGGCGGCGGTCGCGCTCGCGGGCTCCGGCACGTTGCTGGTGCGCTATCGCGACATGATTCACTTCGATCAGGCCGCGTTGCTCGGCTTCACCGGGCTGCTCTGGGCGGTCGCGCGCTGGTACCGGACCCGCGACCGTCGGCTGCTGCTGATCGCCACCGGCATCGCGGTGCTCATGGGGCGCGGCTACGCCAGCTTCGCCGTGCTCGCCGTGTTGTGGTCGGTCGAGGCGGTGCGCGTGCTGCGCGCTGCGCGTGGCGACCTGCGCGCCGCGCTCAGGGAGCTGAGCTTCGGCGCGCCGGCGCAGGCCTGCTGGCTCGCGATCGCGCTCGGTGCGGCGTGCCTGAGCTACAACATCTCGACCGAAGCCAGGCTGCGCAAGCTGCCGATCGCCGAGGTGGGGATCGTCGACAGCGCGCTGCGGCGCGTGGCGCTGGAGGCTCGCTTCACCCCTTCGCAAATCGACAGGCTCGCTTGGCCGGCATTCATGGAGACGCAAGCGACGCGCTTCGTCGACAATCTGCTCCCCTTCGCTGCGCCGCGCGTCATGCCGGGCGCGCTGCTCCCGCTGGTCGTCGCCATGATCGCAGCCACGTTCGCGATCGCCTGGTTGATCGCCTCGCGCCGGCGTGAGCTCCGGCCGCCGTTGATCATCACCGCCCTGGCCGGTGTGCTCTGGATCTTCGCGATGCGTGGTCTCACGGCTTTTCACGAGTTCACGATCGTGTTCGCGCTCGGCGCGTCGGTCTTGTTCATGCTCGCGCTGCTGCGCTTCGTGCCGATCCGCGTGCAGCTCCTCCCCGCGCTGCTCGCGTGCGCGTGCCTCGCTCATTCGACTCGCCTGCGCAACGACGAGCTCGAGCGGCAGCCGCTGGGCGCGATCTACACCCGGGATTTTCACGCGATCGAAGCCGCGCTCGAGCCCGGCGACGTGATCGAGATCAGGCCGGAGCCCCGCAAGCTCGTGCCGGGAGTGCCGTACGCCGTGGGCTTCCTGCTCGCCAATCAGCCGATCGCCGACGGCGTGGACACGCCCTACCTGGTGACGCCACAGCGGCGCAACCGCAGGCAAGACGGCGTCAACCTCACGCCGGCCAACCAGCGCATCTTCCTGTTCAAGCGTTGAGGGTTGGCGCGCTTCAGCGCGCGCGGCCGAGCAGGCGTTCGAGGCCGATCAGGCCGTCGACCACGTGCGTGAGCTCGACGCCCATGCCGTGACGCGTGCCGAGCCGCGGGCGCACGCTGCGCGAGATCACGCCTTGCGCGAGCAGGCGCTGGCCGGCGAGCCCGAGCTCGAGCGTCACGCCGACCGGCACGCCTTCGGGCAGCGGCACGGCCGTGCGCAGGAACAGCCCGCCCAGGCCCACGTCGACGGTCTGCGCGAACAGCGATGCCGACTCGCTCTCGAGCCAGCAGCGGCAGCGCACCGCGTAGCGCTGGTAGCGCCGACGTTCGTGGCTGGCGAGCGTGCTCTCGCGGGTCGGAGTCTGCAGAATCTGCATGAACAGCGTTCGACTTCGGCTTGTAGACACAGGATGAGGCCCATGCAAGATCGCTGGCAACAAAGCGCTGCTGCGGCGACCCACGCGCGATCCCCTGCAGCCGCGCGCCCGCGTGCGATGAAGCCCATGAATTGCCGAGCGCGAGCGCGATTTGTAGCAGCGCTGATCCTGGTCTCGGCGTGCGCTTGCGGCCGGCAGAATTCGGAGCGCGAGGAGGCTCGGGAGCTGCTGACGCGAATTTCGAAGCTCGATCTGAACGCGTCCTTCGAGCTGCGCGGGCAACAGATCGAGGCGCTGCGCGCGGTGAAGCTGACCGTGCCCGCGTTGCACGAGGCGCGCGCGCGCTGTCTGCAGGCCCACACGGGCTTGCTCGCGGCCGAACGCCAGCAAGCCGATTCGCGCGCGCGGATCGAACGCGCGGAGGCCGAGGGCCGGCGCGATCAGGCCGAGCTCGACGCGATCGCCGCCGGCCTGGCCGACGCCGCCCGAGCCCTGCAGCACGCGCAGCAGGCTCTGCCGGACTGCGAGCAGCGTGCGCGCGAGCTGGCGCTAATCCGTTAGGCACCGGGGCGGAGAAAGGGCAGGGACAAGGGAAGGCGCAGGGGCAAGCGTAGGGGGTCGAGCGCAAGCGCAGGCGCAAGGGCACGTCAGAGATGTTGCTCGGCTGTTGGGCGCGAGAAGAACGACGGCGTCTCAGCTCGGCAAGTACTTGCAGCAAGGCCACCTGCCCTTGCGCCTGCGCTTGCGCTCGACCCCCTACGCTTGCCCCTGCGCTTGCCCTTGTCCCTGCCCCCTCTTCGTCTCCCGCATCGGTTGCCCCTCGGGGAGCAGCTTCCCCAGCAGCTGCTATGCTGGCGGGTCATGCGGCGACCGCTGTCCCTGCTGGTGATTCTGGCCTGGCTCTCGGCGTGCGGGGGCAATCCCTTGCCCAAGGACAGCGGCGAACAGGGCGCGCCGGCGGCCAAGAGCGCGCCGACCAAGCAGGAAGCGGGCGAGCCGGTCGTACCGCCGTTCGCGCTGAGCGGCGAGCTCGACGGCCTGCTGCTGACCTGGTTCGACGACAAGGGCCTGCACACCGCCAGCAAGCGCTCCGAGATCCCGGAGGCGAACCGCAAGCGCGTGCGGGTCGACTCGCTGACCGTTGCTCCGGACAAGCGCCTCGATCCCGAGCACGTCTACGTCGCCGATCTGAGCGCGCCCGGCGGCCAGGGCAGCTACTCCGTGCGCAAGCACACGCGCGCATGGTTCGAGGCGCAGGCCGATGCGCTCGGCGCGCCGGTGGCGATGCCGGCCGCGGCCGGAACCGGCGGCGACGTGACCCTGTACATGGCATCGTGGTGCGGCGCCTGCCGCGCTGCCGCGCGCTACATGACCTCGCGCGGCGTGCCCTTCGTCGAGAAGGACATCGAAAAGGACTCCGCTGCGGCCAGCGAGATGCAGAAGAAGGCGCACGCCGCAGGCAAGTCCCCGCGCGGCGTCCCGGTGATCGACTTCCGCGGCCACATCATCCTCGGCTTCGACCAATCCGAGATCGACAAGCTGCTCAAGATTTAGGGGGGAAAGCCCCACCTCCCCGAGACGCCTACGGTCGTGCGCGCGCCGGCAGGTCGCGATCTGTCGGCGTCGTGCTGAGCCGGCAGACCGGACAGACCAGCACTCGCTGCAACCAGACAGACCAGCCCTCACTGCAACCAGCGAAAGCAGACCCGAGCAAAACCTGATTGGTGCTCAGGGCAAAGCTCCCCGTCGCACTCGCGGGCCTGCGCCCGCTCGGCTCGCCTCTTCGGAGGGTGCGCGGGCAGTCGCGCGCGCCGGCCAACGGTGCTACCGTCGGTGGCACCATGGCGCGCGCCGAGAAGCTGAGTGTCTCCATCGAAAAGAGCGAGCTCGATTGGGCTCGCGAACAAGCACAATCGTCCGGCAAGAGCTTGTCTGCCGTGCTCACGGACGCCTTGAGAGAGCAGCGCCGCGCTGCCGCCATGGACCGGCTTCTTCGCAAGCTGGGTGCTGGCAAGCTCACGGCCGAACAATTGACCAAGGCGCGAGCGGAGATCTACGGTCGATGAACGGCTTTACGCTCGACACGGGCGCTCTCATCGGGCTCGAGCGGCGAAATCAACGCATGCTCCAGTTCATGCGTGTCGCGCGCGAGGACCGGCTGGCGGTGACCGTGCCGGTCAACGTCATCGCCGAATGGTGGCGCAGGCGCACCGACGTCCGCGAAATGATCCTCTCCGCAGTGACTGTGGAGCCGATGGACGTCGAACTCGCTCGTCGCGTCGGCGAGGCGCTGGCCGCCGTTCGTGGCGCCACGCTCGTGGATGCCACCGTGATGGTCTCTGCCGCGCGTCGCGGGGACACGGTGTTGTCGGCGGATCTCGATGATTTGACCCGTCTCGGTCCTCGCTTTCCCAGCGTTCGCGTCATGCGCGTCTAAGCGCGGGTACGCGGCCCGATGGCAAGATGGAGGCTGTCATGAGCGGTGCGTTCGTGCCTGGGCTGGAGCTGGCGCAGGGGTTCTTTGCGGAGCACGTCGAGCCGATCCTGGAGGGAGCGTATCCGCAGCTGCGGTATTCGGCGGGGCTGATCGGGTCGGGGTCGGAGGTGTTGGGCTTCGATACGCCGATGTCGGTGGATCATCACTGGGGACCGCGGGCGATGTTGTTTCTGCAGCCCGCGGAGCTGGCGGCGCTGGGCGATGAGATTCGCGAGCTGTTGGCGCAGCGGCTGCCGCCGGCGTACCGCGGCTACTCGACGCACTTCACGGCGCCGGACGCGCTCGATCACGGGGTTCAGCTGCTGGCGCCACATCGCGGCGGACCGATCAATCATCGCGTGGAGATCGATTCGATCGCGGGGTACTTCTCGTCTTATCTCGGCATGCAGGTCGGCGAGCCGATCACCGCGGCCGATTGGCTCACGTTCCCGGCGCAGAAGCTGCGCGCGCTCGGGGCGGGAGGCGTCTTTCGCGATCAGCTCGGCCTGGGTGCCGTGCGCGAGCAGCTCACCTGGTATCCGGACGACGTCTGGATGTATCTGCTCGGCTGTCTGTGGACGCGCGTCGGGCAAGAGGAACACTTCGTGGGGCGCACGGCGAACGTCGGCGATGAGCTCGGCTCCGGGATCCTGGCGTCGCGCCTGGTGCGCGACCTGATGCGGATCGTGTTCTGCTTGCAGCGGCAGTACCCGCCGTATCCCAAGTGGTTCGGTCACGCCTTTGCGCAGCTGCCCGGCGCTCGCGAGCTCTTGCCCGTGCTGAGCGCGGCGCAGCACGCGCAGGGTTTTCCCGAGCGCGAGGCCGCGCTGTGTACGGCGTACGAGGCGGTCGTCGCGCTGCAGCGCGCGGCCGGGCTCCCGATCGGCGGAGATGGGCGGACGAGCGGGTTCTGGACGCGTCCGTTCCGCGTCATTCACGGCGAGAAGATCGCGGACGCGGTGTTCGCCACCATCGCGGACCCGCAGCTCGCGACCTTGGCCCGGACGCGCGCGATCGGCGGCATCGATCTGCTCAGCGACAACACCGACCTGCTCGAGGACCCCCGCTTGCGCCCGCAGCTGCGCGCGCTCTACCAGGTTGAGGGCGGTTGCGGCCGGCTCGAGTGATGACCGCGGCGAGCGCGAGCAAGAGACCGGCGGAGGCGAGGCCCGACTTCGGGCGCGCCGCGCCGAGGGTGGAGCAGCTGCAGCTGCCATCGTCCTCGGAGCTGCTGTCGTCCTCAGCAGGCGATGCAGCGCCCGGGCCGCCCGTGCCTGGTCTGCCGGTGTCTGTGCTGCCGGTGCCTGCGTCGGTGCTTCCTGCGCTCCCCCCGGCTGCGCCGGCGCCAGCGGACGTCTGCGCAACCGGCTGCAGGATCACGTCGGGGATGGCCGCGGCGCAGTTCTCCGTGGAGATCATGCCGGCCGCGCGCGCCACGAGCTTGCCGCGGACGAAGCCTTCCACGGTCGAGATCGCTTCGCCGTACTCGCTGGCGCAGGTCTGCATGAACGGCGTGGACATGGGAAACGAGAGCGAGCCAACTCCGACCCCCATCGTCGTCCATTCATCGCATGAGCCTGGCACTGCAAGACGAATACGAGCCAACGCGCGCGCTTCGCGGTAGACCAGCGCGATGAGCGATTCCCGCGAGCACTGGCCGGCCGCCGAGCGCAACCGCGCCCCGATCCTCGAGGTGTTGCGGCGGGTGCTGCCGGCGCAGGGCACCGTGCTCGAGCTGGCGAGTGGGAGCGGCCAGCACGCGGCGTATTTCAGCGCCGCGTTGCCGGGCCTGCGCTGGCAGCCGACCGAGCACAAGCGCGAGCTGCTGGCATCGATCGACGCGTGGGGCGCCGCCGAAGGGGGCGACGTGCTACCTGCGATCGCGCTGGACGTGACCGCGGTGCCGTGGGCCGTGCCGCTCGCGAGCTACGACGCGATCTACAACGCGAACATGATCCACATCGCGCCGTTCGAGGTGTGCGAGGGGCTGCTGCGCGGTGCCGCGACGCATCTACCCGTGGGTGCGCCGCTCGTGCTCTATGGGCCGTTCCGCATCGGCGGCGCGCACACCGCCGAGAGCAACGCTGCCTTCGACGCGCGCCTGCGCAGCGAGGATCCGCGCTGGGGCGTGCGCGACCTCGACGAGGTCTCCGCCCTCGCGGCGCGCCACGGCCTGCGCTTCGTCGAGCGCGTCGCGATGCCCGCCAACAACCAAACCGCGATCTTCGAGCGCATCACGGCGTAGCGGTCGCTCGCTACGGGCCGCACCCGGTTGCGCTCGAGCCCAGCAGAAGCTCGTCGAAGAAGACGCTGGCGTGCTCTTCCTGCGCCGAGTGGTCGATGCC
>Ga0190265_10002807_pt1 | contig 11757 bp, 11 predicted proteins | sample Popmic124T_FD_133135 | JGI IMG/M metagenome (GOLD analysis project Ga0190265, IMG submission 133135) | Populus adjacent soil microbial communities from riparian zone of Indian Creek, Utah, USA - 124 T | ecosystem: Environmental > Terrestrial > Soil > Riparian zone | place: USA: Utah | collected...
CCGGGAGGACCTGGCGCTCGAGGAGAGAGCCCGCCTGCACGGCCTCTACGAGGACTGGGTGCTCAACCAGGTCGTGCCCTTCGTCCAGGAAGACGCGCAGACGGCCGAGGTCGCGGTGACGGGCGTGTCGTTCGGCGCCTACCACGCGGCCAACTTCGCGCTCCGCCGCGCCGACCTCTTCCCGCTCGCCATCTGCCAGAGCGGCGTCTACGACGTCTCCCGCGTCGCGGGCGGCGAGCGGGGGGACGCCGTCTACTTCAACAACCCGGCCGACTACGTCGCGCATCTCGGCGGCGACCACCTCGACTGGCTGCGCGGCCGCGTCAGCCTGGTGCTCGTCTGCGGCCAGGGCATGTGGGAGGACACGACCGGCGCCCTCGAGAGCACGCGGAGCTTTGCCGGGCAGCTCGTGGAGAAGGGGATCCCGCACGAGCTCGACGTCTGGGGCCACGACTCGCCGCACGACTGGCCCGCGTGGCGCGCGCAGATCGCGCATCATCTCCCCCGGTTCGTATGAGACGACATCTGATCGGGCTGCTCCTGGGCACGGAGGACGACTGGCCGGCCGCGTTCGAGCACCTGCTCGGCCGGGTCGGGCCGATCGAGCACGGCGGCGACACGCACGAGCTCGCCACCGAGCGGTTGACGAACGAGCCTTTCGACCTCCGCTACCGGCCGCGCTACTCGCTCGTGATCGACCGGCTCGGCTGGTGGTACACGGTGCCGCGCGAGTGGCTGAAGAAGGTCTCGTTGATGGACGACGTCTACCTCCTCAACAACCCCTTCACCTTCCAGGCGATGGAGAAGCACTCCGCCTACTGCGCGATGATGCGCCTCGGGCTGAACGTGCCCGACACGTGGCTGCTGCCGCACAAGAACCCGCCGGAGAACCCACGCTTCCAGCCCATGGCGGAGCGCTACAACCTCCCGTTCGACCTGCAGGAGATCGGCGCAACGGTCGGCTACCCGCTCTACCTGAAGCCGTTCGACGGCGGGCAGTGGGTGGGCGTCACGCGCGTGCGCGACGAGACGGAGCTCCAGGCCGTCTACGACGCGTCAGGTGAGCGCCTCATGCACGTGCAGGCGGCGGTCGAGGACTTCGACGTCTTCGTGCGCAGCCTCTCGATCGGCGCCGAGACGATGGTCATGCACTTCGACCCCGACCGGCCGCTCCACGACCGCTACCTCGTCGACCACGACTTCCTGACGCCGGACGTCGGGGACGAGGTGGTGACGATCAGCCGGCTCGTGAACGCCTTCTTCCGCTGGGAGTTCAACTCGTGCGAGACGATCGTCAAGGACGGCGTCGTCTCCCCCATCGACTACGCGAACGCGTCGCCGGACGTCGCCCTCACGAGCCTGCACTACTACTTCCCGTGGGCGATCCGGACGCTCGTGTGCTGGTCCGTGTTCTGTTCCGTCACGGGACGGCCGATGCGGATCAACCAGACGACGCGCGACTACTTCGCGATCGGCGACCGCGAGGAGCTCTCGTACGCGGAGAAGCTGCGCGAGTACCGTCGGCTCGCGGACGACTACTTCCAGGTCGACGAGTACGAAGCGTTCTGCGCCGAGCATCTCTCGCATCTGGACGAGGCGCTGCTCGAGTACGTCGAGGGCCCGGACTTCGACCGGCTGCTCGTCGAGACGATCCAGTCGACTTTCCCGGCGCACGAGCACGAGGGCTTCGTCGCCCACTACCGTGGGCTGCTCGGCGCCTGGGCCCGCGATCAGGTGCGCGCGGCGTGAAGAGGCTCGTCGCCACCTGCGTCGTGGTCGCGGCCATCGGCGCGGCAGCGGCGTTCGCATCTGGCGAAGGCGCGGCCGTCAGCCTCGCACGGTCGGTGTGTGCGCCGCCGCAGCAGCTCGGCCCCGGCGTCAGCGAGTGGCTCAACGACACGCGGACCATGCCGCCCACGACGGGCGAGCTGAGGATGGCGATGATCTTCATCGACTTCCCCGATGCACCGGGCATCGGGGAGCCGCGGACGATCCACGGGCTCTTCGCACCGGGGCTCGTCGACTACTACAGGACCGTCTCCAACGGCAGGCTCCGACTCGAGGTCGTGCCCTTTGCGCAGTGGATCAGGCTGCCGAAGCCGTCCACCGCGTATGTCGGGGTCCACCGCGAAGGCTACGACGTGGCGGTCAAGGATGCGATTGCGGTTGCGGATCCTCTCTTCGACTTCGGCGCGTTTCACGGCGTCTACGTCGTCCCGGCGCGCGACGCGAGGCTGCCCATTCACGGCGTGACCCTGTACGGCCACGAGCCGCTCCGACCCGACGGCGCCGAGCTCAGGACCGCCGCATGGATCTTCACGGACGGCATCGGTGCCGCTGAAGCCCCGTACATCACGACGTACGCGATCCACGAAACCATCCACGTGCTCGGCATCCCCGACCAGTCTCTGCCGCCCGCGCTCTCGACACTCAACCACTGGGACGTCGCGGCGACGGGAGGGACGATCGGCGTCGCCGGCGGCCTGCACGCGTGGCACCGGTGGAAGCTCGGCTGGCTCGACGACGCCCAGGTGGCCTGCCTGCGCGGCCGCGGCCGGCGCGTGGCGACGGTGACGCCGCTCGCGCGCCCGGGCGGCGTCAAGGCGCTCGTCGTCCGCTCCGGTTACGTCGCGTACGTCGCGGAGGTCCGCCGGCGGCTGGCGGAGGACAGCCGTCTCTGCCGGCCCGGCGTGCTGCTCTACGCGGTCGACCTCCGCTCGCCGGCGCAGGGCGGCCCGGTACGCGGAGCGGTTCGGATCATTCCGGCCCGCACCGACGACACGAACCGGTGGAAGAGGTGCGGCGGACACTGGAACGGAACGTTCGGGATCGGCCGCGGGGAGAAGTCACGCATGACGGTCGGGAAGGTGAAGCTCGAGGTGCTCGCAGCCCTGAAGGACGGCTCGTACCGCCTGCGCGTCACCCACCGATGAGGAGCGCGAGCAGCGCTTTCTGCGTGTGCAACCGGTTCTCGGCCTCGTCCCACGCGGCCGACTGCGGGCCGTAGAGGACGTCGGCCGCGATCTCCTCGCCGGGGTGCGCGGGGAGGCAGTGGAGCACGATCGCATCCGGCTCCGCGAGCCTGAGCAAGTCGGCGTCGAGGGCGTAGGGCGCGAGGTCGCGGAGCCGCTGCTCGCGCTCGTCCTCCTGCCCCATGCTCGTCCAGACGTCCGTGACGAGGACGTGCGCGCCGCGCGCAGCCTCGCGCGGATCACGGAGCACGTCGATGCCGGGCGGCTCGTAGCCGGGCGGCGACGCGCAGACGAACTCGACCCCCAGGAGCTCGCAGGCGCCGGCGAGCGAGACGCAGACGTTCGACCCGTCGCCGACCCACGCCACGCGAATCCCGTCGAAGCCGCCGAAGCGCTCCCGGATGGTCTGCAGGTCGGCGAGCGCTTGCAGCGGATGCTCTTGGTCGGTGAGGGCGCTGACGACGGGGATGGACGCGGTCGCGGCCAGCTCGTCCACCTCCGCCTGGGCGTGCGTCCTCACTGCGAGGGCGTCGAGGTAGCGCGAGAGGACGCGGGCCGTGTCGCCGACCGACTCCCCCCGCCCCAGCTGGAGCTCGGCGGCGGGCAGGTAGAGCGCGGTGCCTCCGAGGTGCGCGATCCCGGCCTCGAGCGAGACACGTGTCCGCGTCGAGTGCTTGCGGAAGAGGAGGCCGAGGGTGCGGCCCTCGAGGAGGCGGTGCGGCTCGCGGGCGGCGTGCAGCCGCTTGAGCTCGTCGGCGAGGTCGAGGACGGCGTCGAGCTCCGCGGGCGCGAGGTCGGAGATGCGCGTCAACGAGCGGCCGCTGAGGTCGAGCGGCAGGGCTGCCGGCAGCGGGCTCACGAGAGGCGCTCCCGCGCAGCGGCCACGGCCGCCGGCACGTCCGCCGGGCCAGGCGCGACCCGCGGCTCCGCTGGCGGCGGCTCGAAGGTCCCAGCGCGCACCTGTGCCGCCACGGCCTCGTGCGCGTCGCGGAACGGCACGCCCTCGCGCACGAGGGCCTCCGCTGCGTCCGTCGCGAGGAGCAGCGGGTCGGCCGCGGCGGCCGCGAGCCGCTCCCGGTCGAGCTCCAGGCCGCCGACGAGCACCGCCAGCGCTCCGAGCGCGCCCGCCACGTCCCGCCGCGCCGCGAACACCGGCGCCTTGTCCTCCTGCAGGTCGCGGTCGTATGCGAGCGGCAGCCCCTTCACCACCGCGAGCAGGCCGGTCAGCCGCCCGATCGCGGTTCCTGCCTTCCCGCGGGCGAGCTCGGCGACGTCGGGGTTCAGCTTCTGCGGCATCATCGACGAGCCCGTCGCGGCCGTCTCCGGCAGCCGCGCGAACGCGAACTCCGCGCTCGTCCAGAGCACGAGCTCCTCGCCGATCCGGGAAAGGTGGCCGAAGAGGACCGCGACGGCGTAGAGGTAGTCGAGCGCGAAGTCGCGGTCGGCCACGGCGTCGAGCGAGTTGCGGATTGGCAGGCCGCCGGCGGGCTCGAGGGACAAAGTTGAGCCCGCCAGCGCGCCTGCCCCGAGCGGCGACGGCTTCGCCTGCGCGGCGGCAAACGCGAAGCGGGCCAGGTCGCGCTCGATCATCTCCACCCACGCGAGCAGGTGGTGCCCGACCGTCACGGGCTGAGCCCGCTGCAGGTGGGTGTAGCCGGGCATCGGCGTCTCCGCGTCCTCCTCGGCGCGGTCGAGTAGGACGGTCGCGAAGGAGCGGATCGCCTCCCGAGCCTCGGCGCACGCGTCCGCCACGTAGAGGCGGAAGGCGGCCGCGACCTGGTCGTTGCGGGAACGTCCGGCGTGGATCTTGCGTCCGACCTCCCCGAGCTTCCGCTCGATGAGCGTGTGCACGTCCTCGTCTCCGGGCTCCCACTCGAGATCGGCGAGAACGGCCTCGACCTCCGCCATCTCATCTTCCGACAGCAACCCCGCGCCGCCGAGCCGGCGCGCGTGCTCGACCGTCGCCGCGCAGTCGTAGGGGAGGAGCTCCGCGTCGTCGGCGCGCAGGAAGTCCTCGACCGCCGGGTGCAGCCCCGCGCCGACGCGGCCGGCCCACAACGTCATGCCGTCGCCTTCGCCTTGGCCATGGCAGCGAGCAGCTCGGTCTCCAGCGCGTGCAGCTTGATGAAGCCCTCGGCGGCTGCGTGCGGGAAGGTCTCGCCCTCGGCGTACGAGGCCAGCGTCTCGGCGTAGAGCGCGTGCTCCGACCGGCGTCCGACGACGACCGCGGCGCCCGGCCGCAGCGACAGCCGCACCTCGCCGGTGGCGCGCGCCTGCGTCACGTCGACGAACGCGTCGATCGCCTCGCGCAGGGGGCTGAACCACAGACCCTCGTAGACGAGCTCCGTCCAGCGCACCTCGAGCTGGCGCTTCGTTCGCAGCTCGTCCTTCGTGAGCACGAGATCCTCGAGCGCCTTGTGCGCCTCGATGAGCGCAATCGCGGCCGGCGCCTCATAGACCTCGCGGCTCTTGATGCCGACGACCCGGTTCTCGATCGTGTCGATGCGACCGATGCCGTAGGCGCCCGCCTTCGCGTTCAACGTCGCCACGAGCTCGGCCAGCCCGAGCTCGTCGCCGTCGAGCGACACCGGCACGCCCTCGACGAAACTGACGACGACCTCCACGGGCGCGGGCGCCGTGAGCGGCGACGAGGTGAGGGCGTAGACGTCCTCGGGCGGCGCAGTCCACGGGTCCTCGAGGACCCCGGCCTCGATCGAGCGGCCGAAGAGGTTCTCGTCGATCGAGTACGGCGAGGCGGCGGTGTGCGTCACCGGGATGCCGTGCGCCTGCGCGTAGGCGATCTCGGCGTCGCGCGTCCAGATCGTGTCGCGCAGCGGCGCGATCACGCGCACGCCGGGGTACGTGGCCTTGAAGGCAAGCTCGAAGCGGAGCTGGTCGTTGCCCTTGCCGGTGCAGCCGTGGACGACCGCCTCGGCGCCGACCTCCTCCGCGAGCGACGCGACCGCCTCGGCCACGACCGGCCGGGACAGCGCGGAGACGAGTGGGTAGCGGCCCTCGTAGAGCGCGTTCGCCTTGATCGCCTTCGCCACCTGCTCGTTCGCGAACGCGTCCTTGCGATCGACGAGCAGCACGTCGTCGGCGCCCGCAGCCTGGCCGCGCACGAGCGACGCGTCGAGGTCGAACTCCTGCCCCACGTCGACGAGCACCGCGATCACCTCGTCGAAGCCGTAGTCCTCCTTCAGCCACGCGATCGCGCAGCTCGTGTCCAGCCCGCCCGAGTAGGCGAGCACCGCCGTTCTGCTCACGCTGCTCCTTCCGTCAGATAGGCCCGCAGCTCGTCCCGCAGCTCCCGGCCGGGAACGCCCTCGCGGGCGATGATCAGGATCGTGTTGTCGCCCGCGATCGTCCCGAGGACATGCGGATGGCCGGCGCGGTCGATCTCCTCCGCGAGCGCGTTCGCGAAGCCGGACGGCGTCGTCACGACGACGAGGTTCTCGCTCGCGTCGACCGCGAGCGCTATGCGGCGGAAGGACGGGCCGAGGTCGCGCGGGCGCGCGTCCTCCGGCGCCGCGTAGACGAGCCGGCCCGAGGCGTGGCGCACCTTGACGAGCCGGAGCTCGCGGATGTCTCGCGAGACGGTCGTCTGCACGACGTCGTGGCCGGACGCACGTAGGGCATCGGCGAGCTCCGCCTGCGTCGAGAGCGGCTGGGAGCGGACGAGGCGCAGGATCGCGCCCTGGCGGTCGCGCCGGTTCACGCCAGCGCCTCCCCGATGATCGTCAGGGCGCGATCGACCTGCTCGCCGGTCACGACGAGCGGGGGCGCGAGCCGGAGAACGTGCTCTCCGGCGGTGAGGGCGACGAGGCCGCGCTCGAGGGCGGCCGCCGTGAGCTCGGATGCGGGCCGCTCCGTGTCGGCGCCGACGAGGAGGCCGGCACCGCGGACGTCGGAGAGGCCCGGGAGCGTCGCGAGCCCGGCGCGCAGCCGAGCTCCCTGCTCCCGCACGTTCGCGAGCAGCTCGTCGTCGATCGTGTCGACGACGGCGCACGCGGCCGCGCACGCGACCGGGTTGCCGCCGAAGGTCGAGCCGTGATGGCCGGGCGCGAAGGCTCCGGCGTGCTCGTCGGAGACGAGCAGGGCGCCGATGGGCAGGCCGTTGCCGAGGCTCTTCGCGAGCGTGACGAGGTCGGGTCTGGCGTCGAGCTGCTCCCACGCGAAGAACGTGCCGGTGCGGCCGACGCCGGTCTGGATCTCGTCCAGGCAGAGAAGCGCCGCGTGGTCGGCCGCGAGCTCGGCGGCGACCTGCACGAACGAGGCGTCGAGCGGCCGGACGCCGCCCTCGCCGAGGATCGGCTCGAGCAGGAGGAGCCCGGTCTCCGGGCCGACGGCAGCCTCGAGCGCCGCGACGTCGTTCGGCGCCACGAAGCGGACTCCCGCGAGCAGCGGCTCGAACGGCTCGCGTTTCGCGGGCTGGCCGGTGGCCGAGAGCGCACCCGTCGTGCGGCCGTGGAAGGAGCCCTCGAGCGAGACGACGCCCGTCTTCCCGGTCGCGAGGCGCGCGTACTTGAGCGCCGCCTCGACCGCCTCCGTGCCGGAGTTGCAGAGGAAGACCTGCGCGCCGCCGAAGCGCTCGGACAGCCGTTGCGCCAGCGCGGGCGCCGGCTCCGTGCCGAAGAGGTTGGAAGCGTGCCATAAGCGGTCGAGCTGCGCGTGCGCGGCGGCGAGGGGCGCCGGGTGGCGGTGGCCGAGCCCGACGACGGCGATCCCGCCGCTGAAGTCGAGGTAGCGCTTGCCGCCGTCGTCGACGAGCTCGGCCCCCTCCCCCTCCACGAACGTCACCGGCACGGGTGGGTAGACCGGCAGCAGCGGGCTGGTCGACACCGTGCTCACGCGACCACCGCCGTCGCGCCGATCTCCGCCGACACGCCGAGCCGCGCCGCCCGCGCGGCCGCGAGCAGCTTCGGCACGATGCCGCCTTCCCACGCGCCGGCCAGGCGCTCCGCCTCGTCCGCACCCAGCGCGGACATGACCGCTCCGTCGAGGTAGACGCCGGGCACGTCGGTCAGGAAGACGAGCCGGTCGGCGCCGAGGCCGAGCGCGAGCGCGACCGCCGCCTCGTCGCCGTTCACGTTCAGCGGCCCGCGCGCGAGCGGCGCCACGACCGGGATGCGGCCGGCCGCGAGGGCGTCGAGGATCACCGACGGCGCCGACGGCACCGGGTCGCCGACGAGCCCGAGCGCCGGCACTCGCACGGCATCGAGCACGCCGTCCGGGAGCGGCAGCGCCTGCGGGCCGAGCGCGGCGCACAACGCGGTGTTCACAGAGGCCATCGACTCGCGCACGACCTCGAGCGCCGCGGCCCTCGTGACGCGTCGTCCCGCCACGAACTCGACCTCGAGCCCGCGTCGTTTCATCTCGGCCGTGATCTGCGGCCCCGCGCCGTGGACGACGACGACTTTGTGTTGTTTCAACACAAGCGCTCTCACGTCCCGCGCTGCCGCCGCCGCCACCGCGCCGCCGACCTTGGCGACGACGAGGCTCACGAGCGGTACTCCGCGTTGATGCGGACGTAGTCGTAGGAGAGGTCGGACGAGAGATACGAGGCGCTGCCGGCGCCGAGCCCGAGGTCGAGCTGGATCTTGCAGACGGCGCCCTCGAGGGCCGGCTCCTGGGCCGTCGGCGTGCCCGCGACGAAGACGGGCGTGCCGTTGAAGCGCAGCGACAGGAGCTTCTCGTCGAGGTGCGCGAAGCCGCCGTTGGACGGGGCCGAGCCCGCTGCGGCGAGGACCCGGCCCCAGTTGGCGTCGCGCCCGAAGGCGGCCGTCTTGACGAGCGGCGAGGTGGCGATGCGGCGTGCAATCGCGTTCGCGTCGGCGGGCGTCGCCGCGCCCTCGACCTCGATCTCGAGCAGCACCGTCGCCCCCTCACCGTCCGCCACGATCTGCGCCGCCAAGTCGGCGCAGACTTCCCGCACCGCCGCCGCGAAGCTCGCGTCGTTCCGCGGACAGCCGCTCGCGCCGTTCGCGAGCAGGACGACGGCGTCGTTCGTGGAGCACTCGCCGTCGATAGAGATGCGGTTGAAGCTCTCGTCGACCGCCGGGCGCAGGAACGCGTCCGCCTCGCCCGCCGTCAGCGGGTAGTCGGTCGTGAGGACGGCGAGCATCGTCGCGAGCTGCGGGTGGATCATCCCCGCGCCCTTCGCCATCCCGCCGACGACGAAGCCGTCGCGCGCAACGACCGCCTGCTTCGGCTTCGTGTCGGTGGTCATGATCGCCTCGGCGGCCGCTCCGCCGCCGCCCGGCGCGAGCGCGGGGACGGCCTGCGCGAGCCCCGCCGTCACCTTCTCGAGCGGCAGGAGCGCGCCGATGACGCCGGTCGAGAGGACGACGACCTGCTCGGCTTGGAGGTCGAGCAGCCGCGCCGCCTCGGCCGCGGTTGCGAGCGCGTCGAGCTCGCCGCGCATCCCCGTTGCCGCATTGGCGACGCCCGAGTTGACGACAATCGCCTGCGGCTCGGCCTCCGCGAGATGCGTCTTCGAGACCAGCACCGGCGCCGCCTGCACGCGGTTCTTCGTGAACATCGCCGCGCCCACGGCCGGCACCGTCGAGCGCAGGACGGCGAGGTCGGCCTTCTCCTTCCGAATGCCCGCGTGCACGGCGGCGGCGACGAACCCTTGTGCGGCGGTGACGCTCAAACGAGCACTCCCGCCAGTCGGAGCCCCGCCGTCTCATCGAGGCCGAGCACGAGGTTCGCGTTCTGGACGGCCTGGCCCGCCGCGCCCTTGCCGAGGTTGTCGAGCGCGCAGATGACGATCGCGCGGCCGGTGGCGCGGTCGGTGAAGAGCGCGAGCTCGGCTGCGTCCGTGCCCTGCACGCGCGAGAGCTCGGGCACCGCCCCGACAGGCAAGACCGTGACGACCGGGCTCGTGGCGTAGGCCGCCTCGAGCCGCTCGCGCAGGTCGTCGGCAGTCGGGATCGCGTAGCACGTCGCCACGAGCCCGCGCCGCACCGGCAGCAGGTGCGGCACGAAGCAGACGTCGAAGCCGAGGAAGCGGGCGATCTCGGGCTCGTGCTGGTGCGCGCCGACTCGGTACGGCATGAAGTTCTCGAGGACCGCGCCGGCGTGGGAGCTCTCCTTCAGCGCCCGGCCCGCACCGGAGACGCCGGACTTCGCGTCGACGACGACGCTCGTGGGCTCGATCGCGCCGTCGAGCGGGGCGAGCGCGAGCAGGACGGCGGTCGCATAGCAGCCGGGATTCGCGACGAGCTCGGTCTGCGGCGGCGCGAGCTCCGGGATCGCGTAGCTCCAGCCGCCGAGCTCGTCCGGGCGCGGGTGCTCGAAGCCGTACCACTCGAGGTACTCCGCCGCGTCGGTGAGGCGATGCGCGCCGGAGAGGTCGACGACGACGGCTCCGTCGGGCGCCTCGAGCGCCGCGGCGCGCTCGTGGTCGAGGCAGCAGAGAACGAGGTCGGCACCTGCGGCCAGCGCCTCATCGTTCCGGACGAAGGCAGGCAGCTCGACCCGCGCGAGGCGCGGGTCGAGCGCATGCGCTGGGTTCCCGGCCAGCGTGTCCGATCCGAGCGCGACCGGCTCGAGCTCCGGATGCGAAAGCACTCGGTCGAGCGCCTCCTGGCCGGAGTAGCCGGACACACCGAGGATCGCGACAGACGGCATCGCTAGCTATTATGCAGACATTATGCTTACTATGCCACCCAGCATGACAATTGCGACGCGCTCGGCCCACCTCGTCCTCGAGGACGGCACCGCCTTCTCCGGCCTGGCCATCGGCGCGCCGGGCATGGCCGCAGGCGAGGCGTGCTTCACCACCGCGATGGCCGGCTACGAGCAGTCGGTCACCGATCCGAGCTATGCGCGGCAGGTGCTCGCGTTCTCTTATCCCCTCGTCAGCAACTACGGCGTCGACGAGAGCCGGCTCGAGTCCGGCCGCGTGTGGACGGAGGGCGTTCTCATGCGCCGCGCCCGGCCGGCGTGGTCAGCGTGGCTCGCGGCGCAGGGCGTGGTCGCGCTCGAGGAGGTCGATACACGCTCCCTCGTGCGCCGGCTACGCGACGAGGGCGCGATGCGCTGCGCGCTCGGTGAGGCGCCCGTCGATGAGCTGCACGCGCGGGCGCTCGCCGAGCCGCACCTGGACTGGGAGCGCGCGCTCGCCGAGCCGGAACTCGCCTCCTCCCCGCCCGCCCTAGATGCCTGTACCCACGAGGCCTACTCCGTCGGCTCGGGGCCGCGCGTGGCCGTCCTCGACCTCGGCTGCAAGCGCTCGATCGTGCGGCGCCTCGCCGAGTCGGGCGTGGAGGCGTATGTGGTGCCGGGCTGGTGGGACGCCGACGCGGTGCTCGAACTCGAGCCGGCCGCGGTGCTCGTGGGCAACGGCCCCGGCGATCCCGCCCAGCTCGTGGAGCAGGTCGAGACCGTGCGGGCGCTGCTCGGCCACGTCCCGGTCTTCGGGATCTGCCTCGGGCACCAGCTCGTCGCGCTCGCGCTCGGCCTGCGCACCTTCAAGCTCCCGTTCGGCCACCGCGGCGCGAATCATCCGGTGCGGCTGCGCGCCTCCAGCCGTGTCCTCGTCACGGCGCAGAACCATGGCTACGCCGTCGAGGCGAGCGACGGCGAGGCCGTGAGCCACGTGTCGCTGAACGACGGCACAGTCGAGGGGCTCGAGGGCGACGACTTCGCGACCCTGCAGTTCCACCCCGAGGCGGCGCCCGGGCCGCACGACGCCGTCCCCTTCTTCGGCCGCATCGCGGCCGCATGCCGAAGCGCACCGAGCTTCGCAGCATCCTGATCGTCGGCTCCGGCCCGATCC
>Ga0190265_10002808_pt1 | contig 11757 bp, 12 predicted proteins | sample Popmic124T_FD_133135 | JGI IMG/M metagenome (GOLD analysis project Ga0190265, IMG submission 133135) | Populus adjacent soil microbial communities from riparian zone of Indian Creek, Utah, USA - 124 T | ecosystem: Environmental > Terrestrial > Soil > Riparian zone | place: USA: Utah | collected...
ACGCCGGCGAGCGCAGGAACGAGCGCCCGAGCAGGCCGAGGATGGCGCGGGTGAAGAGGACCGCGGTGAACAGCGAGACGATCGTCCCGATCCCGAGCGTGAAGGCGAAGCCCTTGACCCCCGCGGTGGCGAGGCCGAAGAGGATGAACGCGGTCAGCAAGGTGATCACGTTGGCGTCGACGATCGTCGCGATCCCCTTGCGATAGCCCTCCGAGATCGCCGAGAGCATCGAGCGGCCGGCTCTGACCTCCTCCTTGATCCGCTCGAAGATGACGATGTTGGAGTCGGCGGCGACGCCGATCGTCAGGACCAGGCCGGCGATCCCGGGCAGGGTGACGGTGATCGGCAGCGCCTTGATCAGGGCGAAGTAGTAGATCGCGTAGACGACCAGCCCGAGCCCGGCGATCACGCCGAGGAAGCGGTAGTAGAAGATCAGGAAGCAGAGGACGATCGCGAGACCGATCAGCCCCGCCTTCAGCCCCTGGTCGAGCGCCTGCTGGCCGAGCGTCGCCGAGACCGTCGACTGGCTGATCAGCGCCAGGTTGATCGGCAGCGCGCCGATCTTCAGCACCTCGGAGAGGTCCGCCGCCTCCTGAGCGCTCACCCCCGAGATCTGGGCGCCGGTGCGGCCGTCGATCCCGGTCGGGTTGTCGACGAAGTTGATGATCGGCTTCGAGATCAGCTCGCCGTCGAGGACGATCGCGAACGAGCCCGCGAACTGCTCGGCGTCGGCGGAAGCGATCCCGCCGCAGGGGCTCCCGGTCGCGGCGAAGCAGTCGTCGGCGCCGCGCTGGGCGATCTGCGCGGTGACCTCGGCGAACGCCTCACGGCCGGAGTCGGTGAAGTTGAAGTCCACCGTCGGCTGCTGGAACTGGTCGGTGCCCGGCTTCGGGTCGGTGATCTCGTCGCCGGCGAGGCTCGGCCTGTCCTCCAAGACGAAGTACTGCGAGGGCCCGGTGGACTCGTCGACGTCCTCGGTGGTCGGGTCGTCGTCGGGGGCCGACTCGAGCACCACCGTGCCCGGCGGCACCGCGATCACCCTCGTGTTCTCCGGCTGGACCCCATCATCGAAGTTGACGAACAGGTCCTCGCGCACCTCCGAGGGCTCGCCGATCGGTTCCAGCGTGTCGGAGTCGAACAGGTAGTAGGTGTCGCCGCCGGTCGTGCAGCCCTGTCGCTCGCACTCCTCCTTGGAGACCTCGGGCTGCTTGGAGGCCGCCTCGACCGCGTCGATCAACCTGTTGTACGGCCGGTCCTCGGGATTCGCCGCGAGATCCGGGTTCGGCGGGATCACGTTCGGCTCGAAGTCGTAGAGGTAGAGCTTCGCCGTGGTCCCGATCTGCTCGGTCGCGCGCTCGGCGCTGGAGACGTTCGGCAGGGCGACGTCGATCTGGTCGGTGCCGACGCGGCTGATCTCCGGCTCGGAGACGCCGAGCGAGTCGACGCGCTCGCGGATGATCTCGATCGCGCGGTCGACGTCCTCGGGGCTCACCTCCGGCACCTGCGGGGTGGGACGGGCCTGATAGACGAGCTCGGTGCCGCCCTGCAGGTCGAGGCCGAGCGCCGTCTTCTTGTCGAAGATCACGTAGAGCGAGACCCCGAGCAGCGCGAGGACGATCGCGAGGATGATCAGGTTGTTGCGGCGTTTGCCCATCGGGCGACGGTTACTGGGGCGTGAGCACGAGCAACAGCCCGCCGTCATCGTCGTAGGCGGGGAACAGGTCGGCGACCGCCTCGGCGGGCAGATCGCCCTCCGCGTTCACCGCGACCCGCTTGCCGAGCGAGCGGACCCCCCACTCGAGCGTCGTCTCGATCGGGTCGGTGACCCCGTTGCCGTCGACGTCGGCGGTCTTGCCGCCGTCGCCCTCGTCGATCCACTCGAGGCCGAGCACCTCGCGCACCGGTCGGCCGATCACCTGCTCGTCCTTGAGCCCGGTGAGCTCGAAGCCGTTGCGACCCACGTCGAGCAGGCGCGCCTCCTGGTCGCAGATGAAGAAGGCGGCGTCGGGCGCGGGGTAGTAGTCGTCGAGCAGCTCGAACAGGAACGGCGCCCCGCACTTGCTGCACGTCTTCGGGCGCGGGCTGAGGCCCTGGCGCTCACCCGAGAGCTCGCGGTTGCCGCAGTTGGGGCAGATGAAGAACGGCACGGGTCGAAGCCTAGCGAGCGTCCGAAAGGCGGTCTCAAGGGAGTAGCGGGCAGCATGCAGCGGGCGGAGAGCCGGCGTCGATATCTGCCCGCTGCCCGCTCAGAAAAGCGAGGCCGCCCGCTCCGGCACCGGCAGGCCGAGGTGCGCAAAGGCGCGCTCGGTTACGACCCGCCCCCTCGGCGTGCGCTTGATCAGTCCCTGCTGGAGCAGGTAGGGCTCGTAGACGTCCTCGATCGTCTCCTGCTCCTCGTCGACCGCCGCGGCGAGCGTCGAGAGGCCGACCGGGCCGCCCGCGAACTTGACCGCGATCGTCTCCAGGATCGTGCGATCGTGGCGATCGAGGCCGCCGGAGTCGACCTCGAGCAGGTCGAGCGCCCCGCCGGCGACCGCCGCCGTGATCGCGCCCTCGCCGCGCACCTGGGCGTAGTCGCGCACCCGCTTGAGCAGGCGGTTGGCGACCCGCGGGGTGCCGCGGCTGCGCTCGGCGATCACCCGCTCGCCCTCGGGGTCGATCTCGACCGCGAGGATCGCCGCCGAGCGGCGGACGATCTCGGCGAGGTGAACGGGCTCGTAGTGCTCGAGCCGCTGGCTGACGCCGAAGCGGTCGCGAAGCGGGGTCGTCAGCAGTCCCGCGCGCGTGGTCGCGCCGACGAGCGTGAACGGCGGCAGATCGAGCGTCACCGTGCGGGCCCCGGCGCCCTGGCCGAGCACGATCGGCAGCTGGCTGTCCTCCATCGCCGGGTAGAGCGTCTCCTCGATCGCCCGGTTGAGCCGGTGGATCTCGTCGATGAAGAACACCGATCCGGGCTCGAGCGCGGTCAGGAACGCCGCCACATCGGCCTTGCGCTCGAGCGCCGGCCCAGCGGTCTGCACGAACGATGCCCCGAGCTCCGCGGCGATGATCTGCGCGAGCGAGGTCTTGCCGAGCCCGGGCGGACCGGCGAGCAGCACGTGGTCGAGCGATTCGTCGCGCCCCTTCGCTGCCGCGATGAAGACCTCGAGCTGGGCGGTCACCTGCTCTTGGTTGACGAACTCGGCCAGCCGGCGCGGCCGCAGCGAGCGGTCGAGCTCATCGTCGCCCCCGAGCCGCGCCTCGGCGATCGGGTCGTCGGCGATCGGGTCGTCGAGCCCGCCGGCGAAGTTCGGATCCCGGGCGAGGTTCATGCCGCTTCCCGGGTTCCCGCGGCGCGCAGCGCGGCGCCGATCAGCTCCTCCGGCGTCTCCCCTGTGGCGCCCTCGAGCAGCTTCTCCGCCTCCGGCAGCGTGTAGCCGAGGTGCATGAGCCCGTCGCGGGCGAGCGAGCGCGGGTCGTCGTCGGGGCCGGAGGCGAGCGCCGGGACCCCTTCCTCGAGCTCTCCGGCGACCTTCTCGCGCAGCTCCACGATCAGTCGCTCGGAGGTTCGCTTGCCGACCCCCGCCACGGCCTGGAAGCGCTTCGCGTCGCCGGCGGCGATCGCACGCAGCAGCTCGCGCGGGGTGCCGGCCGAGAGCACCGCGATCGCCACCTTCGGCCCGATGCCCGAGACCGAGGTCAGGTGGCAGAAGAGGTCGCGCTCCTCCTCCGAGGCGAAGCCGTAGAGCTGCATCGAGTCGTCGCGGACGACCAGGTGCGCGTGCAGAACGGCCTCGCGGCCGCTCGCCGGCACCGCCTTGAGGCTCTCGGCGGAGACCGTGAGCCGGTAGCCGACCCCGCCCGACTCGATCACGACATGGTCGGGGCGGCGGACGAGCACCTCGCCCCGAACCGAGGCGATCACGTCGCGGCCACCGCGCTGGGCTCGGCGATCCGTTGAGCGGCCGCGGTGTGCGCATGGCCCGCGTGGCAGATCGCGACCGCGAGCGCGTCGGCGGTGTGGTCGGAATCGGGCGCGTGGGCGAGCCCGAGCAGGGTCCCGACCATCTGCTGGACCTGGCGCTTGGCCGCCGACCCGGTGCCGCAGACGGCCATCTTCACCGCCTGGGGGGTGTAGTCGAAGCAAGGGATCTGGCGCTGCGCTGCGGCCAGCATCGCGACCCCGCGCGCCTGGCCGACGGCGGTGGCGGAGCGCACGTTCTTGCCGAAGTAGAGGTCCTCGAGCGCGACCGCAGCCGGCTCGTGCCACGAGATCAGCGTCTCGAGCTCGGCGTGGATGCGGGCGAGCCTGGTTTCCATCGGCGCCTCGCCGGGAGCCTCGATCACGCCGCCGTCGACTGCGGTGATCCGCCCGCCGGCGACGCGGACGACGCCGAAACCGGTGTTCGCCACGCCCGGGTCTATGCCCATGACGAGGATCACGCCTACGGATTCTGCTTCCGAGCCCGGATGCCTCTTTTCGCGGCAGACTGGGTCGATGCGGATCCGGGCGCTGGAGCGGGACGATCTCGACGCGGTCAACGAGGTCACGATTCGCTGCAACCGCGACTCCGGGTCGTGGGCGCCGGCGGGATGGGTTGCACCCGCCGGGCAATGGGAGAGCGAGCGCGAGGCGTGGGCCGAGATCCTCGGCGCCGAGCGCATCGTCGGATACGTCGCCTGCGACCACGAGGGACACGTGGTGGGGGTGGTTGCGGCGGACATTCGTGACGCCAGTCGCGCGATCGGCTTCTATGAGGCGCACGGCTGGGGCCGCGACGGCCGCACCGATTGGCATCGTCGCCTCGCGCTGCCGATGATCGGGATGTCGAAGCGCGTCCGGCGCTGACCGCGAATCGCCGTCGCTACGCCGCGACCTGCTCGAGCAGCTGCTCGGGGATGTCGAAGTTCGCGTGCACCGCCTCGACGTCGTCGTGGTCGTCGAGCGACTCGATCAGGCGAATCAGCGCCCGCGCCTCGGACTCCCCGGAGATCTCGACCACGGCGCTCGGCTCCATCACCAGCTCCGCCGCCTCGATCTCGACGCCGGCGCCCTCGATCGCGCCGCGGACGGCGGCGAGGCGGGCCGGCTCGGCGGTCACCTTGACCACGTCGCCGTCGAGCGCCACATCCTCGGCGCCGGCGTCGATCGCCGCCATCAGGTCGTCCTCGGAGTAGCGATCGCCGTCGACCAGCACGACGCCCTTCTTCTCGAACTGCCAGGCGACCGATCCTGGCTCCCCGAGGCTGCCGCCGGACTTGTCGAACGCGTTGCGGACCTCGGCGCCGGTGCGGTTTCGGTTGTCGGTGAGCGCGTCGACGAGGATCGCGGCGCCGCCGGGCCCATAGCCCTCGTAGACGACCCTCTCGATCTGCTCGTCGCTGCCGCCGGCGCCGGTGCCGCGGTCGATCGCCCGCTGGATGTTGTCCTTGGGCATCGAGTAGCCCTTCGCCTTCTCGATCGCCGCCGCCAGGGTGAAGTTGGAGTCGGGGTCACCCCCGCCCTCGCGGGCGGCGATGGCGATCGCCCGGGCGAGCTTCGTGAACAGCTGGCCGCGCTTGGCGTCGGTCGCGGCCTTCTTGTGCTTGATCGAGGCCCATTTGCTGTGTCCAGACATCCGCTTGGAGTCTAGAAACCGCCGGCCGCGACCGGACGTCCGGTCCGGCCGCGGCACAGCGTCGGCATCCCATCGATGGCGCCGCCTTAGGAGGCCCCGTGGCGCCCTGGCGCAAACTGGGGCTGGCGACGCGCCTAGCCCATCAACAGTCGAGCGATGGAGAAGTTGCGATCAGCCCGAGACGGTCGCATTCAGGTTCATCGAGCCGATCGGAATCCCCTTGCGGAAGGGGAAGTCGAAGACCTCGCTGAACAACTGCGCAGCCGGCTTCGCGAGCGTCGCATCGGCGCCCTTGATCTTCAGATCCGTCCCGGCGCTGCCGCCGATCGTCGCGTCCGAGAGGTCGAGATCGAGAAACCGGATCTCAGAGTGATCGGACTTTGCGAACAGCTTCGTCTTGCCCCCCGCGCCGATCCGCACCGTGAACTTCGAGAGCTTGAGGATCTCGCCGCCCGGGGTGTTCTGCGCGAAGACGAGGCCTCCCCGGTGCTCGACCGAGCCCTTCGGACCCTCGCGGACGTCGCCGCCGGAGATCGGGAACACGACCCCCTTGGCGGCGTCGCGCGCCGCACCGGTGGCGCCCACCGACATGCTCATGTCCGCGAACCCCTCGAACGTGTCGAGGTCGGGCTTCAGCACCGTCTTGCCGCCGGTCACCGGGTCGGCCGCCGCACTCGCCGTCGCGATCGTCATCGCGACCGCCGCAACCGCCGCCAACCCGATCCGCTCACGCGTCCTCGATCGCCTCATCGCGATTCCTCCTCTTCGCTTGAGTTCAGACGACGAACTTGCCGTCCTCCTGCAGGACCTCGCCGTCGACCTCCAACTTCCCCCCGCGCCGCAGGTCGCAGACCAGATCGGTGTGGACGGCGCTCTCGTTGACCCCGCCCGACTCCGGATAGCTCGCTCCGACCGCGAGATGCACGGTGCCGCCGATCTTCTCGTCGAGCAGGATCGAGCGGGTTCCGCGCTCGATCCCGAAGTTGGTCCCGATCCCGAGCTCGCCCAGGCGCCGCGCCCCCTCGTCGGTGTCGAGCATGCTGATCAGGTACTCCTCGCCGCGATCGGCGCTCGCGTCGATCACCTTGCCGCCCTCGAAGCGAAGCTTCACCCCCGCGACCTCGCGCCCGCCGATCGTCGCCGGCAGGTGGAAGCTGACCTCACCCTCGACCGAGTCCTCGACCGGGCCGGTGAAGAACTCGCCGTCGGGCATGTTGTGCTCGCCGTCGCAGGGGATGAACCGACGGCCGGCGACGCCGAGGGTCAGATCGGTGCCGTCGCCGACGATCCGCACCTGTTCGCGGCCCTCGATCCACTCGGCGAGCCGATGGCACTCCTGTGAGGCGCGCTTCCACGCTCCCAAGGGGTCGGGGTCGTCGGCGAGGCAGGCGCGGAAGTAGAAGTCCTCGAAGTCGACCAGGCTCATCTCGGCGTCCGCGGCGTGGGCGTCGGTCGGATACATCGTTCCGACCCAGCGGTGCTCGCCCACCGAGGCGCGCTGCATCATCGTCTGCATCAGGTCCCGGGTCGCGGCTCGGCGGCGTGTCTGGCGCTCGGGATCGACGTTCGAGAGCTCGCGCGTGTTCGTGTCGGCCCAGATCGCGATCCTGCAGTCAGCCTCCTCCGCCGCCCATCGCGAGACCGGCGAGACCCAGTCGAGCTGCGAGTCCGAGGCGTGCTTGAAGTAGGCCGCCTGCTGACCGTTGAAGCTCACCGAGACCACCGGCTGACCACCGGCCTCGAGCACCCGCTCGTAGATCGCCGCGATCAGCGGCTCGGCGACCGACGGCCCTTCGATCAGGCACGTGTCGCCTTCCTTTACCTCGGTCGAGTATCCGACCAGGATCCTCGCCAGGTTCTCGACCCTCGGGTCCCTCATCCGCTTTCTCCTCTCGATTCGCCCCTTGCAGCCACGTGTTCGGACCGGCGCCGCCGCGCGGAGGTCGCCATCGCCATCAGCAGGGCGTGCACCCGCGAGTCGTCGGTGAGCTCGGGGTGAAACGAGCACAGCACGACCTCGTCCTGACGCACCGCCACCGGATGGCCATCAACCTGGGCCAACACCTCAACCCCCGCGCCGATGCTCTCCGACTCGACCCAGGGCGCGCGAATGAACACGGCGCGCAGCGGCTCGGGTCCGATCCCGTCGAGCTCGAGGTCGGCCTCGAAGCTCGCGATCTGGCGGCCAAAGGCGTTTCGGCGGCAGGCGACGTCGACGAGCCCGAGGTGGTCGCGATCGCAAAGGATCATGCCCGCGCAGGTACCGAGGATCGGTCGCCGCTCGCCGGCGTGCGCTCGGATCGCCGGCTCGAGGCCGTCGCGCTCGATCGCCTTCGCAATCGTCGTCGACTCGCCACCCGGGATCACCAGCCCGTCGAGCCCGGCGAGCGAGTCGGGCGTGCGCGCCTCGATCGCCTCCGCCCCGAGCCCGCGCAGCATCGCCGCGTGCGCGGCGAACCCGCCCTGGCTGGCGAGCACGCCGATGCGCAGCGCGCGCTCGGCGGCGGGCGCAGGCGGCGCGTCAGGCACCGCGGTGCTGGAGCAGCTCGCCCTGGGCGGCGAGCTCGGCGATGTCGTCGCCGCGCATCGGCTCGCCGAGGCCGGCGGACGCCGCCGCGACGCGCTCGGGGTCGTTGAAGTGCGTGGTTGCCTCGACGATCGCCCGTGCCCGCCGCTCGGGGTCGGCCGACTTGAAGATGCCCGAGCCGACGAAGTTGCCCTCGGCGCCGAGCTGCATCGTCAGCGCCGCGTCGGCTGGGGTCGCGATCCCGCCGGCGCAGAACATCGGCACGGGGAGCCAGCCCGAGCGCGCGACCTCCTCGACGATCTCGATCGGAGCCCGAAGCTCCTTCGCCGCCCCGGCGAGCTCCTCGGGGCGCAGCGCGCCGAGCCGGCGGATGCCGCCGACGATCTCGCGCAGGTGGCGCACCGCCTCGACGATGTTGCCGGTCCCCGCCTCGCCCTTCGAGCGGATCATCGCCGCGCCCTCGCCGAGCCGCCGGAGCGCCTCGCCGAGGTCGGTGGCGCCGCAGACGAACGGGGTCTGGAAGGCGTGCTTGTCGATGTGGTTCGCCTCGTCGGCGGGGGTCAGCACCTCGGACTCGTCGACGTAGTCGACCTCGAGCGCCTGGAGGACCTGCGCCTCGGCGAAGTGGCCGATCCGAGCCTTCGCCATCACCGGGACCGTCACCGCCTCCTGGATCCCCTTGATCATCGTCGGGTCGCTCATCCGCGCGACGCCGCCGTCGCGGCGGATGTCCGCGGGCACCCGTTCGAGCGCCATCACGGCGACGGCGCCGGCGTCCTCGGCGACCCGCGCCTGCTCGGGGGTGACCACGTCCATGATCACGCCGCCCTTGAGCATCTCGGCGAGGCCGCGCTTGACCCGAAATGTGCCGGTCTCGGTCACGGGATGCAGGATACGAGAGAGCGGCCCGGACCCCGGGCGCGGCACGTCCAAGATCGGCGGCCGCGCTTGTCCGGGTCGTCCGAGCGAGTACGGCGCCTCAACGACGGCGCGGCCTCGGCTCGCTAGCGCGCGTACTGCCCGTGAAAGCCGAACGGGATGTGATGAGGCGCCTCGACGCGAGCGAGCGGGCTCAGATCCCGCGCGTCGAGCACGAGCAGCGACGAGCCCCCGCGCTCGCCGTCGAGGACGACCGAGAGCAGCACGCCCTCGTCCTCCCCCTCGGCCCCGGGCTCGGCCACGAACACGGGCTCCCCCGGGTAGCTGCCGGGCTCCGACCAGCTCAGCTCCTGGCCCGACTCGAGATCGGCCTTGACGATTCGCCCGAACCAGCCGGTGTCGCCGATGCCGACGCCCCAGACGTAGCGGTAGGGGCGCTCGTTGCAGCGTCCGTAGTTGATCCTCGGCAGCTCCAGATCCGCGACCAGACGCTCGTGAGTGATCGTGCCGTCGCTCGGCCGGATCCGAAACCGCCGCAGCTCCGGCCGGGCGATCGGCTTGCCCGCGCGCAGGCGCTCGAGGTAGAGGTCCTCGACGATCCGGGCGTCCTCGAACACGCAGACGTCGGCGACCAGCTCGTCGCCGTCCTCGTAGGCGTTGACGTGATGGAAGCCGAAGAAGGCGTCGGTGGTGAACGGGCCCTTCGCCTCGCCGGTCTCGCGGTCGAGCAGCGTGAACCTGGTTCCGAGCTCGGGCTTCCAGCGGTAGTTCTCGATGTAGGGGCGGCCGCTGAACGCGAGCCGCAGCGGGTTGACCACATAGGGGAACTCGGCGAGCACGATGTAGCGCTCCGAGAGCCCGAACGAGTGCATGTAGGCGGGTTCCTTGGTCGGCAGCGACGCGGTCACCTCGGGCGCCTCGGCGTCGGGGCCGAGGTGGAAGAAGCGATAGCTGTTGCGCGGGCCGAGCTTGGCGGCGTAGTTGAGCATGCCCCCGGTCCGCCGCTCGAGATGCGGGTGCGCGGTGGTCAGCATGCCGGGCACCTCGTAGGCCACGCCGGCCGTCTCCAGGGTCTCGGCGTCGAACTGGACCGGAATCGGGGTCTCGGTCATCGAGATGAAGCGGTCGCCGAGCTGGACGAGGTTGACATTGGCATTGTCGGAGAGCTGCGGCGAGAACATCGACTGCACGCGCGCAAACAGCGACCGGCACGGGTCGGTGGCGAACTCCGAGTAGCCGATCTCGCCGGTGTCGCGGGCCGAGCGGTAAGCGCGCGTCTGAAGGAAGCGGCTTGCGTAGGAGACCTCGCCGTCGCCGAAGCCGAAGCGGTGCAGCATCGCCAGACCGTCGAACCAGTGGTTCATCGTCCGCTCGCCCACCTCCCATTTCGCCGGTCCGGTGCGGATCAGCGACCCGGTGAGCCAGTCGGGCAGCGTGCCCTCGAGCGGCAGCGTGTCGACGCGGACCTCGCTCTCGAGCGATTCGAAGCCGAGCCGCGGCGTGACGGCGGCGGGGGCGGCGGTGCTGGCGGCGGTGGTCGACACGTTGCTCCTTCGATAGTTCCTTTAGAACGATTCCGAGAGTAACATAGAATCGATCGCGATGTCCGCGCTCCGCCTCTCCACCATGTCCTACGTCGTCCTCGGGGTGATCGACGTGCTCGGCACGGCGACGCCTTACGACCTCAAGCGGGCCGCCGCCGCCGGGGTCGGCCACTTCTGGTCGCTCCCCCACACCCAGCTCTACTCCGAGCCCGCGCGCCTCGCGGAGGCCGGGCTGCTGGCCGAGCGCCGCGAGGACAGCGGCCGGCGCCGGCGCCTCTACTCGCTGACCAAGTCCGGCAGCGAGGCTCTGGAAGCCTGGCGCCGAACGCCCACCTCCGAGCTCTACGAGATCCGCGACGCCGGCCTGCTCCAGCTGTTCCTCGGAGCGGACCGCGCGAAGCTCGCCGAGTCCCAGCTCGCGGCGCACCGTGAGAACCTCCGCCATCTCGAGGGCCTCGAGGCCAGGTCGCGCGACGCCGACGTGTCCACGGGCTCGCGGCTGGCGCTCGAGGCCGGAATCGGCCACGCGCGCGAGTACGTGCGCTTCTGGTCGCGGATGCTCAAGGACGCTTAGGCCGGCCAGCGCCGCGGCCCGCCGGACGTGGCCGGTTGAGCCGGGCCCGCCGGATCAACCGGCCAGAGCCGGCCCGTTAATAGCCAGGCGGGTGCGTGGCGACGAAGCCGGCCGGGTCACGGGGACCCTGCCAGATCGGCCCCCCGCTGCCGGAGGTGTCGAAGCGCAGGCCGGCGATCACCACGTAGGCATGTCCCGGGTTGGCGTAGACGGTGATCCAGCTCCCCGGGCCGCTCTCGCCGAAGGTCATGAAGCCCGTGGAGTCCAGCGGCGTCGAGAGGAACCCGCCGCCATGGAGCGCGTAGCTGACCGCGCCCGAGCAGTCGTAGCCGGCCGACTCGAACGAGCCGTGACCGCCGCCCCATTGATACGGACTACCGGAGATCGCGTTGGCGGCCGCGATCGCGTCCTTGACCGCCTGCGGGGCATTGTCCGGAGCCGTCGCCGTGCCGTCGGAGTTGAGCGTCGCCGCGGATCCGCCGGGAGACGCGACGGGCTCGGCGGGCTCGGCGGGCGCCTCCGAATCCCCTTGCTGCGGCGTCGGAGGCGGAGGCGCCAGCGCCCGGACGAGGCTGCGCTCCTCGCCCTGGAGCTCGGCGAGCTGCTCGCGGCGCTCGTCCTGCGCGGCCTGGAGCT
>Ga0190265_10002809_pt1 | contig 11755 bp, 9 predicted proteins | sample Popmic124T_FD_133135 | JGI IMG/M metagenome (GOLD analysis project Ga0190265, IMG submission 133135) | Populus adjacent soil microbial communities from riparian zone of Indian Creek, Utah, USA - 124 T | ecosystem: Environmental > Terrestrial > Soil > Riparian zone | place: USA: Utah | collected...
ACGATGCCGTTGACCTCGGGCATCTCGCGATAGATGTAGGCGTGGGAGAGCGTGTCGGACGATGGGATCAACGCTCCGTCGACGGGCAGCCCGTGCAGGTCGGTGAGCACCATCGACTCGGGTGTCAGCTCGTCGTACGAGATCCCGCTGGGCTTGATCACCATCTGCTCCACACCTGGGAGCCGACCGCTGACGTTGCCGCTCGTCCACGTGACGAGACCCCAACGGACCAGTTCGCGGTGCAATGCGCAGACCGACCGCCGAAGGTTCTCGACGACGTCGTCAGGCGGCGAATTCATCGTTGGGCCTCTCGTTTGATCGCGCGCAATCGGTGCATCACGTCGTTCGGGCCGCGGCCGAAGTAATCGTGCAGCGCCGAGTACTCGGCGTAGAGCCGGTCGTAGACCGCACCCCGGCGCGCGTCGGGGACGTACACGGCATGCTCGACGCGTCCCATCGCCGAGGCCGCGGCCCGGACGTCGGGATAGGCGCCGGCCGCGACCGCGGCGTGGATCGCCGATCCGAGCGCCGGACCCTGATCCGAGCCGATGACCCCGATCGACCGGCCGATGACGTCCGAGTAGAGCTGCATCAGGAACCGGTTCTGGATGAGGCCACCGGCGACGATGAAGTCGGCGACGGGGACACCGCGCTCCTCGAACGACTCGACGATCTTGCGTGTTCCGAATGCCGTGGCCTCGAGCAGGGCGAGATAGACCTCCTCTGGCGTGGTCGCCAGCGTCAGCCCCACCACGACGCCGGACAGCTCGTGGTCGACCAGCACGGAGCGGTTGCCGCTGTGCCAGTCGAGGGCAACCAGCCCGTGCCCGCCGGCCGGGATCGCGGCGGCCAGGTTCGTGAGGTGCTCGTGGATGGTCTCGCCCGCCTCGGCGGCCGCTCGCGCGTAGCTCGCCGGCACCTGGCGTTCGATGTACCAGGCGAAGATGTCGCCGACCCCGCTCTGGCCCGCTTCGTACCCCCACAGCCCGGGGACGATGCCTCCGTCGACCACACCGCACATTCCCGGTACTTCGCGCAGCGTGTCGGAGCTCATCACGTGGCACGTCGACGTGCCCATGATCGCCACCATCTGGCCGGGGTCGATCGCCCGCGCCGCCGGCGCCGTCACGTGCGCGTCGACGTTCCCGGTGCACACCGCGATGCCGGCGGGAAGCCCCGTCCAGCTCGCCGCCGTTGGCGTCAGCGAGCCGATCCGTTCGCCGAGCTGGGCGATCGGTCGCTCGATCTTGTCGGCGACGAAGTCGGCGAAGTCGGGGTTGAGGGCGGCGAGGAACTCACGCGAGGGATACGCGCCGTCCTGCCGGATCGCCTTGTAGCCGGCGGTGCACGCGTTGCGGACGTACACGCCGCTGAGCTGCCACACGATCCAGTCGGCAGCCTCGATCCAGTGCGCGGTCTGGTGGTAGACGTCAGGGTCTTCCTCGAGCAGCTGCAGACCTTTGGCGAACTCCCATTCCGACGAGATCCTGCCGCCGTAGCGGGCGAGCCACGCCTCGCCGCGTTCGGCGGCGAGGGCGTTGATCCGGTCGGCGTGTGCTTGCGCCGCGTGGTGCTTCCACAACTTGACGTAGGCGTGCGGTCGGTCGGCGAGCTCGGGCACCTCGCACAGTGGCGTGCCGTCGTCGAGGACGGGCAACACGGTGCACGCCGTGAAGTCGGTGCCGATGCCGATCACGTCGGCGGCGTCGATGCCGCTCTCGCGGACCGCTGCCGGCACCGCCTGCTGCAGCACCTCGACGTAGTCGTGCGGAACCTGCAGGGCCCAGTCCGGCGCCAGTGCCACGCCCGTCGTCTCGCCCACATCGAGGCTGCGCTCGAGCACGCCGTGGCGGTACTCGTGCACTGCGTTCGCCAGCTCCTCGCCGTCGCGCACCCGAACCACGACGGCCCGCCCCGACAGCGTGCCGTAGTCGACGCCGATCACGTAGTGCTCGGCCGAGCTCATCGTGGCGACATCCTCTCTAGCTGTTCGTGACCGGGATCCACACCCGCATGGTCGACGGCCCGCGGTTGGCCCAGCTGTGATACGGCGTCAGGGGGATATCGACGGGGCCCGAATCAGCCTCGCCGGTTCCGGTGCCCGACTCCTCACCATACGGCCAGGGCTGATCAGGCGGCTCGACGAGGCGAGCGTTGACCAGCACCGCTCCGTCTTCGTCGCGTGGTGGCACCGACGGATCGACGCGGAGCACGTCGACGTGCCGACCGTCGGCCAGGTCGACTGACTCGGCGCACATGACGATCGGTCCCCGCTCGACCGCCACGCACCCACGAATCGCGTCGATCCGGGGATCGGGTCGCGTCCAGCGGGGACCGATCGGCACGGTGAGCGTTACCTCGTCGCCGACGCCGAACGGCCACTCGACGACGACGTTGCCTGGTCCGGCGGCGCGCCGGTCACCACTCGGGTCGGTCAACGTCGCCCCGGTGGCCCAGTTCGGGATCCGCAGCGTCAGCGCCCACGGGCGCTGGTCCGACTCCGTGATCCGCACGGTCACCGCCCCACCGCTCGGATAGTCGGTGCTCACCTCGACGCCGACCCGTCGCCCGTCGTCGAGCGTCGTCCCGATGCGGCTCTCGACGAACTGGTGGATCTGGATGCCGCCGGTGTCGACCGTGGCGAGGTAGGCCGCCAGGCTGGCCAGCGTGCGCGCCACGTTGGTCGGGCAGCACGCCACGAGGAACCACGGTTCGCGCAGGCTCGACGACGCCCGCTTGCTCTCGACGTCGGGGTCGGGGTACTTGCCGGGGACGCGTTGATGGAGCGGGTTGGCGTAGAAGAACGACCGGCCATCAGGCGCCGGCGACGTCGCGATCACGTTGTACAGCGTGCGCTCGATGAGGTCGGCGAAGCGGGGCTCGCCGGTGGCGAGCAGCAGCCGCCACGCCAGCATCACCGACGCGATGCCGGCACAGGTCTCCGAGTACGCACGGTCGGGCGGCAGCACGAAGTCATCGCCGAACGCCTCGCCGGTGTGATGTGATCCCATCCCGCCGGTGAGGTACGTGCGGCGGGCGATGGTCGCCTCCCACTGCGAGATGACCGACGCGAGGAGGTCGTCGTCGCCGGTCTCGACAGCGACGTCGACGACACCCGCGGCCAGGTAGAGGGCACGCACCGCGTGACCGCGGAACACCGTCGCCTCGCGCACAGGCATGTCGTCTTGGAAGTACGCCTGACCGAACCCGATCTCACCGAGCGTGCCCCGGCCGCGCCGTTCGACGAACAGCTCGGCCTGATCGAGGTACCGCTGCTCGCCCGTGACGCGGGCCATCTCCACCAGACCCAACTCGATCTCCGGGTGCCCACCGACACGCTCGATGCCGCCGGGACCGAACGTCGCGCAGACGTGGTCGGCGGCGCGGCGCGTGATCTCCACGAACCGGTCGTCCCCCGTCGTCCGCGATCGCGCGACGCCGGCTTGCAGCAGGTGGCCGAAGTTGTAGAGCTCGTGCCCCCACTCGAGGTTGCTGTAGCGGGGCTCCTGGCCCGGTCGCCCGAACACCGTGTTGAGGTAGCCGTCGGACTCTTGGGCGGCGCCGATGATCTCGGTCAGGCCACGAATGCGACCATCGGCGTCCTCCGAGCCAGACCGCCCGACCTCCCAGGCCATGGCCTCCATCAGCTTGTAGACATCGGAGTCGGCGAACATCATCCCGTGGTGGTTGCCGGCGATCGTGCCATCGGTGGCGCGCTCGAAGTTGGCGACCCACTCGAGCCGTTCCATCCAGCCCTGGCAATGGGCCAACGTCGCGGCGGAGTTGACGTGTTGTCGTTGCGCCCAACTCCCACCGACGATCTCGACCTCACCGAGGCTGAGTGGCCGGAGGCGACCGGCGCGGGGCACCACCGGTCGGGCGTCGGCGCTCATTTCACCGCTCCGGTCAGGAAGCCTGCGACGAAGTACTTCTGCAGGAGCAGGTAGACGCCGACGCAGGGGATGATCGAGATCGTGATCCCGGCCTGCAGCATGCCCCAGTCGGTACCACCGAGGCTGGTCTCAGTGCGCGACGACGCGAGGATCAGCGGCAGCGTGAACTTCGAGTCCTTGTTCATCATCACCAGCGCGCCGAGGTACTCGTTCCACGACGTGATGAACGCGAACAGGGCCACGGTGATGATGGCGGGCACGACGGCGGGGAGAAAGACTCGGCGGAGGATCTGCACCGAGTTGGCGCCGTCGATCATCGCCGCCTCCTCCAACTCGCGCGGCACCGCCTCGAAGCTGTTGCGCATGATGTAGAGACTGAACGGCAGCTGGATGGCCGTGTGGATGATGGCCAGACCGATCAGCGAGTTGGTGAGGCCGAAGTCGGCGAACGTCAGGAAGATCGGTGTGAGCAGCGCCTGGTACGGGATGATCAACGCGAGGAGCAACACGACGAAGAGCGGCTCCTTGAACGGCACCGGGAAACGAGCGAGCCCGTACCCGGCCAGGATCGTCAGCACGAGCGTGAACACCACGGTCAACATCGCGGTGCCGAAGCTGTTCAGGACGTACGTCGGCAACCCCGCCTGGTACTCCCAGAGACGACGGTAGGCGTCGAAGCTCAGGCCGTGCGGCACGTAGGTCGGAGGCGTCTGGGCAGCCTCCTCCGTCGGCTTCACCGACGCCAGCACCGATGCCACGATCGGCAACACCATGATCGTGCAGATCGCGACACAGAGCGCCCCGAGGAGGTACCTCGTCGGCCGCGGCGGGCGCGGCGCGCGGTACGTCCGATGTTGGTCACCGGATTGAGGCGTGTCGACCCCTTCGACGTCGACGGCGGTCGCGCCTGGTACGACGACGCTGGTCACGCCTGGCTCCGTCGCGTCAGGATCATCTGCGTGACCGTGAAGATCAAGATGATGAAGGCGAGGATCAGCGACAGTGCCGCGCCGTAACCGAGCTTCAGGAACGGGAACGAGTTGAGGTAGACGTAGAACACCGACGTCGCCGTTTGGTTGAACGGCTGGCCGGCGGTCATCAAGTAGAACTGGTCGAACGCCAGCAGTGAGCCGATCACGCTCACGAGTGTCACGAGCAGCACCGTTCGCATCGTCAGCGGCAGCGTCACCCGCGTCGTGCGCTGCCAGCCGTTGGCACCGTCGACCGTCGCCGCTTCGTTGACCTCGGTGGGGATCGACTGGATCGCGGCGACGAACAGGATCATGCCGAAACCGAGCACCTTCCAAACCACGGAGATGATCACTGCCCAGTTGCCGAGGTTGGCGTCGGTGCCGAGCCACAGGATCGGCTCACCGATGAGGCCGAGATCCTGCAGAACCCGATTGACCAGCCCGTACCGGGCGCTGAACAGCCAATACCACAACAGGCTCGACGCGCCGAGGCCGATGACGACCGGCACGAACAGCACGGTGCGTGTGAACCGGCGAAGTTTCGTGTTGCTGGCGGTCAACAGGGCGACCAAGTAGCCGCCGATGATGAGGATCGGCGTGATCATGATCGTGTACTTCAGCGTGAAGCGCAGTGATGTCCAGAACTGGTCGTCGTCGAGGATTCTCGAGAAGTTGTCGAGGCCGACGTACTCGGGCGGTGTGATGAGCGACCAGTCGTTGAGCGAGATCCAGAACATGCGGGCGAACGGGTACACCGTGAAGGCGAGCACGAACAGCAATGCCGGCATCACGTAGATGGTTCCGATCAGCTTCCTTCGTCTGGTCCTACGCATCCCGTTCCCCAGGTTGTCGTTCCGATTGGTCCGAGAGCGAGCGAAGGGCCGCGGCGTTGCGTGCAACGCCGCGGCCGATCGGCTCGGTGGTGAGGGTTTCGCCTACTCGCAGGCGATGCGGTCCATCTCGGCCTTGGTGTCCGTGATGATCTGATCGATCGGGTCATCGGTGTAATAGACACGCTGGAGCATCTGCAGCCACGGGCCCTGCGGCGAGTTGATCAGCTCGAAGAACTTCAACGTGTACGGCGTCTGGGCGACCGGGATCGCCTGTGCGGTGTCGGCGACGTCCTCGTCCTGGTTGGAGAACTCGTTGTCGGCCATGTCGGCGCGAGTGGTCATGTTGCCGAGCTGCGCGTACTGGTCGACCTGGATCTCGTCGGACAGGATGAACTTCATGAAGTCGACGGCGTCGTCGATGCGATCGGAGCCCTTCGGGATGGTGACGATGTCACCGCCCGCGAACGACGCGGTCTGTCCCGTCTCGAGGCCGGGGAGCAGCGTGACCCCCAGGTCGATGTCGGGGTTCTGCTCCTTGGCGAGCACGACGTTGAAGTTGCCGGTGCCCATGATGCCGACCTTGCCCGACCCGAAGACCTCGGCGAACGTCTCACCGTTCTCCGCCTGGGCGGCCGGGTCGATGTGGCCCTCCTGGTGCATCATCCGAGCCCATTCGAGCACGTCGGGGATGGTGTCGCCGACGAGCGCCTCGTCACCGCACTCGGCGGGCTCGATGGTGCCGCCGGACGCCCAGATCATGGGGGCGAACGTGAAGATGTTGCAGCCGGCGCAGTTGCCCGCCAGGTAGTAGCCGTAGTTGCCGTCGCCGAGGGCGGTGATCGCGGCAGCCATGTCGTGGAGCTCGGTGAGGTTCGTCGGCGGCGTCTCGGGATCGAGCCCCGCCTGCTCGAACAGGCCCTTGTTCCAGAACAGCACCGAGACGTCTTGGTAGAGCGGCACGCCGTACAAGCGGTCGTCCCACGTTGCCACCGCACGATGGCCTTCGGAGATCGTCTCGAGCGTCGGGTCGGAGCCGATCAGGTCGGTGATGTCTTCGAGCTGACCGGCACTGGCGAACTGCGGACCGTAGATCAGGTCGAGCCCCATCAGGTCGGGCACTTCGCCGGACGCGATCGCCTGGGCGAGCTTGGGGACCATCTCCGCGTGGGGGATGTACGTCAGGTTGATCTGACGGTCGGGGTTGGCCTCGTTCCAGGCCGCGACCAAGGCGTCGACCATCGGCGCGTTGCCGCCCGACCGCTCCCACATCTCGAGGTCTCCGCCGCCGCCGCCGCCTTCGTCCTCCGCTGCGGCGGTGGTTTCACTCCCACCGGTCGTCCCAGCGCCAGAGTCAGATGTGGTGTCGTCAGATGGCGCGGCGTCCGTGTCGCCGGTCGTGGCGTCGGCGGCCGTGTCGACCGTGCTCGCAGCCTCGTCGGTGGATGACGTCTCGGCGTCGTCATCTCCGCAGGCGGCGAGTATCAAGCCCGCGACCACGAGTGCGGACAGCTTGCGATGTGTCTTCACCTGATTACCCCCCATGCCTGATGACCCCCATGTCGGACCGGCCGCCAGGAACGGCGGCCACGCCAGCGAATGAAATCGTATGCAGACAATCCAATTTCGTCAAGCGTATGCAGAGAGGTTTCCATGCACTAATGTCGCCCTCGTGGCGACCGAGCTCAACCGCGACGATCGCCCGCGGACCGTCACCATGCAGGACATCGCCCAGGCCGCTGGCGTGTCCCAGTCGACGGTCTCGCGGGTGCTCAACGACACCATCACGTCGGTGCCGATCGCGGCCCATACGCGCGAACGCGTGCTCGAGGTCGCCGAGCGCCTCGGTTACCGGCCCAACCCGCTCGCCCGCGGCTTGCGGGGCGCCAAGACGATGTTGCTCGGAGTCATCGTCCGTGAGATCTCCGACGCGTTCTTCACCACCGCCGTCGAGGCCGTATCGATCGCGGCCATTCAGCGCAACTACAACGTCGTGCTCGGGAGCGCCCACAGCCGGGCCGACGAGGCGATCGCGCTGCGCGCCGTTCTCGAGACCCGGCACTGCGACGGCATCTTGTTGCTCGGCGACATGCGCGATCAGCCCCGCCTCCTCGATGATCTCGCGGCGTCGCACGTGCCGGTCGTTGCCATGTGGCAGGGCACCGCGCTGGCCGGCGTCGTGACGATCAACATCGACAACCGCGGCGGCATGGCGTCGGCGGTCGACCATCTCGCCGCGCTCGGCCATCGACGTTTCGGCTTCATCGGTGGCTATCCGCACGGCGACATCCGCGAACGACGGGCCGGCTTCGTCGACCGCCTGACGGAGTTGGGCATGCCGCCCCTCGATGCACACCTCCACGCCGCGAGCAACGACGCGGCGTCGGGATCCGACGCGTTTCGCAACCTGATCGGCCTGCCCGACCCACCCACGGCGATCGTCACAGCAACCGATCAAGTGGCGATCGGCGCGCTCCACGCCGCGCACGCCTTGGGTGTCAACGTTCCGGGCGAGGTGTCGATCGTCGGCTTCGACGACATCCCGCTCACCCGCTACACCGCCCCGCCGCTCACAACGGTTCATCAGCCGATCGGCGACATGTGTGAGTTGGCGGTCAGCTTGATCGTCGACACACCGGCACCGGAGAGCGCACACCGCGTGTTCCCGACGAGTTTGGAACTGCGCTCGACAACAGGCCCGGTTCCGTCATGAGTGGTTGATCCCGAATCACGCGGTCGGCGGCGCACGAAGACAACTGGTGGGACGAAGGTCGAACGACACGACAAGGAGCGGTCGATGAGCACATGGCAGCCGTCCCCGGAGCACAAGTTCGCGTTCGGTCTGTGGACCATCGGGTTCTCGGGACGGGATCCGTTCGGCGACGTCACCAGAGCACCCATCGACCCGTGGGAGTTCGTGTACCGGCTGGCCGACCTCGGCGGCTGGGGCGTGAGCTTCCACGACGACGACCTCATCCCGCCGGGCACCTCGCCCAGTGAACGCGATGACATCCTCGACAAGTTCCGCAAGGCGCTCGACTCGACCGGGATGGTCGTGTCGATGGCAACCACGAACCTGTTCTGGCACCCGGCGTTCAAAGATGGTGCGTTCACGTCGGCCGACCGCGAGGTGCGTCGCTACGCGATCCAAAAGACGATGCGGGCGATCGACCTCGGCGTCGATCTCGGTGCCGAGACCCACGTGTTCTGGGGCGGCCGAGAAGGTGTCGAGGCAGTTGCCGCCAAGCCACCGCTCGACGCGCTCGCGCGGTATCGCGAGGCGTTGAACTTCCTGTGCGACTACGTCCGCGATCAGGGCTACCCGACACGGTTCGCGCTCGAGCCGAAGCCGAATGAACCGCGCGGCGACACGTTCCTTCCCACGATCGGTCACGCGTTGGCGTTCATCCAGACGCTCGACCACCCCGACATGGTCGGCCTCAACCCGGAGGTCGCCCACGAGACGATGGCCGGGCTCAGCGTGTACCACGGGGTGGCCCAGGCGATCGATGCCGGGAAGTTGTTCCACATCGACCTCAACGCGCAGCAGATCGGTCGCTACGACCAGGATCTCCGCTTCGGCTCGGAAGGCATCAAGGCCGCCTTCTTCCTCGTCAAGCTGCTCGAGGAGTCCGAATACGACGGACCTCGGCACTTCGACGCCCGGCCTTACCGGGTCGAAGACGCCGAGGGCGCGTGGGACTTCGCCGCCGGCTGCATGCGCACGTACCTCGCGCTCGCGGCGAAGGCCAGGCGGTTCGCCGACGATCCCGACATTCGCGAAGCGCTCGAGGAATGCGGAGCGACCGAGCTGACGGAGCCGACGGTTGGTCCGTACTCGAGCGATGTCGCTCAGAAGCTCGCTTCCGAAGACTTCGAACCAGACGCGTTGGCCGAGCGCGGCTATCGCAACGAACGCCTCGACCAGCTCGTGGTCGACCTCATCCTCGGGCTCCGCTAGGTCACGCCGCGCGACCGCTCGAATCCGGCCACTCCCTGGCCGGTTTTCCTTCGTACAGTCGGTGAGTCAGAGACACCCGAATCGAGAGTGGAGAGAGACGACCATGTCGGAGCGTGACAGCTACATCCCCGGCGTCCCATGTTGGGTCGACACCAGCCAGCCTGATCCCGAGAAGGCAGTGCCGTTCTACGGGGGCCTGTTCGGGTGGGAGTTCGAGAACGTGTTGCCGGGTGGCGCGGACGACGGCTACTTCATCGGCCGTATTCGCGGTGGTGATGTGGCGGCAGTCGGAGCAATCCCCGACGGCGCGCCGCAGATTGCGTCGTGGAACACGTACATCTGGGTCGACAGCGCCGACGAGACGATGGCCAAGGCCCGCGCCGCCGGTGGTGGGGTGGCAACCGAGCCCTTCGATGTCATGGACTTCGGGCGGATGGCGGTCCTGACCGATCCCGAAGGCGCCGCGTTCTGCGTCTGGCAGGCCAACCAACACAGGGGCGCGAAGGTCGTCAACGAGCACGGCTCGCTGAACTTCAACGGCCTTGTGACGCGAGACCCCGAAGGCGCCCAGGCGTTCTATGGCGCCGTGTTCGGTTGGCAGGTCCTGACGTTGCCGGCGGGCGCGATGTGGACACTGCCCGGCTACGGCGATCACCTCGAGGAGTCCACCCCGGGCCTCCGCCAGCAGATGACGCAGATGGGCGCACCCGACGGATTCATCGACGTCGTCGCCGCCCTCAACCCGATCGCCGGCGACGACTCCACGACGCCGGCGCACTGGAGTGTCACGTTCGCCGTCGACGACGCCGACGCCACCGCGGCCAAGGCGCAAGAGCTCGGCGGCGAGGTCGTCGCCGGTCCGTTCGACGCGCCGTGGACCAAGCTGGCAGTGATCAAGGACCCGCAAGGGGCGACCTTCATCGCCGGCCAGTTCGTCCCCGAGAACAAGGACCTCGAGGCGTAGAACCCACCGCTCCTGGGTCGGCTTGGGGTTCGCGCTCTGCGCACCGGACTACGGTGCCGGTCTGGTGCGGTTCCGTCTGCTGCCGACCGACGATCGGTTCTTCTCGCTGTTCAACGACTCGGCCGCCAACGTGGCCGACTGCGCGCGCCGGTTGCGCGAGTTGCTCGACGGTGCGGAAGGCGGTCTCGAGGCCGTCGTCGCGTGTGAACGGCGCGGCGATGAGCTGATCCGCGAGATCCTGAGACGACTCAACACATCGTTCGTCACCCCGTTCGACCGCGAGGACATCCACGCCCTCGCCGAGCAGCTCGACGACGTCGTCGACGATGTGATGGAGGTCGGTTACCGCCTCGAGCTGGGGACGCGCGACGTGGGGGCGATGCCGGAGTTGAAGATGCAAGCCGATGTCCTCATTCAGATGGCGGACGAGACCGTCGCCCTCGTCAAGCAGTTGGAGTCGATGAAGGGCACCCGTCCCCACCTCGACGCCATCGACCGCTTGGAGTCCGAGGGCGACACGATCTACCGCCAAGCGCTGCGCCGGCTGTACTCCAAGGAGCTCAAGGCATCGGCCACGCTGTACTGGAAGGACGTCGTCGAGGCGTTGGAGAACGCGCTCGACGAGCTCGAGGACGCCTCCGACGTGATCGAGGGCATCGTCTTGAAGCACGCCTGAGCCGATGGAAACGTTCGCGGTCGTCGCCGTCATCGCGCTCGCGCTCGCGTTCGACTTCGTGAACGGCTTCCACGACGCGGCCAACTCGATCGCTACCGTCGTTTCGACGCGGGTGCTGTCGCCACGGCAGGCGGTCGTCTGGGCGGCGGTGTTCAACTTCATCGCGTTCTTGGTGTTCGGCACGGTGGTCGCGGCAACCATCGCCACCGGTGTCGTCGACCCCGAAGTGCTGTCGATCGGTGTGGTGTTCTCCGGGCTCGTCGGGGCGATCGGGTGGAACCTGATCACCTTCTACCTCGGGCTCCCGACGAGCTCGTCGCACGCCCTCGTCGGCGGCATCGCCGGTGCCGCCGTCGCCAAGGGGGGATTCGACGTCCTCATCACGTCTGGGCTGCGCACGATCGGCGTGTTCATCATCCTTTCGCCGCTGCTCGGGTTGGCCCTCGCGATGCTGCTGACG
>Ga0190265_10002810_pt1 | contig 11753 bp, 12 predicted proteins | sample Popmic124T_FD_133135 | JGI IMG/M metagenome (GOLD analysis project Ga0190265, IMG submission 133135) | Populus adjacent soil microbial communities from riparian zone of Indian Creek, Utah, USA - 124 T | ecosystem: Environmental > Terrestrial > Soil > Riparian zone | place: USA: Utah | collected...
GCAGGCCGGCCATGATCGCGGCGCCAACCTCGTCTCCTCGGCCTTCGCCGACCTCGGCTTCGAGATCGTCCCCGGCCCGCTCTTCCAGACCCCGGAAGAAAGCGCCCGGCTGGCGATCGAGCGGGGCGTCGACGTGGTCGGCGCCTCCAGCCTCGCCGCCGGCCACAAGACCCTGGTCCCAGAACTGATCGGCCATTTGCGCGAAATGGGGCGTCCGGACATCAAGGTGGTCGTCGGCGGGGTCATCCCGCCCAAGGATTACGACATGCTGCGCGAGGCCGGCGTCCAGGCGATCTTCGGCCCCGGCACCAATCTGGTCGAGGCCGCGGGCGAGGTGCTGAAGCTGCTCGGCCACAACCTCCCTCCGCTCGACGAGGCGGCGGAATGACCCTCGCGGCATTGCTGATTCTGGCCGCGCAGGCGGCGTCTCCGGCCGGGGCATCGGAACGGGTATCGCAGCCGGCGCTGCTCGAGGCGTTTCACGCCTTCTGCCTGGCCGGTGACGCGCCCTCCGGCACGCCTGCGGGGCCGGCCCTCGCCGCGGGCTTTCACCCGGTTCCCGTCGCCCCCCCAAGCCCGGGGTGGATTGAAACCGGCGCATGGCAGCGCGGCGGCCTACGGCTCTTCAACCTGTCCGCAAACGGCGATCTGCCGTCGTCCTCGTTGTGCGGAGTCAGCGCGAATATCGGGCCGCTCGGCGAGGACAACGACCTGCTCGGTCCCGTCGCCCGGCTGACGGACGCCGCCTTTGTGGGGGGGAATCCCGGCCGCCCCTATTCGGGCTGGAATATCGCGAGTCGGCGCGGGCTCGTCCGGGCCTCTATCGACCGGTCCGACGAGGCGAATGTCGGGGTTGTATTGTTCATCCATCCGGCCCGTCGGTAAGGGATCGCATGGACCGCTCTCCCGCACGCAGCGATTGGACCCGCGCCGAGATCGCCGCGCTGTTCGATCTGCCTTTGCTCGACCTTCTCTGGCAGGCGCAGGACGTCCATCGCCGCCATCACGCCGCCAACGAGGTCCAGCTCTCGACCCTGCTCAGCATCAAGACCGGCGGCTGCCCTGAGGATTGCGGCTATTGCAGCCAGTCGGCTCATGCCAGGACCGGGCTCAAGGCCGACAAGCTGATGGACGTGGACGCGGTGCTCGCGTCGGCCGCCGAAGCCAAGGCGGCGGGCTCGGGCCGCTTCTGCATGGGCGCGGCCTGGCGCGAGCCCAGGGACCGCGACATGGACGCGCTTTGCTCTATGGTCGCCGGAGTGAAGGCGCTGGGCCTCGAAACATGCATGACGCTCGGCATGCTGACCCGTGACCAGGCCGGGAGGCTCGCCGAAGCGGGTCTCGATTATTACAACCACAATCTCGACACCTCGCCGGAGCATTATGGAAATATCATCACCACGCGCACCTATCAGGACCGCCTCGACACGCTCGATCACGTCCGCGCCTCCGGCATGGCGGTCTGCTGCGGGGGAATCGTCGGCATGGGCGAGAGCCGCGAGGACCGGGTCGGCTTCCTCCACGCGCTCGCCACGCTTCCCGCCCATCCGGAAAGCGTGCCGATCAACGCTTTGGTGCCGATCGCCGGCACCGTTCTTGGCGACATGCTCGCCGGCACCCCGCTCGGCCGGATCGACGATATCGAATTCGTCCGCACCGTCGCGGTTGCGCGGCTCGCCATGCCGCGCGCGATCGTCCGGCTCTCGGCGGGCCGCGAGAGCATGAGCGAAACGACCCAGGCGCTCTGCTTTCTCGCCGGCGCCAATTCGATCTTCACCGGCGACCGTCTGCTCACCACCGGCAATGCCGGCGGCGATGCCGACGCCGCCTTGTTCGACAAGCTCGGTCTCAGCGCGATGACAGCGCCCGAGCCGGCCCCGGCGGAGACTGTTTCATGATCATCGCCGCGCTTCTCCTCCTCGCCGCCCAGCAGCCGGTGAACGATCCCGCCGAGGATTCGACCTTCTCGGAGCGCCAGCCGGTCCGCCTCGCGGCGATGCCCGCGGCGCGCGCCTTTGCCGCCTTTCGCGACATCTGCATGACGAACTTCCCCGATCCGGCTGCCTTCGACAGCGCGGCCGCCGCGTCCGATCTCGGCTTCACCCGGGCGGCGAATCCCGAGCGGGGCGCGCAGGAATGGACCTCCGGCCACGGCCAGATCATCTTCCGGATGGCGACAGGCCGCGACGAAAATGCGCGGCGCGACCGGCGCGAAGGGCGCACCATGCGCAGGCGCTGGCTGGCGCGGTGCGACTTCTGGGTGGCGATCGAGGAGAATCTGGAGGCGCCCGCTCTGGTCGGCCGGATCGGCGCCGAGCTGCTGGGCGGGCGAGCGCGGGCCAACGAGGAGATCGTCGGCACCTCCTGGGACCTGGGAGCGACCCCCGGCGGCGCGCTGAAGCTGGTCTATCTGCCGTCCAACGACGATCCGCGCCTGTTCACCTTGTCGCTGCAGCTCCTGCCCGAAGGCCCCGCGCCGTGATCACGAGCGCCCGCGAAGCGGGGCCGGGATAGATGTTCGGCAAGATCCTGATCGCGAACCGGGGCGAGATCGCCTGCCGCGTCATCAGGACGGCGCGGCGGATGGAGATCGGCACGGTCGCCGTCTATTCGGACGCGGACGCGCGCGCGCCGCACGTCAGGATGGCCGACGAGGCCGTCCGACTCGGCCCGGCGCCGGCGAACCAATCCTATCTCGTCGCCGATCTCATCATCGACGCCTGCCGCGCGACCGGCGCCGAGGCGGTCCATCCGGGCTATGGCTTCCTTTCCGAGCGGGAAAGCTTCGCCAAGGCGCTGGCCGAGGCGAAGATCGCCTTCATCGGGCCGCCTCCCAACGCGATCGCCGCGATGGGAGACAAGATCGAATCGAAGAAACTGGCGCAAGCGGCCGGCGTCAACGTCGTCCCCGGCTATCTGGGCGAGATCGCCGATACGGATGAAGCGGTCCGGATCGCGTCCGACATCGGCTATCCGGTGATGATGAAGGCTTCGGCCGGCGGCGGCGGCAAGGGCATGCGCCTCGCTTATTCGGAAAATGACGTGCGCGAGGGCTTCGAGGCGACCAAGCGCGAGGGCCTGGCGAGCTTCGGCGACGACCGCGTCTTCATCGAGAAGTTCATCGCCGAGCCGCGCCACATCGAGATCCAGGTGCTCGGCGACCAGCACGGCAACATCGTCTATCTGGGCGAGCGCGAATGCTCGGTGCAACGCCGCCACCAGAAGGTGGTCGAGGAAGCGCCCTCGCCCTTCGTCACGCCTGAAATGCGCAAGGCGATGGGCGAGCAGGCGGTCGCGCTGGCGCGGGCCGTGGGCTACTATTCGGCCGGCACGGTCGAGCTCATCGTCTCGGGCGCCGACACGACCGGCCAGGGCTTCTACTTCCTCGAAATGAACACCCGGCTGCAGGTCGAGCATCCGGTCACCGAGCAGGTCACCGGGCTCGATCTGGTCGAACAGATGATCCGTGTCGCCGCCGGCGAGAAGCTCGGCTTCGGCCAGGAGGACGTGACGCTCTCGGGCTGGTCGGTCGAGAGCCGGATCTACGCCGAGGATCCCTATCGCGGCTTTCTGCCGTCGACCGGCCGGCTGGTCCGTTACCGCCCGCCGCCGGCGAGCGAGGGCGTCCGCGTCGACGACGGCGTCGTCGAGGGCGGCGAGGTCAGCCTGTTCTACGATCCGATGATCGCCAAGCTGATCACATCCGGCGCGACCCGGGAGCAGGCGATCGACCGCCAGATCGAAGCGCTCGACGCCTTCCAGCTCGGCGGCATCGGCCACAATGTCGATTTCCTCTCGGCCCTGATGCAGCATCCGCGCTTCCGCGCCGGGGCGCTCACCACCGGCTTCATCGCCGAGGAATATCCCGAAGGCTTCCAGGGCGCGCCCGCCGGCCCGGAATTGGTCGCCGACCTCGCCATCCTCGCCGCCTTCGCCGGCCACGAGACCGACGCGCGCGCGCATGCGGTTTCGGGGCAGCTGAGCGCTCCGCTGGCCGCTCCCGAGCTGCGCGTAGTCCGCCTCGCGGGGAGCGAGCATCTGGTGCGCTTCGAGCCTTATGAGGGCGGCGCGCTCGCCTTCCTCGACGACAAGGATCCGCACGAGCTGATCGGCCGCTGGCGCCCGGGCCAGGGCCTGTTCAAAGCCACGATCGACGGCCGCGAGCGGATCGTCCAGATCGCCAGGGCGGGCCGGCAGTGGCGGCTGACCGCGCGCGGCGCGAGCCATCTCGCCGACGTCCTGCCCGAGCATGTCGCGGCCCTCTCGCGCCACATGATCGAGAAGATCCCGCCCGACCTGTCCAAATATCTGATCTGTCCGATGCCGGGTCTCCTGACCGCGCTCCATGTCGCCGAGGGCGACAGGGTCGAGGCCGGCCAGCCGCTCGCCGTGATCGAGGCGATGAAGATGGAGAATATCCTGCGCGCCGAGAAGACGGGGACGGTGAAAGCGGTCGCGGCGAAGCCCGGCGACAGCCTCGCCGTCGACGCCGTCATCTTGGAATTTGAATGAAATTGTGCTGCATCCGCAACGATCTGGCAGGAGAGCCGTTGTGCCGCAGATGAACAGAACCGCACTGGCCACCGCAGCCATTCTCGCTTTCGCCGCCACGCCCGCCGCCGCACAGGACGGAGGAGGGCTCACCATCACAATCGGCGCCGGGGCGCAGACCTATCCGCAATATCCGGGCGCCGATTCCTATGGGATCAATCCGCTGCCGATCTTCGGCTTTCGCCGCGCGGGTACGCCGATGGGCTTCGAGGCGCCCGACGACGGCATCGGGCTCGGCATCCTCGGCCGCGACAGCGTGGTCAATTTCGGCCCCGCCGTGCGCTTCCAGAACAAGCGCGACGAGGACGATGTCGGCGCCGCGGTGGGCAATGTCGGCTTCACCGTCGAGGCGGGCGGCTTCGTCGAGCTCCTGCCTGCGCCGAACTTCAGGCTCCGCGCCGAGCTCCGCCAGGGCCTGGGCGGCCACAAGGGCCTGGTCGGCGATATCGGCGCCGATTTCATCGTCCGCGACGAGAACACCTACATCTTCTCGATCGGGCCCCGGCTGCGCTGGGCCGACAACGACTTCCACGACGCCTATTTCGGAGTGACACCGACAGTGTCGGGCGCGACCGGCCTTGCCGCGTTCGACCCCAATAGCGGCTTCTACGCGGTCGGCGCGGTCGCCGGCCTTACCTACAAGCTCGGCGACAATTGGGGTCTGCAGGGCTATGCGGGCTACGACCGGCTGATCGGCGACGCGGGCAATTCGCCGATCGTCGCCGCCTTCGGCTCGCGCAGCCAGTTCTCGGGCGGCGCAGGCCTGTTCATCGAATTCAACATCGGCGGACGCCGCAGCCGCTAGTCGTTGGTGCGGCCGCCTCCCCGCTCGACATCGCCCTCGCCGGCCACGCCGGCGAGCAATTGCGCGTCTTCCGAGCCGCGTTCCTCGGCCTGGTCCGGCGGCGCGTCGGAGGGGGTCTGGTCGAGGGCGTCGGGAAGCCGAGCTTCCTTGGTCTTCGGCCTGCGCGGATCGGTCATGTCCATGGCTCCTTCACCGTCCCAACGCGCCGGCGCCGCCTAAGTTCTTGACCCGGGGCGCGCGACCATCGAGACGCGGAGCCATGACCCGCTTCCCGCTGCTCCTGCTCGCCGCCCTTTCGCTCCTTTCCGCGCCGGCCCAGGCCCGCCTCAGCCCCGAAGAGCGGCGCATGGCCGAGACCGTCCAGGGCGAGGCCGGGCGCACCATCCAGCTGCTCGAACGGACGGTGAACCAGAACAGCGGCACGCTGAACCTCGTCGGCGTCGCCGCGGTCGGCGAGATGATGCGCGCCGAATTGGAGCCCCTGGGCTTCGAGGTGCGCTGGGTCGACATGCGCGAGACCGGCCGCGCCGGCCATCTCGTCGCGGTCCATCGCGGCAACGGCCGCGGCAAGCGCATCCTTTTGATCGGCCACCTCGACACGGTGTTCGAGCCGGACAGTCCGTTCCGGCGCTTCACCCGGACGGGCAACCGCGCCACCGGGCCAGGCGTGGGCGATTGCAAGGGCGGCAATGCTGTCATCGTCGCCGCCCTGCGCGCGATGCACGCGGCGGGGACGCTGCGCGATGCCGACATCATGGTCGTGCTGACCGGCGACGAGGAGCGGCCGGGCGCGCCGATCGCGATCGCCCGCCGCGACCTGATCGAAGCCGGCCGCTGGGCCGACGTCGCGATCGAATTCGAAAATCTCGCGGTCGAGGATGGCCGCGATTTCGGTACCGTCGCCCGGCGCAGCTCGACCAGCTGGACGCTGACTACGCGCGGCCGCACCGGCCACAGCTCGGGAGTTTTCTCGGAAGGGCTCGGCTATGGCGCGATCTACGAGATGGCGCGGATCCTCGACGCCTTCCGCCGCGAGCTGCCCGAGCCCAACCTCACCTACAATGTCGGGGTGATCGCGGGCGGTACGCCTGCTGCGATCGACGCCGACGGATTCCGCGTCACCGCCTCGGGTAAGACCAACATCGTCGCCGAGACCGCGGTCGCCCGCGGCGACATCCGCACCCTTTCCGCCGAGCAGGAGGCGCGGGTGCGCGCCCGGATGCAGGCGATCGTTACGCAGCATCTGCCGCAGACCAGCGCCGAGCTCGTCTTCGCCGAGGACGGCTATCCGCCGATGGCGCCGACCGCGGGCAATCGCGCGATCCTCGCCCGCCTCAACATCGTCAATCGCGACCTCGGCCTGCCCGAAATGGCCGAGTTCGACCCTGCCCGCCGCGGCGCCGCCGATTCCTCGTTCGTTGCGGGCGACGCCGACACGCTCGCCGGGATGGGCGCGGCGGGCGGCAACGCCCATGCCGAAGGCGAGTTCGTCGATCTGGACAGCCTCACGCGCCAGGCCACGCGGACCGCGATCCTGCTCACCCGTCTCTCGCGCGAGCCCCGCTAGGCGAGATAGCGGCGGTGCCGGGCCATGACGTCGCCGAGCAGGCGGCGCGCGAGCAGGGCCTGGGCGGCACTTGCAACGGCTCCGGCCAGCGGCACCGGCCGCAGCAATTTGTGCGCGCGCCGCGCCCAGGTCGTCGCACCGAGCGCGAATGGCCCCTGGAGGTGTTCGGCCTGCGCGAACACGCCCCAGCCCGTAAAGCCGGTCCGCTCAAGCGCGGCGCGGACGGCGGCCCAATCGACCATGCCGTCACCGACGCTCCTGTGATCGAAGCGCAGCGAGCGGGCGCCGCGTTCGTGCAGGTTGAAATCCTTGAGGTGCAGCGCGACGATGCGTGGGCCCGCTATCTCGATCCAGTCCTCGGGCCGCCCGTGCACCACATTGCCGACGTCGAGATAGGGCCGCACCCAGGGCGATCCGAAGGACTCGCAATAATCGACATATTCGAGGGGGCCGAGCAGGAAGCCGTTCCACACATTCTCTATGCCGAGCACGATGCCGCGCTCCGCGGCCGCGGGCAGGATCCGGCTCGCGATCACCTCGCGCGATCGGTCATGGGCATCGCGATAGCCGGTCCGGCCTTCGACGCGCCCCGCGATCAGCAGGAAGGTCTCCGCACCGACCGCCCGGGCGACGTCGAGCGCCTCCAGGACATAGCCGACGCCCGCCTCGCGCACCTCCGCATCGGCGCTCGACAGTGGGTGCGAATAATTGCGGTAGGTATGGACGGAATGGACGACGAGTCCGTTCGCGGACGCGGCGGCCGCGACTTCCGCAGCCGGAGCCTCGCCCACCTCCATCTCGATCCCCTCGATCCCCGCCTCGGCGGCGAGACGGAGACGACCGGCGAGCGGCAGCGAATGCGGCAGCGCCGCGAGGCGGATCGACGGTCTGATGCGCATGCGCGCCTCCCCCGCCTTCAACCTAACCCGCCCGCCTCGCGGTCACCAGATAGTTCAGCGACAGATCCTCGCCCAGCTGGAAGCCCCTGGTCACGCTCCAGCCGAGGCCGGTGGTGTCGATCACCTCCATGCCCGCCGCGCGGACCATCGCGCGCAGCTCGTCCGGCGCGATGAACTTCTCCCAATCGTGGGTACCCTTGGGAATCTGCCCCAGCCCCTCGCCGATCCCGATCATGACCAGCTTCGACCATTGCGTGCGGTTGGGCGTCGAGAGGATCAGCAGGCCCCCGTCCGCCACCGCTCCCACCAGTCCCTCGACGAAGGCGCGCGGATCGGCGACATGTTCGACCACTTCCAGGGACGTGACGAGGTCGTAGCGCCCGTCTAGCGCCTCCGTGCCTCCGACCCGATAATCGATCTCCAGCCCCTGCCCGAGCGCATGCTCCCGCGCCACCGCGATATTCTCGGCCGCTGCGTCGATCCCGGTCACCGCCGCGCCCATCCGCGCGAGCGGCTCGGCGAGCAGCCCCGCCCCGCAGCCGACGTCCGCCGCGCGCCGGCCGACAAGCGGCGTCAGCCCGCGCTCGTCCAGCCCCCAATGGCCGTCGATCCGGTCGCGAATGTAGCGTAGCCGCACCGGATTGAGCTTGTGCAGCATCGCCGACGAGCCCCTCGGATCCCACCAGTCCGCCGCCAGCGCCCCGAAATGGGCGGCTTCCTTCGGGTCGATTGTGGAGACCGGATCGCTTGCATGGGCCATGGCCGCTCCCTAACAGTGCGCCCGTCAATTTCCCATGGCCTTTCCGGGAGCTCCATGCCTCGCATCGTTATGAAGTTCGGCGGCACGTCGATGGCGGGGAGCGAGCGCATCCGCCATGTCGCGGGGCTCGTGCGGGCCGAGGCCGAGCGGGGGAACCAGGTCGCGGTGGTCGTCTCGGCCATGGCGGGGGAAACCGACCGGCTGATCCAGTTCTGCCGCGAGGCGGCATCCGTCTACGATCCGCGCGAATATGACGTGGTGGTCGCCTCGGGGGAGCAGGTGACCAGCGGCCTGCTCGCGATCACCCTGCAGGGCATGGGATTGAACGCCCGCTCCTATATGGGCTGGCAGCTGCCGATCCGCGCGTCGGGCCACGCCGCCGGCCTGATCGAGGGGATCGACGTCGACGTGCTGGAACGGGTGTTCGACGAGAGGGGGATCGCGATCATCCCCGGCTTCCAGGGCGTCGCCTCGGACGGCAGCGTGGCGACGCTCGGCCGCGGCGGGTCGGACACGTCGGCGGTGGCGCTCGCCGCCGCGATGAAGGCAGATCGCTGCGACATCTACACCGACGTCGACGGCGTCTACACCACCGATCCGCGCATCGTGCCCCGCGCACGCAAGCTCGACATCGTCACCTATGAAGAGATGCTCGAGCTCGCCTCGGTCGGCGCCAAGGTGCTGCAGACCCGCTCGGTCGGGCTCGGCATGCGCTACAACCTTCCGCTGCAGGTTCTGTCCTCGTTCGAGGACCGGCCCGGCACGCTCATCGTGCGCGAGGATGCGCTTGAGGATTACGGCATGGAAAGAAACCTGATCACCGGCATCGCTTATGACAAGAACGAGGCGCGGATCACCCTGAAGGGCCTGCCCGCCGCGCCCGGCGCCGCCGCCGCCATCTTCGGCGCGCTCGCGGCGGCCGGGATCAACTACGACATGATCGCGCAAGGGTCACCCAGCACCGTAACCTTCACCATCCCCGCCGCCTCCCTGGCGCAGGCCGGCGACGTGCTGGAGAAAGCGAGGGAGAAGATCGGCTATGCCGAGCTGATCGCCGACACCGCCATCTGCAAGGTCTCGATCGTCGGCGTCGGCATCCGCTCCGATCCCGCGCTCGCCGCGAAGATGTTCGCGACGCTCGCCGAGCGGAAGATCGAGATTCTCGCCATCGCCACCAGCGAGATCAAGGTCTCGGTGCTGATCCACGCCGATTTTATGGAGCTCGCCGTGCGCGTCCTCCACACCGCCTTCGGCCTCGACGCGGAGGACGCGGCATGACTCCTATTGCCCTCCCCTTGATGGGGAGGGGTTGGGGTGGGGCGGAGTCTCCGCTAAAGGCATCGCCCTATGAATGACGCCACCCCTACCCAACCCTCCCCCGTAGAGGGAAAGGGCCCGAGCATCGGCCACGACCGCCTGAAGCGCCTGATGAAGCGCGGCACCGACTTTCTCGGCTGCGAGGTCGCTGTCCTCGGTGGCGCGATGAGCTGGATTTCGGAGCGCAACCTCGTTTCCGCCCTCAGCAATGCCGGCGCGTTCGGAGTGATCGCCTGCGGTGCGATGACGCCCGATCTGCTCGACACAGAGATCGCCGAAACGAAGAAGCGCACGCAAAAGCCGTTCGGCGTCAACCTCATCACGATGCACCCGATGCTCTCGGAGCTGATCGACGTCTGCGCGGCGCATCGTGTCAGCCACGTCGTCCTCGCCGGCGGCCTGCCCCCGAGCGGCTCGATCGAGCGGATCAAGGGCAATGGCGCCAAGCTGATCTGCTTCGCCCCCGCGCTGTCGCTGGCCAAGAAGCTGGTCCGCTCGGGTGTCGATGCGCTCGTCATCGAAGGGATGGAGGCGGGCGGCCATATCGGCCCGGTCTCGACCTCGGTGCTCGCCCAGGAAATCCTGCCGCCGCTCTCGGCCGACGTGCCGATCTTCGTCGCCGGCGGCATCGGCCATGGCGGCCTCATCGCCGGCTATCTGGAGATGGGCGCGGTCGGCGTTCAACTGGGCACCCGCTTCGTCTGCGCCACCGAGTGCATCGCCCCCCCCAATTTCAAGAAGGCGTTCATCCGCGCCTCGGCCCGCGACGCGATCACCTCGGTCCAGATCGACCCGCGCCTGCCCGTTATCCCTGTCCGCGCGCTCAAGAACAGGGAAATGGAGAGCTTCGCCGCCAAGCAGCGCGAGGTCGCACAATCGCTCGACGAAGGCCTGGTCGAGATGATGGAGGCGCAGCTCCAGATCGAGCATTATTGGGCCGGCGCGCTCCGCCGCGCGGTGATCGAGGGCGATGTCGAGACGGGGTCGGTCATGGCGGGGCAATCCGTGGGCATGGTCAAGGACGAGGCGCCGGCCGCCGCCATCCTCGCCCAGCTCATGGACGAGGCCGCCCACGCGCTGGAGCGGCGGTCGGCGCACGAATGATCGAAAGGCGGGCCTTCGTCGCCGGCGCGGTGGGCCTCGCCTTGCTGCCGGCGGACGCGATCGCGGCCACGGAGGGACAGGCTATGTACGGATTGATCGGGCGCATGAAGACGGTGCCGGGCCAGCGCGAAGCGGTGCTCGCCATCCTCCTCGAGGGCACGGCGGCAATGCCGGGCTGCCTCTCATACGTCGTCGCCAGAGACCCGGAAGACGCCGACGCGATCTGGATCACCGAGGTGTGGGACAGCCGCGAGAGCCACGCCTCCTCGCTGCGGCTTCCGGCGGTGCAGGCCGCGATCGCGCGCGCCCGGCCGCTGATCGCCGGCTTCGACAACCGCCACGAGACCCAGCCGGCCGGCGGCGTCGGGCTGCCCCGCTCATGACCGCGGCCGATGCCGCCTTCGCCGGCTCGATCCCCGGCCTCTATCACCATCTGCTGGGGCCCCTGCTGTTCGAGCCCTACGCCTGGGACCTCGCGGCGCGCGCCGGTGCGCTCGTCCCCACGCGCATCCTCGAACGGCAGCGCCTGCGCATCCGCTTGCCGGAAGGAGAGCCGCCACGACATCAGGCGGCCAGCCGCGACGTCGAGCATCGCCTGGTTGAGGTCGGTCGCGACGATCTCGGCCTTCGGCGCCTCCTTGATCAGCGCGCCGGTGACGATGCCGGTGCCGGCCGCCGTCTCGAGGACATGGTGCGGCTGCAGCGCGCCGGTCCGCTCGGCGATATCCCAGGCGAAAGGCGCAAAGAGCA
>Ga0190265_10002811_pt1 | contig 11753 bp, 7 predicted proteins | sample Popmic124T_FD_133135 | JGI IMG/M metagenome (GOLD analysis project Ga0190265, IMG submission 133135) | Populus adjacent soil microbial communities from riparian zone of Indian Creek, Utah, USA - 124 T | ecosystem: Environmental > Terrestrial > Soil > Riparian zone | place: USA: Utah | collected...
ACTCGCGTCGGGCGCGGCGACCGGCACCAGCTTGCCCTCGCGCACCAGCTTGTTCAGCAGCTGCGTGTGGTGCACAACCTCGTAGTGCCCGTCCAGCTGCGGGTACTCGCGGCCGAGGGTGTTCAGGCAGTGCGGGCAGGTGGTGACGATCTTGCGGGCGCCCGGTTCCCGCCCCTCGAACACGGCGTTGAGCACCTCGACGTTCTGCTGGGCGAGCATCTGGAACAGGAACTCGTTGCCCGAGCGGCGCGCGGGATCGCCGGTGCACGACTCCTCCGGGCCGAGCACGACGTACCCGACGCCGGCCCGGTGCAGCAGCTCGGCGGTGGCCTGGATGGTCTTCTGCTGCCCGTCGTCGAATGCCCCGGCGCAGCCGACCCAGAACAGGTACTCGGTCTCGGCCGCCAGCTCGCCGTCGAACACCGGTACCTCGAAGTCCAGCTTCTTGGTCCAGTCCAGGCGGTTGCGGGCGTTCTGCCCCCACGGGTTGCCCTTGTTCTCCAGGTTCTTGAACAGCGCCCCCAGCTCGGACGGGAACTCCGACTCGATCATCACCTGGTGCCGGCGCATGTCCACGATGTGGTCGACGTGCTCGATGTCCACCGGGCACTGCTCCACGCAGGCCCCGCACGTGGTGCACGACCACAGCACGTCCGGGTCGATCACGCCGCCCTGCTCGGCCGTCCCCACCAGCGGCCGGGCCGCCTGCTCCGGCCCGGACCCGGGGACCCGGCCGAAGCCCGACTCCGGCACGTGGTGGCCGTGCCCGCCGGCCTGGTCCTTGCCGCCCTCGAAGGACACCGCGCCCTCGTCGGGCATGTCCTTGCCGCCGATCAGGTACGGCGCCTTGGCCAGCAGGTGGTCCCGCAGGTCCATGATCACGAGCTTCGGGGACAGCGGCTTGCCGGTGTTCCAGGCCGGGCACTGGCTCTGGCACCGCCCGCACTCGGTGCAGGTGGCGAAGTCGAGCATGCCCTTCCAGGTGAAGTCCTCGATCTTGCCCCGGCCGAACGCCGCGTCCTCGGGCGGATCCTCGAAGTCGATCGGCTTGCCCTCGTGCTCGAGGACCGGCAGCGGGCCCAGCGCCTTCGGGAACCGCTTGGCCGAGACGTTGATCGGGGCCAGGAAGATGTGCAGGTGCTTCGAGTAGGCGATGATCACCGTGAAGGCCAGCATCACGCCGATGTGCAGCAGCAGCCCGACACTCTCCAGCACGAACAGCGTGCCCGGCTCGATCCCCGACAGCAGCCGGCCGACGCCGAGTGAGACGAACGCCCCCGACTCGTAGGGGAAGGTGCCCAGCGCGGCGGACGAGCCGCGGAAGAAGAACATCGTCCACAGCACATTGAAGATCATGAAAAGGATCAGCCAGGCGCCGCCGGTGTGCGAGCCGTAGAAGCGTGACGCGCGTGCCTCCCGCTCCGGATCGTGCCGCAGCCGGATTACCGTGAACACGCCGATGGAGATCAGCGCGGCCGCGGCAATGAAATCCTGGACGAATCCGAGAACGGACCACCGACCGATCAGCGGAATGTGGAAATCGGGTACGAACAATGCGCCGTAGGCCTCGAGGTAGACCGTGATGAGAATGACGAACGCCCAGAACGTGAAGAAGTGGGCGAGCCCGGGGACAGACCATTTCAGCAGCTTGCGCTGCCCGAACACCTCGACGAACTGGGCCCGGATCCGTTGCGGGAGACCGTCCTTCCGGTCGTGCGCAGGTTGGCCCGAAGAGATGAGCTTGTACAGCCAGAAGGCGCGCCGGCCCGAGATGGCCAGCGCGCACAGGGTCATCGCCAGGCCGATGACGAGTCGTGCGATCACGGTGTCCCTCCAGTGCTGGTCCGCCGGTGGTGGACCGCGAACCGTTCGCCGCAGCCTAAACCGTGGGTGCGGTCGATGGCGGCCTCGTCGAGCAGATCACGTCCTGACCTACCGGGCAGTAGGAACCCGGAAGTGTCGGAAAGAAGTGGGGCGGCGCGCCGGGGTCGGTCGCTCGATCGGTACAGATACAACGCTAGGCTTCACCGCTGGAATCGACTGTGGGTCACCCGGTTGGTGGATGCGGTTGCGCGGCGTTCGTGACCACGACCACCGCCGCCGCGACCTGCAGCGATCCCACTGAACAGCACGAGCCACTCGGGCCGGGACTGCCGAGATGCCAGGTAGGACGTCCGTTGGCCAAGGGTCGGAGCAGGCCTTGGGCCGGCACCGGCTACGAAAGGGAGCGTCATGACTCGGTTCGACGCCGTCACGCTCGTTGTGCGGGGTCCCCTCACGCTCGCCGCGCGTGGTCTCAGCACAACCGGCCTGCAGGGCTGGATCCAGGACAACGTGGTCCCGCTCGTCCTGCTCGGGATCGCGATCATCCTGTTGTGGATCGGAGGGCGTGGCGACAACGCTGGTGTGGCGCGACGCAGCGTGGGGCTGCTCGTCGGTCTGGTGGCGCTGGGTATCGCGGTGTCGGGCAACGGTCCCGAGATCGGCAATTTCCTGGCCGGACTGCTCATCGGGTGATCCAGTGCTCGTCCGCACCGATGACGAGGTCTACCGCGTCGACTCCGTCTGGCTCGGTCCACCGCGCGCCACATTTCCGTGGCGGGCTCGTTACGTGAGTTATGGCCTCGGCCTGCTCACCATGATTCTGGTCATGTTCGTGCAGCGTCGGATCGGAATTGGGCTGGATTTCTTCTCGGTGGCCTGGGCGTTGGTGATCACCGTGGTGGTCACCCGTTTCCTGGGTCAGCGCATCGACTACGAGCGGCCGCTCGGACAGGTTCTCGCGTTGTTCTGGCACGAGGTCTCCGGACCGCGCCGGCGCACGGCGGCGGCCGGTGGACGACTGCGCTCCGGGCACGTCCGGATCGGCTCGGCCCGAGCCAGGGGGCGTTCCCGGCGTCCGGGCCGGCCCGTGGCCCCCGCCCGGATGGCCCCCGCCCGGATGGACTCGGTGCCGCAGACCGCCGCGGCCCAGGACCCGGCGCCGCAGACCCCGTGGCCGCGGGCCGAGCGCCGTACCGTCCCGGTGCCGGCGAACGAACCGGCTCTCGAGCGGCGGGGGGAGCGCGCCCATGCCGGGTCCTGACCCCGTGCGCCAGCGCGCCGCCGCCGACCCCGATCGCGCCGGCTCGACCGCTCGGTCCCGCCCGGACGGGCCGCCGGACGGAGCAGCCGAGCGCGCCCCCACGCGCGAGCGAGCCGGACGGGGAGGCGCCGACCAGGACCGTGGCCAGGCGCGCGGGGAGCGCGCCCGTGCCGATCGAGCCCGGAACGAGCGGGCCCGCGCCGAGCGGGGACGCAGCGAGCGGGTGCGGACGGAGCGGGTCCGCACCCCGCGACGGAAGCCGGAGCGCAGCGCCCGTCGACGCCGCGGGCTGGCCGGCGAAGCCGGGCTGCCGAACTACGCGCCGAGCATCGCGCTGCGCTCCATCGAGGGCCACCTCACCCGCACCGGCACCCAGGTCATGGCCTGGTACCGGCTCGCCGCGCAGCCGTGGAGCTTCCGCAGCGACGCGCAGCGCGAGGTGCTGATCCGGCAGATCGCCGGTCAGCTCGGCGAGCTGCAGGGCCGCTGGCTGCACATCCGGGTCACCAACCGGCCCTACCCGGTGCACCTGTGGGCCGAGGCGTTCGACCACAACGCGCTCGGCCGGCCGGCCGACGTGCGCGGGGCACTGGGCTGGGACGGCTTCCTCGAGGGCGAGCAGCGGCACCTGATGGGCCTGTCCATGTCGGACAAGGAGGTGTTCCTCGGCGTCGAGGTGTCCGGGCGCAGCATGCTGCACCGGTGGGCCGAGCTGGCCGCGCCACTGCTCGGCAGGCTGGCCCCGGCCGCGGTGAACGCCGAGCTGGCCGCGGTGGCGTCCGAGGTGGCCCACCTGGACGCGCTGGTGGACGGGAGTGGACTGGACGCGGTGCCGGCCAGCACCGACGACGTGGCCTGGCTGCTGCGCCGCTCCTGCGCCCTGGGCCTGCCCGCCCCGCAGACCCTCTCGCTCGCCGGCGGGACCCACCGCTGGGAGACCGAGGACCTGGCCGCGTTCACCGAGGGCGTGAGCATGCACCAGGAGCCCTACGCGCCGACGGTCACCGTGGTCGGGCGCACCCGCAACCAGACCACCTTCCGCAACGTCGCCGTGCTCACCCTCGGGCTGATGGATTCCCTGCGCATCCCGGAAGTCGACGACCCGTGGATGCAGCGCGCGGACCGGTTGCCGTTCCCGGTCGAGTGGTCGGCCCGGATCTTCGTCCGAAGACCTGAGGACGTGACCGGCGAGCTGCAGCGCCAGATGGGCAAGGTGCGCAGCCAGATCCGGCACTACACCCACGACCACGACCTCGACCCGCCGATGTCGCTGGCCCGCCAGGCCGAACGGGTGCTGGCGGTCGAGGACGAGCTGACCAGCGGGCTGACCCAGCTCAACACCCGGCTCTACGGGTGGTGGCGGGTGGCGGTCTCCGGCCAGGACGAGGCCGAGGCGCTCAGCCGGGCGCAGCAGGTGCTGGAGCTGTACCGGCCGAAGGTGCAGATCGAGCACCCGGAGGCGCAGTACCGGTTCGCCCGCGAGTTCATCCCGGGCGAGCCGCTCGCCTCCACCGCCTACCGTCGCCGCGGGTCGGTGATGTGGGCCGCGGCCGCGGTGCCGGCGGCCACCGCGTCGGTCGGCGACCGGCGCGGCATCATGCTCGGGGAGACGTGCACCGCGTCCCGCCGCCCGGTGGCCTGGGACCCGTGGCTGGCCCAGGAGGTGCGCCGGGCGTCCGGGCTGACCGCGGTGGTCGGCGGGCTGGGCTCCGGCAAGTCCTTCCTCACCGGGCTGATCGTCTACAAGACGCTGCGGGCCGGCGCCCGGTGGACCGTGCTCGACCCCTCGGGGCCGCTGGCCGAGCTGACCCGGCTACCCGAACTGGCGCCGTTCTCGCGGCACATCAACCTGTTGCGCGCCGACCCCGGCATCCTCAACCCGTACCGGGTGGTCGCCGAGCCGCGGCCGGAGCACTTCGTCGACGAGGAGGAGCCCGAGCGGGCCTGGCGGCGGGAACGCTCGCTGGCCGCGGCCACCCGGCGCCGGCTGGTGCTCGACGTGCTCACCGGGCTGCTGCCCTTCGACGTGTCCCGGCAGCCGCAGACCCGGATCGTGTTGCTGCGGGCGGTGCGCGAGGTGGGCGGCGCGGCCGACCGGCACCCCGGGATGGTCATCGACACCCTGCGCCGGCACGCCCGCGACGGCCAGGAGCACGCCGGCGTGGTCGCCGACTTCCTGGAGGAGCGGCGCGAGCTGCCGCAGGCCGCGCTGCTGTTCCCGGACTCCGGGCGCGCCGACCCGTGGCAGGCCGACCGGGAGTACCGGCTGACCGTGCTGACCATGCAGGGCATGTCGCTGCCCCGCCCGGGCAGCCCGCGCGAGGAGTGGACCGACGGCGAGTCGCTGGCCGTCGAGCTGCTCAACCTGGCCAGCTGGCTGACCCAGCGCACCATCTACGAGGCCGACCGCAACGAGCGCAAGGGCGTCGCGCTCGACGAGACCCACTTCCTCTCCCAGGTCCCGACGGGCAAGGTGCTGATCGACCGGCTGGCCCGCGACTCCCGCAAGTTCAACGTGCGCGCCCTGTTCGCGTCCCAGCTGGCCGGCGACCTGCTGCGGGTCCCCGGGTTCGCGTCGCTCGTCAACGCGGTGTTCGTCGGCCGGACCGACGACGAGGAGGCGCAGACCGAGGCGCTGCGGCTGCTGCGGGTGCCCACCGGGGTCGGCTACGAGTCGATGCTCGGCACCCTGTCCCCGCGGCCCCGGCACGACGACCGGCCCGACGACACCCCGCGCCAGTTCGTGTTCGCCGACGGGCACGGCGGCGTCGAGAAGATCCGGATCGACCTGGAGGGCCCGCACCTGGAGCACCTGCGGGACGCGCTGGACACCAACCCGGACGCGAACCGGATGTGGCCGCCGCCGGCCGCTGCGCCGGTCGCGCCCCCGTCCGTGGAGGCGGCCGCGCCGCCACCCGCGCTCCCGCGGCCGATCCCCGGGCCCGCCACCGAGCTCGAGCGCGACCCGGACCTCGACGAGGACTTCACCGACCTCGACGACCCGGACGGCCTGCTGTCCGGCCGGCGTCCGGTCGCCCGGTCACCGGTCGAGGCGCCGCCGGGCGCGGTCCCGGTGTACGACGCCGACCTGGTCGCCGACGACGAGCTCGAGCTGCTCGACATCGCCGAACCCGCGCACCCTGCCGACGTCCCCCCTCCCGGCGCCGACCGCCCGGCCCACCCGCCGGGCCGGCTCGCCGGCGCCGGCGAGCCCGTCCCGAACGGCCGGCCCGCGGCGGATGTCGAGAATCGCGTGCGCGCGCCCGGAGAGGCCGTTCGGTGAACCACGGGACGCTGCCTGAAGCGATCGGGTGGCTACCGGTCGTCCTGGTGGTGGCCGCCGCCGTGACGGTGGCGGCCTGCCGCCGTCGCCGGGCCCGCGCGCCGGAGCCGGCCCCGGCCCCGCGGCGCCGCCGATCCGCCTCGGTGCTGGTCGTGTCCGCGCTGGTCTGCGGGTCGGCGCTGCTCGGGCAGCCGGCCGCCGCTCAGCCGCTGTCCTGCAAGGAGTCCCCGGAGCCGGATCGCCCCGGGACCGGGCTGGTCGGTTCGCTGGACCCGCCCACCTACGGGGTCGGCGAGCCGGGCAGCGTCTACGACGAGGTCGGCTACGCCGGGCTGGTCTGGCACAACTACGACCTGGGGTGCGCCGGCACCGCCGTGTTCAACCCGGCCACCACCACCGACACCTGGCTGGGCAACCAGACGCTCAACGTGGCCAAGTTCGTGGTCGGCGGGGTGAACTGGTCGCACTACCTGATCGCCGACGGCGGCAAGCTGCTCTCCCCGCTGGACAAGGTGATCTCCGACGGCACCCGGGCGATGTACGAGGCGGTGTTCGCCACGTTCATCGGGCCGGTGCTGATGATCCTGGCCGTGGTGCTGCTGGTGCTGGCCATGCGGGGCGACCTGGCCCGGCAGACGCAGCGGGCCGGGCTGGCGCTGGTTGCCCTGGTCATCGGCTCCGGGGCCTACCTCGCGCCCGTCGACTGGGCCACCGCGGGCGACGACCTGCTGCTGGACGGCGTCACCCAGATGCAGGAGGGGTTCCTCGGCCAGGTCGGGCTGGGCGACCGGGACACCCTGCCCACCGTGCTCGTCGACCAGGTCATCTACCAGAACTGGTTGCGCGGCGAGTTCGGCTCGCCGGACGTGCCGCAGGCGCAGCAGCTGGGACGGGAGCTGCTGCGCGCGCAGACCTTCACCAAGGCGGAGATCGCCGACGGCCGCGACACCATGGAGCTGGCCGCGCAGAAGAAGGCCGCGTTCGCCGGGGTGGGTGACCGGATGGGCGATCGCTACCCGTACTTCCAGGGCAAGTCGGGCAGCCGGATCGGTGCCGGCCTGCTGGCCGTGGTGCAGGCCGCGTGCATCGGGCTGTTCCAGCTGCTGTCCAAGGTGCTGGTGCTGGTGGCGATGCTGGTGCTGCGACTGCTGGTGATGACGGCGCCGGCGGTCGCGGTGGTCGCCGTGCTCAAGCCGGAGATCCTGCCGGCGCTGCTGCGGGTGGCCGGGGCGGCGATCGTCAACACCCTGGTGGTGGGGGCGCTGGCCGGGCTGCACGCGCTGCTGGTGGTGTCGCTGTTCCGGCCGGGCGCCGGGATCAACCTGTGGCTGTCGCTGCTGGTCACCGGGGTGGTGACGGTGGTGCTGTGGGCGGTGGCGCGGCCGTTCCGGCGGCTGGTGTCGATGGTGTCGCTGACCCGCGAGCAGTTCGGCGGCATCGTCCCGAGCATCGGTGGCGGGCCGATGTCGCGGGTCTGGCAACGGCTGCGCGGCGCCGAGACCGACGACCGGCAGTCCCGGTGGTGGTCGGAGCGGCAGCGCGGCGGGTTCGGCGACCACCCGATTCCCGACGGCGACCGCCCGGAGGCCGCGAGCAACATCCGGATCCCGGTGCAGGCCACCGTCCGCCCGGCCCGGGGGCGGCCCGGGTGGGGAGACCCGGCGCCGGCCCGGAGCCCGCTGGTCGCGGCGCACCGCCCGGCGCTGCCGGCCGGCCCGAGCGGGGTCGGCCCCGGACCCGGCCTGCCGGGCCGGTCGGACCGCAGCGGGGTCGACGCCGGCCGGATCGACGCCGGGCGGGTCGACGCGGCCCACGTCGACGCCGGCCTGATCGACGAACCGATGCTCTACCGCCGGCCGGATGCGGTGCCGCTGCGCCCGGGCGGGGCCAGGCCGGCGCCGGCCGAGCTGGTGGACGGGGAGACCGTCTACCGCATCTACCGGCCAGGGGCCCGCCGCACCGTGTACGCGCCGACGAGGGGGTCGGGCTGATGCCGATCCGATCGCCGCACGGGCGCGCCGCGGCCTACCGGGCGCTGTGGCAGTGGCCGCTGCGCTCGCCGCGGCGGCTCGGGGCGACCGTGCTGCTCGTGGTCGTGCTCGCTGGTGCCGCGAGCTACGGCATCGGCATCGCCACCGCCGGGTGGCGGGCCGGCGGGTCCTCCGGGGTGGCCGCCCACCCGACTGCGAGCACCGACGCCGCCCCGGCTCCCACCGCGCTGCCGCCGGTGCCGGCGCTGGAGCCGCGGACGCTGCCGCTGTCCCAGGCCCCGCCCGCCGCCCTGGACGTCGCCCGGCGCTGGGCCCGGGCCTGGGTGCGCCCGGCGCCCGGCACCGCCACCGGCCAGTGGCTGGCCGGCCTGCGCTCCACGACCACCGACGAGTACCTGGGTGTGCTGGCCGGTGTCGACCCGGCGAACGTGCCCGCGGCCCGCATCGTCGGCACCCCGCGGCCGGTGCGGGTGTCGCCGCACTCCGTGCAGGTGCAGCTGCAGACCGACGGGCCGACCCTGCTGGTGCTGGTGGTGGACACCGAGGACGGCTGGCGGGTGGCCGGCTACGACCGGACCTGAGCCCGATGACATCGTTCCGAGCGCTGCGGCTGCTGCTCCCGTTCGCCGCGATCGGCGCCGTGCTGGTGCTGTTCATCGGGCTCTCGTTCGCCGCGTTCACCGTCGGCGGCGGTGGCGGGTCGCCGAGCTCCGGGCCGTGCGACACCGGGGTGCGTTCCTCGTCGGGCGTGCTGGCCGGCGGCCGTTCCGGCACCCGGGCCGGCGAGCTGAGCACTGCGCAACGGCAGAACGCGGCCACCATCATCGGGGTCGCCCGCGGCCTGGGCGCGCCCCCGCGGGCCTGGCTGATCGCGCTGGCCACCGCGATGCAGGAGTCCACCCTCAACAACATCAACTACGGGGACCGGGACTCGCTGGGGCTGTTCCAGCAGCGCCCGTCCCAGGGCTGGGGCACGCCGGCCGAGGTCACCGACCCGGTGTACAGCACGACGATCTTCGTCCGGCGGCTGCTGGAGGTGCCGGGCTGGGAGTCGCTGCCGGTCACCGTGGCCGCGCAGACCGTGCAGCGCTCGGCCTTTCCCGACGCGTACGCGAAGTGGGAGGGCCTGGCCGCCGAGCTGGTGCAGCAGCTGGCGAACGTGGCGCCGATCAACGAGTGCTCGGAGCCGGCGACGCTCACCCGTGGCGTGGCCGGCGCGGCGATCCAGTTCGCGCTCGGCGAGGTGGGCAAGCCGTACGTGTGGGGGGCGACCGGTCCGGAGACGTACGACTGCTCGGGGCTGATCATGCGCGCGTTCCAGTCCGCCGGGATCAACCTGCCGCGGGTGTCGCGGCAGCAGTTCTACTCCGGCGGGCACGTGCCTGTGGCCCAGGCCCAGCCCGGTGACCTGCTGTTCTACGCCACCGATCCGTCCGACCCGGCGACCATCCACCACGTGGTGCTCTACATGGGCGACGGCTCGATGGTGGAGGCGCCCTACAGCGGGGAGCAGGTCCGGGTGCAGCCGGTGCCGTGGAACTACGCCGAGCTGGTCCCGCTGGCCACCCGCCCGGGCACGGCCCCCAACGCCGTTCCCTGACCCGCCGTGGATCAGCGGCCGGTCGGCCGGATCACGGGCCGGTCGGGCCCCAGCTGGCCCGGCCGTCACCGGTGATCGCGATCGCCGGGCCGAGGCGCACCGGGCTGTCCACCCCGGCCGAGTACACGGCCTTCACCCGCGCCGCGACCTCCCGCCCGGAGCTGACCAGCCCGGATCGGCCGTAGGGCCGCAGGTCGCTGGCCACCCCGCGGGCCTGCAGCCCGGCCGCCCGGGCCAGGTACAGCGCTCGGGGCAGGTGGAAGCCCTGGGTCACCACGATCGCCGACCGCACCCCGAACACCGCACTCGCCCGCCGCATCGTGGCCCAGGTGTCGAAGCCGGCGTGGTCGGTGAAGACGTCCCGCGCCGGCACCCCGGCCGCCACCAGCGCGTCGCGCATCGCGCCGGGCTCGTCGTAGGACCAGCTGCCGTGGTCACCCGAGACGATGATCCGGTCCACCGTGCCGGCGCGGTACAGCGCGAGCCCCTGCGCGACGCGGTCGGCCAGCATCGGGCTCAGCGCTCCGTCGGCCTGCACCCGCGCGCCGAGCACGATCGCGGCCTGGGCGTGCGGCGCCCGGGCGGTGGTCGTCACGGCATCGCGGGTGGACAGCAGGACGGTCAGGTTGGCCCCGGCCACCAGCCCGAGCAGCGCGAGCAGGCCGAGCACCGGCCGGCGCCACCGCAGGGCCCTCACGCGGCGATCCGCCGTACCGCTCGCACCTGGTCGAGGGTAGCGGGAACACCGGCGCCCGGGCGTACGTTGTGCCGATCGAGCAAGTTGAGCGCGTGTGACTCAAGCCCGCCGTGACGCGGGCGCGATTCTCGTGGCAGACTTGCGCGCACCCCACGCAAGGCAGCTCGCGAGCTGCAGGAACATCGGAGGCAACCACCATGGCTCGTGCGGTCGGCATCGACCTCGGGACCACCAACTCCGTCGTCGCTGTCCTCGAGGGCGGCGAGCCGACGGTCATCGCGAACTCGGAGGGCGCTCGCACCACCCCGTCCGTCGTCGCCTTCGCCCGCAACGGCGAGGTGCTGGTCGGCCAGTCGGCCAAGAACCAGGCCGTGACCAACGTGGACCGGACCATCCGGTCGGTCAAGCGGCACATCGGCACCAGCTGGGCCACGCCGGACATCGACGGCAAGAAGTACTCGGCGCAGGAGATCAGCGCCCGGGTGCTGCAGAAGCTCAAGCGCGACGCGGAGTCCTACCTCGGCGAGGAGATCACCGACGCGGTGATCACCGTGCCGGCGTACTTCGAGGACGCGCAGCGCCAGGCGACCAAGGAGGCCGGGCAGATCGCCGGCCTGAACGTGCTGCGGATCGTGAACGAGCCGACCGCGGCCGCGCTGGCCTACGGCCTGGACAAGGGCCAGAAGGAGCAGACCATCCTGGTCTTCGACCTCGGTGGCGGCACGTTCGACGTCTCGCTGCTGGAGATCGGCGAGGGCGTCGTCGAGGTCAAGGCGACCAACGGCGACAACCACCTCGGCGGCGACGACTGGGACGAGCGGATCATCACCTGGCTCGTCGACAAGTTCAAGAGCAGCCAGGGCATCGACCTGACCCGCGACAAGATGGCCATGCAGCGCCTCCGTGAGGCCGCCGAGAAGGCCAAGATCGAGCTGTCGAGCCAGAACTCGGCCACGATCAATCTGCCCTACATCACCGTGGACGCGGACAAGAACCCGCTGTTCCTCGACGAGACGCTCTCGCGCGCCGAGTTCCAGCGGATCACCTCCGACCTGCTCGACCGCACCCGCGCCCCGTTCAACCAGGTGATCAAGGAC
>Ga0190265_10002812_pt1 | contig 11749 bp, 13 predicted proteins | sample Popmic124T_FD_133135 | JGI IMG/M metagenome (GOLD analysis project Ga0190265, IMG submission 133135) | Populus adjacent soil microbial communities from riparian zone of Indian Creek, Utah, USA - 124 T | ecosystem: Environmental > Terrestrial > Soil > Riparian zone | place: USA: Utah | collected...
CGCCGGTGGGACCACGACCACGACCGCCGGTGGGACCACCACCACGGCTCCGACCACGACCACCACGGCAGCCACCACGACGACGACGGCGGGCACGACCACGACCACCGTGGCATCCGGCACGACGACCACCGCCTCCACGACGACGACCACCGTCGCCGGGGCCACCACGACTGCGCCGACGACCACCACGACTGCAGCGACCACCACGACCACGGCCGGCGTGACCACGACGACCCTCAACAGCATCAGCGACGTGACCCCCGAGCGCGGCCAGTCGGTGAACGTCAGTGGTGGTGGCTTCGCCCCGGGTAGCAGCGTCGCCGTCGATCTCTTCTCGACGCCCGTGCGCCTCGCCACCCTGACGGCGGACGCCAACGGCGTGGCCGCCGGGGTCGTCGTGATCCCGACGACCGTCTCGCCCGGCCCGCACGAGATCCGCATGACCGGCGTCGGCCCCAACGGCGCCCCGGTCGTGCACACGTTCCAGATCACCGTGGTGGGCGGTCTCCCGAAGACCGGCACGGAGGCCTGGACCACCGCGCGCATCGGTGTGCTGCTCCTCGGCCTCGGCCTCCTCGCCGTCGGCCGTGGCCAGCTGATGGCGGCTCGCTACTGACCAGGAGCAGCTAGGACGCGAAGTCCTCGGGGTTCACGCCCTCGATGAACTCGCGGAACTGCTCCACCACGTCGTCCGGCACGCCCTCTTCGGGCACCCTGGCGGCTTCGTCGAGCACGCCCTCCTCGGCGAACACCGGTGCGCCATATCGGATGGCCAGCGCGACGGCGTCGGACGGGCGGGCCGACACGGAGTGGACCGTGCCCGCGCTCGACAGCACGATCTCGGCGTAGAACGTGGCGTCGCGCAGCTCGGTGACGGTGACCCGTTCGATGCGGGCACCGATCTCGTCGAGCAGGTCCTTCATCAGATCGTGCGTCATCGGCCGGGGCGTCTCGACCTCCTCGAGGGCGAAGGCGATGGCCGTGGCCTCGGGTCCGCCGATGAAGATCGGGAGCACCCGCCCCTCCCCTTCCGTCTCCCGCAGGACGAGGCATGGGATGTTCGGGGGCCGCTCCATCTCGATCCCGACGAGCTCCATCTGCACGGCCACGGACCAGACGCTACCGAACCCCGCGGACGATCGCGCTCCGGGTCCGCGCGGTCGCTAGCGCGGTTCGGTGTGATCGCGCAGAGCACTGCGCAGGAGCGCCGAGCGCAGCGTCTCGCCGAGCCGAGCCATCTCGCCGAGGTTCTCGGCCGCCTGGCGCCGTGCGGTGGGGTTGCGCTGCTTGAGCAGCGGCATGACCACCTGCTCGATGAAGCCTGCTTCCCGCTCCGCGGCCACCTTGTACATGCGGAGGTGGCGGGCCTCGATCCCGAACTGGACGAAGCCGGCGGCGGCTCGGGCCACGACGAGGGCGTCGCCGTCGTAGAAGGTGTCGCCGCCCATCTTGCGGCCGACGAGCAACCCGAAGCGGGTCAGGTCGTCGAGGGCCCGTCGATCGAGGCCGCTGGCCGAAGCCAGCTCCTCGAGGCTCAGCGTGACGCCGGTGGGGCCACCGTCGAGCGGGTTGACGATCTCGCCGGAGGTCGGCAGCCCAGGGGTCGGCAGCGCAGGCATGGTCGGCGCCGGGCGACTGGCCCGGACGGGCCGGTCCGCGGCGGGTTGGGGCGCCGCGTGCTTCGGAGGGGGCGCCGGGGCGTCGTCGTCCGCGGGCGTGTCGGCCGTGCCCTCTTCGAACAGGGACCGGTCGGCGCCCTCGCCTGCTCCCTCGGCGGGGGGCGGCTCGTCAGGTGGTACCACGAGGCCCTGGGCGGCGCTCTCGAGGAGGCGGTCCTTGATGACCTTGAGGGGCAGGAAGTGGTCGCGCTGGTGCCGCAGGATCCAGCGCAGCCGCTCGATGTCACCCTCGTAGAACTTCCGGTACCCGGACGGGGTGCGCTCGGGATCGAGGAGGCCCTGGCTCTCGAGGAACCGGATCTTCGAGATCGTCACGTCGGGGAAGTCGTCCTGGAGCAGGCTCAGGACCTCGCCGATGGACAGGTGGGAGCGGTCGGCCATGGGAACGGTCACCGTCGGCCGGCGAGGAAGAGGAGCTTGAACGTGCCGATCTGGAGCTCGTCCCCGTCGTGCAGGGGGCTCTCCTCCACCCGTTCCCGGTTCAGGTAGGTGCCGTTGAGGGAGCCGACGTCGGCCACGAGGTAGCCCCCGGCCACCTGGCGCACCTCCGCGTGGCGCCGGGAGACGGTGATGTCGTCCAGGAAGATCACGCTGTCGGGGTGGCGCCCGGCCGTGACGAGCGGCTCGTCGAGGGCGAACCTCGACCCCGAGTTGGGACCCCGCGTGACGACCAGCATGCCGATCCCGGGCGGGAGCTCGTCGAGCTCGATCTCGATCTCTTCAGCAGGGCTGTCGATGGGAACCGTCACCGACATCGTGGTGCCGTGCTCGGTGTGGTCCAGGTCCGCGCCGCACGACGAGCAGAAGTTCGAGGTCAGCGGGTTCTCGTGCCCGCAGTGCGGGCAGCTCGCGACGGCCATGGGCCGCCTACCCGTCCACGAGGGCGCGGTAGGCGGCGGCGTCCATCAGACCGTCGAGCTGGCTCGGGTCGTCGAGCTCGATCACGAAGATCCACCCCTCACCGTAGGGGTCCTCGTTGAGGCGCTCCGGCGCGTCGGCCAGCTCGGCGTTCACCTCGCTGATCGAGCCCGACACGGGCGCGTAGATGTCCGACACCGACTTGGTGGACTCGACCTCGCTGATGGAGTCGCCGGCGACGGCCGCCGCGCCCACCTCGGGCAGGTCGACGAACACGACGTCTCCGAGCGCATCCTGGGCGTAGTCCGTGATCCCCACGCGCGCCTTGCCGTTCTCCACGCGCACCCACTCGTGATCGCTCGAGTAGCGGAGATCGTCCGGGATCTGCATGGCTGGGAGGCTACAGGAACGCCGAAACCCTCGACGCCTGGTCGAGAGTTAGGCCTGACCGCCCCGCAGATCAGCGCAGCATCTGGCGGATGCGGCGGGCGTACTCCTTGGCCAACGCCTTCGCGTCGGCCTCCGTCGCCGCCTCGGCCCAGATGTGCGTCACGGGCTCCTCCGGGTCGGGCAGGGCCAACGCCCAACCACCGTCGTGGCGCACCTTCACGCCGTCGATGAGCTGCACGTCGCGGTCCTTGCTCATCTCGACGAGCGTGCGCATCACCATGCCCTTCTGCTCCCAGGGGGTCACGACCGTCTCCCGCGCCAGCTTCGGGCGGGGCAGCGCGTCGACCACGGTCGACAGCCGGCTCTTCGACCGCGCCAGCAGCTCGAGGAGCTTCACGAGCGTGGCCGCCGCGTCGAAGGCGGGGAGGAACCCCGGGAGGATGAAGCCGCCGTCGGTGCTTGCCGAGAAGCCGACGCCCGGCTCGGACGCGGCGTCCATCAGGGCGGAGCTCGAGAGCTTGGTCCGTCGCACCCGCACGCCGTGCCGCTCGGCGATCTCCTCGGCGTAGCGGGTGACCGTGACGGGCAGGGCGACGGTGTCGCCCAGGAGGTGGTCGCACACGAGGGTGAGCAGGGCCAGGAGCGCCTGCTCGTCGGAGAGCACCTGGCCGGCGTCGTCGATCAGGGTCAGGTGCTCGCCGTCGGGGTCGAGCACCGCCCCGAGGTGGGCGCCGGAGGCCCGGACGAGGGCCGCGACCTGCTGTGCGTGCGTGTCGCGGTCGAAGTCGAGGGTGCCGAGGGTGGAGGCGTAGGGGTTGACGGCCAGGATGTCGGCCCCGAGCTTGGCCAGGACGTTCGGCATGACGAACGACGTGGAGCCGTAGGAGTAGTCCACGACCACCTTGAAGCGGGCTTCCTGGATGCCCACGATGTCGACCGTGGCCTCCAGGGCCGCCGTGTACTGCTCCAGGGCCCGGGGCGGGAACCCGATGTCGCCGATCTCCGTGGGGAACACCCGGCGGAAGTCCTCCCGGATCAGGAGGCGCTCGATCTTCCGCTGGGCGTCCTCCGTGATGTCCATGCCGTTGGTGTCGAAGAACCGGATCACGCAGGACTGGGGGTCCCCCTCCACCAGGCGGAGGGTGATCCCGCCCCCCACCTCGGGCCGCCGCACCACGAACCGCGTGACCGGCACGGAGGCGACCTCGAGGTCGAGCACGTTCGCACCCGAGGCGTTCAGGCCGGCCATCATCGCCCGCTTGAGCATCCGGGCCGAGCGGCTCGAATCCCGGGAGGTGATGACCGTGGCGTCCTTCTTGAGGGTCGTGGCGTAGGCCATGGCCACCCGGGCGGCCAGCTCGGGGGTGATGTCGACGTTGGCCAGGCCGGACACCCCCACCCTCCCGAACAGCGAGCGCGAGCCCCGCGACTCCCAGACGATCGACGAGTTGATGACCGCGCCGGCCTCGACGGTCTTGAACGGGTACACCTTCACCCCCGCCGCCAGCACCGCGTGCTCGCCGACGAAGCACTCGTCGCCCAGCACCACGCCCTCCTCGCCCCGCACGCCGCCCCGGAGGTCGCAGCTGCGACCGATGGTGGCCCCGCGGAGGCGAACGCCCTCCCCCAGGTAGGAGTTGTCGTGCACCACGACGCGCTCGAGGTCGGCGTTGGCCCGGACCCGCACGTTCGTGCCGAGCACGGTGTAGGGCCCGAGGCGGACGTCCGCCTCCACCCGGCAGTTCTCACCGATCACCGCCGGGCCGACCAGCGTGGCGTTCGGGTGGATCTCCGCCCCCTCCCCCACGTGGACGCCGTCGCCCATCTCGAACCCGGGCACGTCGACGGCGACCCGGTCGTCCAGGATGTCCTTGTGGGCCCGGAGGTAGGCCTCGTGCGTGCCGACGTCCTCCCAGTAGCCCTCCACCACCTGGCCGAAGAGCCGGGCGCCCTCGTCGAGCAGGGCGGGGAACACCTCCGACGAGAAGTCCACCGGGCGGTCCGCGGGGATGTGGTCGAAGATCTCGGGCTCCAGCACGAAGATCCCGGAGTTGATGGTGTCGCTGAACACCTGCCCCCACGACGGCTTCTCCAGGAAGCGCTCGACCGACCCGTCGTCGCGCGTGATGACGATGCCGAACTCGAGCGGGTTCTCCACCCGCACCAGGCCGATCGTGGCGAGCGCCTTGTTCTCGTCGTGCGAGGCGACCAGGGCGCCGAGGTCGATGTCCGTCAGGACGTCACCGGAGATGACGAGGAACCGCTCGTCGAGCTCCTCCATCGCGTTGCGCACCGACCCGGCGGTGCCCAGGGGTGTCTCCTCGGTCGCGTAGACCATGCGGACGCCGTACTCCGAGCCGTCGCCGAAGTACGCCCGGATGTGGTTGGCCATGAAGGCCACCGTGACGACGATCTCGTCGAACCCGTGCTTCTTCAGCAGCCGCACGATGTGCTCCATCATCGGCTCGTTGACGAGCGGCATCATCGGCTTCGGCGCGTTCGACGTGAGCGGCCGCAGGCGGGTGCCCTCGCCCCCCGCCATGATCACCGCCTTCACGACGCCACCTCCGCCGTTGCCCGGCCCTGCCGGAGCGCTTCGCGGGCCAGCGGGACGTACAGCACGACCGAGTAGTAGGAGAACGCCAGCGCCGGCAGGCCGGTGAGCCACGCGAACGTGTCGGCCGAACCGGCCCACGACAGATCGCTGTGCGACGCGAGGAACAGGGGGAACGCCATCATCAGGCCGAACGCCCCGGCCTTGCCGAACCACGTGACGTCGATGCGGGCGGCCCCCATCGCGACCAGGACGAGCGTGGCGACGGCGATGCCGACCTCGCGGACCAGCACGGCCACGGCGAACCACACCGGCACCGAGCCGTCGACGAGGATCCCGCCGATCCCGACGAAGAACAGCAGCCGGTCCGCGACGGGGTCGAGCACCTTGCCGAGCTCGGAGATCTGGTCGAAGTGGCGGGCGATGTAGCCATCGAAGAAGTCGGTCGTACCCAATGCGGCCAGGAGCCATGCCGCCGCGGCACGGTCGTCCTGCGCGAAGAGCAGCCACAGGAACACCGGGAGGAAGCACAGCCGCACCACGGTGATGATGTTCGGGATGGTGAGGATCCGGTCTTCGCCGCTGGTCGCGGGGGCCGGGACCTCAGGGTCGATGGCCACGACGCAACCCTAGAGTGCGGCCATGACCACGATCTTCACCCGCATCATCGACGGCGAGATCCCCGGCCGGTTCGTGTGGCGCGACGAGCATGCGGTGGCGTTCCTGCCGAGAGAGGTGCTGGCCCCCGGCCACACCCTCGTCGTCCCGATCGAACCGGTCGACCACTGGATCGACCTCGACCCCGAGCTCAACGCACACGTGTGGCGGGTCGCCCAGGCGATCGGCAAGGTCCTCCAGGAGGCCTTCCAGCCCAGCCGCGTCGGCGTGCTGGTCGTCGGCGACGAGGTGCCCCACACCCACGTGCACCTCGTCCCCTTCGACAAGGTCAGCCAGATGAGCTTCGCCAACCAGGACACCGACCCCGACCCCACCGTGCTCGACGAGCACGCCGCGCGGATCCGGGCCACGCTGCGCGCCCACGGCCACGGCGACCACGTCCCCGCCGAGCCCTAGTCCCTAGTCGAGGCCGGGGAGCTGCCCGGTGGGCTCCGGGTCGACCTCGTCGATGAGCTCGGCCCCGTTGTTCCGCACGTTCCCGACGGCCGTGGACACGGGGTGGAGCGTGATCACCTCCGGCGGCGCCGGCACGAGGAGCTTCCCGAGCAGGTCGACGTCGTCGTCGTCACGGTCGAGCCACGCGTCCCAGGCCGACGGCGGCAGGATCACCGGCATGCGGTCATGGAGGGCGGCCATGGTGGTGTTGGCGTCGGTCGTGATGATCGTGCAGGAGCGCAGTGGCGGCTGATCTCTGTCGGCGCCCTTCCACACCTCCCACAGCCCGGCGAAGGCGTAGAGGTCGCCGTCCGGGTGGTGGGCGAAGTACGGCTGCTTCACCTTCGTGCCCGGCCGCTTCGCCCACTCGAAGAAGCCATCGGCGGGGACGAGGCACCGGCGCCGCTGGAAGGCCGACTTGAACGAGTTGTTCGTGGCCAGCGTCTCGGACCGGGCGTTGATCAGCCGCGAGGCGATCTTGGCGTCCGTGGCCCAGTAGGGCACGAGGCCCCAGTGGAAGGCGTCGAGGTGCCGGACGCCGTCATCCGTGACGACCGCGTACACGTCGTCCGTAGGGGCCACGTTGTACGACGGGTCCAGCAGCGCCTCCGGCTCGCCGGTGGCGAAGTAGGCCGCGATCTGGTCGGGGGGCGTGGCGGAGACGTAGCGACCGCACATGACGTGGAACCTACCGGCGAGCACACGCCGGAGCGGGGTCCTACGCTCCCCCGCCATGACCTGGGCATGGGGGGCCGTGGAGATCACGCGGGTCGCGGATCCCGACTTCGAGCTGATCCTCCCCCAGGACCCGACGACCGTGGAGGCCCTCGCCTCGACGCCGTGGCTGCACCCCCACTTCGTCACCGACGACCACAGCCTGCGGGTCGGCTCCTCGGCGATCCTGGTGCGGACCCCGTCCGCCGTCGTCCTCGTGGACCCGTGGCTCGCGTTCGACGACCCGGCCCGCCTGGCCCCGCGCCTTGCGGCCCTGCGTTCGGCCGGCATCGATCCCGCCGAGGTCGACGTCGTCATCAACACCCACATCGACGGCCTCGGCGCCAACGTCACCGCTGACGGATCGGCCACCTTCCCGAGGGCCCGCTACCTCGTCCCCGCGGCCGAGCTGGAGGACCTGCGCGCCGGGAAGGCGGACGAGCGGGCCCTGCCCCTGCTGGGCCTCCTCGGCCGCGGCCAGGTGGAGGCCGTCACGGGGGACGAGCACGTCGTGCCGGGTGTGCACCTGGAGGATGCTCCCGGTCACAACCGCGGGATGGTGACGGTGTGGGTGAGCTCGATCGGCCAGGAGGCCGTGATCGTCGGCCACCTCTTCCTGCACCCGGCCCAGATCGCCGATCCGGACACGGCCAACGGCGACCTCGACCCCGTCGCGCTCGCCGCGACGCGCCGGCGCGTCCTGGAGCGATGTGCCGAGGACGACGTGCTCCTCATCGGGCCCCTGTTCGCCGCGCCTGGCGGTGGCCACATCCGCCAGCACCACAGCACCTGGCGGCTCGACCCGACGGCCCAGCTCGCCCTGCAGTAGCTGATCGCTACTTGGCGAGGTCGCCGATGAGCACGCGGCGGAGGATCGGGGCGCTCGGCCCGCGGTCCCGGGTGTGGCGGGCGCGGGGCGACCGCTGGATGACGGGTTCGTCGAGCTGGGCGGCGTCGAGGGCCACGACGAGGTAGCGGAACACGGTGCCGACGTTCACCAGCAGCGCACCGAGGCCGAGGAGCCACGCGGCCCGGGCCATCAGGCCGAGCGAGACGAGCGCGGCGCCGGAGGCGTAGGCCAGCAGCATCGTCTCGACGCGCTGGCGCGAACTGCCGAGTCGGACCTGGCCGAAGCGGGCTCCGACGAGGTTCGGCCTCGGCGCGTGGTCGTCCGGTGACTTGGCGCGCTCGCTCCGCCAACGGAACCCCAGGAGGATCCCCACGACTGCCCAGAGGAGCCCGAGCACGACGACGCCCGACATGACCCAGGAAGGCTACGTCCGATTCGTCCAGATTGTCGACCACGCCGCCCCCGGAGCGACCTCCGGCAACTAGTCTGCGGCGCCCCGGCTGGCTGTGACCGGGCGCGTGGAGAGGAAGGCCGTTGACGGGCAGCGACGACGAGGCAACCCCTGCTGGCTGGTACCGCCAGACCGAGGACCCCGCGAACCTGCGCTGGTGGGACGGCGACGACTGGACCGACGACTGGATGCCGATGCCGCCCGGGTTCGACCGGGGTCCGGCCACCGAGCAGCCCCGGGCATCGACCCTGGAGCCGGCCAAGCGGGCCGCCGTCGCGGCCAAGGCCGAGCCGGAGCGCGCTCCCCGCCGCAGCCCGCGCCGGGAGCCGGAGCCGGGCCTGGCGCCGATACGGATCGAGGAGGTGACGACCACCGCCACCACGAAGGGGCCGCGCCGACCCCAGCCGGGGCCGGACCCCGCCGAGCGTCGGCAGCTGAAGCCCGAGGCCCGCGCCGCCGCCCGGAAGAGGCCCCCGGGATCGCACAGCGCTGGTGCTCGCCGCGCGACGACCTCAGGGGCCGGCGGCGCAGCCCTCGGCCGGGAGCCCGGCCGTCGCCGTGAGGGCGGGACGAACGTGGTGCAACGGGGTCCGAAGACGGTGCCGCCGGTCGGCCGCGTCGCGGTGCGGGCCCTGCTCATCATGGCGGCCCTGGGCCTCTGCTACTTCGCCTTCACCAAGGTCCGCGACGCCGAGCCCGAGAACGCCCGCACCCTCACGGCCGTCGCCGACGTCATACCGCCCGAGGATCCCGACGCGCCGCCGATCGCCGAGGCGACGCTCACCCTCGGGGACCTTCCGCAGGGCTGGTCGGCCCAGGCCCACGATCCGGCCGCCGACGACATCTGCGCCGGCCGCGTCCCCGCGTCGGTGATCCCCCCGGTGGAGGTGGCCCGGTCAGGGTTCACGAGGGGTGCGTCGGGACCGTTCCTCGTCAGCGTCGTGTCCCGCTTCGTCGACGAGCACACCGCCAAGCGCTACTTCGACCTCGTCACCGAGGTGCTCGACGACTGCCGGGAGTACACGGTGGAGGGCGGGGCCGTGCACCTGGGCCCGCTCAGCTTCCCCCGCTTCGGGGACGAGACCTTCGCCGCCCAGCTGAGCGGCGACTCGGGCTCGGGCGCGTTGAGCGGCCACACCGTCTACCTCCGCGTGGGCGACCGCGTGGCGTCCATCGAGACCGTCGCGTTCGGCGACACCGGCGTCGACACCGAGCTCGTCGAGCTGCTCGCGCGGCTCGTCGCCAACCGCCTGTAGCCATGGACGTCGAACCGCTCACCGGGGTGATCGGCGCTCGTCTCACCGGCGTGGACCTGGCCAAGGAGCTGCGCGGGCCCGCGATCGACGACGTGGTCGCCAGCCTGGGCGCGGCCCTCGACGACCACTGCGTGGTGGTGCTGCCGGGCCAGGATCTCGCCCCCGACGCGCAGGTCGAGCTGAGCCACCACTTCGGCCCGCCGGCGGAGACGCCGTTCGTCGGCACCATGGCCGATCAGCCCGAGGTGATCCGGGTGATCAAGGAGGCCGAGGAGGCGGACGCCTTCAACTTCGGCGGCGCCTGGCACTCCGACTTCAGCTTCCTGCCCTCCCCTCCGAGCTACACCTTGCTCCACGCCATCGACGTCCCCACCACCGGCGGTGACACGGTGTTCACGAGCATGGTGGCCGCCCTCGAGCAGCTCCCCGGCGACATGCGCACCGCCATCGACAAGCCCGGGTCCCGGGGTGTCCACACCGCTCGTGACGCCTACTCCCCCAAGCTGCAGGCGCTGCACGACGGCCTCGGGAGCATGGACATCCGGACCGACGACTCGGCCAACGAGGCGCTCGAGCACCCCCTCCTGTGCACCCACCCCACGAGCGGCAGGCCGGTGCTCTTCTTCAACCAGACCTACGTCCGCGATCTGACCGGCCTCGACCTCGACGAGCACGCCACGGCGCTGCTCCGGCACCGCCTCCACGACCACAGCACCGACCACCGGTTCACCGTCCGCCACCGCTGGCGCAACGGCGACCTCGTCATCTGGGACAACCGGGCCACCCAGCACCTCGCCGTGAACGACTACGGCGGCCAGCGCCGGGAGCTGCACCGCACGACCGTGCAGGGCACGGTCCCTGCGTAGTTCGGGCCGGCCGGCTACTCGACCGCGAGCGCGGCGACGGCCTCCGGATCGTGGAGGGGTGAGCGGGCCAGCACGACGATGCCCATGAGGAGCACTCCCGCGAACAGCAGCTCGCCGGGGATGGCCCAGCCGCCCCGCACCTCCTCGCCGAGCATTGCCACCCCGAGGAGCGTGGCCGTCGTCGGCGCCAGCGCGCTCGACGCAGGCATGGCGGCGCCGAGGTGCCCGGCGTGGAACGAGCTCTGCTGGAGCAGGAACGCGGTCGAGCTGACGGCGATCCACGAGTAGAGGCTCCAGTGGGTCAGGACGCCCGAGCCTTCGGCGTCGATCACGTCGGTGAAGACCTTGATCAGGGCGTCGGCGCTCCCGAAGCTCAGCCCGGCGAGCGCGCCGAGGGTGAGCGCCCGCTGGGCTGCGCCCACCCGGGTGGCGATCGTGCGTCCAGCGACCACGAGGACGACGAGCACGACGAGAGGCACGGCCCACGGGAAGGCGGGGTCCGGGTCCCCGCCTTCGCTCGGCGACGCGAGCGCGAGGAACCCGCCCACGCCCGCGATGGTCGCCGCGATCCCGAACCAGTCACTGCGGCGAAGGCGTCCAGCCACGAGCCGGGCGGACACGAGCAGCCCGATGAGCACGTTGCCGGCCATGATCGGCTCGACGGCCGTCAGGCTGCCGATGCTTATGGCCGTGGCCATGCAGGCGAAGCCGCTGGTGGCCATCACCATGCCCGCCAACCAGCGCCGGCGTCGCACCAGTCGCAGGACCAGCCGCGGGTCCATCACCGCGTGGGGATCCTCCGCGCTCGCCGCGTGCTGCTGCAGCGCGGCCCCGGAGCCGACGAGCACGGCGGCCACCGCCGCGAGGACCATGGCCGTCACGGCGCTCATCCTGCCAGCGCCGAGACCCCCCTGCAGGGACGCCCTACGCGGCAGAGGCCGCTCCGAAGAACGGCCTCTGCTCTCTCCCGGTCGGGCCGAGAGGATTCGAACCTCCGACCTCTTGACCCCCAGTC
>Ga0190265_10002813_pt1 | contig 11748 bp, 10 predicted proteins | sample Popmic124T_FD_133135 | JGI IMG/M metagenome (GOLD analysis project Ga0190265, IMG submission 133135) | Populus adjacent soil microbial communities from riparian zone of Indian Creek, Utah, USA - 124 T | ecosystem: Environmental > Terrestrial > Soil > Riparian zone | place: USA: Utah | collected...
CGATCTCACCATCCACGGCGTGACCAAGCCGGTCACGGCTGACTTCAAAAGAGGCGCCGACGGCAAAGGACAGGGTAAGACCGTGGGCGGCGGCGAGGCCCGCTTCACGATCAAGCGGAGCGATTACGACATGAAGTTTATGATCGGCCCTCTGGGTGACGACGTGAACATTATCCTGAGCCTGGAAGGCGCCAAGCAGTAACACGTCGCCAAGCCGTCCGGCACCGCCTAGCCGAATGTATCTGCTTCAGCAGATTTTACCCGCGGCCGTCATCGCGCTGATGGTGTCCGCGGGCCTTTGCGGCTTTGCGCTTTACGGGGGGAAGGAGCGGGCGCGAGAGGTCGTCGTTCCCTTTGCCGTGGGCCTCGGCTATTTGTCGGGGCACCTCATGATCACAGGTTGGGCGTCTTTTCCACCGACGGACACAACAAACTGGCTGCCCTATTTTGCCCTGGCGGCCGCGGTGTTGGGTGCATTCTTTCCGGAGGGACGAGCTTCTGCCCGGTCTGCACAGGAAGAATCACGTGCCTCTGAAACAAGAACTTGGGCGCATCGGTTGCTCTTCGTCTTGGTTTCCGCGGGAGCGCTGAGGCTGCTGCTCAAGTCGAAATTTCAATTCAGCTGGTCACTTGGTCAGGGGTGGATATGGGTGGCGTGTTTGGGAGGTGCGATATTGTTACTCGCTATTATTCTGGAGGCCCTGGTGCGGCGATCTGCCATTGCAGGCGAAGTGCCGGCTTTCCTTGTGATTACCTGCGCGGGAACCTTTGGCGCGTTGATGCTATCGGGCAGCATGTTGCTTGGCCAATTTGCCGCGGTCCTGGGCGCGGCTGTCTTCGGCAGCCTGGTTTTTTCCGTTCGGAAGGTTTCCCAGGACCGCGGGATTGTGCCGGTATTCTCCTTGCTTATGGGCACGCTGCTTGTTAGCGCCTATTTTTTCGCGGAGCTTCCCGCCGTCAGTGCCGGGTTGCTCATCTTTGCTCCGGCTGCGGCCTTGGTCCCAATCAACATATCGAGTAAGCTGCAGGCGTTCGGACTTCGAACGGCTTTGGTGTCCGCTCCAGTTCTGGTCGCATTAGTCCTGGCGTTTCGCTCTTCGCCGCCATTGAGTTACTGATAAGGTTGGAAGGGGCCAGTTACGAATAACACGAGAGGCGCATGGAGAGAGAATGGGTAGGTGAGCTGGAACGGTGGTTACAGGACAGGTTTGCCGAACTGTGTGACGCCATCGGCCAACCGGTTCCGCCTTCCGGGATGCGCATCAACCCGAATCTGGGAACAGACGAATCTAAGCATTTCCTTCTTGGCATGGAAGCCGGCTTGTTCCTGCCTGATGAGTTCGGCTACCTCCAGAGCGAGCTACTTCCTCCCCCGAGCAGAGGAAATACCGGGCAGAAGGTGTGTCAGCTCTTCTGGTATGATCCTCCTCCCCCTCGTCTTTTCCGAGAACGCGTTTGTCAGCTTTCGACCGCCTCATCTTTGATCATGGAACGGGGTTGGCTTACGAGCCATATTCTCTTGGAGCCGGACTGCCAGGACGACCGCGACATGTCTTATGGCATAGACATTCTGGTCAAGTCGCCGGCGGGACAAATCCTTGTCGCCGTCGAAGTAAAGCGCAGCGCCGCCGAGCTTCAGAAGTTCATCACGGATCTCAAGACGTGCTGCAAACGCGGCGCGCATTTAAAAGACGATTGCGGCTTTCCGCAGAACCATCCGAAATACGAATTCTGCGCTTCCTTCAAACCGCCTTATTTTTGGGCCGTCGCGCCTGATGCCGATGTCTGTCTTAAAATGAGATATGACGATAATTCAATCGACCTGGAGCAACTGACATCGCTTCCGCCTCGCAGCAGGCTCGAGTCCCCCTGAGCTGGCCGCGAAAATCGTTTGCCACGGGAGCTTTTGCATCGTTAGGGTCGGGAATGAATCTGCGCAGCTTCTCCTGCCTTCTGATCGCTTGCAGCTTCGCGGCGACGAGCGCCCACGGATCGAAATGGCAAACCGATTACGAACAGGCCCTGGCGACCGCGAAGGCCGAAAACAAATGTGTCTTGCTCGACTTCACCGGGTCCGACTGGTGCGCACCGTGCATCCAGTTGAAAAAGGCTGTTTTCTCGAAGGCGGCCTTTCTGAATTACGCGAAGAAGAACTTGATTCTGGTCGAGATCGATTTTCCCAGGCGCAAGACACTTCCTCCCAAGGTCACGAAACAGAACGAGCGTTTGGCGGCACAATACGGAATCGACAACAGTGGATACCCAACGGTGGTCCTACTTAATCCCGACGGAAAAATTCTGGGCCAACTCGAAGGCTACAGCGACGAACGTCCCGCCGACGTGATCGCTTGGGTGGAGAAACTACGCGGTAGTCCCCCTGATTCCCGAGATTAGGTTGCCGTCTCCCTTTAGGTAGGAAAGCGAGCGGCGCGTGTTCCGGGATAGGAACGGGGCGCTTTTCCTCCAAGGCGAGCCAGACGGAAACAAGGAGCTTCCCGTCACTTACAGGAAGTAATTAACGCCTCATCCCGTCCCAGGAATAAGGAATCAGGCCAAACACGATCCAGCGAGGGCGACGATAGACGGTGCGCCCTCGCCGAAGTGTTGTGCCTGGCGGCTCCGCGCCGCAAACGGCAGTTACGGAGTAGCTGCGGGCGATGCTGCTGGAGAAGCGGCCGGCGAAGCATCTGCGTCCGCCTTCTTCTTCGTGCTCTTCTTGGTGGTCGTGGCCGACTTCTTTGTCGTCTCTTTCTTAGCGCCCGGCACCTTCTTGGTGGTTGCCGCGGTCGAGCTGGAAGTCGTGTCGGTGGTCGTGTTCTAGTTGCGGAGAGTCCGCTTCCCCAACCGGAACCACGAGGGTCCAAGTTATAGGTAAGGCAAGAACTCCATTACGCGTTTGGCGTTCAACGCCCCTAGCGTTTGAAGGACCGCGAGTTCCCAGGTTTGGATGCGGCCACATCAGCACATCAGCCCTTCGCCAGCTCATCAGGCCTCAGGACGAGCCGTTCGACCCGTTGACCACGTGCAATCCCTTCTACGATTTCGGGCAGGTCGGCTATTGTCACGTGGCCGTAAAAGAAGTGATCGGGCTCGACCAGGATGCAAACACCGTTCGAGCACTGATCGAGGCAACTCGAGGTGCACGCGCGAGCCCGAAGTTGGGCCAGCCCGCGAGCGGCTATCTGTTCCTTCAAAGCAAGGCGAATCTCTTCCGAGCCCTTATCGGCGCACGACCCCTTTTCGTTCTCCGGACTCCGGCGATTTGCGCAGACAAAGAGATAGCGCTCTCGTTGCGGCATGTGCGCAGGTTGGCAGCCGATTCGCCCGCGGTCAACGGTGGGCGCGCCGCTTCGTCAGTTCCATTTTGTCGGTATCTGACGAGACGCTCACCGATCCAGGCCGCACCTTCCGCTAACACCTGCGCAAAATGGATGGTGCGATGGAAGAGGAGCAGAAGCGTTTTACCTGTGCCGTTCGGAGATTGCTGAATCCAACGGCTGGCCTGCCGCATCCTAAAGGAAAGGCCACCTATGATTCAGGATTTCCGATTCGCGCTTCGTCAGCTTCTTAAGAGTCCCGGGTTCACGTTCATCGCGGTCCTTACGCTCGCGCTCGCCATCGGGGTAAATTCCGCGGTCTTTGCTCTCATCAACGGCGTCGTGCTGCGACCGATGGTCCCGCTGCGGCCGCAGGAAGTGGTGAATGTTTTCACGGCGCGCCAAGATGCGACCCATGATTACCGCCAGTTTTCGCACAGCGAGTTTCGCGAGCTGCGGGAGAACGGCCGGGAGGTGTTCGCCGACGTGGCGGCGCTTCAATTCGCGGTTGCGGGAATCGGCAGGGAGCAGGAGATGCGGCGCTCCTTCGCGTTTCTGACCTCGGAGAATTTCTTCTCGATGATGGGCGTTCAGGCGTTTCGCGGCCGATTCTACAACGCGGAGGAATCTCGGCCGAACGCGAATATGGCCGTGGTGGTGGCAAGCTACGGATTCTGGAAACGAATGGGTGGCCGCCCTGATTTTCTCGGCAGCAATCTTCAGATCAATGGCCAGCCCTACACAGTAATTGGTATCACGCCCGATGGCTTCAGCGGGGTCAGCGCGCTGATCGCGCCCGATATCTGGCTGCCCCTGGGCATGTATTCCCAACTCGGCTCGGCCTTCAGCGATTCGGACGGCGCGACCGATCTGGCGCAGCCGAAGAATTACACCCTCAATCTCACCGCGCGTCTGCGCCCGGACCTCACGATCGACCTGGCCAAGCCCCGCCTGCCCGTGCTGAGCCAAAGATTCAACGCCATGCAGCCGACAGACGCCGAGTTCACGCGCGAATTGCAGATCCAGACGCCGTCTCGCTTTAGCTTGAGCACCGGACCGGAGGACGACGGCCCCATCACCTTGATCGCGACGCTGCTCATGTGCATGGCCGGCGCGGTTCTGCTCATCGCCAGCCTCAATCTCGCGAACATGTTGCTCGCCCGCGGCACCACGCGCGCGAAAGAAATGGCGCTCCGGATCGCGCTCGGCGCGTCTCGCTGGCGGATCGTGCGCCAATTGTTGTGTGAAGGCTTGCTCCTCGCCATGGTCGGCGGCGCGGTCGGACTCGTCGTCAGCGTTTGGTGCAATAATCTCCTGCTCCATTCGCTGGCCCGAGCGCTCAGTTCACTGAACGTTTCCTTCGTGGTCGATCTTCGGCCGAGCGGAACCGTCCTGGCCGCGACGTTCCTGTTCTGTTTGCTCGCGACTCTGATCTTCAATCTGGGGCCCGCCCTCAAAGCGACGAAGACAGACCTGGTCAACGACCTGAAGCAACAGGTCGGCGAGCCGGCGCGCGTCGGGCGTTTCAGCCGATTCTTCGCGCCGCGTCATGTTTCAGTGATGGCGCAGATCGCTTTGTCGCTGATGCTGCTATTCGCCGCCGGATTATTTTTCCGGGGCGCGCTCAAGGCCGGCGGCCTCGACCCGGGGTTTATCGCCGCCGGCGATCTCGTGACCGAGATGGATTTTTCCCTGATCAAGAAAGAGACAGCCGAAGCGAAGAGGTTGATGTTCCTTTCCGCGCAACGGGCGCGTGAACTGCCCGGCGTACAAGCGGCCGCTCTCGGCACGATGCTGCCATACGGCAATTTCACAAACACGCGCCGCATCATGTCCACTCGGGAAACGGTGCCAACCGATGCGAAAGCGCCCGATCCGGGAGCGGGCGGCCTTTTCACCGCGGTGACGCCTGGCTACTTCGACGCCATCGGCGCGCGGCTGCTCCGTGGCCGTGATTTCACCCAGGCGGAAGCGGAAAACAAGGAGACGCCCCGCGTCGCCATTATTGACGAGGAAATGGCGAAGAAACTTTTTCCCAACGCCGATGCGGTGGGGCAGCACATTCGATACACCCAGGCGCCGCGAGATGGTTCCCCAAACGATTTCGAGGTGGTTGGCGTGGTGAGCCGGCACCGGCACGACGTGCAAAACGAAACGCTCATTCGCCGCATCTTTGTGCCGCTGGCGCAGGGTTACAGTGGCAACGTTTATCTGCACGTCCGCATCGCCAGCAAGGATCGGCGCGCCATCGTGGCGATGATTCCAGCGATGCGCCAGATCCTGCGCACGGTTGACCCGGACCTGCCGGTGCTGAGCATCGCGCCATTTGTCGATCTGGTGGAAAAAAGCGTCGGCCTTTGGATCGTGCGGTTGGGCGCCATTCTCTTCGGTGTCTTTGGAGGAATCGCGCTGCTCCTGGCAATCGTCGGTGTCTATGGCGTAAAGGCGTACGCCGTGGCGTGTCGCACGCGCGAGATCGGCATTCGGATGGCGCTCGGCGCACACCGCAGCGATGTCTTTGGCTTGATCATGCGCCAGGGCGCCTTGCAAACGGGACTCGCCGTCGCCGTTGGGTTGCTCCTCGCGCTGGCGGTGGGCCGCGTCCTGACCCAGATCCTGTACGAAGTCAGCCCGAACGATCCGTTTGCGCTCGTGACCTCGAGCGTGTTGCTCGCCGCCGCGTCATTGCTCGCCTGCTTTTTCCCGGCGCGCCGCGCGACCAAGGTCAGCCCGATGACTGCGCTTCGGACGGAATAACGGTGCTGCAACCAAGGAGCGGCGGTTTCTAAACCGCCGGCTTTTCCCACCGGCCACGAGGGCGGTTTGGAAAGCGCCCCTCCTTGAGGCGGCAAGGCTACTTCGCCGCCGGACCGCCGATCGCCGCGAGCTCCGTTTGGAGCTTTTCCTGGCGTTCCTTCAAAGTCTGAAGACGAAGCTGCCAGCGGTGAAGCTGAATACTGAGCTGGTTGATATAACCGGTGATTTCAGTGCGCTGCGATTCGTTTTCTTTGAGTTGGCGCTGCAGATCGGAAATCCTAAGCGCATTTTCAGTGGCAACCTCCAGCGTCGGATGGGGCACTGTGGTCGGCTGCCCGCACTTTTGGCATTTCAACGTCACGCCGGCCGCGGCGGAGTCGACGACGAACGAGGACGAGCAATTCGAGCAGGCGAAGATGATGTCACCGCTCGATTTTTGGACCGGAAGTATCGAGCCGCCTGTTTGTTGCATCGAACCATGAGCCAAAGCAGGAGACATACCGGACTGAGGGAGAATGTCCCGGTAAAAGTCGTGACGATGCGGGGGCATTCTCTGCGGGAAGAACGGATCGGCTCGTTGAATGGTTGTTGGAGAACTCAATGTGTGACAGAGGGGCACTTGACTCGAGCGAAATTGGGTCACGTTGTCCCTCTTCCGGGGATAGGCGAAGAGAGGTATGTTTTGTAAAATCCTTTTCCATAGACATTTACGTTTGATGGTATCCTGCGGAATATGGATTGCTAAGTAGCGCGCAGGAGTCGATCTCTCGACCCCGTCGAAAGGAATTTCAATTTATGGCTAAAGTTTTAGGTATCGATTTGGGCACTACCAACTCCTGCATGTCTGTGATGGAGGGCGGCGACCCGGTGGTTTTGGAAAATAGCGAGGGGGCGCGCACCACGCCTTCAATCGTCGCGTTTGCGAAGAATGGTGAGCGACTCGTCGGTCAGGCCGCGAAACGTCAGGCGGTTACGAATCCGGCCAACACAGTTTTCTCCATCAAGCGGTTCATGGGCCGCAAGTTCGACGAAGTCCGCGAGGAAGAGCATCGCGTGCCTTATAAGATCGTGAAGGCGGCGAACGGCGACGCGCATGTCCAAGTGGAGGTGAACGGCGAGAAGAAGACTTTCTCCCCACCGGAAATCTCCGCGATGATTCTAGCGAAACTGAAGTCCGACGCGGAAGCGAAGCTCGGCGAAAAAATCACGCAGGCCGTGGTCACGGTGCCGGCTTACTTTAACGACTCGCAACGCAACGCAACGAAAGACGCGGGCAAGATCGCGGGTCTCGAAGTTCTTCGGATCATCAACGAACCCACGGCCGCGTCACTCGCTTACGGGCTCGACAAAAAGAAGGACGAGAAGATTGCCGTCTATGATTTGGGCGGCGGCACGTTCGACATTTCCGTTCTCGAAATCGGCGACGGCGTCTTCGAAGTGAAGGCGACCAACGGCGACACCCACCTTGGTGGCGACGACTGGGACAACGTCCTGGTCGATTGGATCGTCAATGAATTTAAGACGGACTCCGGCATCGATCTTTCGAAGCAGCCCGATGCGATCCAGCGTATCAAGGAAGAAGCGGAGAAGGCGAAGATCGCGCTCTCGTCTTCGCAGGAATACGAGATCAATCTGCCGTTCATCACGGCTGACGCCAGCGGACCGAAACATATCCAGAAGAAGTTGACTCGCTCGAAGCTCGAGCAGCTGACCGATCCGTTGTTTCAGCGCACGATTCCGCCGGTCAAGGCCTGCCTTTCCGACGCCAAACTTTCCGAAAAGGACATTAACGAGCTGGTGCTCGTGGGAGGCATGACGCGCATGCCGAAGGTTATCGAGACGGCGCGCACCTTGATCGGCAAAGAACCTCACAAAGGTGTGAACCCCGATGAAGTCGTGGCGATCGGCGCGGCCATCCAGGGTGGTGTGCTCAAGGGTGACGTAAAGGACGTGCTCCTGCTCGATGTGACTCCGCTGACGCTGGCGATCGAAACCGCCGGCGGCGTAGCGACGCCGATGATCCCGCGCAACACGACAATTCCAACCCGCAAGTCGCAGATCTTTTCGACCTACAGCGATAATCAGCCGGGCGTGGAGATCAAGGTCTTGCAAGGCGAGCGTCCGCTCTCGCGCGACAACAAGAACCTCGGCACGTTCCACCTCGACGGCATCCCGCCGGCGCCACGTGGCACGCCCCAGATTGAAGTTACCTTCGACATCGACGCGAACGGCATCCTGCACGTCTCCGCGAAAGATCTCGGCACCGGCAAGGAACAGAAAATCTCCATCACCGGCAGCTCCGGCTTGAGCAAGGAAGAAGTCGAGAAGATGCAACGCGACGCCGAAACTCACGCCGAAGAGGACAAGAAGGCCAAGGAAGCGATCGAGATCAAGAACAATGCCGATACGCTCGCCTATCAGAGCGAGAAGCAGCTAAAGGATCTAGGCGACAAGGTTCCGGAAGAAAAGCGGAAGCAGATCGAAGAAGCGATCAAAGCCGTCCGCGACGCGATCGAGAAGAACGACACCGACGCAATGAAGCGGACCTACGACGACCTGCAAAACAAATTCCAGGAAGTCAGCGCCGATCTCTACAAGCAAGCAGCCGCCAGCGCAGGACCCACACCCGGTCCTGACATGGGCGGGGGTCCCGGCCCCGACGCTCGCCCGCAAGACGAAGGTCCGCGGAAAGACCAGGGCGACGTGGTCGACGCCGAGTTCGAAGTGGTCGACGAAGACAAAAAGAAATAACTGGCAATGTTAGAGGCAATTTATCCGACAATAAGTCCTCGCGATTACTTCGCGGGTCTCGCAATGCAGGCCCTCTTAGCCCAAGGTGACAAATCGGTCGACTTGACTACCCTTGCTCGCAAATCTGTGGAATGCGCTGACGCTGTGCTCGACGCGTTGGAGAATCCGCCGCGCGAACTCGGACGAAAGGAGCGGCACCATGGATAAACCGGAACTTCCGATTCGGATGAAGATCGTTCAGCAATCGTTTTCGGAAACGGACGCAAATGGCCACGTATTGCGCGCTAGCTGTGAGACAACTCGCGAGCTTGAGGATCAGCGAATCACGAAGCGAATTCATGTCGAACTCATGAGACCTGAGACGCCTCTCAGCAGCCGCCTACGGCTAACGCGCTTCTTGTCACAGGGCGATGTCGACCTGTTTTTGACTGCGGCAGATAAAATCTTGACCTTGCTTCAGAGGCGCGAAAACCAGAATGAGAGAACTCCGAGCCAAGGTGTCGAGTTTTCGATCGACGTAGTTGATGGCGTCAAACTCGGAGCTTTTGTGACTCATGGTAGCGAGCCTTCTCAGTTTATCGAGTTACACAGCGAGAAGGACAATATTCGTTTCGAGTTTTCGGGCTTTGATCGCTGGGATGTCTTCAAACAAGTATTTCAACACGCAATATGAAAACCGATCCTGGCGCTCCAGCATTCCCGAGGAAGGGGGACGACCCGAACTCTCTAGGTCTGACTAAGCGCGAATATTTCGCGATTCGGATGGCCGAGGGGCTGTTGAGCGCGGGTGACAAGGGAACCAACTCCGTGGCGGGCCGGGCGGTCAGGTACGCCGACGAGCTAATCGAAGTTTTGCAGCAGCGGCAACAACCGGCGGCAACCGGCGATCAATCATGACAATTTACCGGCAGCGGATCAATGTCGTCGACGAACAAGAAGTAGGCTTACACATCGAATGACTCGCGGCATTTTATCGAACGACGAATCTTCGGACCATTTTGTTGACGCCAACAAAATGGCGACCGCCCCAGATTCGTTTAGGGAAAGCGCATCGTCGTGTAACCGCAAAATCTTAGATTATTGATGATAAACGCCCTGTATGACGACAGTTGGCTAGCGGAGGGGCAAGCGCTCTCCTCGCGCAGACATGCCGACAACCTAATCAATGAAGCCACTGGCGGGAACGCCGGCAGCATGGAGGAGTTTGCGTATTGCGAAGACGTTACCCGTGACCTGGTTGTCGACATCCTGAAGGAAGCAAGTGTTCCTTTTAGTGAAGCGGTTCGCTTCGATCTTGATCAGATATTCGACAAGGACGAGGAGCCTCGGTATTTCATCCCGCATCACCGTGTCGTCGAGCTCTATAGGGAGCGTCACTTTCGTGACGTGAATTTCGCCATCCTTGAAGAAGACCGAACGAGTGTAGATAATCTCCAGCGCCAGCTCCGAGAAGAGCAATCACAGCGAGCGGCTTACGGAGTGTCTTTGGCGATGTACCGCCGCGGCGCGGCGTGTCCAGCAGAACAGTCTTTCTTTTATGGGACATCCGAGTGGCAGGACCGCGCGAGGGCTGTGAAAACTATGGACCGATTTACGTGTCGCTCATGCGGCCGTTCTGGCCACGATCACGAAGTTCATCATGACGAGCACATCTACAGTGTTTTTTCGCGACACTTCCAGCACAACTTCGACGTTCTTCGACTACGATGCTTGTGTGAGTCGTGTCATGATCGCTTTCACCGATCACATGTTCGGGGATACTCGCATTTCATTTTCGCCAATGCAGGCGAAGTAGACTCGCGCACTAAGAGTCAGCGCCGACGGGCGTTAAAGCTTCTGCATGATTCGGCTAAGGAATGTCGGTTTTGCTTCCCCCAGGACCGAAATAGGACCGGAGAATCTCGCTCGGAATAATCACTAACAACCATAACAATTTGCTGGAAGTAGTTGGGATGGACCTGACGACTGCCGGCATTAACCAACAAGTAGAAAGAGTAATTACACATGGCAATTAACGTAAGACCTCTCGGAGATCGTGTGCTCGTGCAGCCGATCGAAGAGAAAGAAACCAAAAAGGGCGGTATCATCATTCCCGATACCGCGAAAGAAAAACCGCAAGAGGGCAACGTCGTCGCTCTCGGCACCGGCAAAGTGAACGAAGAGGGCAAGAAGGTCGAGTTCACCGTGAAAAAGGGCGACAAGGTGCTTATCTCGAAATACGGCGGCACCGAAATCAAAGTGGACGGCGAGTCCTATTTGATCATGCGAGAGGACGACATCCTCGGCATTATTGGTTAATCCCGTCACTTAACTCTCAACTAGAAACTAACTACTAAGACATATGGCAGCTAAACAATTACAATTCGACGAAAACGCGCGGCATGCGCTTCTTCGCGGCATCGAGAAACTCTCGCGCGCCGTGAAAGCGACGCTCGGACCGAGCGGCCGCAACGTCATCCTCGACAAGAAATTCGGCAGCCCGACGATCACCAAGGACGGTGTGACCGTGGCCAAGGAGATCGAGCTCGAAGATCCTTATGAAAACATGGGCGCCCAGCTTGTGCGCGAAGTCGCCTCCAAGACTTCCGACATCGCCGGTGACGGCACCACCACAGCCACCGTACTGGCTGAGTCCATCTACAAAGAAGGTCTCCGCAACGTGACGGCCGGCGCCAACCCGACCTCGCTCCAGCGCGGCATCAACAAGGCTGTGGAGGCCATTGTGGCCGAGCTCGCGAAGATCTCGAAGAAAGTCAGTGACCGCACGGAAATCGCGCAGGTCGCGACTGTTTCGGCCAACTGGGACCGCACCATCGGTGAGATCATCGCCGACGCCATGGACAAGGTGGGCAAGGATGGAACGATCACGGTGGAGGAAGCCAAGTCGATCGAAACCAGCCTCGACGTGGTCGAAGGCATGCAG
>Ga0190265_10002814_pt1 | contig 11744 bp, 9 predicted proteins | sample Popmic124T_FD_133135 | JGI IMG/M metagenome (GOLD analysis project Ga0190265, IMG submission 133135) | Populus adjacent soil microbial communities from riparian zone of Indian Creek, Utah, USA - 124 T | ecosystem: Environmental > Terrestrial > Soil > Riparian zone | place: USA: Utah | collected...
CGCGGCGGTAGTGGGTGCGCTCGTCACGTCTCACTCCCACAGAGAGCGCACCGACGGCGGCAAGGACTCCCAGCGCGAGCATCGGCCAGCCGATCAGCGCGGGGCTGGTCGCGTCGAGCAGCCCGTAGAGGCCGGTCACCACGCCGGCCAGCCCGACGAGGGTCAGGAGGCCGGCGAGCTGGGTGGAGCCGGCCGTGCGGTGCACCACCCGACCGTATCCCCGCGACTCCATCGACGCGGCCAGGTCCAGCGACCGGTCCAGCGACCCGACGAGGACGGGTACGGCGAGCCGGGGGATGTCCGTCACCCGACGGGAGGCGTGGCCGCGCAACCGGCGGGCAGCACGCACCCGGCGCGCGTCCTCGATCATCTGGGGGGCGAAGGTCAGCGCGACCACCACTGCGGTGCCGACCTCGTAGAGCGTGGCCGGGACGTAGCGCAGCAGCCGCCGCGGGCTCGCGAGCGCGTTGGCCCCGCCCAGGCAGACCAGGACGGTGGCCATCCGCAGGCCGTCGTACGCCGCCACCAGGATCCCTTCGAGGGTGACCGGACCGCCGATGCGCACCCCGCTCGACCAGTCCGGCAGCGGGATCTCCGGGAGCCGGAAGAGCACCACCCGCCCGGCGACGCTGTCACCGAGGAGCCCGACCATCACGATGCGCAGCCCGATGGCGAACAGCCCGATCAGCAGGAACGGTATGAACGGGTTGACCATCCCGAGCTCGCGGCGCTCGAGGACCACCCAGCCGACCACGGCGATGACCAGGACCAGCAGGAACGGGTTGGTCGTGCGCGAAGCCGCGGCTGCCATCGCCAGCCCCCACAGCCACCAGGCTGCCGGGTGCAGCAGCCTCGGTGTCTGTCGCAGGGCTGAGGACATGGGTGAGTCAGACCCGTCGTCGCCGCAATGCCGTCAGTCCGAGGCCGAGGGCGACGAGCACCACGACCCCGATGCCGACCCAGGTCCCGACCCCGGGCCCGTCGTCGGTGTCGGCGCCGGTCGCCTCTGCATCGTCGTTCGCGGGGCTTTCCTCGCTCGCCAGCTCGACGGGCTCGTCCGGAGCCTCCGCCGCGGCGCTGACCTGCTTCACCTCACCACCACAGCCCGTCGCGGGATGTCCGTCCACACCGCAGATCAGTGCCTTCTCGGTGCGCACCTCGGCGACCGAGCCGAGCACCTCCAGGCCGGATGCATTCTCGGCGACCGATGCGCACTCGGCCCTGGGCTCGGGCGGAGTGTTGCCGTCCTCGGCGTCCGCGGACCGGCCGTAGTCGAGGACCACGGCCACGCGCTTCCTGCCGTCCTCGGCCTCGGTGTCCGCGCAGACCTCGTCGAAGCTGACATCCTCGACCCGGGGGGTGCGGGTGCTGTCCTCGGACGCGGTGGCGAAGCGCCACCCCTCGACGCTGCCGTCCGCGGGCTTGACCTGGTCGGGCCCCTTGGTGGCGAACTGCCACGCGGACCCGTCCCACTGGAAGTAGCCCCAATATCGGAAGGCGACGGCGTGGGCGGCGCCGACCGGCAGCACGAGCGCCAGCAGCAGGCCAACGAGCACGGCGCCGACGGTGCGCCTGAGCGCAGGTCTGACGACAGGGTGGGAACGCGAGCTGCGGTTCATGGGTGCAACCTCCTCGCGGCCGGCGAGGAGGACACCTCGCGGTGTCCCCGGACTCCGGTCCGCATTCCACGACGGACTTGTGTTGGAGCCGAAAGTCCGTGGGCGGGCTCTCCGACTTGCCGGCCCAGCTGGGCTTCGGCTCACGGTTGCGGGACAGCGCCGGAGTCACACCGGCTTCCCCCGACCACGGGTGATCGACGAGCGCAGAGTCGCACCGCGGCGCGCGGAGTGTCAAAGTGATCCCGCCCACGACTGGACCAGCACCGACCACGAAGGACGCGTAGATGACCCTCCTGCAGGCCTCCTGCGACGACATCCGCGGCGCGTCCATCGAGGCCACAAGCGCGGCGGAGCAGCGACAGCAGCAGCTGACCAAGCCTGCCGGGTCGCTGGGGGCGCTGGAGTCGCTCGGCAGCCGACTGGCCGGCAGCCAGGGGACCTGTCCTCCGCGGGTGCCGGCGCGGCCGGCCATCGCGGTCTTTGCCGGTGACCACGGGGTGCACGCACAGGGGGTCACTCCCTGGCCGCAGGAGGTCACCCGGCAGATGGTGGCCAACATCGCCACCGGCGGCGCGGTGATCTGTGTGCTCGGTCGCCAGCTCGGTGCCGAGGTCCTGGTGGTCGACGTGGGTGTCGCTGGTCCGGTGGACGTGGCCGGGGCCGACGGCAGGTTCCTCGATCGCAACGTCGGGCGCGGCACGGCCGACCTGGCGATCGGGGCCGCCCTCTCCCGGGAGCAGGCGGTCGCGGCACTCGAGGTGGGCATCGCGGTCGCGCACGACCTGGTCGACCAGGGTGCCGACCTGCTGGTGACCGGAGAGATGGGGATCGCGAACACCACCCCCGCTGCCGCGCTGGTCGCCGCCTTCACGGGGTCCGACCCCGCACGGGTGACCGGCCGCGGCACCGGTGTGGACGACGCGTTGTTCGCCCGCAAGGTCGAGGTGGTCCGTCGCGCCGTCGAGCGGACTGGCTCGATCACCGAGCCGGTCGCCGTGCTGGCCGAGGTCGGCGGCCTGGAGCATGCGGCGCTCGCCGGCTTCCTGCTGGGTGGCGCGCAGCGTCGGGTGCCCGTCATCATCGACGGGGTCATCGCGGCCTCGGCGGCCCTCGTGGCAGCTGCACTGTCGCCCGCGGCGGTCGACCACTGGGTGGCCGGGCACCTGTCGGCGGAGCCCGGCGCGAGAGTCGCGCTGGACCACCTCGGCCTGGAGCCCCTGCTCGATCTCGGCATGCGTCTCGGCGAGGGGTCCGGTGCCGCGCTCGCCGTACCTCTGGTGCAGTCGGCGGCCCGCATCCTCAACGAGGTTGCGACCTTCGACTCCGCAGGTGTCACCGGCAAGCAGCCGCCTGCGTAGGCTCCTGCCCATGCCGGTCCACGTCGGGTTCCTGCGCGCGATCAACCTCGGTGCGACGAGGAAGTACCCGATGGTCGAGCTCCGGTCGGCGCTGACCGTCGCCGGGTTCGAGGATGTCGAGACGCACATCAACAGCGGCAACGTGAAGGTGTCCACGTCGATGCGCTCACGAGCCAAGGTCGAGGCCGAGCTGGAACGCGTCTTCGAGGCCGACCGTGGATACGCGGTGCCGACGGTGGTGCTCAGCCCGACGGAGCTGGCCGCGGTCGCGCAGGACGCCGAGGAGCTGGGCGCACAGCACTCCCCGGGCTTCGGCCACTACGTCAGCCTGTTGAAGGCGGCGCCCACGAGCGATGTGGCGGGGGCGCTGGAGGACGCGTCGAGGCCGGGGGAGAGGGTGGTGGTGCGTGGCCGGGCCGTCCACCTGCTGTACGACGTGCCCTACCACCGGGCCAAGCTGTCCAACGCGTTCGTCGAGAAGACGCTCGCCCCGGCCACCAACCGGAACGTCAACGTGATCAAGGCACTGAAGGAGAAGTGGGGCTCATGACCGTGCAGCCGTGGTGGCGCGACGCCGTCATCTACCAGATCTACCCGCGCTCGTGGGCGGATGCCGACGGGGACGGGATGGGGGACCTGCCCGGCATCACCTCGCGACTGCGACACCTCGCGGACCTCGGCGTCGACGCGGTGTGGCTCTCGCCGTTCTTCACCTCGCCGCAGAACGACGCAGGCTACGACGTCGCTGACTACCGCGACGTCGACCCGCTGTTCGGCACCCTTGAGGACGCCGACCGGCTCGTGGAACGTGCACACGAGCTCGGGCTGCGCATCCTCGTCGATCTCGTGCCGAACCACTGCTCCAGCGAGCACCCGTGGTTCCAGGAGGCGCTCGCCTCGCCTCCGGGAAGCGCAGCGAGGGCGCGCTTCGTCTTCCGGGACGGCAAGGGGCCTGACGGGGAGGAGCCGCCGAACAACTGGGTCAGCAACTTCGGTGGACCAGCGTGGGAGCGGGTTGCCGAGAGCGACGGCACACCGGGCCAGTGGTACCTCCACATGTTCGACGTCACCCAGCCCGACTTCGACTGGACCAACCCCGAGGTCGCCGAGGAGATGGAGTCGGTGCTGCGGTTCTGGCTCGATCGCGGGGTCGACGGGTTCCGCATCGACGTGGCCCACGGCCTGGTCAAGGTCGAGGGCCTTCCCGATGCGCCGGCCGAGCACGAGATGCGCGTCGACGCCACTTCGGAGCTGCCGATGTGGGACCAGCCGGGGGTGCACGAGATCTACCGCAGCTGGCGCAGGCTCACTGACGCCTACGGGACCGACGGGAAGGACGACGACCGGATCCTGTGCGCCGAGGCATGGGTGACCCCCGCTGAGGCGCTGGCCCTCTACGTGCGACACGACGAGCTGCACCAGTCCTTCAACTTCGGGTTCCTGATGAGTCCATGGATGGCCAGGGAGCTTCAGCACGAGATCGAGGCGTCGCTGCACGCCGTGGAGAGCGTCGGCGCTCCGCAGACCTGGGTGCTCAGCAACCACGACGTGGTGCGCCATGCCACCCGGCTCGGCTTCCCGCAGCAGCCGGGCAAGCTGAAGCTGGGTGGCATCGGCGCCCACGACCCGCAGCCCGACACCGAGCTCGGGTTGCGCCGGGCCCGCGCAGCGACCGCGGTGATGCTCGCGCTGCCCGGCTCGGCCTACCTCTACCAGGGCGAGGAGCTCGGTCTGCCCGAGTCGACCGACCTCCCCGACGAGCTGCGGCAGGACCCGACGTGGGAGAAGTCCGGCTACACCGAACGTGGCCGCGACGGCTGCCGGGTGCCGATCCCCTGGGAGGGTGACGCTCCGTCGTACGGTTTCGGGCCGACGGCGAAGACCTGGCTGCCGCAACCGGAGGCTTACGGTGCGCTGGCTGTCGACCGCCAGCGCGACGTGGAGGGTTCGACCCTCGAGCTCTACCGCTCGCTGCTGGCGCTGCGCAAGGAGCACCGTCTGGGCCGTGGCGAGCTGTCCTGGCTCGACCTCGGCGAGGACGTCCTCGCCTTCGAGGTCACCAGCGCGCGTGGAGGCGCGGTGGCGGTGATCGCCAACCTCGGAGCCGACCCCTTGCGGGTCCCCGATGACGCGGAGGTGATGGTCGCCAGCAACGAGCTGCAGCGCGCAGAGGGCATTCGCACGGACACCACGATCTGGGTGCATCGTCCCTGACAGTGGCCAATTCTGCTTCTTGCGCCACATCTGCCACAGGGCTAGGTTGCAACGTGATGTGTGGCTCACCTCACATGTCGGCAGCCGTCCGGGGCGGAGGAGGGGCACCCATGGTTCTTCGGGAACGACGCAGGTTTGTCCGGACGATCGGAGCGGTCGGCGCAGGGATCCTGGCGAGCGGGCTGTTGGCCGCCTGCGGGTCCGAGGGCAAGCCGACGCTGAACTGGTACATCAACCCCGACGGGCAGGACACTCTCAACGCCCTCGCCGAGCAGTGCAGCGAGGGCAAGCCCTACGACATCGCCATCCAGCTGCTCCCATCGAGTGCGACCGACCAGCGCACCCAGCTCGCCCGTCGCCTGGCCGCCGAGGACGGCTCGACAGACCTGATGAGTCTCGACCCGGTCTTCGTCCCCGAGTTCGCCAACGCCGGGTGGCTGGCGCCCTTCGAGGGCGAGCTCGCTGACCAGGTCCTCGACGACGACGTGCTCGCCGGTTCCGCCGAGACCGTGAGGTGGGAGGACGAGGTCGTCGCCGCGCCGCAGTGGGCCAACACTCAGGTGCTCTGGTACCGCCGCTCGCTGGCCGAGGCCGCGGGCCTCGACATGAACCAGCCCGTCACCTGGGAGCAGGTGATCACCGCGGCCGAGGAGAACGACGGCACCGTGGGCGTCCAGGCCAACAAGTACGAGGCCTACGTCGTGTGGATCAACGCGCTGATCCTGGGGGCGGGCGGCAACATCCTCGACCCGGAGACGGTCGAGAGCGGCCGCGAGGCCGAGGTGACCATCGACTCCGAGGCCGGTGCCGCGGCGGCCGAGGTGATCCAGCAGCTGGCCGAGTCCGACGCAGCGCAGCCCGACTTCACGACGTCCAACGAGGGCACCAGCCTCGGCCGGATGTTTCCCGAGGAGGGTGCCGGTGAGTTCATGACCAACTGGACCTTCGTCTACAAGAACTACCAGGACCTGGTCGGGCAGCCCGGCGGTCCCGCCGACGAGGAGGCGTTCCAGGACCTCGGCTGGGCGCGCTACCCGCAGACGGTGCAGGGCGAGGAGTCACAACCGCCGATCGGTGGCATCGACATCGGTGTCGGCGCCTACTCGGCGAACCTCGACCACGCCCAGGAGGCGGCCGCGTGCGTGACGAACGCGGAGGCGCAGACTGCGCTGGCCGTCAACGAGGGCCTGATGCCGTCGCGGCAGTCCGTCTACGACTCCCAGGAGCTCAAGGACGCCTACCCTGCCGACCTGCTGGCGCTCTACAGCGAGAGCATCGAGACCGGCGGGCCGCGGCCGAAGAGCGCGTTCTACAGCCAGATCTCGAGTGCCGTACAGGCGGAGTGGCACTCGCCCACCTCGGTCGACCCAGGTTCCACGCCCGAGCAGTCCGCCGAGTTCCTGAATGCGATCCTCAGTGGGGAGGCTCTGCTGTGAGCACTGCGACGCAGACTGCGGCCAAGCCGGCGAAGCAACGAGCGGTCCCGCCGGACTCCGACCGGTCCCGGGCCGAGAACAGCCTGGGCCGGAAGCTGGTCGCCCCGGCCCTGGTGCTGATGCTGCTGGTAACCGCGTTCCCGATGCTCCGGGCGCTGTACCTGTCGTTGTTCGACTACAGCCTGACCGCACCGGACGACCGCGAGTTCGTGGGCCTGTCCAACTATCTCACCGCGCTGAGCGACTCCCTGTTCTGGCGAACCACGGCCAACACGGTGATGATCATGGTCGTCACCGTGGCGATCGAGCTGGTCATCGGATTCGCGTTCGCGATGGTGATGCACCGGGTGATCTTCGCGCGAGGGGTGATCCGGACCTCGATCCTGATCCCCTACGGGATCATCACGGTGGTGTCCGGCTTCGCCTGGCAGTTCGCTTTCTCCAACACCAACGGGTTCGTCAACGGCTGGCTGCCCTTCCTGGGCGACGACTTCAACTGGTTCGCCGAGTACAGCTCATCGATGATCGCGATCATGGCCTCCGAGATCTGGAAGACGACGCCGTTCATGTCGCTCCTGCTCCTTGCCGGTCTCGCGCAGGTCTCCGAGGACATGCTGGAGGCGGCGAAGGTCGATGGGGCGACCTGGTGGCAACGCCTGTGGAAGGTGGTCCTGCCGAACATGCGGGCGGCGATCATGGTCGCCGTGCTCTTCCGGGCGCTGGACGCCTACCGGATCTTCGACAACATCTTCGTGATGACCGCCGGAGCCAACGGGACCGAGTCGATCTCGTTCCTGACCTACCGACAGACCGTCGAACAGTTCCAGCTCGGCATCGGTTCGGCTCTCTCGGTCCTGTTGTTCCTCTCGGTGCTCGTGATCGCTTTCCTGATCGTCAAGCTGTTCAAGGTCGACCTGGCCTCCGCCCGGCAGGAGGGGTGAGATGAACAACCTCAAGAACCGGGTCGGCATCGTCCTCGGCTGCCTCCTGATCCTCGTCTGGTGCCTGCTACCGGTGGTCTGGATCATCTCGCTGTCGTTCAAGTCGCAGGCGGCGATCACCAACGGCAGCCCCGGGTTCATCCCGGCCGACGGTGCCGGCGCGGGTTGGCAGAACTACCAGGACGTGCTGGCAGACGACCAGTTCCGCCGGGCGATCTTCAACTCCATCGGCATCTCGCTGATCGCGACCGTGCTGTCGGTCATCCTGGCCACCCTGGCGGCGTACGCCATCGCTCGGCTCGAGTTCAAGGGCAAGAAGTTCGTGCTCACGACCGCGCTGGCGATCGCGATGTTCCCCGTGGTCTCGCTGGTGAGCCCGTTGTTCGACATGTGGCGCACCTTCGGCATCTACGACACGTGGATCGGCTTGATCCTCCCGTACATGTCGTTCACCCTGCCGTTGGCCATCTGGACGCTCTCGGCGTTCTTCCGGGAGATCCCCTGGGAGATGGAGCAGGCCGCGCAGGTCGATGGCGCCACCTCGTGGCAGGCCTTCCGCAAGGTCATCGTCCCGCTGGCCGCACCGGGCGTCTTCACCGCGGCGATCCTGACGTTCTTCTTCGCCTGGAACGACTTCGTCTTCGGCATCTCGTTGACCTCCACCGAGAACGCCAGACCGATACCGGCCGCCCTCTCGTTCTTCGTGGGGGCTGATCCGTTCAACCGTCCAGCGTCCCTGCTGGCCGCGGGCGCCGTGGTCGCCACCATCCCGATCATCATCATCGTCCTGTTTTTCCAGCGCAAGATCGTCGCCGGCCTGACCTCCGGTGCAGTGAAGGGTTGAGAACTGATGGCTTCCATCGACATGCGCAACATCGTCAAGAAGTACGGCGACGGGTTCCCGGCCGTGAACGACGTCAGCATCGATGTCCAGGACGGCGAGTTCATGATCCTGGTGGGGCCCTCGGGCTGCGGGAAGTCGACGCTGCTGCGGATGATCGTCGGTCTGGAGGACATCACCTCGGGCGACATGATGATCGGCGAGAAGCGGGTCAACGACCTGGTCCCGCGTGAGCGCAACCTGTCGATGGTGTTCCAGAACTACGCGCTCTACCCGCACCTGACCGTCTACGAGAACATCGCGTTCCCGCTGCGACTCGCCAAGGCCGACAACAGCACCGTGGACGCCAAGGTCAAGGACGCGGCAGAGACCCTCGAGCTCACCGAGCACCTGGAGCGCAAGCCCGGGAACCTCTCCGGCGGTCAGCGACAGCGGGTGGCGATGGGCCGGGCCATCGTCCGCGAGGCGGACGCGTTCCTGTTCGACGAGCCGCTCTCCAACCTCGATGCCAAGCTGCGCGGCCAGATGCGCACCGAGATCTCCCGGCTGCAGAAGCGGCTCGGCATCACCACCGTCTACGTCACCCACGACCAGACCGAGGCGATGACACTGGGTGACCGGGTGGCGGTGCTCAAGCGCGGGCTCCTGCAGCAGCTGGCCACACCACGGGAGCTCTACGAGAACCCCGGCAATCTGTTCGTCGCTGGCTTCATCGGGTCGCCCCCGATGAACTTCCTGCCCGGCGAGCTCGACGGGACCTCGCTGAAGCTGCCCTTCGGGACGGTGGAGATCCCCGCGGACCGCGCCCCGGATGCTGCGGGCAGGGGCTTGCTCCTGGCCGGTATCCGCCCCGAGCACTTCGAGGATGCGTCCGTCGTCGACTCCTCCCGCGGGGGCTCGACCTTCCGCGCCAGGGTCGAGGTGGTGGAGTGGCTGGGCAACGACACCTACGCCTACGTCCCCTTCGAGGCGAACGACGAGGTGCGCGAACAGCTCAGCGAGCTGGCGAGGGACACCGACAGCGAGAGTCTGCGCACCCAGCTCGTGATCAACCTCGACGGGGCCAGCAAGGTCCGCGAGGGCGACGAGGCGGAGATCTGGGTGGACACCTCGAAGATCCATCTCTTCGACCCGAAGACGGGTGAGAACCTCACTGTCGACCGGGAGCACGCTGGGCGGATCCCGTCCCTCGAGGAGGGGCAGGCCAAGGCTCAGGCCGAAGCCCAGCAGTCTGCCTGACCGAGTCGTCGGTCGAGCAGTCAGATTGCCTCACCGGCGGTGATCTGCTCGTCCTGTCGCTGTGGCAGCACGGTGTCGATGTAGTCGCGTGCAGTCTCGAAGATGTCGATCTCCGTGCCCGCCTGCTCGGACAGGTACCACCGGTGCACCAGGATCTCGTGGAAGATCTCCGCACCCTCGAGCTTCCCGCGCGCCTGCACGGGCACCATTTGCATGATCGGTTCGTAGACCCTGGTCAGCCACTGGTTCGCCGCCAGGTGCTGGTCGTCACGGCCCAGATCGTGATGCGCTGCGAAGGCCGCCAGGTCGTTGAGCAACCGGCGGGCCTGGTTGTCCTCGACGTCGAGCCCGGTGAGTGCCTGCAGCTCGCGGCGGTGGTGTCCGAGCTCGACGACCTTGGGCTGGATCCGCACGGTGCCACCGCCGGTGTCGGAGACGATGTCCAGCTCATCGATGTCGAAGCCGAGGTCGTTCAGGGTCTCGATGCGCTTCTCGATCCGCCACAGCTCGTCGGACCGGAACTCCTCGGCGCGAGTCAGCTGCGTCCACAGGGCGGCGTACTGCTCCTGCAGCCGGTCGATGATCGCGTGCCCGTCCACGGCGCTGGCGACGGCGCCACTCGCTTGCAGGTCGAGCAGCTCGGCGAAGATGTTCTCGCAGCCCAGCGTCACGTCGTGCTCGCGCATCCTGTCGCTGACCGTGTCGTGGAGCTCGCCTGTCTCGGCGTCGACGAGGTAGGCCGCGAACCCGCCGGCGCTGCGCCGGAACAGCAGGTTGGACAAGGAGACGTCGCCCCAGAAGAAACCAGCCAGGTGGAGTCGCGCCAGCAGCACCACGACCGCGTCGACCAGGCTCGGCAGGTTGTCCCCGGTCATGCCGTGGGCGAAGAGACTGCGGTAGGGGAGCGAGAAGCGCAGGTGCTCGGTGAGCAGCGCTGCCGGCAGCTCCTCCCCGGTCGGCGACGTGCGTCCCGCCACGACACCCTGCGGCGTCACCGCGGGCAGCCCGAGCCGCTGGAGGTCCCGCAGCATGCGGTACTCGCGGAACGCGATCGGCTCCTGGGTCTCCTTGACCGCGTAGACCCGCGTCCCGAGCCGCACGATTCGCACGACGTGACGCGACAGCCCCCGGGCGAACGGGACGACGTGCTCGTCGCCCCAGTCCTCCAGCGGCGTGGACCAGGGCAGCCCGACGATGGCGGGATCCGGCCTGCTCGCGACGATGCGCAGGGACATGTCGCGAACCTACTGCGGATCGGGGTAGTGCGCCGAGCTCGGCAGTGCGCCACGCCCTCTGGCGGACACCACCGTCTGGATGCATCGTCCCTGGAAATGGGTGATCTTGTTTCTTGCGCCTCATCTGTCACAGGGCTAGGTTTCAGCTGACGTGTGGCTCACGTCACACAGGGGGACACCGGTCCGGGTGGGAGAGGGGCACTCATGGTTCAACGTGCACCACGCAGGTTCAGGCGGACAGTAGGAGTCGTCGGGGCCGGGGTCATCGCCAGCGGCCTGCTCGCGGCCTGCGGCAGCTCGGGCAGCAGCGGGGCCCCGGTGGTCAACCTGTACGGCGGGACGTCGCAGACCGGGTTCGACAAGATCATCGAGTCCTGCAACGAGGAAGCCAACGGTGAGTACCGCATCGTCGGCAACCTGACTCCGAGCGACGCCGACGGCCAGCGAGAGCAGTTCGTCCGCCGGCTCGCCGCCCAGGACGACGGCATGGACCTGCTCGCCATGGACGTCACCTGGACGGCGGAGTTCGCCGAGGCCGGCTGGATCAACGAGCTGACCGGCGAGCAGAAGACCGCCGCCGAGGAGGACGCGATCAAGCCGGCCCTGGAGACGGCCATGTGGAAGGACAAGCTCTACGCGATCCCCAAGCACACCAACGTGCAGCTCCTCTTCTACCGCAAGTCATTGACCCCCGAGGCCCCGACCACGTGGGACGGGATCGTCAGTGAGGCCGAGCGGCTCAAGGACGAGGGCGAGCCCTACGTGATCTCTGTCACCGGGGCGCAGTACGAAGGCTTTGTCGTGGTCTTCAACACGATCCTTGCTTCGCTCGGCGGCACCCTCGTCAACGAGGACAGCACC
>Ga0190265_10002815_pt1 | contig 11744 bp, 13 predicted proteins | sample Popmic124T_FD_133135 | JGI IMG/M metagenome (GOLD analysis project Ga0190265, IMG submission 133135) | Populus adjacent soil microbial communities from riparian zone of Indian Creek, Utah, USA - 124 T | ecosystem: Environmental > Terrestrial > Soil > Riparian zone | place: USA: Utah | collected...
GACTATGGGCTTCATGGTCGAGCCAGGTTGACGGCCCGAGCCGCCACCATCCGTGCCCAGCGCAAGATTGACTTGCGATGTGCTGAAGTCCTTGCCTCCCACCATCGCAAGGATCTCGCCCGTGTGCGGATCGAGTGTGATCAGCGCGCCCGAGGGATCGCCGGGCAGGTTGAGAACGGAGTTCACTGCGGTAGACGCCATGCGTTGCATCCCGGGATGAAGCGTGGTGGTTACCGACAGACCACCCTTGTACAGCGCCCGAGCTCGGCCCTGCTCAGTTCGCCCCAGGCGTTCGTCATCAAGGACCTCGCGTTTCACAGCCTCGACGAAGTAAGGCTGTCGCAACGTTAGGGGAGGGGCGCTGGGAGTAACGGACAGACCCATTCTCTTTGCCCGACTAGCTGCGCGACCGTCGATGTGCTCTAGTTCCGCCATGCGATCGATCACGTAGTTGCGGCGCTGCACCGCGTTCTTGGGGTTTTCGCGCGGGTCATAGAGCGTGGGCGACTTGATCATTGCCGCAAGCAGCGCGGCTTCGTGAACCCGAAGCTGTGCGATGTCGTGTCCAAAGAAGATATCGGCTGCAGTCTTGGCTCCGTAGGCACCTTGACCGAAGTACACGGTGTTGAGGTACTTCTCGAGGATCTCTCGCTTCGTGTACTGACGCTCGACTTCGATCGCAATCCTTAGTTCGCGCGACTTTCGTTCGAGGGTCTTGGGCGCCTGCTTGAAGTACGTGTTCTTGACGTACTGCTGGGTGATTGTGCTGCCGCCCTGCACGGTCGTCCCCTCACCCATGTTCGCAAGCAACGCGCGGCCGATGGCCTTGAGGTCATAGCCTGGATGAGTGAAGAAGCGTGCGTCCTCGGCCGAGATGACCGCGCGAATCAAGTTTTGAGGAATCCCGTCGTAGTTGATGTACGAGCGGTTCTGTCTGTAAAGGCGGGTCAGCACCGAGCCGTCCGCCGCTCGAATGGTGGACCTCAGTGCAAGCGGTCGCTCATCGCTGAGGTCCATGGGCTCGAGCGAGCACGCGCTCAGGACAAGGACGGCGGCCAGAGCGAGCGCGCCCGGACGACCGGACCCCGACCTAATCGAGGTCAGGCGTCGAATTATTCCAATAAAAAGCGTGGATCCCCGCAGCACCCGAGCACCTCCCAGTCTGGGCCGCTTCCTATTAATCGGCGCGCTGGGGACCGGCCTGAACCCAGGTGCGGGGTGGAATTAGACCTCGAGCGCCTCTCTGAGCCGCATCAGGGTCCGGTTGAGGAGCCTCGAGACATGCATTTGGGAGATGCCGAGCTTGTCGGCAATCTCGCTCTGGGTCATCCCCCTGAAGAACCTCAGGTAGAGGATCCGTCTCTCCCTCTCGGGGAGCTTGGCCATCTCGGGGGCCAGAGCTGCTCGGTACTCGAGGTTGAGCAACTGGTCGTCCTCACTGCCGAGCTGATCAGCGAACGAAGTCGATCCTGCGTCGTCTGAGTCGATTGGAGCGTCCAGCGACGTGAAGTTGTACGCCTGCGCGATCTCGAGACCTTCCAGCACGTTTTCCTCGGACGTTCCCGCGGCCTTGGCGATCTCGGCGACGGTCGGTGACCGCCCGAGCTCCTGGCCGAGTGTGCTCACGATCTTTGTTAGCTCGAGATGCAACTCCTGCAACCTGCGCGGAACACGAACGGCCCAGCCTTTGTCCCGGAAGTGCCTCTTAAGCTCGCCCACAATCGTCGGCGTGGCGTAGGTCGAGAACTCGACCTCCCGGTCGAGATCGAAGCGTTCGATCGCCTTCAGAAGCCCGATGGTTCCAACCTGCACCAGGTCCTCGAGGGGTTCGCCTCTGTTCCTGAAACGGCGCGCGAGAAACTCGACCAGACCGATGTACTGGTCCACGAGGCGTTCTCGGAGACGCGTGCGGTCGCCCTCGGGCGCGCCGTTGTACTCGAGGAAGAGTTGCCGGACCTCGGCTCGGTCGAGAGTGGCTCTGTCACTCACGTGCTGTCGCTCATCCGGACGTCTTGTTCTTGACGAGGGAGAACGTCGGCTTCCCGTCCGATGCGCTCAGCTCGGCCGAGTCACTCACAGTCTCGAGAATCATGCGCGAGAACTCGGTCAGCTCGGTTCGCAGTTCGTAACGCTGGGTGAACTCGCCCGTCCCGCTGATCTGAATCCGGTCGTCATGGAGAGTGAAGCTGACGGCCAAGGTTCCCGATCGTCCGTGCGCGCCTGTGATGTACGCGGACAGCTCGTCGACCGCGATCTTGAGGTCTTCGATGTCCTCGAGAGTGAACGACAAACGTGCCGCGAGGCCCGCCGCTACCAGACGGACGACCTGTATGTACTCCGGAGAGGCCGGGATCTTGATAGAGATGCTCTCTGTGTCTTGCTTCGAGCTCACGAGGCCGATGCTCTCTTCTTGGTCGTCTTCTTGGACGACCCCGACGAGGCTCCTTTCTTTTTCTTGGCATCCGCGACCGAGGCCTTCAGAGCCTCCATGAGGTCGACGACCTTGGTCGGCTCCTCATCGGGCTCCGCCGCAACCGTCACCTCTTCGCCGTCGACCTTCTGCGCCGCCATCTCCTCGAGCTTGAGTCGATATTCATCCTGGAACTCGCTGGGTTTGAAGTCGGCCGAGAGCTGCTGGATGAGCTGGCGCGCCATCTTTACCTCCGTGTCGCGCACGTCGACCTTCTTGCCCAACTCCTCGAACTCCGGCTCTCGGATCTCGTCGGGCCAGTGCATGGTCTCGAGCACGAAGACGTCTTCCATCAGGCGGATCGTCGCGAGGTGCTCCTTTTCGCGCAACGCAACTTTGGCGATGCCGACCTGACCCTCGGCCTCCAAGGCGTCGGCAAGCAACTTGTAGGCCTTGATCCCAGACGGGTCGGGAGCCACGTAATACGTCTTGTTGAAGTAGATCGGGTCGATGTCCTCGAGCGGGACGAAGGAGACCACGTCGATCGCTTTGATCGAGTCGACATCCAGTGCGCGCAGCTCCTCCTGCGTGAAGGTCACATAGTGCCCGGATGAGTACTCGTAACCCTTGACGATGTCGTCCCAGGCAACCTCTTGGTCGCAAGCGCTGCAGGTCCTTTTGAGTTTGATTCGGCCCCCGCCCTCGGGACAGGCCTCTTCGTCGTGAAGCATGTTGAATTTGAGGCTCTTTTCTTGAACCGCGGAGAAGAGCTTCACAGGGATGCTTATGAGCCCGAACGTGATCGAGCCCTTCCAAATAGGTCTCATGTCATATCCTTCCGCTGCGCCGGCTTCGGGCCGGCGGTACCTGATTGTAGTCGGCGTCCCAGGGCACTACCGCTTAGAGTAATGAACGCGTAGTGTTAGCAAATTCCGGGCAAAGGGGAGGAATAACCACTCTGCGTGTCCGGAAATACGCTTCTCGCGTCGTGGAGCCGTCACAATCAACGCCAACAATGAACAGTAAAAGGGGAGACGCCATACACATGGAAGCTCGGGAGTACGCAAAGGCACTGGGCGAGAATCTGCGAAAGATCCGGCAACAAAAAGGCATGTCGCTTCAGGACGTGCAGGCGGCGTCCAGGGGCGAATGGAAGGCTGCAGTTATCGGCGCCTACGAGCGGGGGGACCGCAACGTGACCGTTGGGCGGCTCCACGAGCTCGCCGACTTCTACGACGTGCCGATATCTGAGTTGCTCCCCGAGGCCGGGGACGCAACGCCCGTGCACACCGAGCAGAAACGGCGCGTCGTGCTGGACCTGGATAGCCTCGAGAAACTGCCCGCGACGGACAGGGAGCCGATCCATCGGTTCATGACCGCGATCCAACTGCAGCGTGGCGACTTCAACGGCAGGGTGCTCACGATCCGCGAGGACGACCTGATGCCGTTGGCCCTCATGTATCAGACCTCCGCCGACGAGCTCGCTCGCAGACTCGCCTCGTGGGGCATGCTCGGTCGCACCGCTTAGCTCAGATTGCCAGAGCACCCACGACGATCACGAAGAGGACCATCCAGTAGATCGCGGTGAAGGTGTAATCGAGCTTTCCAGGGGAACCGGGGATTAGCACCGCGAGTACCCATATCGGCATCACCACCACTCCGAAGAGCAATCCGTAGACAAGCGCGGGCCAGCGCGGCCACCCTTCACCGAGCATCAAGGCAACCGCAAGTGCAATCAGGATCACGCCAAGGAGCGCCTGCCCGTTGACGTCGGCGCGTGAACCGCCGCGCTGCAATCGGTAGAGGCGGTACCCGAAGCCGAGCAGCGCGTTGAAGAGCAGCGCGACGACGGTGACGACCTGCCAGCTCTCGTTCATTCGGAAGGCACGATAGCCTCCCTCCTCAATGGCGAAGAAAAAGCGAAAGAAGAAACCGCAGCAGCGCCCCCCCGGCTACGACCCGAACGAAAGACGGCGACAGCGGCTGGAGGAGAAACGGCTGCAACGCGAAGCAGCCGCAAAGGCTCGGCGACGCGCGGAGTTCAGGGAGCGGCTCGTGCGGGGCTTGGTCCTCGCGGCCGTGGTAGTCGGCGCCATCTGGTTCTTCTTCCTCCGAGATCGGAGTCCCGGCGAGATCAACGGCCACCTGGTGCGGGAGTTTCGCGCGGACCGGGGTCACACCAATGATCCGGTCGTCTATGAGTCGACGCCGCCGACAACCGGCGACCACTCACCGTCGGCGGCTCCCTGTGGGGTCCACGGCACCCAGATTCCCGACGGGCTTTTCGTCCACTCCCTCGAGCATGGTGCGGTCGGAATCCTCTATGACCCGCAGCAGGTCGAGGTCCCGACGATCCGCGACATCGAAGCGAAGGTCAACGAGTTCGATGATCGGACGCTCTCGGCCCCCTATTCGGGGACCGAGTCCGCCATTACCCTCACCTCTTGGACCAGGCTGCTGCGCCTCGACGAGTACGAAGAGGACACCATCGACGAGTACATCGAAGCCTTCCGCGGGAGTGGAGCGGAGAACCTTCCGTGTGAGAACACTCAGGACGCCCCCTTCGATCCGGCCTCCCTCGAGCCCGCGCCAACGCCATCGCCGACTCCCGATGACGGTGAGGGGAACGGCGACGGCAACGGGAACGACGGCCAGGGCGACCGCGACCGGGAGCGGGATACGGACGACTCCTGAGGACTGCGCCCCTACTAAAGACGTCTCCACCGCGGAACGTGTTTCACGACAGCCCGCGTTCTCGGCAACCAAACCTTGGCTTGATACGGTGAGGTATGGGTGAGGGTCTGCTCTTGGTTGAGGATCAGGCATCCGGAACAGATTGGCCACTAATCGTTACGGCTATCGGAGCGATTCTGGGCCCTTTCATTGCGGTCATTGCGGTATTGACCGAAGGAAAGCGGATGCGGCTCCAACTCGGGGTCGACAACATGTGGCGGCTAATAGAAAAGTGGGACCAGCCCTCGCTCAAGTCCTCTCGGTCGGAAGCGGCTGAATACCTGCTCGACAATTGGAGCCGCAGAGAGAACCTCCCGAATTCGGCTCTCGTCACGCTGGATTTGTTCGAGCTGCTGGCCTACCTGGTTATCCGATCCCAGACACTCTCAATTGAGGATGCTTGGATCAATTTCTCAGGTCCCGCTATCCAGTGGTGGCACGTTTGTCGTCCAGGCATCGAGGCCTTCCGTGCCGACGATCCGACGATCTACGAGGATTTCGCCTCGCTGATAGAACTGCTGATCAAAATGGAGGAGGAGCGGAGGGGAATGACGCGGGAAGAGCTGCAGCCGTCTGACGGAGACCTGATCGCGTTCCTGCAGGGGGAAAAGGCTTTAGTTGAGAAGTCTCCGCCGTGGCAGTTCTGGAGCTAGGCGCCCGAAACTATGCCCTTGGGGTGAGGCCGGGGGCCTGGGCTTGGGTAATCGCTTCGGATTGGACGCCTGTTGATCATCGCCTGTCCACTGTAATACGACCAGGTGCGGTAGATAAAGCCGATCCTGCGTAGACGCTCCCCTCTGCGACACGGAATTGAGCTCGTGCGGGGTTTTGTAGTTAAAATCCTCGCATGAGCGAGTATCGAATTGGCCAAGCCGCCACGCTGCTCGGGGTCAGCGTGGACACCGTTCGCCGCTGGACGGACTCGGGCCGCCTGCCCTCGAGACGCACCGAGGGTGGCCATCGGGTCGTCGACGGCGCGGAACTCGCTCGGCTTGCCACCGAGTTCAACGAGTCGGCCGCGGCCGAGGACGCCATCGCCCAGTCCGCTCGCAACCGCTTTGCGGGGATCGTCACGCGCGTGATCAGCAACGAGGTCACGGCCCAGATCGAGGTTCAGTCTGGTCGGCACAGGCTGGTGTCGCTGATGACCGCAGAGGCGGCCGAGGAGTTGGGACTCGAGCCCGGCGTGATGGCCGTCGCCGCGGTCAAGGCCACCACGGTGGTCATCGAGCTGCCCCCCGATGAGTAAACGCCGAACTGCGCTGATGTTGGGGATCGTCGTCGCGACCGCGTGTGCGGGAGGCGCAAGATCCTCTGGATCGAGCGAACAGACCATCACGGTCTTTGCTGCCGCATCTCTCATGGACGCATTCGGCGAAATGGGCGAGGTGTTCTCGGAGGAGAACGAGAACTCGGAGGTGGAGTTCAACTTCCTTGCCTCGTCCGACCTCGCCACTCAGATCATCGAGGGCGCGCCGGCCGACGTATTCGCGTCCGCCGACGAAGCGAATATGGACAACGTGGTCGCAGAGGGGCTGGCCACCGATCCCGTCGTGTTCGTTGAGAACCGCCTGTCCATCGCGGTCCAGCAGGGAAACCCGAAGTCGATCGCAACGCTGGAAGACCTCGAGAACCAGGATCTCGTCGTGGCCCTTTGCAACGAGGAGTGCCCGGCAGGCCGCTACGCGCTCGAGATCTTCGATGCCGCGGGCGTAACTGTCGAACCGGACTCACTGGAAGCCGATGTGAGAGGGGTGCTCACGCGCGTGGGACTCGGTGAGGCCGACGCCGGGCTCGTATACCTAACGGATATCGAGGCCGATCCCGAGGTCGAGGGCGTGGACATACCGCAGGACGTCAACGTCATCGCTACCTATCCGATTGCGCCCATCGAGGGCGCGCCCCAGGCTGCATCCGACTTCGTGGAATTCGTGCTCTCGGAGACCGGCCGGCGGATTCTGAGTGAGTACGGCTTCCAGATTCCTTGAGCAAGAGCCTGGTCCAACCGCCACCTCGCAGAGCGAAGCCTCCGCTCGCAATCGCCGCTCTGGCGATCGTCTGCGTTCTCTTCTTGCTGTTGCCGCTCGTAGCCCTCGTTCTGCGCGCTCCGTGGGGACGCCTGGCCGACGAACTCGCCCAGCCCCAGATTCGCGCTGCACTGTGGCTCTCGTTGCGCGTGTCTCTTGCAGCGACGTTCATGTCACTGTTGCTCGGCGTCCCGCTCGCGTGGATTCTCGCGCGCTGGGATTTTCCCGGTCGTTCGTTCGTCCGGGGCGTGGCACTGTTGCCGCTCGTGCTGCCACCGGTCGTCGGAGGAGTGGCATTGCTGCTCGTCCTCGGCCGTCTCGGGCTCGTCGGCGGATTCCTCGAGGACCTCTTCGGCCTGCGATTCTTCGGAACGACGGCCGGAGTCGTCGTTGCCGAGACCTTCGTCGCGCTTCCCTTTCTGGTGCTGATCGTCGAGGCGGCTTTGCGCACGCTGGACGTCCGCTACGAGGATGCTGCGGCGACTCTCGGGGCCGGCGCCTGGACCGTCTTCAGACGGGTCACTCTCCCCGCGGTTCTGCCGGCGCTGGGAGCTGGCGCGGTGCTTGCATGGGCGCGCGCCCTGGGTGAGTTCGGGGCGACGATCACCTTCGCCGGCAATCTGCCCGGCCGGACCCAGACGATTCCCCTGGCGGTTTACGTCGAGCTCCAGAGAGGACTGGACGGAGCGATCGTTTTGAGCCTCGTTCTCGTTGTGATCTCGCTGACGGTCATCGTGGCCATGCGCGACCGCCTCGTCTCCTCGCTGTGAGCACCCTCGAGGCCCAGCTTCAACTGACTCGGGGCACCCTCGAGCTGGACGCCGATATCGAGGCGCGTGCCGGCGAGACGATCGCCCTCGTGGGTCGCAACGGGGCGGGGAAGACAACCTTGCTGCTCGCACTCGCGGGCCTCGTCGCACTCGAACGAGGCCGAGTTGTGCTCGACGGTGAGGTGCTCGACGATCCCTCTGCCGGCATTCATGTGCTGACGGAGAAACGTCGCGTCGGCCTTCTCTTTCAGGACTATCTCCTGTTTCAACATATGAGCATCGTCGAGAACGTCGCGTTCGGGCTCCGCGTGAAGGACATGAGAAAGCGAGATGCGCGCTCTCTTGCCCACGAGTGGCTCGAGCGGATGGAGCTCGCGCCCTACGCAGACCAACGCCCGTCGAGTCTCTCCGGAGGCCAGGCGCAGCGAGTCGCCCTGGCGCGGGCACTCGCGGCCGACCCGAGGCTTCTGCTTCTGGACGAGCCGCTCGCCGCGATCGACGCCATGGCGCGAGCTCCGCTGCGACGGACCCTGATGGCGCACTTGAGCCAATTCGAGGGGAGCCGGATCGTGGTCACCCACGATCCGGTGGAGGCGGTATTGCTTGCGGACAGAATGGTGGTTCTCGAGGGTGGGCGCGTGGTCCAGAGTGGCACCGCGGAGGAACTTCGGCGGCAACCTCGTTCGCCCTATGTGGCTGAGCTCTTCAGGAGCAATCTCTGGCGCGGAACCTCGCACGAAGGTCTCGTGACGCTGGAATCGGGGCTCGAGCTCGTAGTCCCGGAGGCACCGGCGGGCGAAGTGCTCGTGAGCGTCTCGCCGCGCGCCGTGGCGCTCCACGGTGGCCTGCCCGAGGGAAGCCCGCGTAACACCTGGCAGGGCATCGTGGCGTCCGTGGAGCCCGATCACGACGTCATGCACGTGCGACTCGAGGGAGTCGTGCCCGTAACGGCCGTGATCACTGCGGCGGCTGCCTCGGAGCTAGGGCTGGTCGTTGGAGCGAGGGCCTGGGTGGCGATCAAGGCAACCGAGATCCTCGCCTATCCCGCGTAGAAGACTTCGACAGCCTCATTTCCTTTTGGAGGAATGGGGTGATACGCGCCGAACCTCCAAGCATGAAAACTCGACGCCTGGTAGCACTCGTCGCAGCGCCTGCCGCGCTGCTCTTGCTCTTCTTCTCCCTCGGACCCGCCACCGGACAGGTGCTTCCGGCTCCGCCGCCTCTAGCGATCTCTGACAACGTCAAGGTGATCGGAAACGTGCCCGGCTCTCTCTTCGGAATGCACTTCAAGGGCAACTACGGGTACGCAACCGGAGCCACAGGATTGACAGTCTTCGACGTGTCCGCGGCGGCGAATCCCACCATCGTGGGAGAGCTGCCCCTCCCTCACTTCGAGAACGAGGATGTCGACGCGTGTGGAAACACACTCGTCATCGCGAGCGATGCCGTCAACCCCGCCGCTCCGCTGTACGTGATCGACATCTCGAACCCCGCTCTGCCGGCCTTGCGCTCTGTGTACAACCTCGGGCTCGAGGGAACGGGGAATGGGGCAGGGCATATCGCGAACTTCGTAACCAAGGATTGCTCGGTGTTGTGGGTGGACGGCGGCTCCCGCGTTGAAGTCGTTGACCTATCGAATCCTTCTAGCCCCAGGTCTCTCGGCGATTTCCGTTCCGAGGCGTCCAAGAGCGACTTCAATGTGACGCACGACACCGAGCTTGACTCCAAGGGAGTGCTCTGGTCGGTCGGAGGCGGAGGAGCGGCCGGGTACAAACTGACGAGCAACCCACTCGCGCCGAGGCTGGTCGCGAAGACGGGGGCCGAAGCATCGAATCCCTCGCAGCTCAACGACTTCATTCTCCACAACAGCCAGCGGCGCGGGGACACCCTGTTGGTGACCGAAGAGGATTACATCGACACGGACGAAGACCAGCCGGGTAGCTGCAACGGGCAGGGGAAGTTCGAGACCTATCGGATTCAGATGACAAGAGGCACGGTAACGAACCTTGATACCTGGGAGACCGAGCTCAACGGCACTCTCACTGGCGGCTCGGGTGATTCCAAGGCCCCTCTCACCGTGAACTGTTCATCGCACTGGTTCGACGAGCAAGCCGGAATTGTTGCCGTCGGGTGGTACGAGCAAGGGACCCGTTTCCTCGACACGACGAACCCGTCGAGGATCCGACAGGTGGGCTACTACCTTCCGGCCAACGGGTCGACGTGGGCTGCGTATTGGGCGCCGAAGGACACCTCCGGTTCCATCGTCTACGCGCTCGACGCGTACCGCGGCCTGGACGTACTCAGGATCAACAAGGGCGGGCGCGACAGCAGCACGCAGCGGGCTCCGATTCCTCAGCAGTGGTATGCCACAGGTACGGGTATCGAAGGCTACCGGCCCTCGACCAAGTTCGGTTACCTGTGTCCCATCCCCACCGTCAAGCTTCTCGGCAACTGACCGGTCACGCGATCTTCTCGAGGGCCGGTGATGCCCGCCGGTCCTCGATCAGGTCCACCACTGCTTCTTCGATGGGTCCCTGGATCGACAGGTCGCCGAACACCATCCCCTCGCCGATCGACTCGAGCGAGATCGTCCATCCCGACCGATAGCGGTCGAAAACGCGCGGGTCGATGTAGGACGCGCGACACACGGCGGGGGTGTTGCCGAGGTAGTGCGCCACCTCTTTGACCGAGCGAGCGATCGCGCGTTTGCGCGCCGTCGCCGAACCCGACGCGTAACCGCTGACGGCAAGACCCACAGCGGCAAGGACCGTGGCTCCCCAGGTTCGGAAGTCTTTGGCGGTGAAATCGGCCCCGGAGATCTGGCGCACGTACTCGTTGATATCTGACGACTTCACGTCGTGCCACGTCCTGCCGTCCTTGTACGCAAGAAGATCCTGACCGCCACTTCGTCGCTGCTTCAGTGAAGCGATGACCTCCAGCATGATGGGGTCCACAGTGGACCAGACGCGCCGTTGTCCACTCTTTGCGCGGTAGTCGAAGATGACCTCGTTGTCACGAATGGTGACGTGCTTCTTCTGGATCGTCGCCAGCCCATAGCTTTGATTTTGCTCTGCGTACCCCTCGCTCCCGATGCGAAAGAATCCTCGGTCGAGCAACCGAACGGCGAGACCCAGAGACTTCTCGAAGGGCTGGCCGGGAAGCTGAAGGTGCTCCAGCGTCACGGCTCGCATAGCAGGGAGCGCGGCCGCAAAGTCCATCATGTGATCGAACTTGGCTTGGTCCCGGCGCGATCGCCAGACCTCGTGGTAGATGTACTGCTTGCGGCCGGCGGCGTCGGTCCCAACGGCCTGAAGGTGGCCGTTTGTGTCCGGACAGATCCAAACATCTCGCCAAGCCGGGGGAATGGCTAGGGCCTTTACTCGGGTGATCAGCTCGGTGTCCGTTATGCGCTCGCCGGACGCGTCGTAGTACGCGAAACCCCGTCCGCTTCGTTTGCGCTTGATACCGGGGCCGGAACAGTCCGCCCGTCTGAGTCTTGGCATGCGCAGAGTGTTTTCCCGTTACGCTCGACCTCAATCGCAAACGCCTGTGGAGCGGGTCTCTCGGGCGAACTCGGCCGAGATCAGGAGGCAGCATGCGGGCACCCGGGCCCACCCGTGAGGGCCCCGACAGGAACCTCGCCATGGAACTGGTCCGAGTGACGGAGGCGGCCGCGCTCGCTGGGGCTCGCTGGATGGGCAGGGGTGACAAGGAAGCAGCAGACCAAGCAGCGGTCGACGCCATGCGTTTGATGATGGACACCGTGCCGATGGATGGCGTCGTCGTCATCGGTGAGGGCGAGAA
>Ga0190265_10002816_pt1 | contig 11743 bp, 10 predicted proteins | sample Popmic124T_FD_133135 | JGI IMG/M metagenome (GOLD analysis project Ga0190265, IMG submission 133135) | Populus adjacent soil microbial communities from riparian zone of Indian Creek, Utah, USA - 124 T | ecosystem: Environmental > Terrestrial > Soil > Riparian zone | place: USA: Utah | collected...
CGGCGCTCTCCTCCACGAGGTAGGGCACGAGCGCGCGGTGGTCGATCGCCCGGGTCCAGACGCACCGGTCGCGCACCGCGTGCATGGTGTCGGCGGCCGCGCGCAGCGGATCAGTGCCGTGCTCGCGAGGGTCCGGCGCGCGGCGAGCAGGTTCAGAAGGGGTCACAGCCCCACCTCCGGAGTGTTGACGACGGCGAGCCGCCGGTGGTGGCGCGCTCGCCACGAGACGAGCGCGCCGGCAAGGACGAGAGCAATCAGTGAACCCGCCAGCACGCCCGGCACACCGTCCTCAATGGTACCGACGACGGGGTAGGGTGTTTCGGGCCGCCGCCCTCGCGACACAATCAACGGGCGCGCCCCCTCCGCTGCCGGCCAAGAGAGCTCCACCGTGACCGTCACCATGTCTTCCCGGGGCATTGCACAGCCCCTCTCCCCCGCGATTCGCGGCGTCTACGACACCGTCCTGTCGCGCAACCCGCATGAGCCCGAGTTCCACCAGGCCGTGCACGAAGTGCTCGAATCGATCAGCCCGGTGCTGCGCGAGCATCCCGCGTTCGAAGCCGCAGGCATTCTCGAGCGCCTTGTCGAGCCCGAGCGGCAGATCATCTTCCGCGTGCCGTGGGTCGATGACGCCGGACGCCTGAACGTCAACCGAGGCTTCCGCGTGCAGTTCAGCTCGGTGCTCGGCCCGTACAAGGGTGGACTGCGCTTCCACCCCTCGGTCAACCTCTCGATCATCAAGTTCCTCGGCTTCGAGCAGATCTTCAAGAACGCCCTCACCGGACAGGGCATCGGAGGCGCGAAGGGCGGAAGCGACTTCGACCCGCACGGCCGCAGCGACGCCGAGATCATGCGGTTCTGCCAGTCGTTCATGAACGAGCTGTACCGTCACCTCGGCGAGCACACTGACGTTCCGGCGGGCGACATCGGTGTCGGAGCGCGGGAGATCGGCTTCCTCTTCGGGCAGTACCGCAAGGTCACGAACCGTCACGAGTCGGGCATGTTCACCGGAAAGGGCGTCAGCTGGGGCGGAGCGGAGGTGCGCACCGAGGCCACCGGCTACGGTGCCGTGTTCTTCGTCGAAGAGATGCTCGCGGTGCATAGCGAGACGATTGCGGGTCGCCGCGTCGTCGTGTCGGGGTCAGGCAACGTGGCGACGTACGCGATCGAGAAGGCCGCGCAGCTCGGTGCGATTCCCGTGACCGCATCCGACTCGTCGGGATACATCGTCGATGACGCGGGGGTCGACGTCGCCCTGCTCAAGCAGGTCAAGGAGGTCGAGCGCCTTCGCATCAGTGAGTACGCCGCCCGGCGCTCGAGCGCGAGGTTCGTCGAGGGCGGGCGGGTCTGGGAAGTACCCGGCGAGATCGCCATTCCGTCGGCGACCCAGAACGAACTCGACGCAGAGGATGCCCGTGTGCTCGTCGACGGAGGGGTCCGGGCAGTCGCGGAGGGTGCCAACATGCCCTGCCTGCCCGATGCCGTCGCGGTGTTCCAGGACGCCGGGGTGCTCTTCGGCCCTGGCAAGGCGGCGAACGCGGGTGGTGTGGCCACCTCGGCGCTGGAGATGAGCCAGAATGCTGCGCGCCAGCGTTGGGGCTTCAACGACAGCGAGCATAAGCTCCGAGCGATCATGTCGGATGTGCACAAGGCGGCCTTCGACGCCGCGGAGCGCTACGGACGACCCGGTGACTACGTGGTCGGTGCCAACGCAGCCGGCTTCGAACGCGTCGCCCACGCGATGCTCGCCCAGGGCGTCATCTAACCTCGCGGTGACTCTCAGTCGATTCGCGTGTCGCCCGCGTGCCGGGCGAGACTGCGCCCGTAGCGCTCGGTGAGCTGCACCATCAAGTCGGGAGTGTCTCGATCGAGGCCGAAGACATACCCGGGGAAGTCGAGTTCCTTCTGCGCCTCCCAGATCTCCTCGTGCTGATCGGGCGAGAGGATCTGCAACGGGTCGCCGACTGCGACCCAGCCGATCGGCACGACGGTTCCCGGCGGCAGCACCGAGCGGAGGTGCACGACCGCGTTTATGCGCACCTCAGAGCGGTCTCCGATGCGTGCGCCGTTGAAGATGCGCGTGCCCGTGGCGAGGAAGACCTCGTCTCCGATCGTCGCCCCGGAAACGCTCGCCATCGGGCCGACGAGGCTGTGCGCTCCGAGGTGCACGGCATTGGCCGCACTCGCTCTGACGAGTGCGTTCTCCATCACGATGACGTTGGGACCGAGGGTGATCGGGCCTCCCTCGGCCGTGATCACCGCGCCGTGGAGCACCTGGCAGTCGGCGCCGATCTTGACGTCACCGCTGATCACCGCGGTCGGGGCGATCACGGCGTCCCTGTGGATGCGGGGTCTGGACCCGAGGTGCTCGAACTGCACAGGCGCACTCCTTCGATCGAGGTTTCGAGAAAACGGTGTCAGGTCGCTGTCTTGACCGCACGCCGTTTTCGCAGACCGAGCAGGTAGGGCATGCCCAGGCCCGCCGCGGTGAACGTCCTGCCGAGTCGGGTGCGCCACGATGGAGCCGGCAGCGCAGGGAGTGGGGCATCCAGATCTGTGACGTCGACGAAATACTCACGGACAGTGCCGATGCCTTCGAGGTCCTGCGAGATCTCCTGCACGGACGTCGGCATCGCCGTCAGGTCGGTGCGGTAGAGCTCGTCCGAAACCAGTACATACTCGGGAATGTCCACGGGGTTCTTCAGCATCCGATGGACGTGGATCACGTCGATCCCGACGAGCTTCAGGCGTCCTCTGATCGTCTGCGTCGCCACTTCACCGGTATGAGCGACGAACTTCAGTTTCAGGTTGCCCACTTGCTTGCACCCCGAGCATGGGCACAGGTTCGTCGCAACGTACTCCCGCTCAGCGTGGAACGCGCGGTGCATCGAGGCGGCAGCACTCAGGACCTCTGAGATCGCACGATCGGGCTCTCGCCCGTCGACCCGCCGCGAGAGAAAGGCGGCGTCGCCCTCGATCTCGATGAGATCGAAACCGGGAGCGGCGTCGATCATCCTCCCCAGGATCCGTCCGGTGTTGACTTCGGCGTGCGCGAGGCTGAAACGATGTGTGCTCATGTAATCGGTGTAGCCGCCGATGTCCGCGATCAGCAGGGCTACGCGCTCCGATGTCATGCCTCACACTCCCACCCGCACCGGGCGGACCACAAGATCGACCTCACGATGGGGCCGGCGGCTCTCTCGGCGAGTAGCGCTCCAGCCGATCGTCCACGCTCGTCGCGGCCGCCTGCGCACTCGCCGTGTACCCGAGGACGACGGACAGGAACCGCTCTGAGGCGAGCGCCCGAAGCTCAAGGTCGCTCCGGGCGATGACAGTGGCGGTTCGTCGCGTATCGCGCAGCAGTGCGATCTCTCCGAACCCCTCACCGGGACCGAGCGCGGCCACGACCCGGCCATCGCCGACCACGTCCGCTTCGCCTGACTGAATCACGTAGTAGCGGTCACCGAGGTCGCCCTGCGTGAAGACCACCTCACCCGCCGGCACTGCGACGGACTCGAGCCCGCGTGCCAGCTGCTCGATGGAGGGCAGCGGCAGGGTGCGGAACATGGGCACTCGCTGGAGGAGTCCGATATCCGCGTCGAGGTCGTCCACGGAACGGTCCAGGCTCTGCAGCCAGCGCAGCGACACCACCGCGAGGATGGGGCACACCAGTCCGATCACGATGAGGGCGGTCTGCAATCCGAACCAGCCGATCGCCGCCGATGCGAGGATCGCGCCCACTCCGATCGACACCGCGACGAGGCTCTCCAGCACACCGAAGACGCGGGCCAGGACCTCGTCGGGGGCGATCCTGGCGATCAGCGTGAACCCGGCGACGTCGATCAGGGCGTTTCCGACGCCGACGAAGGCCAGCAGGCAGAGTGCGGCCGCCTCTTGCGGAAACACGCCGATGAGCGCGAGCGGCAGTCCCCACAGGGCGACCCCCACCGCGAACCAGCCGCCCAATCGGCCCGTGCTGACCAGGAACGATGCCCCGAGCGAGCCGGCGACCGCCCCCACCCCGACCGCAGCCATCAGGGCGCCGGCGCCGGGCTCTCCAGTGCCGAGCATCTCGATCGCGACCACCACGGAGAAGACGGTCAGCGCGCCGCGCGTGAGGGACTGCGCGGCGGCCAGACCCAAGATGAGCTGCAAGCCGCGGCTCCGCACGACAGCCCGCACCCCCTCGACGGCCTCTCTGATCAAACGGGGGCTGCTCGCCGCTGCCGGGCGCGGCGGGGCGTCGTAGCGTACCCGCAGCAGCAGGGCTGCCGCCCAAAGGGAGGCACCAGCGGCGACGGCGAATACGACGGATGCATCGGTGAACTGCAGCAGGATGGCCGCGAGGAGAGGGCCTACCAGGGTGGCGACGGAGTCGAGCAGCCCGCGAACCACGTTTGCACTGGCCAGCTCGTGACCGGTGCGGCAGAGCGACGGCAGAAGCGCCGAGTGGGCCGGGCGAAAGAGCGTGGCGGCGATCGTGGAGAGCACCGCGAGCACGTAGACGACGATCGCCGGACCCGAAACCGCAGCCACCACCGCCGCCGCCGCAGTGACGACTCCGCGCACGGTGGACACGACGACGAGAACACGCTCTCGCCGCCCGCGGTCGGCGATGGGCGAGAGCAGAGGTGCCAGGATCGCCGCCGGCAGCATGCGAACCAGCCCCACCAGACCGAGAGCGAGCGCCCCGCCGGCGTTGTAGGCGACGATTCCGAGAGCAACAGTGAACGCCCACTCGGCGGTCCACGCGCCGAGGAAACTGAGCTGAGCGCGACGCAGGTTCGGGTTGCGCCAATTGCTCGTGAACGCCTCGATCGCCTCACCGAGTCGACCCCGGCTCACCCCAGAACCCAGCCCCATGGGCAGACTCTATGGCGTGCGGAGGGTCGACGACAGCGACCCAGGTCCCCTCACGTGACGCAACGCGCCCAGACGGACGCGGCGTCTCACGCCCCCTCAAGGAGCGGAGGGGCGTCCCCTATGCGTCGGCCGCAGCATCCGTCGTCGTCGTGGGGGCGGGCGCAGCCGGTGCCGGCGCGGGGAACAGCTGCTCGAGCAGTTGCCCCACCCATGCGATGAGATCGGCGTCGGAGACCCGCTCGCCGCCCGCACGCGGCATCGGGATGACGATCGCCTCACCGCCTGCGAGCACTTTCGAGGTCGGGTAGAGCCGCTGCAGCCGCACCCGCATCGAGTCGGCCAGGTTGGCCGGGGCGATGCGCAGATTGGGTCCCATCGCGACCACGTCGGCGAGACCGGCTTGCGCGGCCCTCCGTCGCAGGCGCGCCATCTCGAGGAGGCCCTCCGCCTCGGCGGGAAGTTCGCCGTACCTGTCTCGAAGCTCTTCGACGACCGCGTCGAGTGCGTCGTCACCCGCTGTCGCGGATGCCGCGGCCGAAAGCTTCTGATATGCCTCGAGGCGCAGTCGTTCGCTGTCGATGTACGACTCGGGGATTCGCGCTTGAACCGGCAGTTCCAGACGCAGCTCGGTCAGGCCCTCGGTCTCCTCACCCCGGAACGTGGCGACCGCCTAGCCCATCATGCGCAGGTACAGATCGAAACCGACGCCGGCGATGTGCCCGGCCTGCTCCGCGCCGAGCAGATTGCCGGCACCGCGCAGCTCGAGATCCTCCAGGGCAACCTGCATCCCGCTGCCCAGATCGTTGTTCACGGCGATCGTCTCGAGCCGGTCGGCCGCCGTCTCGGAGAGCGGCTTGTTCTCGTCGTAGAGGAAGTACGCGTAGGCGCGCTCGCGCGCACGCCCGACACGGCCGCGCAACTGATGCAGCTGCGAGAGGCCGTACTTGTCTGCACGATCGATGATGATCGTGTTCGCGTTCGCAATATCGAGCCCGGTCTCCACGATCGTGGTCGATACGAGCACGTCGGCGCGGCGCTCCCAGAAGTCGTCGACGACCTGCTCGAGCGCGTGCTCCCCCATCTGGCCGTGCGCCACTGCGATGCGTGCTTCGGGGACGAGTTCCGCGAGGTGCGCAGCCACCCGCTGGATGGACGAGACGCGGTTGTGGACGTAGAAGATCTGCCCCTCCCGCAGCAGTTCGCGACGGATCGCCGCGGCGATCTGCTTGTCGTTGCGGGCCCCGACGTACGTGAGGATCGGATGCCGGTCCTCAGGCGGGGTCTGCAGCGTCGACATCTCGCGGATTCCGGTCACCGCCATCTCGAGCGTCCGCGGGATGGGGGTCGCGCTCATCGCGAGGATGTCGACGTTCGTTTTGAGCTTCTTCAGCTTGTCCTTGTGCTCAACGCCGAAGCGCTGCTCCTCATCGATGATGAGCAGGCCGAGGTCCTTGAACGAAACGCCCTCGGTGAGGATGCGATGCGTGCCGATCACCATGTCGACGGTGCCGTCGGTGAGCCCCGCGAGCGTGTCGCGGGCCTGCTTGTCGGTCTGGAACCGTGACAGCGCCCGCACCTGCACGGGGAAGCCGGCGAAGCGCTCGGTGAAGGTTTCAAGATGCTGCTTGACCAGAAGCGTGGTCGGCACGAGCATCGCGACCTGCTTGCCGTCCTGGATCGCCTTGAACGATGCACGCACCGCGACCTCGGTCTTGCCGAACCCGACGTCGCCGGACAGCAGCCTGTCCATCGGGATCGGTTTCTGCATGTCGGCCTTGATCTCGTCGATCGTCTGCAGCTGATCCGGCGTCTCGGCGAAGGGGAAGGCCTCTTCGAGCTCACGCTGCCAGGGTGTGTCAGGGCCGAAGGCGTAGCCCTTCGCCGCCATACGGGCGGAGTAGAGCTTCACGAGCTCGACGGCGATGTCGCGAACCGCGCGGCGAGCGCGACCCTTCGCTTGCGCCCAGTCGCTGCCGCCCATCTTCGAGAGAGCGGGGGCCTCGCCGCCGACGTAGCGCGACAGCAGATCGAGTTGATCTGTCGGCACGAACAGCTTGTCTCCGGGGAATCCGCGTTTGGAGGGCGCGTACTCGAGCACGAGATACTCACGGACGCTCTTGACGGGGTTGCGACCACCGCTGGAGACCTCCCGCTGGGTCAGCTCGACGAACTTGCCGATCCCGTGCGTCGCGTGCACGACGTAATCGCCTGTCTTGAGCTGCAGCGGGTCGACCACGTTGCGGCGCCGGGAAGCGAGCTTCTTGACCAGACGCTGGTCGCCGCTGATGGTGCGGCCGTAGAACTCCGTCTCGGTGAGCACTGCCAGCTTCGCATCCGCCGACTCGAAACCGCGCTCGAGGGTGGCGAGCACGACGTGGGCGACACCGGGTTCCGGCGGCTCGAGAACGTCGTCCACCCGCCGCGCAGCGATCCCGCGCTCGGCGAGCACGTCGCGTGCGCGCTCCACGAGGCCGGCTCCGGATGCGGTGATCACAACGCGCCATCCGTCCGCCAGCAGCGCGCCGACGTGTGCAGTGGCGCCGTCCACGTTGCCCTGGAACGAGGGAACCGGCGTCCCCTGCACGCGGATCGCCGTCCCGGCGCCGGTCGTGGACTCTTCGAGGAGACCCTCGGCCGAGGCATCCGCTGCTCCCGAGTCGAAGGCGCTCAGTGTCCACCACGCGATTCCGTGATCGCTCGCGGCCTCACGCAGCCGCGGCAGGCTCACGAAGTCACCTGATCCGAGATCGACCGGCGTCGCGGCTCCCGCGGTCGCCGCGCTCCACGCGGCCTCGAGGAACTCGCGGTTGGTCTCCAGAAGCGTGATCGCACGAGTCACCGACCGTTCCGGGTCTACGAGCGCGATGGCCGAACCTTCCGGAAGGTAGTCGACGACCGTGACGATGTCGTCGACGAGCGCGGGGATGAGCGACTCCATGCCTTCAGCCGGGATACCCTCGGCCATCTTCTCGAGCATTCCCCGGATGCCGGGAAACTCGTCCTTGAGCTGTCGTGCGCGATCGCGCACCGTCTGGGTCAGGAGCAGTTCGCGACTTGCCGGAAGGTCGACGGCGGGAACATCGCCGGGGAGCGACCGCTGATCCGCGACCGAGAACGCCCGGATCTGATCGACCTCATCCCCGAAGAACTCGACGCGGTACGGGTGGTCAGCGATCGGAGGGAAGACGTCGAGGATGCCACCGCGCATCGCGAATTCCCCACGACGCGAGACCATGTCGACCCGGTGGTAGGCGAGTTCGACCAGCCGGGCAGCGACCTCGGCGAGGTCGTGACCCCGCTCGCCGACAGCAAGGTGGACCTCGCCTGCGTCAGCCAGGCCCGCGGCAAGCGGCTGCAGCGCGCCGCGCACAGATGCTGTGACCACGAGCGGGGTCTCGCCCGACCACCGCGCGATGCGGCGCAGCACATCGAGGCGTCGTCCCACCGTTTCCGGACTCGGACTCAGTCGCTCGTGAGGCAGTGTCTCCCACGCGGGGAAATGCATCACCTCGGCGCCGGGCAGCAGCGCCTCCAGCGCGGGACCGAGTGACTCCGCGCGGCGCCCGGTCGGGGCGACCACGAAGATCGCGCCGGCATGGCCCGAACCCCGGCGCCGCTCGACGAGGGCAGCGAGCAGCGGAGCGCCGAGGCCTTCGACGAGCGAGAAGTCTGCGTCGACGGAGGCGGCAGCTGCGGCATCCGTGAATGAGTGCGCCTGTTCGAGGGCGCGCACGATCCCGGGAACTGTCACCGAATGAGTCTAGGCCCGCCCCGGCGAGCCGGGGGCGAGGCCCAGAAGCACAGCGCGCCCTCGACACCGGCCGGACGCGACGGGGCCGCCGCGCGCACCCTCGTAGGATGAGGCCGTGAGCGACCCTGTGACACCTCCCGTCGAGTCCACCCGGCCCTACCCGCGGGCTCAGGGGTATGCACCTCCACAGGGCTACAGCTACGCACCTCCGCAGGGGTACGCGCCGCCGCCGCAGGGTTATGGTCCCTACGTCCCGCTGCCTCCGTCTGCCCCGACCTCAGCAGGGCGCGGTCTCGGTGTCGTCGCTTTCGTCCTCGCGGTCGCCGCCACGCTCGGCACGACGATCGTCGCGTGTGTTGCGGCGTTCAGGATCGGGCTCGGTACCGGGCGCGAAATCACCCTGCGGCCAATGGACGTCGATTTCGACTGGTCGACGCTCGCGCCCGTACGCGACTGGGTGCTCGTCGGCGAGGTCGCCTTCTGGGCCGGCACGGTGCTCGGCGTCTGGGCGATCATCCAGGGCATCGTGGCAGTCGTGAAGAACAGCGGTCGTGGCTGGGGAATCGCCGCGATCGTCATCGGCGCGATCGGCCCGATCGCGTTCCTCCTCGGCGTGCAGGCACTCCTGGTGGCCGGGTTCGCCTCCGGGGCATCGATCGGCTGACAAGACTCCAGCAGCACGCGGCGCTACGCGCGCGGCGCGTGATGCTTCTGCTGCGCCGCGAGGAGACCCTCATCGACGAGCTGCTCGACGGCATCCGCGGCATCGGCCAGCAGGATCGGCAGGTTCTTGCGCTCGATGGCACCGAACGGCTCCAGCACCCAGTCCGCAGGGTCCTGTCGGCCGGTGGGCCGGCCGATGCCGACGCGCACGCGTGCGAACTCCACGGAATCGAGTGCCTTGGCGACGTCTCGCACGCCGTTGTGGCCGCCGTGGCCACCACCGGCCTTGAGCTTGATGACATCGAACGGGATGTCGAGTTCGTCGTGCACGAGCACCACATGATCGGGATCGACCCCGTAGAACTTCGCGAGCCCGGCCACCGCACCGCCGGACACGTTCATGAAGGTGTTCGGCTTGGCCAGCACAAGCTTCGCGCCGCCCGGACGCAGCCACGTCTCGGTGACCCGGGCATTCGCCTTGTGCGAGCGGAATGTCTCGCCGCGCCGAGCGGCGAGCTCATCGAGAACGAGTTGGCCGACGTTGTGCCGGGTGAGCTCGTAGCGCGGGCCTGGGTTGCCCAGGCCGACGATCAGCCAGGTCTCTGCCATGTGTCACATCCTGCCGGACGCGCCCTTGTCAACGACCAGGACGCGTCATTCGAAAGAGAAAAGGGGGGCGCGGCATCCGCACCCCCCTTTAGCAGATCAGCTCTACTCGGAGCCGGACTCCGCGCTGGCTTCCTTGGCCTCTTCGGACTCGCCGGACTGCTCCGCGGCCAGGGCAGCATCCGCCTCGGCGATCTCGTCCTCGGCAGCGAGCGCCGCAGAGGGGACCGAGATCGCGACGACCAGCGTCTCGGGGTCGACGACCAGCGTCGCGCCCTTCGGGAGGATGAGGTCGGCAGCCGTGATGTGCGTGCCCTCCTCGAGGCCCTCGACATCGAACTCGACGCGCTCGGGGATGTGCGTGGCCTCGACCTCGAGCAGCACGGTGTTCGCGTCCTGCGCAGCGATCGTGCCGGGGGCGGACTCGCCGATGATCGAGACGGGCACGTCGACCTGGATCTTCTCGCCCCTCTTCACCACGAGCAGGTCGATGTGCTCGATGATCTGGTGCACGGGGTCCTTCTGGACATCCTTGACGAGGGTCAGCTGGTGGGTGCCCTCGACATCGAGCTCGAGCACCGCGTTGGCGCGGCGGATGAGCAGCGCGACCTGGTGGCCGGGAAGCGCCACGTGCACCGGAGTGGTGCCGTGCCCGTAGATCACCGCGGGGATCTTGCCTGCTGCCCGCAGGCGACGAGCGAAGCCCTTGCCGAAGTTCTCGCGTACCTCAGCGTGCACCTTCGAGTCGGTCTCTTTGGTCTCGGTAGCCATGATTGTTCTCCTTGCGGGCACACGGCCCGATCTGTCTGGGGGCCTACGGGCCCGGGTATGGGGTCTGCATTCGACTCGAACGCGAGCGCGTGAGGAAAGCCGTGAGCCTGCATCACTGCGTCGATCACGGATGCCGCAGCCGACCGTCGTGGCCGGTGCGAGGCATCCCTCGCCGAAGTTCAATCGCCAAGTCTACCAGCGGCGCCGCTACGATGAAGACGCACCCATCCCACAACGGAGGATCACATGGACTTCGGCTTCATCAACGAGCCTGGATTTCTCTCGCACGTGCTGCTGTGGACGGTCGGCGGCATCGCCGCACTCGGTGGGCTGCTGACGGTGGTCGGGTTCTGGTCGATGGGCCGTTCCGGCTACCGCAAGGACTGAGCCGAGCCGTCCAGCTGCACCAACACGACGCCCGGCGCTGCCCTCGGATGCGGTCGCGGTACCGTGGAGACGATCACGATCATCGCCGTCACCGTCGGGTCGGCACTGGCTGTATCCGCCACGAACCCCTCGTCCTCTTCCCTCGCACTAAGGAGCAGGTGTGTCCTCGAACGACAACTCCGCACAGACGAACGTCTCCGGCGATCGGGAGGACGCACCGGGCTCAGCACCCGAACACACCGCGGCACCCGCACCGGAGGACGTCCCCCGGGAGACCGGCGATGCGCAGACGCCGTTGACGCAGGAAGAGGGCGCCGCGAACATCGGCGTGGTCGGCTTGGCGGTGATGGGCTCGAATCTCGCACGCAACCTCGCGAGTCGTGCAGGCAATATCGTCGCGATCCACAACCGCAGCCCCGAGAAGACCGATACCCTCCTGGCCGCGCACCCCGAGGCCGAGTTCGTGCCCTCGTACGACTACGAGGAGTTCGCCGCATCGCTGTCCAGGCCGCGCACGGCGATCATCATGGTCAAGGCCGGTGCGGGCACGGATGCCGTGATCAACGCGCTCGTGGACGTGTTCGAGCCGGGCGACATCATCGTCGACGGCGGCAACGCCCTGTTCACCGACACGATCCGCCGCGAGAAGGCGGTGCGCGAGACCGGGATCAACTTCGTCGGCGCCGGGATCTCCGGCGGCGA
>Ga0190265_10002817_pt1 | contig 11743 bp, 14 predicted proteins | sample Popmic124T_FD_133135 | JGI IMG/M metagenome (GOLD analysis project Ga0190265, IMG submission 133135) | Populus adjacent soil microbial communities from riparian zone of Indian Creek, Utah, USA - 124 T | ecosystem: Environmental > Terrestrial > Soil > Riparian zone | place: USA: Utah | collected...
CTGGTCTACTCGGCCCGCAACCGGTCAGCGTGCGTCCGCATCCCGATCACCGGCTCGAACCCGAAGGCCAAGCGGATCGAGTTCCGCTGCCCCGACCCGTCCAGCAACCCGTACCTCGCCTTCTCGGCGCTGCTGCTGGCCGGACTCGACGGCATCAAGAACAAGATCGAGCCGCCGCCGCCCGTCGACAAGAACATCTACGAGCTGCCGCCGGAGGAGTATGCCGCGATCGACCACGTACCGACCTCGCTCAACGCGGTGCTCGACTCGCTCGAGGCCGACCATGATTTCCTCACCGCCGGTGACGTGTTCACGCCCGACCTGATCGAGACGTGGATCGACTACAAGCGCACCGAGGAGATCGCTCCCGTGCAGCTCCGCCCGCACCCACACGAGTTCGAGCTCTACTACGACATCTGATGCCTGAGCCCCGTGCTTGATCTCTGAATCAAGCCGCACGGCAGCACGGCACGAGCGACCGCCCCGCGCACACGGGCGGGAGGTGCACGGGCGTCGTTCGATCGCGACTCGGGCGACGGATGCGGTTGAGGTTCGGCGCCTTCGACCACGCGTCGCCGGACTCAGGCTCCGCTCGAAGTGCCGGTGGTGCGCGGGGTCGCTACAATCGGTGTACCGAGAGGTCGGCCCAGCCCCTGCTGTTCGCTTCGCGCCGCATATGTCACCAAGGCACTCGAACCGAGTCGCGGCACTGTCGCAAGAACGCGGTGAGGTACATGGCCCCCACATCATCATCCTGGTACGTCGAGATCGTCCACGTCACGAGTCTCGAAAAGCAGCAGGAAGTCCTCCGGCTCTTTCAAGATGTCGCCGGGCTGACCGCCATGGGAGTGTCATCCGGACACGACCACTCCGTCGTTTTCGGATGTGTCGACAGTCTGATGAGGAGTGCCGCGGAGGTCCTCCTCTCCGAGCTCGACCGCGATGCCGTCTGCACCCATGTCTCAGGGCCACGGCTACGGAGGGGCCCGGTAAAGAGCCGGGCAGGGCTCGCCTGACGAGATCCGTTGCCGTAGTCGTCACAGGACGGCGACCAGCGGCGTCAGGCAGGGATTAACCGATCCTGCGGATTGCGCGTAGGTTCGTAGAAACGGACGCCTTGAAGTTGGGCGCACCTCCAGTCTCTTGGAGAGCAGTCAACGAGCTTCGTCAACCCCAACCTTCCGGTTGACATGATGTCAACCTCAACCTCCCGGTTGCACATTTGGTACAGCAATCGATTGCACCATCTGGAGAACCATGGCCGAGCCATTCTCCCGTGCCACGATCGAGATCGAGATCGAGTCAGATCTCATCGTTCCCTGGCGCGATGTCGCACGTCTGCAGGACGATCTCACCGAGCTCCCGGATGAGTCGCTGATGGGGCTCGCCAGGAGGGGTAGCGCCGACTCCTTTGCGGTGTTGTTCGATCGGTATCGACGTCCAGCCCTCCGGCTGGCGGCGTACTCCACCAGCTCTGGTGACGCCAAGGACATCGTCGCGGAGAGCTTCGCGCAGGTCTACGACCAGCTCCTTCGCGGCAAGGGCCCTCACACGTCCTTTCGGGCCTACCTGTTCACGAGCGTCCGGCACGAGGCCGGCCGGCGCGCGAAGATGCGGAGGCGTGTCACGCCGACGGACAACATCGAGACCATCGATCGAGCAGTGCCGCATGGCAACGACGCCATCGACGGGTTCGAGCGCGATCTCGTTCGGGCGGCCTTCTCCTCACTTTCCGTACGTTGGCAGACGGTGTTGTGGCACCTCGACGTCGACGGGCGCAAACCCAGAGAGATCGCGCCGTTGATGGGACTGAGGCCCAACAGCGTCTCGGCACTGGCGTACCGGGCTCGCGACGGCTTGAGGAAGGCGTACCTCGACCAGCACGTCACCACGACCGGCACGTCGTTGGCTTCAGAATGCCTGGACGTCCGCCGGGACCTCGTCGACTTCGTACGTGGCTCGGCACCAGAGGGGGACGCGACGGCGATCGAATCCCACGTCGCGGAATGCGCCCCGTGCAAGGGCGCCCATCGTGAGCTCGAGGACCTCAACGGGCACCTCCTGGCAGCCGGCGGACGACAGGTGGAGGCGGCACGTCGAGGGCAAGCGACGACGGAATCCGGCGCGTAGACGTCACCTCGCGGTATTTCTGTCTCATCTGAGCTCGTCTCGGCATGCCTCGATCTGCCCAGGAGCGGAAGTTCGAACGATCGCAACCGCTCGTGTTCAGTTGCCGCACGGTGGATGTCACACTCGTCGGGTGACTGAGGACGATGTCGATCCGCGCTATTCACTGGCCAACGAGCGGACCTTTCTGGCGTGGGTTCGAACCGCACTCGGCCTGCTGGTCGCGGCGGCGGCCCTGATGGCGGTCAACCTGCCTTGGCCGGCTGATGCAGTACGCGCCCTCGCGATGGTGCTGGCCGCTGCCGCTGGTGGGTCAGCCATCGCCTCATGGGCTCGCTGGCGCAAAGTCGAGAAGGCCATCAGCACCGGCCAACCCGCTCCCCCGCCACGAGCTCACATCTTCCTCGCGGGCACCGTCGTTCTCGCATCGGGCATCGTCATCGCGCTGATCCTGATCTGATCAGATCCTCTCTGGTCGGTCAGCTCTCTCAACAGGCACCTGACAGGCGAGCGCCCCGCGCGGAGGATGCCTGCAGGCTGCCTCAACCGGCCGGAAGAGGCGGATTGGCTCCCTCGTCGGCGGCACCGCCGTCTTCGTCGCGGGGACTGCCGTAGCCGTCGTCGTCGGCTTCTTCATCTGGCTCTGGTGGAGTTTCGATCGGATCATGTTGCTCCGGTGGTACTGCGGACATGTTCTTCTCCCTTCTCGTGCTTTCACTGCAGCATGAGAACGGTCAAGCCGCCAGTCCGAGTGACTAGCTCTGCTCGTCTGTGGCTTCCCTGAGCTCTTGACGAAGTCCGTCGGCTTCGGCCTGGAGCTTCATGACCTGGTGGACCCCTTCGTGGTTGAGTCCAGTCTCGAGAAGCTTGGCGATCTCGTTGATCCGGTCGATGTCGTCCCTGCTGTAGCGGCGGGTGCCGCCATCGGTGCGGTGCGGCGTGACGAGCCCCCGGTCTTCGTATCCCCGCAGAGCCTGCTGGCTGACGCCAGTCAGCTCGGTGACCACGCTGATGCTGAAGAGGGCGCGGTCACTCTGGTCCACCTCGTCGTTCACCCCTCGTCCTTCCTGATGTCGACGTCGAAAATTGTACTTGAAATCCTGTGGATGCTCATAGATAATCTATGTCAGAGTCAGAGATTACCTCGGCTGCTTCAGCAGATACCGAGGGTTGAACTAAGGAGGCTGAGCCACAATGTTGATGAGGACTGACCCGTTTCGCGACTTCGACCGCTTGAGCGAGGCCGTCTTCGGAACCACCTCACGTCCCGCGGCCATGCCGATGGACGCCTACCGTCATGACGGCAGGTTCGTCGTGAACCTGGACCTGCCCGGCGTCGACGCCGATTCCATCGATCTGACCGTCGAGCAGAACGTGTTGTCGATCCACGCTGAGCGCAGAGCACCCATGGACGGCGACGCCGAACGCATCGTGGGCGAACGGACCTACGGAACCTTCAGTCGCCAGCTGTTCCTCGGCGAGACGCTCGACGTGGAGAACCTGGCTGCCGACTACAACGCCGGCGTGCTCACGATCGAGATCCCCGTCGCCGAGCAGGCGAAGCCGCGCAAGATCCAGATCAACGGCAGCGACAGCCGCAAGCAGATCAACGCCTGACGCGCAGTTCGCAGGCGAAAGGACTCCGGCGCGAGGCCCGGGTGCGCCGACACATCGGCGCACCCGGGCTACCAACCGGTCGACATCTCCATGCCTGATTCCCGAGGGAGGCACCATGTCATCGTCAGCAGATGAGCGTCAGCTCGCCGTTCTTCTTCGCATCAGCCAATCCTTGGACATCGTCGGCGACGTGAGCGTCACGGTCGACAACCCGTCCGAGCTGTTGGCGTGGGCGAACGTTCTTCCCGATCCCACCATCTTCGCCTGGCGCGGGCACGTCTCGGGCAAACGATTCATCCACGTCACCGCCGTGAACGGCAGCAACCCGATCCACGGCCGCGCGACGGCCGCCCTCCGTGCAGATCAGCACCTGCGGTTCTGGAACGCGCTCCTACCCGACGACCTCGAGCCTGGCGAAGAGCTATCACTCGAGATTCGGCAGCTGGCCGAGGCATGGGAAGTGATGCCGGTCGACGTCCCAGAGTGAATCGGGCGGGTCCTCGGATCCACTACCCGCCGGCGGAACCGGCATCAAACCATTCGCCCTTGGACACGTCGTACTCGGTGGCCACGAGGTAGGTCGCGGCATCTCGCTGCTCGACGCGGACGACGATGCTCTCCTGGGCGAACACTCCGCCACCTTTGCGTGCCAGTCTCAGGAGGTCGTCCCATCTCGGGCGGACGACGAGCGTCGGAACCATGACCGCTCTCATCTGGTGCGCAGTCCTGGCGAAGAGACGTCGCCGCGCAAGCAACCGCGTCACGTACCAGGTGGAGCCGATGACGATCGGACTCCCATAGACGGCAACAGCGAGACCGTCCGGCTCCCGGAACGCCGCCAGGACAAGCAGGACGAACAAGAGGCCAACGATGACGGCCATCATCCCTGCGACGACGAACGCCTGGCGCATCGCCGTCTGGGCGGATCCGCTCCACGACGCCCACGAGCCCGGTGCGACCCAGATCTCCTGGACGCTCAGCACGATCGACTCGTCGGCGGATTCGGTCCCCTCAGCGCCTTCCATCCTGTCGACGGTACGTGGCCAATCGCGGAGCAGAGCGCTCTAGGCCAGCCCGTGATGGTCATCGAGGCGTATGATCGGGTGATCGAGGCGCTCCGGCCAGACCCTCCGCACACTTCGTGCCGCATATGTCACCAAGGCGCTCAAACGGGGTTGCGGCAACGTCGCAAGATCGCGGTTGAACACATGGCCACATCATCGTGGTTCGTCGAAGTCGTGCACGTCACGAGTCGCCACAAGCAGCAGGAAGTCCTCACGCTCTTTGAAGGCGTGTCAGGGCTGACCGCCTGGGGCGTGTCCACCGGTCAGGACCACTTTGTCGGTTTCGGGTGCGTCGACGATCTGATGAAGAGTGCTGCCGAGGTGCTCCTCAGTGCCATCGATCACGATGCCATCTGCACCTACGTCTCAGGCCCACACCCCCGTGGCCACATGACGCCAGGACCTTGGGCGGCGTCGCCCAACTAGATCCCCACCTGGCCCACACGCGTCCGCCCAGGTCGACCCAACCCACCACATCGGCCTGGGCGGCGCTCTCGGCTTGATCAGGTGTACACGGGCGGGTTGTTCGTCGGTCGTTTGCCATGCAGGGTTGGACACCAGGTGAACCGTGAGGAGAGGTCCCGATGGGTGAGCTGCACGTCTACATGAACGTCACGCTCGACGGCGTGATCCAGGCCAACGGTGGCCCCAGCGTGCAGGACGGGGACTACGAGTACGCAGGATGGGAGCGTCCCTACGGGGATGCGGAGTCCGGGGAGCAGATCGAGGCGGACGTCCAGGCGTCCGACGCACTGCTCCTGGGTCGCACGACGTACGACATCTTCCGCCCCTACTGGCCAGAGCAGTCAGACGTGATCGCGCAGGCCTTCAACCGGGTGCCCAAGTACGTCGCCTCCCGCGGCACGCCGGAGCTGTCCTGGGATAACAGCACCCAGATCTCCGACGCAGCCGCCCAGGTGCCCGAGCTGCGCGAGCGCCATCAGCTGATCCACACGTGGGGCAGCGGGAATCTGCTGCAGACCCTCTTCCAGGAGGGCCTGGTCGACCAGGTGAACCTGTTCGTGTGTCCGGTGGTGCTCGGGAAGGGAAAGAAGCTGTTCCCTGACGGCACGGCGGCCACCCGCTTCGAGCTGGCCGAGCCGCCGAAGCTGTTCCCGGCAGGTGGGATGTCACTGCGCTACCGATGCCTCGAGGGAGCCCCGGAGACGGTGGACGCCGAGCCCGTCAACGCTGCGGAGTAGCCGTTGCGGGTTCGACCAACAGCAACTGCTCCTGGGCCGCCGCCTGGTTGAGGAAGTGCCGCTCGGCCGTGATGAGGCCTTCGTCCACCTCCAGCACCACGACGCCGTCGATGACCATCGCTCGTCCGGTGGGCGGCAGCGCCTGAGCGTCGCTGCGGAGAAGCTGACGATCTCGGTCGTTGAGGTGTAGCGGGCCCTGATTGGTGCCGGTGACCCGGATCTCGAACATGATGGCCGCCCCCACCGCCGCGACACGGCCGGCCGTGAAGGTGAGGTCGGGGAAGCTCTCCACCATCGCCTCGCGGGTCTCGATCCATTCCGACGCGGAGATCGGCGCGATACCTTCGGCACGGAGCACAGTCGCCCCAGATGCGTACGTCGCGACGAGCGCGTCGGTGTCCCGCCGGTTGTGTGCGTCCAGCAGGTTCGCGACCAGATCGGCCGGGGTGGTCATCGGTCGCCATCTCGATACGGGAATCGGTGGGGCCGGTACATCAACGTGAACGGCCCGACGGGGTAGTAGCCGGAACGGACATAGGCCCGACCGTACGCCTCTAGGATCTTGCGCAATGACCACATGGCGGCCTCCTTCGGAAGATTCGACTCATCACGAGAGTCGCGTCGATGGGCCGCCCTTCGCGTGGGGTGAATCCCTCAACTTCGCCCTCGTCGGTCGCGACGACGCGCTCGCACGGGTCGTCGACCTCCTCGACGCCGCCCGATCCCAGGTCGGAGGCTCCATGGTCGTGACCGGTGAGCCCGGCATCGGCAAGTCGGCGCTCCTGCAGGCCGCCGAGCAGCTGGCGTCGGACTTCAGGTGCGTCTGGGTTCGCGGAGCGGAGTCCGAGCAGGTGATGGCCAACGCCGGACTGCTCCAGGCGCTCGGACCGTTGCGCGAACGGCTGCACGACGTACCGGAGGTCCAGGCATCCGCCTTGGCTCGCGCGTTGGGCTGGTCGAGCGATGCGGGCGAGCCGGAGGTTTTCCTCGTGGCCGGGGCGACCCTGTCCCTGCTCGCGGCCGAGGCCGAGCACCACCCGGTCCTGATCCTCGTCGACGACCTGCAGTGGGTGGATCACGAGTCCGCTGCCACACTCGCCTTCGCGTCGCGCCGACTCCAGGAGGACGCCGTCTGCATCCTCTGGTCGGCACGCGACCGCACGGTGGTCGCCGACCTCCTCCGCGACGTCCCGGAGCTGCCGCTCGAGGGCCTGCAGCACGACGCGGCGCGGGTTCTCGTCGCCGACCGCGTGGCGCCCCGGGTCGCCGACCAGCTCGCCGACGACACCGGCGGGAACCCACTGGGGCTGCTGGAGATCACCGCCCGGCTCAGCGATGCCCAACGTCTCGGAACCGCACCGCTGCCTGATCGGCTCCCGGTCGGCGAGCGGCTCAAGGCCGACTACCAGCAGCTGTTGTCCCGGCTCTCTGCGCCCGCGTGGCGTGCGGTGCTGCTGTGTGCGCTGGACCGGTCAGCGTCGATGGCCGCAGTCGCGCAAGCGCTGACCGCCGAGGGCATCGACAGCGACGCAGCGCTCGGCGAGGCGGTGGACCAGGGCATCCTGGTGCGCCACGATTCCGGACTCGCCTTCCGGCACCCGTTGCTGCGCAGCGCCGCCGTCAGCGTCGCCACCACGGCACAGCGACGACAGGCGCTCCTCACGTTGGCGGAGTCCATGTCCGGGACGATCCCGCTGACCGCGGCGTGGTACCGCGCCGAAGCGACGACGACAGCCGACCCGAAGCTCGCCGACGAACTAGTGCGTCTGGCCGAAGAGAGCCGGTCACGCGCCGGCTACGCCACGGCGTCCTTGGTGCTGGAGCGTGCCTCCACGCTGACCAGCGACGCCGACCGCGCCGCGGAGCTGCTCGCCGACGCTGCCGGGGACGCATTCGTGGCCGGTGACGTCGCGCGCACACGGTCGCTGGCCCAGCGCGTCCTCGACGACACCACGCACCCACCGTCCCGAGGACGTGCCCTGGTCACGGTGGGCATGCTCGAGCTCGCCACCGGGTCGGTGCCTCGTGCCGCCGAGATGCTGGCATCGGCCGTCGTGATCGCCGTGGGCGCGGCGCTGACGCAGGCGCTCTCGGAGCTCGCGATGGCTCGCTTCCGCCTTGGCGATCTGGCCGGGATCGCGGACTGTGCGGCCCGGCTGGTCGACGCAGCGGATCGGGAGGACCCGCTTCAACGACTGCAGAGCGACTTCACCCAGGCCATGGCAGCGGCCGTCTCCGGCGATGCAGCGTTGGCCTCCCGCCTGCTGACCGACGTGATCGCGCAGATCGGGCAGCCGCCGCTGCGAGACGAACCCCAATCCCTGGTCTACCTCGCGCTGGCTGCCGGCTTCCTCGGCGACGTGGCACCGGTGTTCTCCTTGGGCGAGCATCTGCTGGCGCTCGCACGCGAGCGTGGAGCGTTCGGCGTACTGGTCCCCGCCCTGTCGCTCACCGCAGCCGGTCGGTCATGGCTCGGCGACACCGCGGGTGCCTTCGCCGACGCCGGTGAGGCGGCCGACCTGGGCGACCAGCTCGGCTATGCCGTCGACGTCGCGCCCGCGGTCGACATGCTGGCCTGGCAGTCGGCTGCCCGCGGACTTCACGACGACGCCCGGGAAGCCTTGGTGCGGGCGCGGGAGCTGACTCAACGCGCTGGGACTACGTCGCACGCCGCCCACCTGGCCCTGACCGAGGCCTTCTGCGCGATCTGCCGTGGCGACGCCGAAGCGGCCATCGCCGTCTTGGAGCCTCGCATCGCCGCGGACGGAGGCGCCGGTTCGACAGGCGAGCCGCTCGGCGTCGCTCCGGATCTCGTCGAGGCCTACGTCGCGTCGGGGCGTCGGCGCGAGGCGGCCGATCTCACCGCCCGGTTCGCCGCTGTCACCCCAACGAACTCCGCGCCGCTCAGTCTCGCCCTCGTCGCCCGGACTCAAGGACTGGCCACTGATGACGACGCCACGGCGTTCGATCAGTTCGAGACGGCGCTGGCCGCCCACGCCCAGGGCACGAACCCGTTCGAGACCGCCCGGACCCAGCTCCATTTCGGCTCGCGGCTACGCCGGGCCGGTCAACGAACCAGGTCTCGCGTCCAGCTCGCCCGAGCCCGGGAAGCGTTCGCCGCGATGGACCTCGTCACGTGGGTCGAGCGGGCCGACGACGAGCTGGCCGCGACCGGCGCACGACCGCGCAAGCGAGAGGTCACGAGCCTCGAGCCGCTCACTGCCCGCGAAACCCGGGTCGCGATGCTCGCAGCCCAAGGCCAGTCCAACAAGGAGATCGCCGCGGCGCTCTTCCTCAGCCCCAAGACGATCGAACGCCACCTGAGCAGCGTCTACCGCAAGCGTGGTTTCCGCTCCCGCACCGAGCTCGCAGCCGCGTTCGCCGGTGGCTCGGCACCGGACTGACAGCGACACTCCTCACGATCTCTTCGTCAGCTGGTCTTCACGTTGATCCAGGGGCGTGTGCGCCGACTGAGGTCCGTCAGAGGCGAAGGGCGAGACGTCGATCGTGAGAACCGACGACGCTAGGCCGCGTCGCGCCACCCCGGCAGAGCAGCATCCATCCATGCCGTGCCCTCGTTCGTCAGGGTTCCGTGGGCATGCGCGACGCGGGCCCACTCGATGATGACTTTCGTGAACTTCGCGGGGTTGTAGACGTCCTCCTCCTTGGAGAAGAGGTTGTCGCCGGCATAGGTCAGGATCGTGATGTTGGCGGCCTCGTGGATCGAGCCGTCGCCCGGGTCCTGCATCCGGTTGAGGATCTCGCAGACGATGCGTCCACGCTCCTCGTCGATGACGTACCAGCTGCTCGGGTAGGCGGGCATCCAACAACCCGGCATGGTCGTCATGGTCTTGACGATCCAGGCGCGGATCTCGTCGCGTCCGTGGAACTCGCCGTAGAGGTGCTCGTCGTACGAGGCGTCCTCGGTGAAGAGGTCGGCGAAGCGGCCCCAATCGTCGTTCGCACTGGCCTCCCGCACCTCGGATGTGTAGTGCGCGAACGCAGCCTCGAGCTCGGCACGGCTCCATCGACTCATGCCTGAACACTCCCAGAGGTCTCGGCCGGCGGCGCGTAGGTCCCGCGCCCGGTGGGAAGCGGAAGGTCGAGCGTCGTGCGGATGCCCGGGGCTGCCGCGACGACATCGGGAATGGAGTTCGCGATCCGCCCGCACGCGGCCACGATCGACGCGTGGTTGTGGTCGCCGTGCTCGCTGCTGGGGACGATGTCGACCACGAAGCTCGGCTCGCCGGTGATCTCGACCCGGTAGGAGCCTCCGCCAGCAGCCGGCCGGGCCCAGTCAGGTCGAAGGTCGTCCCGCGTCCTGGTGACGTGCTCGACGACGATCGCCGGGTGGCCGGCGACCATCCCGGAGATCGAGAACTTCAGCGCAGCAATCGTGCCCTCCTCGATCCGTCCGGCGGCGATGTCGTAGGACTCCGGAGCCGGCTCGGCCTCCCAGTGCTCGACGATCTCGTCCACCGTGATGCCCAGTCCCGCAGCAATCATCCGGATCGCGGTCCCCCAGGCGAGGCCAAGGACTCCGGGCAGGAAGAGCAGCGGGGTGTCGGTGAGCGGCTTGCCGAAGCCCATGAGGTCGAACATCACTTCCGCGCCGTCGTACGTCGCGTAGTCGGCCAGCTCGTAGCACGTGATCTGCTCCACCCGCTGGCAGGTGCTGGCCAACGTGAGCGGGATCAGGTCGCTCGCGAATCCGGGGTCGACCCCGGTGATGTAGACCGTCGCCTCACCGGCGCGAGCGGCGGCCTCGATCTTCTCGATCACCTTGTCCGGCATGGACTCCCACGGAAACTGCAACGTGCCGGGTGCCGAGCCGACCACGTCGATGCCCGCCCGGAGGAGCTGGCACACGTCGTTGGTCGCCTCGACGGGACGGGTGTCGCCCATCGCGCAGTAGACGACACACTCAGGCTCAGCCGCGATGACGGCGTCGAGGTCACCGACTGCCGTCACGCCGGTGACGACGTCGAGGCGCGCGAGCTCGCCGGCGTCCTGGCCCACCTTCCCCGCGGTCGACACACCGACGGCCACCAGCTCGAACCGTTCGTCCTGGATGAGCTGGCGCAGAGTCAGGCTCCCGGCATTGCCGGTGCCGACCTGGGCGACACGGATCGTCATGGAACTCCTCCCACACAAGTAGAACGTGTTCTACCACATGGCGAAACGATGTTATCGTCCCGCGCATGGGACGTGTAGACGGCAAAGTCGCTCTGATCAGCGGGGGCGCGCGCAACATCGGTGCAGCCAGTGCCCGGATGCTGGTGGCCGAGGGCGCTCAGGTGGTCGTCGGCGACCTGCTTGACGAGGAGGGCACTGCTCTCGCCGACGAGCTGGGCGACGCCGCCCGCTACGTCCACCTCGACGTGACCAGCGATGACGACTGGCGCAGTGCTGTCGAGCTCACCGTCGCCGAGTTCGGCACGCTCAACGTGCTCTTCAACAACGCGGGGATCTTCAACGGTGGTCGCCTCCAGCGCTACGAGACGGACCTCTGGCAGCAGATGCTCGACGTCAACCTGACCGGCGCGTTCCTCGGCATGCGTGCCGCCGCCGATGCCATGATCGCCGCCGGCGGTGGCTCGATCATCAACACGTCCTCGATCGAGGGCCTTCGCGGGACGCCGTGGGCGCACGGGTACGTCGCCTCGAAGTGGGGGCTTCGCGGTCTGACGAAGTCGGTCGCCCTGGAGCTCGCCCCGCAGGGGATCCGCGTCA
>Ga0190265_10002818_pt1 | contig 11741 bp, 14 predicted proteins | sample Popmic124T_FD_133135 | JGI IMG/M metagenome (GOLD analysis project Ga0190265, IMG submission 133135) | Populus adjacent soil microbial communities from riparian zone of Indian Creek, Utah, USA - 124 T | ecosystem: Environmental > Terrestrial > Soil > Riparian zone | place: USA: Utah | collected...
CCACGAGTACGGGCACCACCTCGACTCCAGCTGGGCCGTCGACGGCGTCGCCGAGCTGAACGGGACGCCGGTCTGGTGGGCCGCGCGCGGAATGGCGGCGCTGCTGCAGAGCCGCTCGGTTGCGTTCGATTACTCGCTCGGCTGGGAGCGCAGCATTGCGGAGGTCTTCGCGGAGGACTACGCCTACATCCACGCGGGCCGCTTCTACTCGATTCCATGGCTCACCCCGCCGGACGAGACGCTCAAGGCGGCACTGCTGGCGGAGCTCGGCGGAGTCGCAGCGGCACCGCCCGTGACGGCGTCTGGACCTGTCGCGCCTGCACCTGTCGAGCCGACGCCCGATCCGCGTCCGGTCGTCGTCACGCGCTCCGGCGTGCTCGTACCCGGCGCACAGCGCTCGATCCCCTTCCGGCTCGCCGGCCCCAGGCGCCGCGTCACCGTGACTGCGTCGGTCAGCTCGCTGCGGCGAGCACGGGCGGGGGCGCGGCTCGAGGTCGTCTGCGGCAACGCGATCGTCCAGCGGCTGCAGATCGGGCGCCGCGCGCGCACGCTCGACCTCGCAGGAGTCGGTCCGGCGACGTGCGCAGCGTCGCTGACCAGCACAAGCCTCTCCCGGCAGCACTACTCGGTGCGGCTGCGGCTCTCTGAGTCCTAGCCACGGTCGCCGCAGGCGCGGCCGACGCCGAACCGGACGGTCGTGCTCATCCCGCCGACGGTGACGAGCAGCGGCACACAGTCGCCTCTCGTGCGCAGGTGGAAGCCGCCCGAGTACGAGTTCCACGCCCGTGCCGGGGCGCCGCCGCACGGCGCGAAGCGCAGCGAGCTCGAGGCCTGGCTGTCGCCCCACGAGACGGCGACGCGATCGCGCCAGCCGTCGGGGACGGAAACGCTGACCGCCGAGGTGCCGGCGCGGATGGCGATGCCCGCGTTGCGGTAGTACCGCCACTGCCGGTTCCTCGTCGCGCTCGAGTTGTGAGCCAGGTGCCGTGCGCCGGGAACGGCGACGGCGCCGAGGAGGATGCGGAACCCGTCCTCGGCACCTGAGCGGGCACGTAGGACGATGCGGTCGCAGGCGACCGTCGGCTCGGCGGACTGCGGCGCCCGCGCCTCGGCGCCGGCGGTCACCGTGCCGATGAGAGCGACCGTGATCGCGAAGCCGGCGAGCCGAAGGTGCCGCATCAGGCCCTCCATCGTGAACGGCGCCCGAGGGTTCGACAACTGGCCGACGGTCCGGGCTTCGAGCCGCGGCCGGGGAAGGCGCTTGCTACCGTGCGCTGCGTCACGGGGCGTGGCGCAGCCTGGTTAGCGCGCTAGTCTGGGGGACTAGAGGTCCCGAGTTCGAATCTCGGCGCCCCGACTGACAGAAAGCCCCGCTGGCGCGGGGTTTTCTCGTTCCGGGTCACATGCGTGGGCGGTGATGCGGCAACGTCCGCAGCCTGCGCCAGGCTTTCTCCATGAAGAAGCCCCCGCAAATCTGTCACACCTGCCGCCGTCTGGTCGACCCCAGCGATCCTGACGTGATCCTGGCCGCCCGACAGGTCGACGTCACCGCTATGGGCCGCGCCGTATCGCGTCAGTACGCGGATGGGACCGAGCAGTACTTCCACCGGCGGCACATGCCCGGCGGCCGGTCGTACCGCGAAGTCGCGCCGGCGTCGGACTGACATCGCTTCACCTGGCTGAGGGCCCGCGCCCGCGTACGTGGGGGCATACGTGAGCGCGAGCCCTTCGCAGTCAGGAAAGACGACGCCGCACACGTCCTCGCCGACGAGACTAGCGGCGGCCTGGAACCGCCGGCATGACGCAAATGGGCTGACTTCGCGGCGTCACGGTCGAAGTCCTCGTCCAACGGTCAGTAGTCCTGCAGGCCGCACCGAACGATGATTGCCGACATGGGGGCTGATCGCAGAACCACCGGCGATGTGCGCGTGTTCGGCTGCGCTCGGTGCCCGCGGGTGAGCAGTGTCAGCGCCCGCGGCTGGAAGGCGTACAGGGTTGATGACCCGGACGCGAACGAGCCGCCGCAGTTGGTCTTCTGCTGCCCCGAGTGCACCAGTGCCGCGGGATCCTCCGCTACGCCAGAACGGTGACCGCCATGATCGCGAGCGCGAGCAGCACGCAGACGATCGCCCAGACGGCGACGAAGAACCACCCCAGCGGCAACGGCCTCATACCTGGAAAGAGGCTCGACAGGGCCTGTTCCTTTCTCGCCTCGGCAACCCGGCGTCAATATCCCTCAGAAATGAGTAGAAATCCGGGTGATTCACACAGTACGATCCGGCGACGTTGAGGCTCCTGCGGCTCGCCCTTCTCCTGCTCGCGGCCGCATGTGCCTTGCCTGCAGCCGCGCTCGCCCACGAGCTCGAGCCGGGCGATACGGGACCGTCGGCGCGGGTGGGGATCTTCTACTACCCCTGGTTTGCGACGCCGGGAACTGACGGCCACTACGCGCACTGGCAGCAGAACGGGCTGCTGCCGCCGCTCGAGGTGGCGTCGAGCTTCTATCCGGCGCGCGGCGTCTACTCGTCGACCGACTCGCTCGTCGTCGACGCGCAGATGCGCGAGATCGCCGCGGCGGGCATCGGGGTCGTGATCACGTCTTGGTGGGGGCGAGACTCCCGAGAGGATCGCCGGTTGCCGCTCTTGCTCGGTGCGGCACGGCACTACGGGCTCGCCGTCGCCGCGCACCTCGAGCCGTACCACGGTCGCACGGTCGCCTCGACGGAAGCCGACATCGGCTACCTGCGCGGGCGCGGGATCTCGGACATCTACGTCTGGGCCTCGACCGGATTGCCCGATGCCGAATGGGCCGCGATGAACTCCCGGCTTGAGGGCGTCCGTGTATTCGCCAACACCAATCTCGCCGGGCGTGCGGCTGCGGGCGGCTTCGACGGCCTCTACACCTACGACGTGCTGCTCTTCGACGGAGCCCTCTTCCCGCGCCTCTGCCGGCAAGCACGGCGCCTCCACCTCCTGTGCGCGCCGTCGGTCGGTCCCGGCTACGACGCCCGCCGCGCCACGGCCGACGTGCGCGTCAAGCCGCGCCGGGACGGTGCTCGCTATGACGGGATGTGGCGCGGTGCGGTCCGTGCGGGAGCCGACCTGGTCACGATCACGAGCTACAACGAATGGCACGAGGGCACGCAGATCGAGCCGGCGCGGGGCAACCGAAGCGGCTATGAGTCGTACGAGGGCGCCTGGGGCCTGCGCGGCCGCGCGGCCGAGACGGCATACCTGGACCGCACCGCGTTCTGGGTGAACCGGCTCACGCAGCGCTGAGAACGTCGGCAGAGCAGCTCGAGACCAGCGCGTCGAACACATCGCCGGCGTCGACGCCGCGCAGCGACTCGTGCGCGACGTCGACCTCGATCTCCGGCCAGGACTCGAGGCCGAGCGACCGGGCACCTTCATCGGCGCCGAAGCAGAGCAGCCGCTCGGTCGAGAAGACACCGCGCTTTCCCGTCTGGCGCCGGGCGATTCCCTCGAGCTCGCGCAACTCCTCGAGCGGGTCGATGCGCACGTTCGAGTCGGAGCCGATCGAGAGCGGGATGCCGCGATGCTCGATTCGCGCCGCGGGTAGAAACCCATCCGCGAGGTCGGCCTCCGTCGTGGGGCAGGCGCAGACGGTCGTCGCGCTCTCCGCGAGCAGGTCGAGCTCGCCGCCGTCGGCGTGCGTCGCGTGGACAACCGTGACGTGGGGCCCAAGACACTGCGTGCGGGCCAGCAGCTCGATCGGCCGGCAGCCGTTCTCGGCGAGACACTCCTCGATCTCGCGCGGCTGCTCGCAGGCATGGATGTGCAGCGGCAGCCCCTCACGGGCCGCATAGCGTCCGATCTCCTCCAGCCAGTCGCGCGGGCACGCGCGGACGGAGTGGGGGGCAAGACCGACCCGGATGCCGTCGTCGCGCAGGGCTTCCAGCTGGCGCAGGTACTCGGCGGGGGATGCCTGCCGCATCCGCGGGAGACCGCCGCGCGCGTACGCGGCGTGGAGGAGCACGAGCTCGATCCCAGTCTCGGCGGCGGCACCGGCAGCCGCACGCGCCTCGTCCAGCCCGAGATAGTGGAACTCGCCGACTGCCGTGTAGCCGGCGTTGCGCATCTCCCCATACGTGGCGGCGTAGTGCTCGGCCACGGTCGCCGGTGTTTGCCGCTCGGCCTCGGCGAGCATCAGCTCGCGCCAAGCCCAGAAGTCGCCTCCGCCTCCGCGGCCGCGGAGGGCGCGCTGGAACGTGTGGCTGTGGGCGTTGACGAAGCCCGGCAGCGTCACTGTCTCCGCCACGCGCGCAACACTATCCTTGTCGTCATGGCAGCCCGCGCCGTCCAGGCACCGCTCGCGCTGATCCCGAACGCGCTCACTGTGCTGCGGCTCGCCCTCGTTCCGATCTTCGTCGTCGTCTTCCTTCGTGCCGACGACGGCTCGAGCTGGGCGGCCGGCTGGATCTTTCTCGTCGCGGGTGTCACCGACCAGCTGGACGGGTTCCTCGCCCGACGCTGGCATGTCGAGTCGCGCTTCGGCAAGCTCGCCGACCCGCTCGCCGACCGGCTGATGCTCGATGCCGCCGCAATCCTGCTCTGGCTCGACGACAAGCTGCCCTGGTACGCGGCGCTGATCGTCGTCCTGCGCGACGTGATCCTCGTCGGCGGGTACAGGCTGCTCATGCCGCGCGGCGTGGAGCTCGAGGTCAGCAAGCTGGGGAAGGCGGCCACCTGGCTCCTCTACCTCGCGCTCGGGATCCTGCTCGTCGTCGGCCACAGCACGGAGTGGCCGCTCTGGCTCTTCTGGATCGGGCTCGGGATGGCGCTCGTCGCCGCGGCGCAGTACGTACTCGAGGCACGGCGGACGGTGAAGCCGTGATCGCCGAGCTGCTGGCGACCCTCGCCGTGGCAGCGCCGGCGTCAGACAACGCGGCCTGCCCGGTCACCAGGCCGACGCTGCCGTCGGGACGGTATGGCACTGCGCGGCTCTGGACGATGCTCCCGCGCGACGGCGTGCTCAGCGTCTCACGCGGTCCCGACGGCAGGCTCGGCGACAAGCTCGGCTGGATTCCCGACCGCGATCGCGGTTTGGCGCTGACCGTGAGCGGTAGGAGGCTCGATCGACCGGCGAAGCTGCGCGTGTTGAGCGTCAACTGGGGCTACTCCTCGACCGGCAAGGGCTCCTGGGCGAGTGCAGTCGTGTTCCCGAGCGCCGGCTGCTGGCGAATCACGGGCCGCCTGGGCCGGCTGGGCGCGACGAAGCTCTCCTACGTCGTCAGGGTGGTGCGCGCGTGAAAGCGGTCGTGATGGCCGGTGGGGAGGGGACGCGGCTGCGGCCGCTGACCTCGAATCAGCCGAAGCCGATGGTGCCGATCGTGGGCAAGCCGTGCATCGAGCACATCATCGAGCTGCTGCGCGATCACGGCATGGACGAGGTCGTGATCACGCTCGCGTTCATGCCTCAGGCGATCCGGAGCTACTTCGGCGACGGCGAGTCGCTCGGCGTCAGCATCGAGTACTCCGTCGAGGAGCTGCCGCTCGGTACGGCAGGCTCGGTCCGCCTGGCAAGCGAGAAGCTCGACGAGACGTTCCTCGTCATCTCCGGCGACGCGCTTTGCGACGTCGACCTCGGCGCCCTCGTCGACCGGCACAAGGAGATGGGGGCCGCCGTCACGATCGGGCTCAAGGCGGTCGACAACCCGCTCGAGTTCGGGATCGTGGTCACCGACGACGACGGCAAGGTCGAGCGCTTCCTCGAGAAGCCGTCCTGGGGCCAGGTCTTCTCGGACACGATCAACACCGGCATCTACGTGCTCGAGCCGGAGGTGCTGACCCACGTCCCGGTCGACGGGCCGTACGACTTCTCGAAGGAGCTGTTTCCACTCCTGCTCGAGATGGGCCGCCCGATCTACGGGCATGTGATGGAGGGCTACTGGCAGGACATCGGCAACCTCGACCAGTACCGGCAGGCGAACTTCGACGCGCTCGATGAGAGCGTGAGCCTGAACGTCGAGGGTGTGCGGCTGCGCGGCAACGTCTGGATCGGCGAGGGCGCCGACATCCACGACGTCGAGGAGATCGAAGGCCCGGCGTTCATCGGTAATCACTGCCGGATCACGCGTGATGCCTCGATCGGGCCCTACACGGTGCTTTCGAACGGCGTCACCCTGCGCGAGCGGGCACGGACGACGCGGTCGGTGATCGACGCAGCCACGCACGTCGGCAGGAGCGCGCTGATCGAGGGCGCGATCATCGGCCGAGCCTGCGACATCCGCGACCACGTGCGGATCCAGGAGGGCGCGGCGATCGGCGACGAGGTCACGATCGGCTCCGAGTCGAACATCGCGCCGCACGTGCGGATCTATCCGTACAAGGAGGTCGAGACCGGCTCGCAGGTCTACGAGAACCTGATCTGGGAGACGCGCGCGTCCTCGCGGCTGTTCGGAAAGGACGGGGTCACGGGTCTCGTCAACGTCGATCTCACGCCCGAGACGGCCGCACGCCTTGCGACCGCGCTCGGCACCGCGCTCAAGCGCGGCGCGCGCGTCGTCGCAAGCCGCGACTCTGCTCCGGGCTGCCGGATGATCAAGCGGGCAATGATCTCGGGGCTGAATGCCTCCGGCGTCGACGTCGCCGACCTGCGCGTCTCGCCGCCGGCCGTGAGCCGACACGTCCTCAAGACGCAGGGCTTCGCGGCCGCGGTGCATGTCGGCTCGAGCCATCTCGATCCCGAGGCGGTCTTCATCCGCATCTACGAGCCGCCGGGGATTCTGCTCACGTCGGGGCTGCAGAAGGAGATCGAGCGGAACTTCACCCGCCAGGAGCTCCGTCGTGTCGCTGCGGGCGGCGTCGGCTCGGTGTCGTATCCCGCCCGTGTTCGCGAGAGCTACGCCCAGGACCTGCTCGACTCGCTCGACGCGGACGAGATCCGGGCGCGCCACTTCCGGATCGTCGTCGACTACGGCTACTCCGCGGCGTCGTTCGTGCTTCCGCTCGTCGTCGGCCCGCTCTGCGTCGAGGCGATCTCGGCGCACGGCTTCTTCGCAGAGGAGCTCGGCGAGCGCGAGTCGCTGGCGCAGGCGATCGGACACACGAAGAGGCTGGTGACGGCGATCGGCGCCGACCTCGGCGCCGTCTTCGACCAGTCCGGTGAGCGGCTCTACCTCGTCGACGACCAGGGGCACGAGGTCCCCGTCGACCAGACGCTGCTGCTCTACGTCCGCCTGCTCGCCGACCGCGGTGTCGTCGGCAAGGCGGCGTTCCCGGTCACGGTCACGAGCAAGGTCGAGGAGCTGGCCGGAGCCGGACTCGAGATCATCCGCACGCCGAACTCGCTCACCGACCTGACGCAGGCGGCGTCGGCCGACGGAGTCGTCTTCGCGGGCGCGGTCGGAGGCGGCTACGTCTTCCCGCAGTTCCTGCCCGCCTACGACGCGATCGCGAGCCTCGCGAAGCTGCTCGAGCTGCTGGCGCCCACGGGCCGGCCGCTCTCGGAGCTGGTGGCGGAGTTGCCCGCGCCGACCCTCATCCACCGCCGCCTCGCCTGTCCGTGGGCCAAGAAGGGCGTCGTCATGCGCGTCCTCAACGAGCGCCTGGCCGGCCGCGACCTCGATCTGACCGACGGGATCAAGCTGATCGACGCCCGCGGCTGGTCGCAGGTGCTGCCCGACCCGGACGAGCCGCTCGTCCACCTCTACGCGGAAGGCGAGACGACGGAGGCCTCCGAGGAGCTCGAGCGCGAGGTGCGCGAGCTCGTCGAGGAGATCATGCAGGGAGACGCGGATGCAACGCGAACCTCTGTAGAAGCCTCAAGCTGAGGTTGACCCCTCTGCGTGCGTGCTGCTTTACTGATCGCTGAGTCATCCACCCGAAAGGTGTCATGGAATCGCTTCCCGATCTGGCCACGCTCTCCGACGACGACCTGAAGACGCTCATCGACGAGTTGACGGAGGAGGAGAACGAGGTGTCGTTCCGCCGCCGCCTGCTGCAAGGACGCATCGACATCCTCCGCGCCGAGCGCACGGCGCGGCTGAAGGGGAAGGGAGTCTCAGACGTCGACGTCGAGAAGCTGACCGACATCCTCTCCTCGCGCAGCGCGCCCCAGACCGAAGAGGGCGTGTAGGCCTTGAGCTTGCTCACGTCTCTGGGGCGGCGCTCGCGTCGCGTAGGCCGGTGGAACAGTACGGAGGTACGGGCCGCCGGCTGGAGCGGCGGGAGCGTCGCCAGCCTTTCGCGGAGCCCGGCTCTGCCGGGCGGTAGCGAAAGGCGGCCAGGGGCGTGAGTCATGTGTATTGCGGGGAATGCGGCTTTCAGAATCCGGGGGCGTCGAACTACTGCTCGCGCTGCGGCGCGCGCCTGGAGAAAGGCGAGTCCGGTGAGCAGACCATGACCTTCACGCCTGATGAGATCTCCGACGATCCCGGTGCGGCGCTGCAGGACCTCGGCGGCAAGGGCCCTGCCCTGGTCGTGCGCGCCGGCGGCGGCAGGGCGGGGGAGAGCTTCTTCCCGTCCGGCGAGCGCACCCTGATCGGCCGTTCGCCCGAATGCGACGTCTTTCTCGACGACGTCACCGTCTCGCGCAAGCACGCCGAGCTGCTGCGCGACGGGGAGACGTTCACGATCACCGACCTCGGCAGCCTCAACGGCACCTTCGTCAACAAGAAGCGGATCGAGTCGGCCGAGCTCGACGACGACGACGAGGTCCAGATCGGCAAGTACCGGCTGACCTTCCTCAGGCGATGAGCACCACGACCCCCACCGAGCGGCGTCCCGAGCAGCAGCGCCTGCACACGATCGGCGCCGTCTGCGCGCGCCTACAGCCCGAGTTCCCGGACATTTCGATCTCGAAGATCCGCTACCTCGAGGACCAGGGCCTCCTGACGCCGAAGCGCACCCGCGGCGGCTACCGCCTCTTCAGCGAGGACGACGTCGAGCGGCTGGAGACGATCCTGCGGCTGCAGCGGGACGAGTTCCTGCCGTTGCGCGTGATCCGGCAGGAGCTGGCGTCGGGGGCCGGCGCGGCGCGCAAGCGAAGCCGGCCGGCGGGCCTCGGCGACCGGGAGCCGGAGCTGGACCTCGGTGAGCTGTGCGAGCGGGCAGGGATCGACCAGGCGCTGGCCCGCGCGCTCGAGGAGTACGGCCTGCTCATGCCGCGCGTCGAGGCCGGCGAGCGGCTCTACCGCGAGGGCGACGCCGACATCGCGGCGGCCTGCGGACGGCTGGCCCAGTTCGGGATCGACGCCCGCCATCTCCGCACGTTCAAGAACTCGGCAGGGCGCGAGTCGAGCCTGCTCGAGCAGCTCGTCGCGCCGGCACTTCGCTCCCGCAATCCGGAGCGGCGCAAGGCAGGTCTCGAGGACCTGCAGGCGCTTGCGGAGGCGTCGCAGGAGCTCTCGCAGCTGCTCTTCTGGCGCGAGCTGCGCCAGCTGGCGGAGAGGTAGTCTCCCCGCGGTGAGCTCGGGGGCCGCACTCGACCTGCGTGACCGCGTCCGCGACGTGCCGGACTTCCCCAAGCCGGGGATCGTGTTCAAGGACCTGATGCCGCTGGTCGCCGACGCGGCCTACTTTCGCGAGACGATCGACCGGCTCGCCGAGCTGGCGCGACCCAGGCAGCCGGACATCATCCTCGGCGCGGAGGCGCGCGGCTTCATCTTCGGCGGCGCGCTGGCCGACCGGCTCGGCTGCGGCTTCGTACCGGCGCGCAAGCCGGGCAAGCTGCCGTGGGAGACGGTCGAGGCGACCTACGACCTCGAGTACGGCACCGACAGCCTGCAGGTGCACGCAGACGCGATCTCGAAGGGGACGCGTGTGATCGTCCACGACGACGTGCTCGCGACCGGGGGCACCGCTCGTGCGAAGACCGAGCTGGTCGAGCAGCTCGGGGGCGAGGTCGTCGGCCTGCTCTTCGTCGTCGAGCTCACGTTCCTGAACGGGCGCGACAAGCTGACCGGCTACGACGTCGAGTCGCTGATCCAGTACTGAGCCGGCGAGTCACCCTGAAAGGTGTTTGCGAGGTCGTCCGGTGGGTCGATAAGCATTCCCACGATGTATGACGCGCTCACCGCTCGGTACACGTTCGCGTGTCCTCGGCGCGAGCAGGCCCACGTGGCGCTCTCGTCGTTCCGCCTGCTCGAGCGGCTGCCGGGCGCGACGCATCCGGCCGTATACGAGGTGCGCTTCGACTGCAGCTGCGGCGAGGAACATCCCGGTCTCGTCTCGCACGAGGATCTCGACTGGGCGCCGCTGGGCGCGCATGCAGGCAGCTTCGTCGACCTGATGACCTCCCGCGTCCTCGACAGCGCCACCGAGCTGCGGGAAACCGCGGCGGCGCACCTGCAGGCGGGGGAGTGGCCGTGGAGCTTCTTTTGCTATCCGGAGGGACGTCCGCGCCCGGTCTTTCCGTCCTCGTTCGTCGCGGTCGCACCGGGCGAGCACGGAGTTAGCCGGCACTGGGTTGGGCTCGCGGTCCGCTGCCCGGCGTGCCAGGCGCTCTCCGTGAACCTCGTCTCGCACGCGCATGTCGACCTCCCGTTCAGAAACGACAGCCGAATCGGCGTCGTCGACCACGTCTTTCCGGACGACGCCCTCCGGACGGTCGAGGCGTTCCGCTCCGAGCTCGATTCGTCGCGCTTCGACGAGCGCCGCCTGCACCTGAATTAGCCCGTTCTCCGTTGTACTACCAGCCGGGAAGAACCCGGCGATCCACCCTGGAACGGAGGCATTGATGATCGGAGTCACACGTGGAATCTCGACGCTTGTCGGGGCGACCGTCGCAGGCATCCTGCTCTGGTTCGCGACGCAGGTCGGCGCCGAGACGACGGCCGAGTACTGGTCGACGTACGGCCTGATCGCCGCGGCGGGGCTGACGATGGCGCTTTCGCAGATCCTCGGCGGCTGGACGAAGTGGGGTTGGCCCCGGTTCTCGCTCGGCGTCTTCCTGATCGGCTTCCTGCCCGTGCTCGTCGCGGGCGGCTGGGTGCTGCTGGCCCGCCAGCCGGCTGACTGGATGAACACCTCGAACTGGTCGCGCGACCTCGGCATCTACGGCTCCGTCGCCGATCTCGGCAACATCCTGCCCGCGATCGCGTTCGGGATCGGGCTCACGTTCGGGCTCTCGTTCGACACCGCCGGCCCACGCCGCGAGGTCGTCGAGGAGGAGCATGTGCGCCACGAGCGCGTCCGCGATGCCGACGCGCCGCTGACGGCCGACCGCGGGGCGTACCCGGCGCCCGTGACGACGACCGACACGAGCCGGGAAGCCGACGGCGACGGCTACGTCGAGCGGCCCGCCGTCACGACCACCCCGACACGCGAACGGGAGGAAGACTGAGGTTTATTCCCTGACACAAGGGATTTCGCAGCCGCCCGGCTCCTGTCGATAGGAGTCGTGATGGACGCCGCCGCCGTCAGCCGCCCCAAGCCCGCTGCTTCGGAGCTCCTGCTCGAGCACTGCTTCGTGCTCGACAGCCACGACGGCCGGCGTCCGACGGCGGCTGCACGGCTCGAGGCGCTCCTCGGCCGCGAGCTGGCGCGGCGCCTCGTTCGAGCGCTGTCTCCGGCGCGCTAGGTTCGCTCGCCGGGACGATCCTCGCCGCGGAGACGGACGAAGAGGAAGATCCCGCCCGCGGAGACGAGCGCCAGGATGAATGCCGTCGCGCCGGAGACGCCGAGCGCTCCCATCCCGATCCAGAGCAGGAAGAAGAAGAACACGGCCCAGAGGCCGGCCTGTTTCCCCTGATCGATCGCCGGCATACGTAGATGCATCG
>Ga0190265_10002819_pt1 | contig 11739 bp, 7 predicted proteins | sample Popmic124T_FD_133135 | JGI IMG/M metagenome (GOLD analysis project Ga0190265, IMG submission 133135) | Populus adjacent soil microbial communities from riparian zone of Indian Creek, Utah, USA - 124 T | ecosystem: Environmental > Terrestrial > Soil > Riparian zone | place: USA: Utah | collected...
CGGGCGCCTCGCCGTCAGCGTCTGGCGCGACGGCGACCACAATCCGGCCTTCGAGCTCCTGGCGCGCGCGCTGGACCGCCACGCCGGACCGGAGGTCGGCACGATCATGCGCACGCCGTTCTCCGGCCCGGACGCCGACGAGCTGCGCGCGCTGATCCGCGCCACCGGCCTGCGCGACGTCACGGTCGTCTCAGCGCTCGCGGCCGTGCGCTTCCCGTCCCCGCGGGACTTCCTGCTCCGGCAGGCGGCCGCGTCGCCCCTGGCCGGCCCGCTCGCCGCCCTGACCGAGGACGAACACGTTGTGCTGGCCGCCGGCGTCGCCGAGGCGCTGCGTCCGTACACCGACGACGACGGCGTCGGCTTCCCGATGAGCACGCACATCGCCACCGCGCGGCGCTGACGCGCCTACGGCCGCGGCGCCCCGACCGCGCGACCGGCGCGGTCCGGCCGGGGCAGCGCGGCGTGCGCGACCGCGATGCGGGCGACGCGGGCGAGCACCCCGGGGGCGGCGGGGGCGGCGCGCTCCGTGCGCGCATCGACGTGGAGGAGCATCTGCTCGGCCGTCGCCAGGAGCGCGTCGTCGCCCATGCGGTACAGGGAGTGGAAGACGTGCAGGCGCTTCTCGTCGTGGTCGAGCAGCTGGGTGGTGACGGACAGGCGCTCACCCGCGCAGGCCTGCCCGAGCAGGCACAGGTGCGTCTCCACGGTGAAGTACACGTCGCCGCCGTCGAGCGGGAACCCGAGATGGCGCAGCAGGGCGTCCGTGGCGTCGCCGAACACCTGGAGGAAGCGGCTCTCGTGGGCGTGCCCGTTGTAGTCGATCCACTCGGGCGCGACCGCCGTCTCGTGCAGGCGCAGCGGCACGTCGCCGTCCGCGGCGGGCGCGGGCGCGCGGGCCTGCAACGAGCGCTCGAAGTCGGCGAGCGTCGCGCCGGCGGCCATGCCGTGGGTGCGCAGGCCCTGCATGACCGACACGAGGCAGTCGTCGCGGAGCCGCTCGAGCTCCCGCGTCGTCCGCCCCCCGGCCTGGTCGTCGGACTGGGCGACGAGCTTCTCGAGCAGCTCGTCGTCGAGCACGGGCACGTCGGTCAGCTTCGTCCACGGCAGCTCGAGCGTCGGGCCGAACTGCGCCATGAAGTGGCGCATCCCCGCCTGCCCGCCGGCGATCCGGTACGTGAGGAAGGTGCCCATGAACGACCAGCGCAGACCGGCCCCGAAGCGGATCGCGTCGTCGATCTCCGCGACCGTCGCGACGTCGTCGGCGACGAGCCACAGCGCCTCGCGCCAGAGCGCCTCCATCAGGCGGTCGGCGACGAAGGCGTCCACCTCCTTGCGCAGCACCAGCGGCCGCATGCCGAGCGCGCGGTAGAGCTCGGCGGCGCGCTCCACGGTCTCGGGCGCCGTGCGCTCGCCGCCGCACAGCTCGACCAGCGGGAGCAGGTAGACCGGGTTGAACGGATGCCCGACCGTGAAGCGCTCCGGCGCGGTCATGTCCGCCTGGAGGCGGCTCGGCAGCAGGCCCGACGTCGAGCTCGCGAAGATCACGTCGCGGTCCGCGGCCCGGCTCGCCCGTGCCAGCAGGTCGCGCTTGAGCGGCTCGCGCTCCGGCGCGCTCTCCTGCACGAACCCGACCCCCTCGACCGCCTCCTCCGGGCTGCCGACGAGCGTGAGCGACCCCTCGGCCGGCAGCGGCGCGAGCGTCAGCCGGCGCAGCGCCCGGCGCGCGTTGTCGAGCGTCTCCGCGACCACGCGATCCGCGTCGGGCGCGGGATCGTAGAGCTGCACGTCGGCGCCGTCGAGCAGGAACCGCGCCGCCCAGCCGCCGCCGATCACGCCGCCGCCGAGCAGCCCGACGCGCTCAACCATGGCGGACGAGGCCCAACCGCTCGCGCACCTCGCCCGGCCCGAGCACGCGCACGTTCATGCCCTCGAGGATCGTCACCGCACGCTCGACGAGCTCCGCGTTCGTCGCGAGCCGCCCGCGCGCGAGGTACAGGTTGTCCTCCAGGCCGACCCGGACGTTCCCACCCGCGATCGCCGCGAGCGCGACGTACGGCAGCTGCATGCGCCCGATCGAGAAGGCCGAGAAGACCGCGCCCGGCGGGACCCGGCCGGCGAGCGTCATGAACGTGAGCGGGTCCGCGGGCGCGCCGTACGGGATCCCCATGCAGAGCTGGATCAGCGCGGGATCGTCGATCAGGCCGTCGCGGATCAGGTCCTCGACCAGGACGAGATGGCCGAAGTCGAACACCTCGAGCTCGGGCCGCACGCCGAGCTCGCGCACCCGCGCCGCCATCGCGCGCAGCATCGCGGGGGTGTTGGTCATCACGTAGTCGCCGCCCGCGGCGAAGTTCATGCTGCCGCAGTCGAGCGTGCAGAGCTCCGGCCGCAGCTCCGCGACGTGCGCGAGCCGCTCCTCCGCGCCGGCCATGTCCGTCCCGTCCGGGTCGAGCGGCAGCGGCGCGTCGACCCCGCCGAGCACGAGGTCGCCGCCCATCCCGGCCGTGAGGTTGATCACCGCGTCGACGTCGGCGCCGCGCACGCGCTCGACCACCGCGCGGTACAGCCCGACGTCGCGCGACCCGCGCCCCGTCCCGGGATCGCGCACGTGGATGTGGACGACGGCCGCGCCCGCCCGCGCCGCCGCGATCGCGGACGCGGCGATCTCGTCCGGCGTGACCGGCACGCGGTCGGATGCCGCGGTGGTCGCGCCCGCGCCGGTCACCGCGCACGTGACGAAGACCTCCTGGTTCACGGCCGCATCCCCCTGGCGTCGAGGCGCAGGCGGCGCTGCACCGCGTAGAGGTCGTCGCGGCCCTGCACGAAGCCGGCGTCGGGCGGCGGCACGTAGCTCCAGGGCGCGACGCGCCCGGTCCGCAGCGCCCCGGCGACGAGCCGGCGTTCCGCCTGGCTCTCCAGCACCGCCGCGCGGAGCGCGTCGAGGTCCCAGCGCCGCAGCACCTCGGCATGCAACTCCCGGCAGCGCTCCGGCTCGGCGGCGGCGAGGTTGCGCAGCTCCTGCGGGTCGGCCTCGAGGTCGTACAGCTGCGGCGGGTCGCCGGCGCAGTGGACGTACTTGTGGCGCCCCCGGACCAGCATCACCGCCGGCGCCTGCACGCCCTCCGCGAGGTACTCCGCCACGACGTCGGCCGCGGGCAGCGGTGCCCCGGCGAGGGCCGGGGCGAGGCTGCGGCCGTCCAGCCCGCTCGCCGGCTCCGCGCCGCACAGGTCGAGCAGCGTGGGCGCGAGGTCGAGCTGGGAGACCGGCGCCGCGACCCGCGCGGGCGCGATCCGCCCGGGGGCCCACGCGATCAGCGGCACGCGCGCGGCGGCGTCGAAGAACGCCATCTTGTACCAGAGCCCCCGCTCGCCCAGCAGCTCGCCGTGGTCGCTGGTGAAGAGGACGATCGTGTCCTCCTGCAGCCCCGCGTCGCGCAGGCCCGCGAGGACCTGGCCGACGCGGTCGTCGAGGTAGCTGACGGCCGCGTAGTAGGCGTGCCGGGCGCGCCGGACCTGCGCGTCGGTCAGCCCGGCCGCGTCGATGCCCGACATGTCGCGCAGCCGCACGCTGTGGGGATCGGCCTCCGCACGCGGGATCGGCCCGACGGCGGGCAGGTCGATCGCCTCGGCGTCGTAGCGCGCCCAGTCGGCCGGCCGCAGCTCCCACGGGTCGTGCGGGTTCGTGAACGAGACGCAGAAGAAGAACGGCCGCTCGCGCTCGGCGCGGGCATGGTCGAACAGCCCGCGCACCGCGCGCGCGGCGACCGCGTCGTCGTAGTCGAGCTGCATCGACGCGGTGCAGACGCCCGGATCGAGCACGCTGTCCATCGAGTGGTACCAGGGCAGGCGCACCGTCTGCGGCGCGCGCCAGTCGGGCGTCCAGTCGAGGTCGGCCGGATAGATGTCGGTCGTCAGCCGCTGCTCGAACCCGTGCAGCTGGTCGGGCCCGACGAAGTGCATCTTCCCGCTCAGCGCGGTGGCGTAGCCCGCCGCACGGAGGTGGTGCGTGACGGTCGGCTCGGACGCGCGCAGCTCGGCCGCGTTGTCGTACACGCCCGTGCGCGACGGGAGCCGCCCCGTCAGCAGCGCGGCGCGCGACGGTGCGCACAGCGGGGAGGCGCAGTACGCCTGCTCGAACACGGCGCCCTCGGCCGCGAGCCGGTCGAGGTGCGGCGACTGCACGGCGGCGTGGCCGTAGGCCGGCAGCCAGCGCGCGGCGAGCTGGTCCGCCATCAGGAGCAGGATGTTCGGGCGGGGCACGGCGCGGGTCAGACGGCGATGTTCGGCGTGTTGGCCAGCAGCTGCTGCGTGTACGGGGCGCTCGGCCGCTCGAGCAGCGTCGCGGTCGGGCCGAGCTCCACGATCCGCCCCTGCGTCATCACGGCGACCCGGTCGGCGATCGTCCGGATCAGCGCGAGGTTGTGCGTGATGAAGAGGAGGCCGAGGCCGATCTCCCCGCGCAGGTCGCGGAGCAGCTCGATGATCGCCGCCTGCACCGACACGTCGAGCGCCGAGGTGATCTCGTCGCAGATCATCACCGTCGGCTCGGCCGCCAGCGCGCGGGCGATCGCGACGCGTTGGCGCTCCCCGCCGGAGAGCTGGTCCGGGTACCGGTTGGCGGCGGAGCCCGAGAGCGCGACGCGCTCGAGGCACTCCACGACCCGCCGTTGCATGTCCTTGCGGCCGGGGTCGAACAGCTCGAGCTGGCGCGCGATCGTCTGGCCCACCGTGCGGCGCGGGTTCAGCGACGCGTACGGGTTCTGGAAGATGTACTGGATGTCCTTGCGGGCGGCGCCGGGCCGCTTGCGCGCGGCGGGGGCGAGCACGTCGTCGCCGAGGACGACGTCGCCGGTGTAGTCCTTGTGCAGCCCGGCGACGCAGCGGGCCAGCGTCGTCTTGCCCGAGCCGGACTCCCCGACGAGCGCCAGGCACTCGCACCGGTGCAGCTCGAGCTCGATCTCGAACAGCGTGTCGCGCGTGCCGTGGTGCGCGTCGAGCCCGCGGACCGCCAGCACCACCTCCGGCCCCGGCGACGCCGCCGCGGCGGCGGCTCCGCCCTCCACCTTGACCTCGCGCGGCGCCTCGGCGGCGTGGTGGCAGCGGACGATCTGGCCGCCGCCGACGTCCTGCGGCGCCGGGAACGTCTCGCGGCAGCGGTCGCTGGCCAGCGTGCAGCGTGGATGGAACGTGCACCCCTCCGGGCGGCCGCCCGGCAGCGGGGCGTAGCCGGGGATGCCGACGACCGCGCGCTTGCCCGCGAGGTCGGGCACGGCTCGCAGCAGCCGCCGCGTGTACGGGTGCCGCGGTGCGGTGAAGAGCTGGTCGCGCGTCCCGGACTCCACGATCCGCCCGGCGTACATCACGGCGACCCGATCGGCCAGCTCGGCCACGACGGCGAGGTCATGGCTGACGTAGAGCGCCGCGACCGCATGGCTGCGGCACAGGTCGCGGACCGTCTCCAGCACGCGCGCCTGCGTCGTCACGTCCAGGCCCGTCGTCGGCTCGTCGCAGACGATCACGCGCGGGCGGCACGCGAACGCCATCGCGATCGCGACGCGCTGCTGCTGGCCGCCGGAGAGCTGATGCGGGTAGCGGGAGAGGAACGCGTCGTCGGACGGCAGCGCGACCTCCTCGAGCGTCTCGCGGACGCGCGCGTCGCGCTCCTCGCCGTCCCACTCGCCGGCGTGCGCCTCGAGCACCTCGAAGAGCTGGCGGCGCAGGCGGAGCGCCGGGTTCAGCGCCGTGCCCGGATCCTGCGGGATGTACGCGACGGTGCCGCCGCGCAGCCGGCGCAGCTCGCGCTCGCCGAGCTGCGCGAGGTCGCGCCCGTCGACGACCACCGCCCCGTGGCCGACGCGCCCGCCGCGGCGCACGTGCCCGAGGAGGGCCATGCCGACGGTCGTCTTGCCCGACCCGGACTCGCCGACCACGCCGAGCACCTCGCCGGGCGTGATCGTGAGCGAGATCTCGTCGACCACGTCAGCGTCCTGGCCGACGAGCTCGATGCACAGGTCCTGCACGTCCACCACGCCGGCGCTCATCAGTGCCCCTTCCGGTCGAGGCCGATCGCCGCGCGGGCGATGCCGTCGGTGACGAGGTTCGTGCCCACGGTGAGCAGGCCGATCGCCAGCACGGGCAGCAGCACGGACCACGGCTGCACCGTGATCGAGAGCCGGTTCTCGTTGATCATCAGGCCCCAGTCCGCGGCCGGCGGCTGCAGCCCGAAGCCGAGGAAGCTGATCGCCGCCACGAGCGCGATCGAGTACGTCATGCGGAGGCCGAGCTCGACGAGCAGCGGGCTCGTGACGTTCGGGAGCAGCTCGCCGAAGATGATCCGGCTGCGCTTCTCGCCGACCGCCTCCGCGGCCTTGACGAAGTCGCGCTCGACGACCTCCTGGGCGGCGCCGCGGATCACGCGCGCCACGCGCGGTGCGTGCGTGAGGCCGACGATCAGCACGATCAGCCACAGCTTCGCCCCGAGCGCCGAGACGGCCAGCAGCGCCAGGATGATCTGCGGGAACGCGAGCACGACGTCGTTGCCGCGCATCAGGACGTCGTCGACCCAGTTGCGCGAGTACGCGGCGACGAGCCCGACGGTCACGCCGAGGACGACGCCGAGGAGCGTCGCGGCGGCCGACATCCACAGCACGCTCAGTCCGCCGTAGAGGAAGCGGCTCCAGACGTCGCGCCCGAGCGCGTCGGCGCCGAACAGCGCGTCGCTCGACGGCGGGCTGTTCGGCGGCGCGACGAACTCCGTCGGGGAGTACGGCGCGATCAGCGGCCCGAACACCGCGACGAGCAGGATCAGCACGACGATCGCGAGGCCGATCCGGGTGCGCGTCATCCGCAGCGCGCTGGCGAGGATCCCGAGCCACGGGCGGCGCTGCAGCCTGCCGCTGCCGCCGGCCGGCGGGACGGAACCGTCGAGCGCGAGGTCCAGCGCGCTGTCCACCGTCTGCTGGCTCATCGCGCCGACGTCCTCAGCTTCGGCGTGACGAGGATCGTCAGCAGGTCGGCGACCAGGTTGAGCAGCACGTAGATCCCGGCGCCGAGGATCGTGACCGTCTGCACGACGGGCATGTCGCGGTTCTCGACGGCGCCCACGAGCGCCTGCCCGATGCCCGGGTAGGAGAAGACGAACTCCACGAGGACGACGCCCCCGGCCATCCACGCGAGCTGCAGCGCCGCCACCTGGATCGCGGGCACGATCGCGTTCGGGACGGCGTGACGCCAGATCACCTCGCGCTCCGAGATGCCCTTCAGCCGCGCCATCGTGACGTACTCGGACTCGAGTACCTCGATCATCGAGCCGCGCATGATCCGGCTGATGTACGGCACCACCGCCAGCACCAGCGTCAGCGCGGGCAGCACGACCACGTCGGGCACGTCCCAGGCGCGCTGGTCCGGCGCGATCAGCGATACCGCCGGGAACCACTGGAACACGCTCGTGGCGAACAGCAGGATGAGCCCGATCCCGATCACGAACTCCGGCAGCGCCGCCAGCACGAGGCTCAGCGTCGAGCCGATGTGGTCGACGGGGCGGTCGCGCCGCATCGCCATGAGCACCCCGAGCCCGATCGACAGCGGGATCGCGACGAGCGCCGCGACCAGCACCAGGAAGGCGGAGTTGCCGACACGCGCGGAGAGCAGCTCCGACACCGGCTCCTGGGTCGCGGCCGACGTGCCGAAGCTGCCGCTGAGCACGCCGCCGATCCACTGCAGGTACTGGCTGACGATCGAGTCGTCCAGGTTGAGCTGGTCGCGCAGCGCCGCCACCCGGTCCGGCGTTGCTTCGCGGCCGAGGATCGCGGTCGCCGCGTCGCCCGGCAGCGCCAGGAGCGCGGCGAACACGATGAGCGAGATCAGCCACAGCGTGAGCACGCCCAGCGCCAGCCGCTGGAGGATCATCTTGCGCATCGCGTCTAGGCCACGAACCCGCTGTTCTTGAACCAGTAGTTGCCGAACGGGAAGCCCGACTTGGCCTCGACGAACCCGCCGAGCTTCGCGCTGTAGCCGTCGATGATGTTCGAGAAGTACGGGATGATGTAGCCGCCCTCCTCGTGCTGGATCGTCTGCGCCTCGACGAGGATCTCCTTGCGCTTCGCCTCGTCGAGCTCGGCCCGTGCCTGCTGGATCAGGTCGAGGAAGCGCGGGTCCTTCCAGTGCGTCTCGTTGAACGGGGACTCCGGCAGGTCGCCCTGGGCGACCTGGGCGAGGTACACGCGCGTCGCCCAGAAGTCCTGGGCGAACGGCCACTTGAGGTAGTTGTCGCCGTAGAACGTGCCGGAGTCGACCTTGCGGACCTTGACGTCGACGCCGGCTCCCTTGGCCTGCTCGGCGAACACCTGCGCGGCCTCCACGATGCCCTGGAACACGGGCGCGGTGACGAGCTCGACGCTCAGCCCCTCGTGGCCGGCCTGCTTGAGCAGCGACTTGGCCTGCTCGAGGTCCTGCTCGCGCTGGGGCAGGTCCGACGCGAACGCGGGGTCGTACGGCGCGTAGAGGTCGTTGGCGATCCGGCCCTGGCCGCTGAGCACCTGGTCCACCATCTGCTGGCGGTCGACGATCAGCCGGAACGCCTGGCGCACGCGGTTGTCGTCGAACGGCGCCGCGTCGACGCGCATCGTGAACGGCTGCCAGGCGCCGGTCTCGGAGATCAGCACCTTGAAGTTCGGGTTGGCCTGGACGTTCGCGATCTGCGAAGCCGGCAGCGTGGTGATCGCGTCGACCTGGCCGCCGAGCAGCGCGTTGACGCGCGCGGTGTCGTCGGTGAAGTCGACGATGATCAGCTCGTCGACGTACGGCTTCCCGTCCTCCCAGTAGTCCGGGTTCTTGAGGAAGCGGCTCTGCTCGCCGGGCGTGAAGCTGTCGTACTTGAACGGGCCGGTGCCGACCGGGTTCTCGGGGTCGTAGTCGGTCGGGACGATCGCGTTGAAGTACTGGCCGAGGTCGTCGGGGAACCCGGCGTTGGCGAACTGCAGCGGCACGCGGACCGTGCGGTCGTCGAGCTTCTTGAGCCACTTCGCGTCGATGTAGCCGATCGAGGCGGCTCCCACCTTCGGGTCCTTCTCGTCGACGATCCGGCGCAGGGAGAAGATCACGTCGTCGGCGGTGACCGGCTTGCCGTTGTGGAACGTGAGATCGGGCTTCAGCCGGATGTCCCAGGTCTTGGGCGTCTTGCCGGCCTCGATCGACTCCGCGAGCAGCATCTCGAGCTCCTCGAAGTCCGGCGTCCGGACCGCGAGCGACTCGTACATGTTCCAGACGCGCATGATGTCCGGGTCCGACGTCGGACGGTGCGCGTCGATCGTGTCCTCCGCGCCGCCGCCGGTCGCGCCGACGCGCAGGATCCCGCCCGGCTTGAGCTCGGCGTCCCCGGTCGACGAGCTCGTGGCCGGCGTGCCGCCACCGCCGCCTCCGCCGTCGCCGTCGCCGCCGCACGCGCCCAGGACACCCCCGGCGGTCAGCGCCACCCCAGTGCCCAGCGCGCCCCGCAGCGCCTGTCGACGGGTCAGCGCGTCAACCCAGCGCATTCCCGGTTCGATGGTCACGCGCCTCACCCTCCTTCCTCACCGGAGCACCCTTCTCCCGTGATATATGAGGACCGGATTCCTACCACGTCTGGCGCGGATCACCTAGCGCCCGCCCTCGCCGTGGGCCACTCGCCACCGCTCCCGCCGTACGCCGACGCCCGCGCCACGCGAGCGCCGGCAATGGCGCCATCCTCAACCGGCGTCCGCGATCACCACGTCGTCGAGGTACACGCTGTCGCCCGCGCTGCCCGACTCGCCGTATGCCTCGACGTAGGCGCTCGCCGTCCCGGCCGGAGCCGTGACGCTCGCGACCGCCTGACGCCACTCTGCCGTCAGCTCGGTGAGCGGGACGGTCGTCGACCCGGCGAGCTCGCCGCCCTCGTCGAACCACTTCACGCGCAGCGTCACGGCGGGCACGGCGCCGGACCCCTGGCGCCCCCAGAAGCTGATGCGCTTGGCGCCCGGACCGGCCGCGAAGCCCGGCCAGTTGGAGAGCTGGACGGCCCAGCCGTACGGCGCCGTGACGCCGACCCGCAGGCTGCCCGTGCCGCCGTACGCCGCCTCCGTGGAGGCCGCGACCTCGCTGGCGTACCAGGCCTGCCAGCGGCCCGTCGATCCCTCGAAGCGGGCCGACGCGGCGTCGAGGACGTTCGGCGCGTCGCCCACGACGATGTCGTCGAGGAAGAGGACGTCGCCGGCGCTGCCCGTGCCGCTCAGATGGGCGAACGCGGTCTGGGTCCCCGCCGGGGCGTCGACGAGGGCGGAGACGCGCTGCCACGTCGCGGAGAGCTCGGGCATGGTCACGCTATCCGTCCCGAGCAGGCCGCCGTCGGCGTCGCGCCACTGCACGGTGAGCTTCGGGCGCAGCCCGGTGCCGGAGCCGAGCCGGCCCCAGAACGCGATCCGCTTCGCGCCGTGGCCCGAGGCGAAGCCGGGCCAGTTCCCCAGCTCCACGCCCCAGCCGTAGGGCGCGGCGACGTCGACGCGCAGGCTGTGCTGGCCGCCGTGCGCCTGCTCGGCCGACCGGGAGGTCGCGGCGGAGTACCACGCCCGCCAGCTTCCGGCCGACGCCTCGAGCGTGGCGGTGTCGGCGTCCAGGTCGTTGGCGGCCGGGCCGGGCGCCGGCGGCGGCGTGCCGGTGTCGCCGTCGAACGTGCTGCCCGCGTCCTGCCCGTACGGGGCGGCGCGCCAGGCGGAGAAGCCGATCGTCTCGCCGTAGCCCTTCGCGAAGCGCCAGTTGCCGCGGTAGCGGTTGTCGTGGAAGCGGTTGTTGGCGTGGAACATCACGTCCGCCTGGACGTCGGCGACGCGATACGGCGACCACGGCATGTTGTCGGCGCCGGTGGCGTACAGCGCCTGGGCCCCGCAGTACGTCCCGGCGCACGGCACGACCGACGCATCGAACCCGAAGTCGTTGTCGAACACCTCGATGTTCTGCGAGCGCCAGCGGCAGTCGGTCCGGAACGGCTCGACCGCGACGTCCGTGTAGCACGGGTGGGTGGCGCTGATCGGGTTCGGATACTCGTAGTCGCGCCCCTCCTCCGGGATCAGCGTCGGCGCGACGAACGGCGTGCAGTACCCCTTGCTCGTGTTGCCGTTGGAGTTGCAGAACCGGTTGGCGTTCTCGTAGATCGAGACGCCGGAGAAGTTGTCCTCGAAGGCGTTCCCGTAGATCCGGATCGCCGGCGCGCCGCTGACCGCGGAGGGCAGCCGCGCGTCGCCGCCGGACTCCGAGAGGTAGATCGCGGCGCCCGGCGAGCCCGTGTTGCTCTGCCCGCCCACCCACGCGTTGCGGCGCAGCGCGTTGTGCCGGATCGTCGCGTTGAAGCTGATCTCGTACCAGATCCCCTCGCCCTCGTTGTCCTCCACGGCGTTGCCCTCGAACAGGAAGTCGATGTTGTTCGTGTCCGCCCAGAGCCCGGTCCCGCGGTTGTGGTGGACCCAGTTGCGCGTCACCCGCGCGCCCTCCACGTCCCAGAACTTGCCGCCGCCCGTGCAGCCGCATCCGTCGATGTGGCTCTCCCAGTCGTCGGTGTTGTTGCCCGTGATCTCGTTGTGGTCGATCACGATGTCGTGGATCGCCGAACCGCCCTCGACCGGCAGCTTGAACATGCTGAAGCCGTACTGCCCGTTGTCCTTGAGGCAGTTCGTGCGGACGACGTTCTCGGAGCCGAGGAAGACGCCGGCGCCGTCGTTGTCCCGGATC
>Ga0190265_10002820_pt1 | contig 11739 bp, 10 predicted proteins | sample Popmic124T_FD_133135 | JGI IMG/M metagenome (GOLD analysis project Ga0190265, IMG submission 133135) | Populus adjacent soil microbial communities from riparian zone of Indian Creek, Utah, USA - 124 T | ecosystem: Environmental > Terrestrial > Soil > Riparian zone | place: USA: Utah | collected...
GAGCTCGCTGAGCGCCTCCAGCGTCGCCACCGCACTGGCCGACTCGTCGACCAGGACGCTCTCGGTTATCTCCAGCTTCAGATTGACCGGGTCGAGGCCGGTGCCGGTGAGGATCTCGGCCACCGAGGAGGCCATGTCGCGATGGGCGACCTGGCGGGCGGAGAGGTTGACGGAGATGTCAAGCGGTCGTTGGTCCGGGCGCAGCTCGTGCCAGCCAAGCGCCTGCCGGCAGGCGGTTTCCTGCACCCAGCGGCCGATCGGCTCGATCAGGCCGCTGTCCTCGGCGATCGAGACGAACTCGCTGGGGTCGAGCACACCACGCTCCGGGTGTTTCCAGCGCACCAGTGCCTCGAGCCCGACGATCTCACCCGATCCCAACGCGACCACCGGCTGGTAGTGGAGTTCCAGCTCTTCGCGGTCGAGCGCGTGGCGCAGCTCCCGCTCGACCTCGAGCCGTCGCACCGCTCGCGCCCGCATCTCGGCGTCGAACATCTCGCAGCGCCCGCGTCCGCGCTCCTTGGCCCGGTACATGGCGGCGTCCGCGTCGCGGATCAGCAGCTCGGCGTCGACCGGCTCGCGACCGGTCGGCCGGGCGACGGCGATCCCGATGCTGGCGGTGACGAAGTGGTCGGCCCCTCCCATCGAGTAGGGCTCGGCGAAGGCGTCGGCGACCCGGTCGGCGATCGCCAGCGCCTCGTCCTCGTCGGCGAGGCGGTCGACCAGGATGCCGAACTCGTCGCCGCCGAAGCGGGCGACGATGTCGCCGGGTCGCAGGTGGGCGCGGAGGCGGGGGGCGATCGCGCGCAGCAGCTCGTCGCCGGCGTGGTGGCCGATGCTGTCGTTGATCAGCTTGAAGTGGTCGAGGTCGAGGAAGAGAACCCCGACCGGGGACCCCGAGGCGGTGCCTTTCCGCAAAGCCTCCCGCAGCGAGTCGATGAAGCTGAGGCGGTTCGGCAGGCCGGTGAGAGAGTCGTGCAGGACGCGGTGGCGCAGCGCCTCGTCAGCCGCGTGTCGCTCGAGCGCGTCGGCCAGCACGTTGGCCGAGGCCTGCACGAAGTGGACGTCCTGCGGCGTGAAACGGCTGGGCTCGGTGGAGTGGATGTCGATAACGCCGAAGGGGTGCTCCTTGCCGGCGATCGGCACCGCGAGGCTGCTGCGCACGCCCAGCACCCGCAGCACCGGCGGCATCGAGAAGCGCGGCTCCGTAGACCAGTCGTCGACGATCACGTGCAGCCCCGAGTCGAGCGCCGCCCCCGCGTGCGAGTCGCGCGAGGCGGAGATCCGTCGCTCGCCGCTGGGCGCGTGCCCCTCCAAGCCGGCCCGCAGCTGCAGCCGCCGGCCCTCGCGGCCCGCCTCCCAGATGCAGGTGGCCTCGACCCCGTCGATCTCGTTCATCAAGGCGACGGCCTTCTCTTTCAGCTTGTCGGGATCGCCGTCCTGCAGCGCCTGCCCGCCGAGCTGCGCGACCGCGGCCTGCTGGGCGGCGCCGCGCCGCAGCTCCTGCTCGGCGATCTTGCGCTCGGTGATGTCGTAGAGCACGCCGTGCCAGACCTGCGTCCCGTTCTCGTCGGGCTCGAGCACCGCCTCGTCGAGGACCCAGACCACGTCCCCGTCGCGGGTGATCATCCGGTAGTCGATCGGGGCCGCGGGCCCTTCCTCGGCCACCTGGCGGCTCTCCTGGGCGAGCGCCCGCTCGCGATCGTCGGGGTGAAGCCGGTTCGCCCACAGGCCGGGGTCCGCCATCCACTCCTCGGGGCTGTAGCCGAGGATCTCCTCGACCTGGGGGCTGACGTAGCGCCAGCGCCCCTGTTCCCCGATCTCGCAGGAGTAGACGATCGCGGGCAGCCGCTCGACCAGGCGCCGGTAGTCGTCCCCCGCCGAGGAGATCTCGCCGAGGAACTCGGTTACCCGATCCTCGCGCCAGCCTTCGCCTCCTCGCACTCGTTCCATCGCCGGACTTATCGGCCGTGCGCCAGGTTCCTTTATCTGTACAACCCGATCGTCCAAGCCCCGGCCAGTCCACGGTAGGGCTCGTAGGGGGCGTAGAACTCCTCGACCTCCTCGACCGTGGCGCGACGGCCGAGTCGGGCCAGGCGGCCGACCAGCTTCAGGTAGACCAGGTCGCCGGCCGGCAGCGAATCGGGATCGCCGCGGCCGAAGAGGCCGAGGCACTGCACAGTCCAGGGGCCGATCTCCGGCACGGCGAGCAGGCGCCGGTCGGCAGCCGGATCGGATGGATCGCAGCGGCCGGCGGCGATGTCGCGGGCGATCGCGCGGAGGGCGATCGCCCGGCCCGCCGAGAGGTCCATCGCCTCCAGTTCGGCCGGCGCCCGGCCGGCGATGGTCGCCGGGCCGGGGACGTCGCGCAGCGAGTCACGCTCCCGCCCCAGGCGCAGGCCCCAGCGGCCGACGATGCGGCGCTGGATGCGGGCGGCCCGGCCAGACTCGATCAGCTGCTTGACGACGGCCCAGGCGAGCGCCTCCCAGGGCCAGGGGCGGCGGCTGGGACGATGGTGCGGGCGGCGACGCAGCAGCGGCCCCAGCAGGCGGTCACGGCGGAAGCGCCGGTAGAACTCACCCAGGTCGTCGTCGACCCCGAGGGCGAAGCGCATCCGCTCCACCGCGGTCTCGAGCTCGATCCGGCCCGCCGGCCGCGCTCCTTCCGCCGGGATCGACTGCGGCAGCGCGACCGCCTCCGGGTCGACCGGCTCCGCCCGCAACACAACCCGCTCGCGACCCGGCTGCCAGGCGCGAACCACGACGGGACTGCCGCCGACGCGCAGGAGGCGCGAAGCGACCCCCCCGCTCACCCTCATCACCCGGTCCTCGCCCCCGTAGGCAGGCAGGCGGTAGGGCGACGGCGGCCGAGCCTCTACCTCGAGCTGCCTCACCTACCGAGGAGGTGAACGTCGATCATGAAGGAGCGGCTGGCGACGACCTTGGCCGGTCGCTCGCGGCGGCCGAGGAGACGGCGGCCCGATCCGCCACGGGAGATAGCCGTGCCGACGGCGCGAACCGCGGCGACGGTCACCGCTCCGGCCAGGACCCCGCCCACGGTGGCAACCGCGGCGGTCTTGACCTCGTCGCTCAGGACCGGCGCTGCCGGGGCCGCCTCGTGCGGCAAAACCCGTACTCGAACCGGCTCCAGCTCAAACTCGCTCACCGGCCGACTGTAGCGATGCGAGCAGCGCCAACCAGCTCCAAACCCGGAAACTCCGCCGTTTGAGGAGAGGCCCCTACCCGAGCGCCTTCTCATAGATCCGGTACCGCTTGACGATCTTCCCGCCCATCCCCTCCATCGCCCGGTTCATCGGCTTGTTGGTCTCGAGGATCCAGCCCATCTCGCCGGCCGGGACGCCCTCGGGAGTGGCCGCCTCGAGGTGTTTCAAGTAGAGCCCCGCTGCGACGCCGCTGTGGCGGTAATCGTTCTTGACCCCGAGGGCGAGAACCCGGACCCGGTCGATCTTCGGCTTGCCGCGCAGGAAGTGGAGCCAGCCGAAGGGAAGCAGGCGACCGCCCATCTGCGCCAGCACCTGGTTGATGTCGGGCAGCGACAGCGCCACCCCGACCGTCTCGCCGTCCTTTTCGGCGATGAAGGCCCAGTCCTCGTCGATCACCTGCTTGAGCAGTTTGGCGTGGAACTCGACCTCGGCCTCAGTCGGCGGCACGAAACCCCAGTTCTTCGCCCACGCCTCGCTGTAGACCTCGGTAAAGCGGGACATCTCCTCGCTCAGCCTGCGCTTGACGATGTTGCGGATCGTCACCCCTTCGTCGCGCAGCGCCTTGGCTGCGGCAGCGTGGATCTCGGGGGTGAACTGGTCGCCTTCGGCGAGCTCGCCCAGCTCCAGGTACCACATCAGCAGGTCCATCGCCTTGCCGTAGCCGAGGCCCTCGAGGTGCTCGCGGTAGAACGGCGGGTGCCAGTTCTGCAGGATCATCGGCGGGATCTCGTAGCCCTCGACCAGGATCCCGACCTCGTCGTTGGTGGTGAAGTCCATCGGGCCGACCAGGCGCTCGCGCCCGCGCTCGCGCAGCCACTCCTCGGCGGCGCCGAGCAGCGCCCCCGCCACCTCGCGGTCGTCGACCGTCTCGAAGAAGCCGAACATCCCGTCCTCACCGCCCTGGTACTCGTCCCAGCGCCGGTCGACCTGAGCCGTGATGCGGCCGACCGGCTCGCCGTCGCGTTCGGCGAGGAAGTACTCGGCTTCGGCGTGATCGAAGTAGGGGTTCTTCTCGCGGTTGAGGAACTGCATCCGGTCGAAGATCAGCGGCGCCACCCACTGCGGGTTGTCGCGATGGAGCCCGAAGGGAACCTTGACGAAGCGCTTCAGCTCGCGCCGGGTGCGGACGGGCCGGATCGACACAGTTGCCACGGAGACGGCAACCTACACTCCCGGCATGAGCGAAACCGCGAAGGCGGCCGTCGACGTCTTCGAGAAGGCCCGCAGCCACGACCGGCTCGAGCAGCTCGAAGCGGCCCGCCAGCACGACCTCCTTCCCTACTTCCGCCTCCTCACCTCCCAGGCCGGCCCGGTGGTCGAGATGGAGGGCCGCGAAACGATCATGCTCGGCTCCAACAACTACCTGGGGCTGACCGGCGACGAGCGGGTCAAGGAGGCGGCGCGCGGGGCGCTGGAGACCTACGGGACCGGCGTCACCGGCTCGCGGCTGCTGAACGGCACGACGCCGCTGCACGTGGAGTTGGAGCGCGAGCTGGCCGAGTGGATGCGGACCGACGACGCGATCGTCTACACGACCGGCTACCAAGCGAACGTCGGCTGCATCGGGACGATCCTCGGGCCCGGCGACACGGTCATCTGCGACTCCGGCGACCACGCCTCGATCCTCGACGGCTGCAAGCTCTCCGGCGCCAAGCTGCGTCCCTTCCGCCACAACCGCATGGAGAAGCTGGAGAAGATGCTGGGCAGGGCGACGGAGGACGGCGGCGGCATCCTGGTCGTCGTCGACGGCGTCTTCTCGATGGAGGGCGACGTCTGCGACCTGCCGCGGATCGTCGAGCTGTGCAGGGCACACGGGGCGCGGCTGATGGTCGACGAGGCGCACGGGGCGGGCGTTCTGGGCGCCCGCGGGGCCGGCGCCAGCGAGCTGTTCGGACTTGAGGACGAAGTCGACCTGCGGATGGGAACCTTCTCCAAGAGCCTCGCCTCCTGCGGCGGCTTCATCGCCGGGCCGGCCGACGTGATCGAGTACCTGCGGATCGCCTCGCGCTCGTTCATCTTCAGCGCCTCGGCGGTTCCGGCGGCGGTCGGAGCCGCCCTGGCGGCGCTGCGGGTGATCCGCACCGACGGGCCCCAGCTGTTCGAGGCGCTGCTTGGCAACGCCGAGTACCTGCGGGAGGGACTGCGGCAGCTCGGCCTCCAGGTGGTCGAGCCGGGGTCATTGCCGGACGGTAGCGTCGCCACCACCCCGGTCGTGCCGGTGATCGTCGGCGACGACTGGCAGGCGGTGCTGCTCTGGAAGGCCCTCTTCGACGCCGGCGTCTACACCAACGTCGCGATCCACCCGGCGGTCCCACCCGGGGGCGCATTGCTGCGGACCAGCCTGATGGCGACCCACGAGCGGGCGCACCTCGACCGTGCTCTGGAGACGATCGCCCAGACCATCCAAAAATTCCCTGACCTACCGCGGGTCTGAGACCCGCCTCCGCCCCGGCGCGGAAGAAGAGGGGCGCGCCACTCGTTATTACCCCGGTCGGGGTAGTTTCGGCCTTGTCCAGATTCGGACAAGTCGGGATCGCCGAGAAAAAGATGCTCTTAGCGAACGGCCCGCCGACTCTTTGCCGAGTCCGGGTTGACGCTCACGGCCCCGGCGCATAGCTTGCCTCCGGCGCCGACCGCCACCGGGACAGGAGGAGGCGGCGGTAGTGGATTACTCCACTTCAACCGAGCCGTTCAGTCAACGGCCGGCGCACTCAAACCCCAGTTAACCCAACCCTGAAGGGAGGAGTCCCCGTGGATGCAGCCACCATCGCCCCTGCTTCGACGAGCACTTCCGCCGTACAGATCCCCCAGCACATGCAGGCGCTTGCTCGCGCCAACCGAGTGAGGCTTGCCAGGGCGGAGCTGAAGCGCTCGATCGGACGCGGAGACGTCGACGTGGCTGAGGTGATCCGGGACTGCCCCTGGGAGACCGAGAGCATGACCCTGGCCGAGCTGCTGACGAGTCAGCGGCGCTGGGGACGGACCCGCGCCCGCAAGCTCCTCCAGGGCCTCGCCCTCAGCGAGAACAAGCGGCTCGGCACCCTGACCCCGCGCCAGCGCGCCCTCCTCTCGAGCGCCCTCAACGCCAAATCGGGCGACGCGCTCTACGTCTGAGCGGGAGGGTCAGCCGCCGCGCAGGCCGCCGGCCCTGAAGGAAAGGCCGCCGGAGGCGCGCTGGAAGACCCGGCGCAGCGCGACGAAGGCGGCGACGAAGGCGGCGGCGCCGACCAGCAGGGCGACCGCCAGGATCGTGCCGGCGAGGTAGAAGAGCAGGCCGGTGACGAGCACGAAGACGAAGCCGGCGAGCAGCGTGGTGTGCGAGCGGTAGCCGGCGAGGTGCTCGCGGACCGAAACCTCCAGCCCGCCGAGGGCGGCGAGGACGACGCCGACGGCAATCGCCGGGACGCTCTGGGTGGCAAGGCCGATCCCGAGCATCACGATGCCGCCGAGGATGGTCAGCTCGGCCAGCGGAAAGGCACCCCAGGGCGCCGACGGCCGCTCGTCGGCCTTACGCCTTTGCTTCTGTCCTTCGCTCAACGGCCGCAAGCCGTCCGGGTAACGGGCATCCGGACGAGATCCTGACCCGCCACCAGCCCATCAGCATCCCGAGCAGGCCGAAGCGGGGGCGGGAGTGCCAGTGGCCGCAGCCCGGCAGGCCGAGGTCGTCGCGCGAGATCTGCACCCACTTGAAGTCCTGCGGGGCGGCGAGCATGCGGTCGAGCAGCTCGCGGTTGCGGGTCTCCAGCTCGTCGCGCTCGCGAAGAGCCCGGCGAGCGTCCTCGACCCGCGCCGCGAGAGAGTCGCGGACTGCCTCCAGCTCACCCAGATCGAGTGCACGTGGCTGGCCCGAGAGCGCCGGCACATCGGTGGGGAGCTCGAGTCGGGGGAAGGCCTCGGCGACAAGGGCCAGCAACTGCCGCTCGAGGCGGCCGACCTGACGGCGCAGCTCGGCGCGGGCAAGACGCTCGTCGCCGCCTATCCGCAGCGTGTTGAGGCCGTCTCGTTCGAGCAGATGCGGCATTTCCCGACTACGAGTGTAGATCACGGCGCCGACCCCGGAAAGGAGGAGAGGGTTAAGACACTCAAGCCGATTCCAGCGTGGCGGCGACCATCCACAGCGCCTCGTCGACCGCGATCTGCGGCACCGCGTGGACCTGGATCGCGGCGACGGCGATCCGGCGCGTTACCTTTTCGACCGCACAGCCCTCCGCGGTGGCGCCGAAGAGGAGGCCGATCGGCGTGCGTTCGTCGGCGATCGCCAGCGTCCCGTGCGGGAGCTCGCCGGGCCGGCCGGCAAGCTCCTCCCCCGGAGCCGAGTCGCGGATGCAGAGCCGGCCCTGGAGCCGGTCTGCGTCGAAAGCTCGCAGCGCCACCCCGGTCTCCATGGTCGCGATCGTGAGCGCGTCGGCGGGCATGCCGCGGGTCCTGAAGCCGCCTTCCTGGAGGCGGTCGAGTACGAGCTGCTCGACCGGGGTGCGGGTGTGATCGGGGTCGAGCCCGATCTGGCGGAAGAAGACCCGGTAGGCCCAGGGGATGGGTCGTTCGCGCAGGTGGATCGCGTGGGCACCGTAAAAGCGGTTGGAGAGGTCGCGAAGGCGGCGCCGGACCGGCTCGGGGCTGCGGCCGGGACGACCGTCGACCTCGATCCAGGCGATCCCCAGCCCGGGGAACTCGGCGGCGAGGTGCGGCGCCACCCAGCCCTGTTCGGAGGGGTTCTCCCACCCGATCTCCGGCTCGGCGGCCCCCGATGCGGTCATCGGCCCTGCTCCGCTGCGCGGCTCGCCCTCAGCAGCCCCTCGATGCGGTTGCTGAGCTCGCCGGCGGTCAGGGTGCCGATGCCGGCGTCCTGCAGGGTCCCGCCGGGGTAGACGTAGGCGAAGGTGGGGCAAAGGCCAACCCGGTAGAGGCTCGCCACGGCGCCGTCGCGGTCATAGCCGACCGGCATCCTCCAGCCACGCTGCTGGATCAGCCCGCGAACCTTGTCGCGGTCGTCGCGCACGTTCAGCGAGAGGAAGTGCACCCGCCCACGGTAGCGCGCGTAGACGCGATCGACGACGTCCTGCTGCCCGACGCAGTCGCTTCCCCCTTTGGTGAACCAGAAGCTCAGCAGCGAGGGACGGTCGAAAAGGTCGCAGACGCGGATCGCTTCGTCGTCACGCAACCGGCAGGCCGGCGTGCGCCGGGCATCGGCGGGACACGGAACCTGCGAGGTGGCGCAGTCGTCCTGGGCGATGTTCGCGTCGCCTTCCAGCTCGCCGGCGGCGACCGGGACAGCGAACTCCGGCAGCGGCCAGCGGGCCGGTTGCTCGTCGAGCCCCAACGTGCCCCCGCCTCCGCCGCCGCCGATGTCGCTGAGCAGGGCCACCGCGACCACCGCGGCCAGCAGCAGGCCGGCGAGGATCGAGTAACGATCCGTCACCGCCGTCGCTCGCTCCAAAGCAGGATCGCCGGCAACGCCACCATCACCGCGAGCAGCGCCGCGCCGAGATCGATCACGGTGACGAAGCCGAAGTCGCGCAGCATCTTCACGTCGCTGACGATGAGCACAGCGAAGCCGACGATCACGGTCAATCCCGAGGCCAGGACCGCCGCACCCGTTCGGTCGTAGGCGACACCAAGGGCCGCCTCGGGCGCCCTACCCTGCCCACACTCCTCGTGGAAACGAGCCGAAAGCAGCACGCTGAACTCGGTAGCAATCGCGATCGTCAGCGCCCCGAGCGCCGCCGACATCGGATTGAGCGACACGCCCAGCAGCCAAACCAGCAGTGCCCCCCACCCCGTAGCCAGCACGATCGGCGCCAACGGCACCAGCGCCCGCACGAACGACCGGTACGCGACGAGCAGCACCAGCGCCACGGCAACCAGGCCGGCAAGCGTAAGCAGATACCGACTGTCCGAAAGATCCGTCGCCGCCGCGGCGCCGATCACCGGCAGCCCGGCAAGCTGGACTTCCACTCCCTCCGGCGGTCCCCCCGGCTCCCCGGGCTTCCCAATCTCGTCCCGCACCCGGTCGATCAGCTCCTGCTGGTCTTCCAAAGACTGAGCACGGATGCCGAAGGCCAGCAGCGCCTGCCCCTCGGGCAACCCCGTCTCCGAATCGACCCGAGCCAGCTTTTCCAGGTTGTAGGCCGGTATCTGCTTAAAAGCTGCGCGAACCTCACCTCGATCGAGGGGGCCCTCCCCCGCTCCGACGAGATCCGAAAGCGCCGGCCCCGGACAGATTTCAGCTTTCAAGCAGCTGGGCGCCGAACCTGAGAATCCGCCCGTCTTGAGCACACGCTGCTTGAAGGCAGCCATCCACTCCAGCGTCGCAGGGTCAGTGAGATCCGGAGCACGAACCAGGACATCCAGCTCGCCAGAGACGCCGGTCGCGTCCTGTACCTCCTTCAAATCCTGCACCGCCGGCGCATCCTGCGGCGCCAGCTCCCGGATGTCCGACACGACCTCAACCTGCGTCCCGAGGCCCCAGCCAAGGACTGCCAGCCCTAAGCCAATCGCCACCGCTCGCGTCGGGAGGGACGGGTGCCCCGGCAGCGCGCGGCGTCCTGTTTTTCGCACAGACCACTCAGCGAGAGACCTCGCGCGACCGGCGAAAAACCCAGCGCGCAGAGGGGCACCCGTCCCTCCCGCCCGCGGCCGGAGACCAAGCGCAGCGAACCCCGCCGTCAGCGCAACCAAGAACGCAATCGCGATTCCGACGATCAGCAGCAGGCCGAAATCTCGGACCATCGGGGTTGGAGAGAGCTGCAGGGCGAGGAAGCCGGCAGCGGTCGCGAGGCAGGCCACGGCGATAGTGGGCCCACCTCGTGCAGCTGCAATTCGTGCTGCCTCGACTCCATCGACACCTTCCTCCTCCGCCTCGTCATAACGCGCCTGAAACTGGATCGCGTAATCGACGGCGAGACCGATCAGAATGGGAAGGACGGCGATCGAGGCGAGGGTCAGCGAGCCGCCGATGAGCTCGAGCAGGCCGAAGGTGATGGCGGCGGCAGCGAGGGCGATGCCCAGCGGAAGCAGGCGGAAGCGGGAGCGGAAGACCAGAAGCAGCGTCACCGCCATTGCAATAACGGCAGCGATCAGGAGGACGAGCAGGGCGTCGGCGAGCGCATCCGCGACTCCTTCGACCACGACCGGCACGCCGGAAATGACGTAGCGGCCGCCGTCCAGCTCGGAGCACGGCTCTGGTTTGCCGCGGAACTCGCAGACCCGACGCGGGACCGGGTCGAAGACGGCGGCCCGGATCAGCTCAATGGCCTGGCGCCGTTCAGCTTCGCTGAGGTCGGGCCGCAGCCGCACGATGATCTGCGTGGAGCGGCGGTTGGGGAAGAGGTAGGAGAGCCTCGCCTTCGGCGTCCCGCGGCCCCGCCGCAGGTCGAAGACGACCGCTGCGAGGAAGTCCGGGTTGGAGAGGCTCGGGGCACTGGTTATGCCGTAGCGGGCCGCCACCGAGAGCAGCAGATCGCGAAGCTGGTCCGGTGGAACCGTGGCCGCGAGGCGGCGCAGCTGGCGGTCGACCTGGATCACGACCTCGTTGAGGAAGGTGGCCGGGCCGACGACCGACTGGACCGGGTCGAGGCGCGCGAGCTCGGTGCACGGACCGGGGATCGGGCTGACCCCTTTCGGCACCTTGCCCGAGAGACACCCCTCGAGGCGCAGCAGCCGCCCCAGGTTCGCGGTCAGCACGAGCCGCTGCAAATCCCCCTCGGCCAGCACAACCACCGGTTCTTCCCCAAACGCCCCCCGCACCTCCTGGGTCGCGCGGTAGCTAGCAGTGTCCCTGTCGACCAGCGTGTCGGTTCCGGCATCGGTCTGGAGCTGCGTAGCCCCCACCCCAGCTCCAAACGCAAGGAGAACCAACACGAAGAGCAGGGCCTTCGCATGCCGAGCTGACCACGCGGCTATCGATCCCATTCAGCGCTCCGTCCTTCGACGAGCGGGACGGGTGCCCCGGCAGCGCGCGGCGTCCTGTTTTTCGCACAGACCACTTGACTAGAGACGGGGCGCGACCGGCGAAAAACCCAGCGCGCAGAGGGGCGCCCGTCCCGCTCGCCCGCCGTCGAAGCGAAGTTCAATCCATCGACAGCGGACCCGTCACGTCCGCGTTGAGGAACTGGTGCACGAACTGGTTTTCAGAGTCGAACAGTTCCTCTTTCGGCCCCGACTCGACGATTTTGCCGTTCCAGAGGACCGCGATGAAGTCGGAGATCCGGCGCGCGGTGTTGAGGTCGTGGCTGATCACCAGGTAGCAGCCGCCGTTCTCGGCGTGCACCTCGCGGATCAGCTCGCAGAGCAGCGCCGTCCGCACGGGGTCGAGGCCGGAGTCGGGCTCGTCGAACATGACGATCGCCGGTTCCAGCACCAGCGCCCGGGCAAAGCCGGCGCGCTTGCGCATGCCGCCCGAGAGCTCGTTCGGCATCTTGTAGGTCGCCTCGGTCAGGCCCACCTCCTTGAGCCGGCGATTGACGATCTCGCCGATCTCTTCCTCGCTCTTGTCGGTGTGCTGGCGCAGCGGGAAGGC
>Ga0190265_10002821_pt1 | contig 11738 bp, 16 predicted proteins | sample Popmic124T_FD_133135 | JGI IMG/M metagenome (GOLD analysis project Ga0190265, IMG submission 133135) | Populus adjacent soil microbial communities from riparian zone of Indian Creek, Utah, USA - 124 T | ecosystem: Environmental > Terrestrial > Soil > Riparian zone | place: USA: Utah | collected...
CGTGGTGGCGGTGCGGCTAGCCTGGAGCTGGAATCGGCTGCGCCGGCTCATAAACCAGTAATCGGGGACCATACCGGCGGGGGCCAGGCTCAAGAGCTCGGCCAGTTTCGCGTCCGTCGCGCCTCTGGTCGCATCGGCCGTGACGTCTTTGAGGCGGAGAATGGAGTTCTTGTTAACCGCTTGCAGTCCCACCCATGAGCTCATGGGAGCGACATAGGAATTGATGTTGCTAATCAACTGCTCGGACCAGCCCGAGAGTTGAAACGCAGCGTTGCCGCCAAAAACCAATTGAACGGCCTGGGGACCGAATTTGACCCCATAAACAGAGCTGGCGGTGGCGGCGGTCGTCCCGCCGGCGTCCAGTGTCAGGGCCGAATCCACCATGGCCTGCAAACCTGGGAACCCTTTGGCGTCGACGCTCGTTCCGTAAAAAATCTGGGAACCGATCTCGATCATCGCCTGTTTCATCACGCCGGAGGCTTCGATGGCTTGCCAGGAGACGGCGCCGTCTTCGTAGGCGTCGGCAACGGCTTTGTCGCAAACGATGTTCGAAGAGAGGATGAAGCATTCCACCAGCTTGTTAATGAAGGTGCTTTTGCCGGGCGTGCTTCCTTCGTTGGCGTTGCGGAAGGCAACGTCAGGGTACGCGGTCCGGAGCATGGTTCGGTAAGAGGTGCCGCGGATCGTGCGCGACGGGATCACGGCCAACTCTGGCGCGTAGGTAAGATTTTCCTCGATCAAGCCCACAACGGCATCGTTGCCGTTTAGCTTGGCGATATCTAACAGGGTGGCTTGTGACATAGGGGATCGGTGTTTTTGCTGCGGGGGGTTTGGTTACTTTTTGCTGCTGCTGCGCTGGGCACCGAAAGCGGCCGCAACTTTGGCCAGACCGGTGAGCGTGGAAATTTCATTGCCGGCCGTGGCGGCCGGATCGGTTTGAGTGGGCACGGCAACCGCGGCGGGTACTCCCTGGGCGGCGGCGAGTTGAGCCGCTCCGGCGGATTCCCGGAGCTTGGGATCCTGCCATTTGGCTTCGAGGGCGGCTTTGTCGGCCTCGAGCGTGGTAACTTTGGCCAGTAAGTCGGCTGCTCCGGTCGCGACTACCAGAGCTTCGGCTTCAACGGTCGCCTTCTGCGTGGTCAACGTGCCGATGGTTTGGCGGGCGGTGGAAAGGTCAGCTTCGGCCTGGGCGAATTGCGCGGCGAATGTCTCGAGCTGGGCTTTGATGGCCGGCAGTTCAGAAGCGGCGTCGGCTTCGGGTTTGTTCCGGCCAGTCAAATGCGCGTCGACGGTGGCGGAGAGGTTTCTAACGGTGGCGAAGATTTCGGCGAGCGTCATAAGCTCAGGAGTTTTTTTGATTTTTTGCCATGCACCGACGGGCGGGGAGTCAACGGCTAAAGGAGGGCGAGCACTTCAGGCAGGCCGCTAACGGTGGCGTCGATCAGGCCGATTTTTGCAGCCTGGTGGCCGGTGAAGATTTGGCCTTCCATCGCTTCGGCCGGCAGGCGCGGGCGGTGGGCTTGCATGTGGTCGCGGAATTCGGCGCCGCGGGCGTCTACGAACGATTGGAGCCAGTCCTTTTGATCGTCAGTCAGTTCGGTATGAGGGCGGCCGTAGGATTTGAATTTGCCGGAAGTGAAAACGTTGTAGCTGATGCCCAGGCCGGCCAGGTGTTTGGAAGTGTCGAGCCTCTCCCAGATAACTCCGATAGAGCCACAGATGGCGCTGGCGGTGGCAAAGCGCGCGGTGCAACCGGCGGTGATCATCTCCACCGAACTGCAAAGCTGGTCTTCGGTGTAGGAGAGAATCGGGTACCCTGACCGCGCGATGCTCGCGACCTTGGCTGAGAGTTCCGGGGCGCCGGTGATGGTGCCGCCGCCGGATTTGCCCAGGAGAACGATGGCGCGCGCGCCGGTCAAAGCGGCGTCGATATCCGCGCCGATGTCCTCGTAGGAGGTTACGGAGAGGAAATATTTAGCGGAGCCGCTCGCTCCTTTGAGAATTGCTCCCTGTATCGGAATCAGGGCCACTCCGGTATCGGAGAGCCGCATTTTGGGGAGCGGGTCGCCCCATTGGTCGAAGTCCGGGCGGTCCGGCATCGATGCCGGTGCGGCGGGCGCCGGCACGGGCGCCATTGCGGCGCCGGTGCCGGCGTGACTCTCTCCACCGATGGTGGCGAGAAAGTACTCTGGCAAACAATACCAGGCGTGCGACCGAATAAGTGCGGCTGTGTTTGGCTTCAACCGCTACCACTGCAAAGTCAACGGAGCCGCCGGCGGGTCTTCTGTTCCAGGAGGCGGCTAATGTAAGCAATCAGCCGCTTGGCTTCGGCGGGTTCAAGGCGCACCTGGTAGCCAAAGTCTGCGGCCCAGCGGAGCGCCAGGAGTGAGGAGCGTACGTCCTCAGAATCCTTGTTTGGTCGCTTTGGGGCCATTGCCTTCAGGCGCCGCGGCGGCAGGTGCTGCGATCAATCCGTTAGGGCCGGTCGGCATCCACAAAATATTGTAGGCTTCCATGAAGGTGATCCCTAAGCGGGTGGCCGTGCGCTTGGCCGCGTCCCCTTTCATTCCGACTTCCCGCTCCCGTTGCTCGTAGTTGTCCTCGTAATAGTCGCCGCGCTTGCCGCACGCCTTTTTGTCGGTCGACATGCCAGACGACACTTCCGCCAGGTCAATGTCCGATTCATACTTGGCGTCAGCGGTCAGGCGGGCGCCCGGCTGGAAAGCGAACTTGTACCAGTCGACGTTAAAGGGTAAATCCCACTCCTTATGCTCCATCATTACCGTGGTCCGGAATCCGTTAAAGCGGGTGCAAGCGGGGTTGAGAATAATATCCTGGTTCGCGCCAATGGAGCGGTTGATACGTTCCACCACCACGCGCATGGGCGCGCCGCCCACGGCCGTGGGGTCGAGGGAAAAATCAACGGACCAATCCATTCCGTAGAAATTGGACCGGACAATTTTGGCTTCGAAACTCTGCTGGTTGGCTGTCGGCCGGTCGTTGATATGGGCTTGGAGGGCGGCGCCGGATTGGGCTTTGAGGTATCGGACCTGCACGCCGTCGACGTCGTGCGTCTCGAAATTTAGCCCGGTGGCGCTGGGTGCCGTGGGTGCGCTGGTCGGCCGGGTCATGGCGGCGCGTGCCGAATCGATTGCACTGCCAGAGCTGTTAGTTTCGACAACGGCTATCCCAGCGGAAACTTTTTGGGCCAGGAGCTCGAGGCGGCGTGTTTCGGCAATGTCCTGCCAGTCGAACATGCAAGCGCCCAGGGAAGAGAAGCCTCGAACCTGTCCGATAAAATCCGGATCGAAGGACAGGAAGGCATCGGCGGCGGATATGTCGATGAACTTCGAATAGTCGAAGGGATTGGAGCCGGTCAAAACGCGGTAGGCCAGGGGCGCGCCGGCGTCGTCGATGATAACTCCGTCAATGATGCGGGCCCCGTCCCAGCGGCCGCCGCGGACGGTGGTGTCTTCGTAGCGGCTGCCGATACGGTGCCCGGCAATCAACTGCAACCTGGGGTGTTTCCCTTTGCGGATTAAAACTGTGAGGGCGTCGCCGTCCCGTTTAACGGCAATGATCAGGTTGCGGCGATAGAGCCGCATGTTGAAAGGCCAGCCGGCCACGTCGCAAACTTTGTCGTTTGCTTCGTATAACCGTTCGGCGCGTTCGCCCCATTCGCGGTCCGCGCCGTAAAACTGCGGCAGATAAACGGAGGAAGAATATTCGGCCTGTTCGCGGAGGGCGCCGCGGACGTCGGCAAAATTGCAGTAAGCCCAGCGTCCCATGCTCATCAGGGTCCGCCGGCCGATGTTCGTAATGTTCTTGTGAAAATCGAAGTCCAGCGGGGCGATCTGCTGGCGGCGGTTGGTCTGCGTGGCTGTCCGGATCAGGTCATTGTTCCGGCCCAGGTCGAGCATTTCCCCGCGCGGTCCGTAGAGGGTGACGTGTTGATTCATGAGGGCAACGGTTTGTTAGGACCAAATGACCGTTGTGCGCGTGATCGGGGCCTGGTCGTAAATCGGGAATTCTTCAGGGGAAATCTCGTGCAAGTCGGCGTAAAGAAGATCCCGGCGGGTGCGGGGGTCCAGGGTCGGATCTAGTGTCTTTTCAAAACCACTCTCGCCAGCGTTGCCGGCGGTCATGGTTTTACCGTCGGCGATCTCGGCGTTAACCTTGGCAAGCTTCTCTTCAAGCCATTTTCGCGACATTCCTGGAAAGTTCCGCATTTGTGCCAATGCGGCGAAGTCAACGGATCTGTCCCACGTGGCACAGATAGAAGGATTGTTCTACGTGGAAACTTTAATTGGCGGGCTTTAGGACCGGTTGCGGGTCGGCGGGCTCCTCGAATGTGTCCGGCAGAATTGTCAGGATCGTGGCGCCGACAATCTGCATGCCTTCACAGTCCCAGGCGTGATTGTTGCCCGACGGACATACCCAAACGGTAGAGACAAAGCCGGTCAGCGGATCCCGCCTGGTCTGCGGATATTCCGCGGCCATCTGTTCCCGATATTCGTGCTCCATTTCATCGGGGGCGATCTGCGGGTCCATCCAAAGGTCCGTTTGCCGGATGCGCTGCAGCCGTTCGTTAACGGTGTCTTTGGCGAAAATGACAAGCGGGGCAAAGCGGGTGCCTTCCTGGGCGGTGCCGCTTTCCGGGTCGCCCCATTGCTGCTCTGAGTAGGATTTCTCGATATAGGCGCGCGGGCCGCCGTCGGTGCCTCCGTAGGAGTGAATGAATGCCTTGCGCTTGTTAGTCCCCTTGAGAGATAGCCAGCCGTAGCGGCAACATGCGGCGTAAACTCCATCAGTCCCCTTGGATTCAAAAGAGGCATCGATGAGGGTCTTGCAGTCCTCAACTTTGAATTCCTCCTGTTTGGCGCGCACTTCGCCCCACCCGTAGAGCTTCCCCCACCAGAGCCGGCGGCTGCGGCCGTCCTTGGCCCAGGCTCGGATCACCACCCAGTAAACCCCTTCGCTCTGCTTATCGACCGTCATTAGCCTGACAAATTCATCAGGCCACTCGCTGGCGATCTCGTAAACCACGCGCCTGGTCGGGGTGAGTTCCAGGAGCAATTTTTGAGAGAAACTGCGGGCGTCCCGCTTTTGAACGTAATTGATGAACGGATCTAGAATCCCTTGTTTGAGGGCGTTCTCGGCGTGGGCTAGTTGCACGGCCAACTTCGCCCATTGCCTGGCAATGGAGGCATACCAGTGAAAGGAAACGTTGGCCGGATCGTTGTGAGTGTTGCCGGCCACATAACGGCCGGTCCGGTTCCATTCGGTCTGGGTCCGCGCGACGTTCAGATGGGGAAAGGCGCATTCGGGGCATTCGTAACGCACGGACGATTGGAGGGCTTCCAACTGCCACAATCCGGTCGCCTTGTTTTTGGTCTTCTCGTTTACGTCCCAAATAAGTCCCCACCGGCTGCCGTCCTCCCGAAAGCCGTAACTCTTTGGAATAAAGAACTGGTGGCATCCCTGACATTCAATGTGCCACTCCCTCTGGTCGCCGGCGTTGTAGTGTTGGTCCAGTTCATCCCCGTCCATCCCGCCTTGGGAGACAATGAAAGCCTTGGACAATTCAATGTCTTCAAACTCCCCTAACCTGCCAAGGGCTTGCTTAAGTCTGCCTTCGGGCCACAACCAAACTTCATCGTTTACCTGGTAGCGCACGCCGCGCGATTGCAGGTTGGTGAGAGTGCAGGCCTGGATCGAAAGCGGGACGCCGTTTTTGAAAATGATGGCTTCCTTGCGTTTCCGGTGCCTTTTTTGGGGAAATAGCTCGGCCACGGGCGGGCAAAGCTCCAGGAGCGGCATTATGCGCTGCTCGGCGTAGTGGGAAACGGTGTTTCCCTCCTGCAGATTCCACATGAAGGAACCGGGGCAATTGGCGATCGTCCAGGGTAACCAAATATCAGCGATGAGAGAGCCACCTTGCCGGATCGGCTTCATGAGGGTGACCACTCGCCGGCGATCGTTCTGCAGTTCGTCTAAAATTTCGATAAACTGCCGGCTTCTGCTGACGTCAAAGCGGCCGGTCACACTGAGGACACCGGAGGGCAACCAAACATGCTCCGCTGCCCAGTCCCATATCCGCCGGCGGTCAGGCTTCATCCATGCCTTGCGCCAGGCGTTGCTGAGTTCGGCGCTGGTCACATTTCCTCTCCGGCGGTCCGGCGGGCCAGGAGCGGCAAGGATTCCAGAAGCCGTGCCATCCGTTCGCAGATGAGGTCGACGGTCGTCTTTAGTTCGAACCGGATTTGCTCCAGCTCCATTCCCACGAGCTTGGCCGGCAAAGCTCCCTCGAGGTTGTCCCGTAAAATCCCCTTTTGCTCGGTCCCTACGGTGGTGAGCTGTTCCACCAGGATCAAAAGCGAGATGTAACGGGCGTCCTTGAGGTCGTTGGAAAAACGGATTCCGCGGATCTGCTCGAGGAGTTTTTCGCGTTCGAGGTCGGATTTCTGAGGGTTATCGTCCGCGGCCGCGGAGCGCCTGATCTCGGGGTGGTCGTCGAAAAATTGGCGCCAGGCTTCAACGTTGTGGTCGCCGTTGGCGCGCGGCTTGGGCAAAAATGGGTCTTCCTTGTGGTCCCGGATCAGCCGGGGGAAGGAAGCCCGGTGAAGGCCGAAAATCTCGCCTAGCTTCTCGTAAGAGCTCACCCATTCCGGGGCGGGTTCCTCGTTAATACCGTTATGCTGTATAACGGTATTTTTCCGGTCCGGGGGCCGCGGTGGCTGTGCCGCGTCAATCAAACTCCGTTCGTACTTGCTCAGCGGTTTGCCGCTCTTGACCTTCTTAACGACGTTGGCCAGGTCGGCCAGGCGCACGCGCTCGGCTGTCTCGGCGTCCAGTTCCATCCTGGGGCCTGGCGGCGGTTCCGGTGGTGGTGGCGGCGGTGCGGGCTTCTTCTTCACGGGAAAAGCTTTTCAAGCCACTGGGCGTGGAAGCGGTAAAGGCCGCGGTCGTTGGTCAGGGCGATCTGCTCGAGGTTGTTGCAAGAGCGCAAATTTGCGCTCCCTTCGATAACGAAATGCCGGCGGGTGCGCGCTTTTCCGGTGGTGGCAAAAAGCAGGATTTTGGCGTGGTTGCGCGTTGCAATGATGCGCTGGCCGCGGGCCTGAAGTTTCTCCTCGGCTACGGTAAATGTGTCGGCGCTAGCCTTGGCGAAAAAATCCGAACAAACGATGGTTGCCTTGCGAATTTTGCCGGCGTCGATCATGTCGCAGAGGTTGCCGTTGTTGGACAAGTTAAAGCCCAGGGTTGCAACTGTTAGGTCAACCGGCTCGCCCAGCATCCCCTGTACTGCCGGCACCAAGTCCCAGGCGTGGAAGTCTCCTCCCATGATGGCATGCACGGTTTCCCCTGGCCGCGGCAGGTCGCCGAGGAGCGCCACGGCATTGGGAACTCGGGAAAGGTCGTAAAAGCGCCGCTTGGCCGCCAAGGTGATTAGCCTTTCGCGGCTGCTTACTTCGCTGCGCGCGTCGGTGTCGGCATTGGGGTCGAGCGGATCGAAGTTGAAATTGAAATCAAATTCGAGCGCCGGAAATTCCGGATCGGTCGGCGGTGTCGGTGTTCTGTTCTGAGCCATCGGCTCAAAACGGGGGGAGTCAAAACAAAAGAGGGTTTACTGAGCGCCGCTCGTGCACGGCTGGCACAGTCCGAAGTCGTAGGCTCCGGGCCTTGCGGCGCCGCACTTTTGGCAATCGGTTGCGTGCTTCCAGGCCAAGTCCACGGCGAGTTTAATCAATTCTTCCATGTCCTCGAAACAGCGGCGGAGGGCTTCATCGAGGCGGTGGTTTTTGCCGGTTTCGGGTCGGTGTGTAACCTGCAATTTTAGGCGATTCATAAAAAAAGCCTGACCCTTGAAGGGAAGGGTCAGAGTTTTTGGGTCAAAGAGATTCCTTCGGGGGGGGGCCGTCGGGCTCAAGCTCCCTGTAGAGCGCCACGCAGGCGCGTAGAGCGTCCAAAAAGCGTCTTTGCTCGTCTGCGGGCCAGGCTAAGACGGTTTCCCGTCCGATGGAATGGCGACGAATGCAGGATAGGCTTCTCAATAGGGAATCGGGCGTGAGTGCAATCTGACTCGAGCCGTTGCTTGGTTCTGGTTCAGGAAGAATGCCACACGTTATGTACGCCTGGCGCATGCCCGCGCAATTCTCGAGCGTCTTTGTTTTGCTCTCACGTGCGAGGTGCATCCACCGGTATGCAGTCGCGCGCGATAACTTGGGGCAACATTGAGACAACCAATAAGACCAGCGTCGAGGTGGTACCATGGTCTTGGCTTGGGTGAGTAGAGAGCCGCATAAGATCGCTTCCTTGATTGCGTCGTGTCCTGTCTGTTTGGCCTGACCCGCCTTGTAGCTGGCCGCAACAAAGGCCGCTTCTATGTCCTTGGACAACCGCTTAAGGACAGGCATTTGCTCAATCGTTATTTCCTGGTTCAAGCGGGATTAATTAGCAGGGATAACAGAAGGGCAAAAAGATATGCGCCGCTGATTGCGACCATTGCCCAGAAGGTTAATGCGATTGATCTTTTAAGCACAGTGCAAGGAGCTCCCGACGGGTTTTGTAGCCATGCTTTCGGCGTAGGTTTTCCCAATTGGATCGGCGCGATTCAGAGGGGTGAACGCCGGCTAAAATTTGGTGCCATCGGTTGGTGGTGTTATTGCCTCCCTTTCCCCAAGGGATAGGCTTTGGCGCCGGATGGATTTTTACGAATCGGCTAATTAGGGTTGCCCGATGATCCAGGCCAGGAATTACGCGCTGGCGCGCTTTGCTCGCATCACTCATTTCTTAGCCTTGGTCTGTTCACGTTTCCTGCAGGTCGCGCGCGCGCGTTCCGATTGCATAAACGCATTCACTACCTTGAACTTGTCGCGCCAGTCTGAGGCGTTGCGTCCCACCGATTGTTTATTGTTGAGTCCCATCAGCCTGGTTAGGTCCGTTTGCTTTAGTCCCTGCATGTATGGCAGCAACGTCCAGCCAACAATATAGGCGCGGATCATTACGCCTTGCGGCATCGCTTCGCCTCCTGCAAACATCCAATCCAGAACTTTGGTTAAGGTTACTCGAGTGACCGTTAACGCCTGTTCCATCACTTCGGATTTCGTGTCCGGATCCAGGCTCGCCCAGTCAAATTCAACGGAGCCGGTTTCCTGGGCTTCGACGGATTGCCAGTCAAAATCAACCGTGGGTGTGATCTCCACGTCGAATTGTTCGCCTTTGTGGTATCTACAGGGGATGGTCTTTTTGCCTCGCTTTGAAAAGCCAATGGGAGCGGCGCCGCCGGCGTGTTCTTTCATCAGTGCATCATTACCCTGTTATGAGGCCGCACGGCTAGGCCCGCTAAAGAGGGTGATGCAATTGGCGCGCAGGCGTGGATACGATGCGCGACCGATGTTGAACCTGGCTCCTTTAGTCGACGAAGAATTGTGTCATTCGGTCATAAAATGCGCGCCGATGTTGAACCTCGCTTTAGTCGACGATGATCATACAGACGCACAATTGTGCGAGCATTTATGTCGCTCGGCCAATGCTCGGATTCATTCGGTTTTCAGGTCCGGGGAAGATTGTATTGAGCATCTGGACCCTTTCGCGGTGGATGCTCTTTTAGTCGACTTGGGCATGCCGAACCTTTCCGGGCCTGCGTTGGTGAGGTCGCTTCGGGCCAAATGGCCGCGCTTGCGGATCGTGATTTGGACCGGAGCGGCAGTGGAACGCGATTTGATCGGCTGTATGCGCGAACGGATCAACGGCTACATTCTCAAATCGCACCCCAGCAAAAAAAACGTCGAGAAATTCGCGACCGCACTCCATGACGTGGTGCATGGTTGCGGCTACTATCTGGATTCGGAGCTCTACCGTTTCGTTTTCGAGGCGCAAGCCTCGGCAGCCTTGCCGCCGTTGTCGCCGCGCGAACACCAGGTCTTGCGGCTGACAAAAGATGGCCTGGCTGCAAAGCAAATCGCGGCGGCTTTGAACATCACGGAAGAAACAGTGAAGCAATTCAGCGAGGCGGCGCGGAAGAAGTGCGACGCCAAAAATACGCTCGAGGCTATTTGCCTTTATCGGCTTTGAACCCTAATTCCGCTTCGACTTTGCCCACTGCGTCCATCCTTGCCCTTCTCTTCAACCTCAGGCTCCCGGATAAACCAAGATTGTTGGCAATAAGGACTTCGCGCACGCGTTTGGGCGGGGAGAAATCGGTGAGGGCGCGCAAGTATGCATTAAGCGCCTTCTGGTAAACCTTTTTCAAGTGCTTGGCTTCTATCCGTGCCTCCGCCGCTTTGTTAGCGGCGATGCTGGCGGCTATTTCAGCGGCCGCTTTGGACCTGCGTAGCGTTTCAATCTCAGGTGGGTTCATGTGGCCTTCTGGGGGGGAGTTTTAAAATCCAACTTTGCGCGCTTGCTCGAGCGTGCACAGCAAGCAATGGCAATACCGATCTGGGCAGGGCCCCCTTTCCTTCCGGAGTTTGTCGGTCCATTTCCTGCACGTTTCAATGTGTTCGATCGTTATCAGTGAGCCCAGGAGCGCCGCGGCGGCGGGGTTAATTTGAACCATGGTCTGGTAAGCGTCGAAAAAGGAGTTTATGAGCGATTGATCTTCCTCGGGCTGTTTGGCAATCACTTGTTTGGTGAAGGCGCGCCTAAACTCATTCATCAGCTCCATGCCGTTCATAACTTTTGCATGACGCATGCGGAGCAAAGGTCATCGCCTACCCATGAGCAACCACCCTGACAAGGACGGTCCCATGTGCAACCGCATTGCCGACAGGTCCGGATCGAGCAGTTCTGTAAAAACGCTGCGAGGTAAAACTGAAACTGACACCCAGCTTCCCAGAGCTTTAATCTGTTGGCGTCTTCCTGGGAAATATGCGCGTGGTTCACCATGCCATTGATTTGGCGGTTTAACTCAGTGGCCAGGCATTCCGCTAAGTGTTTTGCTTCCTCCGGGGTCATTGGCTCCCTTGTTTTAGCTGGTGTTCGATCTCGGTCGCCATTTGTCGCATTAAGGCGGGCAACTGCGCTGCAATTTCAGGGAAAGGAGTAGTGACAGAGAAACCCGAACCATTGTTTCCAGCGATTACCATGAGCAGGACCGTTGACCGTTCTCCGCAAGCTTTCTGTGCAATTTCCGCTTCCTCGTCGTAATTGCCGGCTTTCATTGCGTTGGGCCTAACTGTTTCCTGATGGCATCCTTAAGCGCGTTCAATTGCTCCTGTCCTTCGGCCATGGCCATTTTAACCATGCGCTCGGCAATGGGAGATTTGCCGTCTCGATAATCGGACAATTTGATTCCGGACAATTTGAGCCGGTATTGGATGCGGCCAGCAGAAAGCCCGGTGGTGCGTTCAATGGATTTCACCGACTGACCGAGCCGGGCCAGGAGAATGCATTGCACATCTGAAATGGTCGTTAGTGGGGTAATCCCCATCACGATTTTCCTCTGGTAGTGGTGCTGGTTGGCGGGGTTTTTCACAAGTTGATCGCGGCATGCACGGCGCGGAGTTCGCCTCCGCAGTGTGGGCAAAAATTCAGAACGGCGACAGGCGCCGGCGGTGGTGCGGTGGTCACATCCACGCGCGGGGGTCGTCCACGGTGTTTCTGTGCTCCGTTTCGCTTGTGTGCGTCTCGGAGGTGTTTTGTCCACACATAGAAACTCGCCCAGTCTTGTTTGTTGGCATCGCGGAGCCCTAACCGGTTTTGCAGTTCGGGGTTTTCTTTAAACGCTAAGTTCC